>Ga0326597_10008353_pt1 | contig 13980 bp, 14 predicted proteins | sample RVTome_12_FD_203789 | JGI IMG/M metagenome (GOLD analysis project Ga0326597, IMG submission 203789) | Soil microbial communities from uranium-contaminated site in the Upper Colorado River Basin, Wyoming, United States - RVT100D185 | ecosystem: Environmental > Terrestrial > Soil > Contaminated >... | reverse complement strand
CGGAGACCGTGAAGCGCGCGGGCAAGGACGAGGCGGGTGCGCAGCGCGTCGCCGGCACCGAGGACCGCGCGCAGCTGTGGCTCGCGCAGACGCCGCAGATGTTCCGCGCGGCGCTGCTGGCCGAAGCGCTCGGCAAGGCGAAGGGCACGGTGACCGATGAGGCGAGCGCCATCGAGCAGATGGGGCTCAGGCCGCGGCTGGTCGCGGGCAGCCGCGAAAACCTCAAGGTGACCTACGCGGAAGACCTGGCGATCGCCGAAGCGATCCTCGCGAGGCGCACGCCATGAGAATCGGCCAGGGCTTCGACGTGCATGCGCTGGTCGCGGGCCGCAAGCTGGTGCTCGGCGGCGTGCAGATCCCCTATCACCTGGGGCTGGAAGGGCATTCGGACGCCGACGTGCTGCTGCACGCGATCTGCGACGCGCTGCTCGGCGCCGCGGGCCTCGGCGACATCGGCCGGCACTTCCCGGACAGCGACGCGCAGTACGCGGAGTTCGACAGCCGCGTGCTGCTGCGCGACGTGGCGCAGAAGCTCGCCGCGTTGAAGCTGCGCGTGGTGAACGTGGACGCGACGATCGTCGCGCAGGCGCCGCGCATGACGCCGCATTTCGCGCGCATGACCGGCAACGTCGCCGCCGACCTCGGCGTCGCGCTGGCGGCCGTCAACCTCAAGGCGACGACCACGGAAGGACTCGGCCTCACCGGCCGCGGCGAGGGCATCGCCGCCCTGGCGGTGGCCCTGATCGAGGAGCGCTGAGATGTACTCGCCGCCCTACAACCGGGTGGAGGACCGCATGGAGCTCGTCGAGTTCATGCGCGCCAACCGCTTCGCGCTGCTGATCACGGCCACGGGCGGTGCACCGCTGGCCTCGCACCTTCCGGTGACGATCGCCGACGGCGATGGCGGACTCGTCATCCACTCGCACATGGCGCGGCCCAACCCGCAGTGGCGGGAGTTCTTCGAGGACGAGGTGCTGGTGGTGTTCTCGGGGCCGCACGCCTACGTCTCGCCGCGCTGGTACGAGGCGACCGAGCGCGTGCCGACCTGGAACTACGCCGCGGTGCACGCTTACGGTACCGCGCGCGTCACCACCGACAAGGCGGTGAAGCTCGCCGCGCAGCGCGCGCTGGTGGCGGAGCTCGATCCCGAGTGGCTGCCGAAGTTCGATGCGCTGCGCGCGGAATACGTGGCGAGCATGCTGGAGGGCATCGTCACCTTCGACATCGCGGTGACGCGGCTCGAGACGCGCTGGAAGCTGTCGCAGAACCGCGGCCGGCGCGAGCAGGAGCTGATCGCCGCCGATCTCGAGAAGTCCGCCGATTCCGGGCTGAAAGCGCTCGCCGCCCTGACGCGCAGGCACTTCGTCGAGCGCTGAGATGCGCCTGTTCTTCGCCTGCTGGCCGAGCGCCGGGGCGGCGCAGGCGCTGGCGGGCTGGGCGGGGGAGGTGGGCAAAGCGTGCGGCGGGCGCACGACGCGCGCCGAGAACATCCACCTGACGCTCGCGTTTCTCGGCGACGCCGACCCGGAACTTGCGCGCGCGCGAGGCGGGGCGATACGGTTGCCGGGCCTGGCTTTCCGCATCGAGCAGGCGCGCTACTGGGCGCGCAACCGGATTGTGTGGGCAGGGCCGCTGGAAACGCCGGCGGCCCTGCGCCAGCTGGCGCGCGAGCTGGGCGAGCTGCGCGAGTTCGCTGCGCACATCACGCTGATCCGCGAGGCCCGGCCACCCGGGAACCTGCCGCTGCCGCCGGCGCTCGCCTGGCCGGTAACCCACTTCACGCTCGTGAGCTCGAGCCTCGGGCGCCAAGGCCCGAGCTACGAGGTGCTCGCGAGCTACGCGCTCCAGTGAGCGGGATCGGGACGCGCCGTGGCAAGCCGCGCAACAAAGGCGACGGCCGCAAGCAGGAGCGTGGCGAGCGCATCGCCCTTGGCGAGGCTCGCCTTGGCGAGCTGCCGGTCGGCCGAGGTCATGCGGACTTCATCCAGGCGAGAATACAACGCGTTGAGATCATTCATTATTTTAACTCCGAGACAGGTCGATGCGGGAGTTGATGCTGCATTGCACCATAGATCGCTGCCTGGCGCCTTGATCCTGGTCAAGAAGGTCGCCCATCGCTCACGCAGTCGTCCCCAGGATGAGCCGCGCCGCCAGCCCGCCGCCCGAACGCGGCGCGAGCTCGAGCCGGCCGCCGTGCGCGCGCGCCACGCGCTCGACGATCGCCAGGCCCAGCCCGGCGCCGCCGCGGCCGCTCCTCGCGGGGTCGAGCCGCGTGAACGGCTGCTTCAGGCGCTCGGCTTCGGCTTCGGGGATGCCGGGCCCGCGGTCGAGCACCTCGATCACGACGCGGCCCGCTTCCATGCGCGCTTCGACTTCGACCGGCTCGCCCGCATGGCGCAGCGCGTTGTCGATCAGGTTCGAGATCGCGCGCCGCAGCGCCATGCGCGCGAAGGCAAAGGGGGCGATCCGCGCCGGCGCCACCTTCACCATCTTGCCCAGCTTCGCGTAGTGCTCGCCGATCTCGTGAAGCAGTGCGACCGGGTCCTGCCTCTCCCGCACCTCCGTCTCGCCGCGCGCGAACTCGAGGAACTGGCCGATCACCTGGTCCATCTCGTCGATATCGGCGCTCATGCCCTGCGCCGCGGCGGCGTCGGCGCCGCTCATTTCGAGCGCCAGGCGCAGGCGCGACAGCGGCGTGCGCACGTCGTGCGAGATGCCGGCGAGCACCATGGCGCGCTCGCGCTCGAGCGCCTCGAGGTCGCGCGCCATGCGGTTGAACGCCGCGGACACCGTCGCCAGCTCGCGCGGGCCGGTCTCGGCGAGCGGCGCGGGCGTTTCGCCGCGGCCGACGCGGCGCGCGGCGCCGGCGAGCGCGCGCAAGGGGCGCGAGAGCGTGGCGGCGATGAGCGACGCGCCGGCGAGCGCGAGCGCAAGGAGCAGGGCGCCCCAGCCGAGCCAGCCCAGGCCGAGCTCGGGCTCGAAGCGCTCGCGCGGCAGCATCACCCAGAACTCGTCCTCGTCGATGAAGAAGCTGACCCAGAAGCCGCGCATGCCGTCGCGCGCGGCGGCGAAGCGCGTCGCGGCGCCGAGCTCGGCGCGCACGCGCGCGGCGACGCGCTCGAGCCGCCCCTCGGGCCGGAGCCCCGCGAGCTCCTCGGCGTTGGTCACCGGGTAGACGCGGATCCCCTCGCGCTCGTTCAGCTCGACGAGCAGCTCGCGCCGGCGGAACGGGTCGGCGTTGACGAGCGCGGCGCGCGTCAGGTTGACCACGCTCACCGCCTGCTGCGCCAGCTCGCGCGCGCGCGGCTCGCGCTCGGCGACGCGCAGGATCTGGAACGAGGCGGCGACCGAGACGACGATGAGCAGCGCGATCAGCAGGAACGACCGCCAGAAGAGCGTCATCTACGGCTTGCCGTCGGGTACGAAGACGTAGCCGTGCCCCCAGACGGTCTGGATGTAGCGCGGGTGCGCGGGGTCCTCCTCGACGAGCTTGCGCAGGCGCGAGATCTGCACGTCGATGGCGCGGTCGAACACCTCGTACTCGCGCCCGCGGGCGAGCTCCATCAGCTGGTCGCGCGACAGCGGCTGGCGCGGGCGCTCGACCAGCACCTTGAGCACGGAGTACTCGCCCGTGGTGAGCGCGACCGGCTTGCCGGCCTTCTTCAGCTCGCGCGTCGCGGGCGAGAACTCGAAGGCGCCGAAGCGGAACACGCCGTCCTCCACGCCCGGCGCGCCGGGCGGGCCGCCGCGCGGTTTCCTGCGCAGCACCGCGTTGATGCGCGCCACCAGCTCCCTCGGGTTGAACGGCTTCGGCAGGTAGTCGTCGGCGCCCATCTCCAGGCCGACGATGCGGTCCACCTCGTCGCCCTTGGCGGTGAGCATGATGATCGCGGGCGCGCCGCCCGCGGCGCGCAGGCGCCGGCAGATGGCGAGGCCGTCCTCGCCGGGCAGCATGAGATCGAGCACCAGCAGGTCGTAGCGCTCGCGCGCGAGCTGCTTGTCCATCGCCTGCGCGTCGGCCACCGCGCGCACCTCGAACTTCTGCTCGCCGAGGTAGCGCGTCAGCAGGTCGCGCAGGCGCTGGTCGTCGTCGACCACCAGGATGCGGGTCTTGAGCTCGGCCATGGCGTTACGGAATGTTACAGAATCCGCGGCGCGACCACTTTACACTGTGCGCCATGAAACTGGCCGTCGCACTGCTGCTCGCCCTTGCATCCCTCGCGCCCGTGCAGGCGCAGGAGCGCCCGTGGCGCGGGCTGCAAGGGCAGAAGGAGGGGTTCGCCCCGCGCGAGCGGGTGGAGCGCGGAGAAGTGCGCCGCGAGCGCGTGGAGGATCGCGAGCGCCAGCGCGAGCGCCGCTTTACCCCCGAGGAGCGCGAGAAGCTGCGCCAGGACCTGATCGACGCCAACCGCGACATGCGGCGGCGTAAATAGGGACAGTCCCCATTATTTCGCATAGCGAAAAAATGGGGACTGTCCCAGTAGTGTCCGGTTAAAACTCGAACAGATTGAGTTGGTTATCGGAAATGGGCATGAGCGGATTGATCGGCTTAAGGGTAAGTAGCTGATGCAGCGGTGTTCGTTCGAACATGGTCACGCTCAAGATCTGTAGAAGTTGGAACAGCGAGGCTTGTAGGTTTAGTCGTTTCTTGATGATGGCGATCAGCACGTAAACGGATACGGCGATCCAGATTTGCGACTTCACTGCATTCTCCGAAGTGCCGAAGAACGCTTTGATGCGCAGATGCTGCTTGATCCACTTGAAGAACAGCTCCACCTGCCAGCGGCAACGATACAACTGGGTAATGGTGAGTGCCGGCAAGGTGAAGTTGTTCGTGAGGAAGACGAAAGTCTTTGCGCTCTCGGGATCCTTGAACCGAATGCGGCGCAGCGGCGCGGGAAAATGGTGCTTGCCGTACGGGTTGGTCAAGACGACGGTGTGATCGCAGATCAGCCCCGTGGCGCGATCCACCGGATGAGAATACCGGCGTTGAGTGGGCGAATTGGCTCGGGCACGAGTCACGAAGAAGCTTCCGGCCTGATGAAACCGGTGAAGGCGCGCGTAATCGAGAAAACCGCGGTCTATCACGTAGAAGGCACCGGCCTCTGGCAACAGCTGATCGAGGATGTTGACCTCGTGCAATTTGCCGTCGCTGATGTGAATGAAAGCCGGGATGTTGCCGCGAAGGTCGAGCAGCGTGTGCAACTTCACCGCCGCCTTGTTGGTCATGAACGGTGCCCAAGGAAATACCGAGAGACACAAATCGATCGTCGTCGTGTCCAGCGCGTACACCGTTTCGCTCAGATCGACGCCGAAGGGCTCTTGTGCGTAAAGGCGCCGCGCCATCCCGATCAAACTCTGCGCAAAATCCGCGTAAATGCGCCAGTCGCGCACTTCGTTGGCATCGGCGAGCGTGCTGCGAGAGACGCTCTTGCTGCGAATGCCCATGTGGTAGAGCCTCACCGTGTGCGCACGCAGGCAAGCCTCGATCTCGCGCAGGCTCTCCCGGAACGTGAGCTGCGCGAACGCCATGCACAGGAACTGATCGAGGCAACTGAACGATCTGGCCCTGAATTCCCCGTGATAACGAGCGACGCAGCGCCGGAACGTGCTCAACGGAAAATGCTCCGTCAACTGCGCAAAAACCAGTTTGCCCTTGTTCATCTTCGACCCCCGCGATGCGCCGGCCCACAGGGTCGCAAAGCTGGCGGTCGAAGTTCAAATCGAGACCACGCAAAAAAGTCATTTAATTACGCTGCCTCAGTAGCTTACGAATTACTGAGGCTTGATTAACCGGACAGCACTGGGACTGTCCCCATTTAACTCAAGCGCAGCGGGAGGTTGCGGAAGCCGCGGAAGCGCACGCGCCGGTCGCGCTCCGGCGCGCCCGCCGGCTCTATCTTGCCGAAGCGCGCGAGCAGGCGCGCGAGCGCGATGCGACCTTCCATGCGCGCGACGTTCATCCCGATGCAGACATGGTCGCCCTGGCCGAAGGCGACATGGCGGTTGGGTTTGCGGCCGACATCGAAGCGCGCGGGCTCGGCGAACTGCGCCGGGTCGTGGTTGGCGGCGCCGATGCCGATGGTGACGAGGCTGCCTTCGGGCAGCGTCCGGTCCGAGAGCGCGAGCGGCGCCGTGAGGCGCCGGTTATTGAGCTGGATCGGACCGTCGTAGCGCAGCATCTCCTCGATCGCCGTCGGCACGAGCGCCGGGTCGGCGCGCAGCCGCGCAGCCTCGGCCGGGTTCCCGAGCAGCGCCCACACGCCGTTGCCGATCAGGTTGGTGGTGGTCTCGTGCCCGGCGTTCAGGAGAAAGATGCACTGGTGGTAGAGCTCGCGCTCGGTGAGCGTCGCGCCGTCCTTCTCGCCGTGGATGAGGCGCGTCAGCACATCGGCGTCGTAGTCGCCGGGATTCTTCCGCCGCGCGGCGACCAGGCTCTCCAGGTAGTCGATGAACTCCGTCACCGCGCGGTTGCCCGTGTCGAACATTTCGGGCGTGAGCTTCGGCTCGAGCCCCGAGAGGATCGCCACCGACCAGCCGCGCAGCGGCCCGCGCTCTTCGTGCGGGATGCCGAGGAGGTTGCCGATCACCTCGACCGGGATTCGCGCCGCGAAGTCGTCGATGAAGTTCACCTCGCGCTTCGCCGCCATCTCCTCGAGAAGCGCATCCACCAGGCGCGTGACGTTCGGCTCCATCCTCGCGATCGCCTTCTGGTTGACCGCGCCCATGATGATGCGGCGCACGCGCGTGTGCAGCGGCGGATCGTTGAACACGAGGCTCGTCGTGTGGTGCTCGTAGAGCGGCGAATCGCCGAGCTTCGGCCGGAACTCCGCTTTCTTGTCGGAGCTCGCCTGCGGCGCGCGGTACACGGCGAGCGCGTCGTCGTAGCGCGCGAGGAACACGCCGCCGCCCTCCAGCGCATGCACGGGATCGTGCTCCCGCAGCGCCGCGTACCAGGGGTACGGATGGTCGAGAAACCCCGCCGGCACGCGCGTGAGCTGGAAGTCGCGGATCGCGTTGGCGGAAGGCATTCGGCTATTATGCCGCCATGCAACGCGTGCCCAACGCCGAACTCCCGCCCGAGCTGGAAAAGCGCGTCGAGGAACTCTGGGGCTCGCCGCCCAACCTGTACCGCGCGCTCGCCAACCACGCGCCGCTCGCCGCGGCGTGGACCGAGTTCGCGCGCGCCATCCGCTACGAGAGCCGCACGCCGCGCAGGCTGCGCGAGCTGGTGATCCTGCGCGGCGCGCAGCTCATGCGCTCCGAGTACGAGTGGGCGCAGCACCTGAAGATGGCGCGCACGGCCGGCGTGCGCGAGGCGCAGATCGCGGCGCTCGCGCTCTGGCGCGACTCGGCCGAGTTCGACGCGACGCAGAAGGCGGCGCTGCTGCTGGCCGAGGCGGTGACGCGCGGTGAGGTCACCGACGACGTGTACGCGTCGGTGTCGCAACGCTTCGATCACGCTGCCTACGTCGAGCTCGCGCTCACCGCGGCGTTCTACGCCATGGTCGGCCGCATGCTCGACGCGATGCGCATCCAGCTCGAGCCCGAGTTCCGCGACTACTCGCCGCAGCTGCCCTAGTTCCGCGTGAACGCCGTGGCGCCGCGGCAGTACCGCTATTACGAGTTCGTGATGGCGGCGTTCGTCACCGTGCTGATCTGCGCCAACCTGATCGGGCCGGCGAAGATCTCGCAGGTGGAATTGCCGCTCGCCGGCACGCTCGTCTTCGGCGCGGGGGTGCTCTTTTTCCCGATCTCCTACGTCTTCGGCGACATCCTCACCGAGGTGTACGGCTACGCGCGCGCGCGGCGCGTGATCTGGGCGGGCTTCGGCGGGCTCGCTTTCGCGTCCTTCATGGCCACCGTGGTGGTGGCGCTGCCGCCGGCGCCGTTCTGGAAGAACCAGCAAGCCTATGAAATCGCGTTCGGCCAGGCCTGGCGCGTCGCCGGCGCCTCGATGATCGCGTATTTCTGCGGCGAGTTCGTGAATTCTTTCGTCCTCGCGAAGATGAAGATCATGACAGGCGGCCGGTGGCTGTGGACGCGCACCATCGGCTCGACGATCGCCGGCGAGGCGGTGGACTCGGCGCTGTTCTACCCGCTCGCCCTCTACGGCAGCGGCATCATCCCGAACGACGAGCTCCCCGCGGTGATGGCGTTCCAGTTCGTCGCCAAGGTGCTGGTCGAAGTGGCGTTCACGCCGATCACCTACAGGATCGTGGGGTTATTGAAGCGCGCCGAGCGCGAGGACTACTACGACCGCGACACCCGCTTCACGCCGTTCAGCCTCAGGACATAGCGACAAATTCGGGCCGTTGGCGCGCCCGCCTTGCGCTTTCTTACGTATGCGCGGCGCGCGCGCCGGTTCTGCTATTGCAATGCGGCCCGCGGCGGGGGATTCTGTGGGCACTCATGTCCTATCTCCCGTAGAGATGGCAGCCGAGAGCCTGCTGGTCCCGCGCTTCGGGCGCGCCGCGCCGTTGCGCGTGCTGCTGATCGAGGACAACGCGGCTGACGCCATGGTGGCGCAGGCGGCGATCGAAAAAGCGGCGATTGGGCGCGCCGAGGTGCTGCGCGCCGACAGCCTCGCGCGCGCGCTCGGCATCGCCGGCGCGGCGGAAGTGCATCTCGTGCTGCTGGATCTCAACCTGCCCGACAGTCGCGGGCTCGCCACGCTGGAGCGCATGCGCGCCGCGGTGCGCTGCCCGGTGATCGTCGTCACCGCCGAGGAGCGCGCGGGCCTGGACGAGGAGGCGCTGGAGCTGGGCGCGTTCGATATCCTGCACAAGGGCCGCCTGTCCACCGACGCCATCGCGCGCGTGCTGCGCCTCGCCGAGGGCCAGCGCAAGGTGCAGGCCTCGCTCGAGAGCGCCGAGCAGCGCTACCGCAAGCTCGTCGAGATCGCGCTGGATGCGATCTTCGTGCATTCGGACTGGCGCATCGCGCTCGTCAACCCGGCCATGCTGCGGCTGTTCCGCGCCGAGCGCGCCGAGCAGCTGCTCGGCCACGACGTGCTCGAGCTGATCGCGCCCGCTTCGCGCGAGGCCGTGCGCGAGCGCATCCGCCGCCTGTACGAGTCGCCGCAATCGGTGCGGCTTACGGAAGTGGAGTACCGGCGCACGGATGGCACGCTGTTCCGCGGCGAGGTCACCGCGGTGTCGTTCACTTTCGACGGGCGCCCGGCGGTGCAGGTCGTGGCGCGCGACGTCACCGAGCGTAAGCGAGCCGAGCTCGCGCTGCGCCGGAGCGAAGAGCGCTTTCGCAGCCTGACCGAGCTGTCCTCGGACTGGTACTGGGAGCAGGACGAGGCGCTCCGCTTCACCTACGTGTCGCCGGGTTTCGAGGAGCGCTCGAAGCACGACCCGGCGCTCGTCCTCGGCAAGCGGCGCTGGGACTTCGACAACGTGATGCCGGAATCCGGCACCTGGGACGACCACCGCAAGGTACTGGAGGCGCGCAGGCCCTTGCGCGACTTCGAGCAGATCACCGTGCGCGCGGACGGCACGCGCGTGCACATCTCGAGCAGCGGCGAGCCGGTGTACGACGAGACCGGGGCGTTCCGCGGCTACCGCGGCGTGAGCAGCAACATCTCCGTGCGCAAGGCGGCCGAGGAGCGCCTCGAGCAGCTGGCGCAGTTCGACTCGGTGACCGGCCTCGCCAACCGCAACCTGCTGCGCGAGCGCCTCGAGCACGCCATCGTGCAGTCGCGGCGCCGCAGGCGCGGCGCGGGCGTGCTCTACGTCGACCTCGACGGCTTCAAGCTGGTGAACGACACCCACGGCCACCACGTGGGCGACGAGCTGCTGCGCCACGTCGGCCGCCGGCTGCAGGACTGCGTGCGCCGCGACGACACCGTGTCGCGGCTCGGCGGCGACGAGTTCGCGGTGGTGATCGCCGACCTGGCGCGCCCCGACGACGCCGCGCTCGTGGCGCAGAAATTCCTCGACGCGTTCACCGCGCCGTTCGACCTCGGTGGGCGCGAGACCTTCATCACCGCGAGCATCGGCGTGGCGACGTTCCCGAACGACGGCGACGGCGCCGAGGCGCTCCTCAAGTGCGCCGACATCGCCATGTACCGCGCCAAGGAATCGGCGCGCAACACGTTCTGCTTCTACACCGCGGAGCTCAACGCGCGCGCGGCTTCCAAGCTGCAGCTCAATTCCGACCTGCGGCGCGCGCTCGAGCGCGGCGAGTTCCTGCTGCACTACCAGCCGAAGGTGCGGCTGGCGAGCGGGCGGATGACCGGCATGGAGGCGCTGCTGCGCTGGCAGCACCCGCAGCGCGGCATGGTGGGGCCGCTGGAGTTCATCCCGGCGCTCGAGGACAGCGGCCAGATCGTCCCGGTGGGCGACTGGGTGATCGAGGAGGCCTGCCGCCAGCTCGCCGCCTGGTCGCGCGCGGGGCTGCAGCCGGCGCCGGTGGCGGTCAACCTCTCGGCGCGCCAGTTCCGCCGCCGCGACCTCGACCGCGTGATCAAGGACGTGCTCGCCGAGCACGCGGTGTCGCCCGCGATGCTCGAGCTGGAGATCACCGAGAGCAGCCTGATGGACGATCCCAAGGACGCGATCCGCCAGCTCGAGGCGCTGCGCGAGGCGGGCCTGCGCATCTCGGTGGACGATTTCGGCACCGGCTACTCGAGCCTCGCGTACCTCACGCGCTTGCCGGTCTCCACCCTCAAGATCGACCGCGCCTTCGTCAACGCCGCGATCACCGAGCCGGGCTCGGCGGCGATCGTGCGCATGGTGATCGACATGGCGCAGCGGCTGCGCTTCGACGTGGTCGCCGAGGGCATCGAGAGCGAGCAGCACGTCGCCTTCCTCCGGCAGCACGGCTGCGAGCAGGGGCAGGGTTACCACTTCGGCAAGCCGATCCCCGCGGCCGCCATGGCGCCGCGCCTTAAATAGGGACAGTCTCCATTTTTCTCATTTGCAAATGAGAAAAATGGGGACTGTCCCTATTTAAGTTCGTAGACCCAGCGCAGCAGGGCGTCGTTCGCGGCTTCGGCGTCGGGCGCGTTGGGGTGGTTCATCAGCATGACGACGATCTGGCGGCGGCCCTTCGCGTCGAGGAGGTAGCCAGCCATCGCGCGCGCGTCCGAAAGCAATCCCGTCTTCATGTGCGCCTGGCCCGCGAGCGGCTCGCCGTGCAGGCGCTTCCTCATGGTGCCGTCGAGCGCCGCGAGCGGCAGCGAGGCGATGTATTCGGGCATCACGGCGCTCTTCCACGCCGCCTGCAGCAGCGCGGCGAGGCTCGCCGCGCTCGCGCGGTCGGTCCTCGACAGGCCCGCGCCGTTCTCGATCGAGAGCTCGGGCGCGGCAATGCCCTTCAGGTTCAGCCAGTGGCGCAGCAGCTCGCGCGCCCGGTGCACCTGCGCGGGCGGCTCGTACGCCGCGGTGGCGAGGGTGAGGAAGAGCTGCCGCGCCATCACGTTGTTGGAGAACTTGTTGACGTCGCGCACGATCTCGGCGAGCGGCGCCGACTCGTGCGTGTGCAGCAGCCGCGCGCCCTCCGGGACGATGCCTTCGCGCACGCGCCCGCTCCAGGCGCCGCCCATTTCCGTCCACAGCTCGCGCAGCACGCCGCCGACGTGCTCGTCGGGCGGCAGGAAGGCGACGTTCAGGTCTTTTTCGCCGCAGGCGACCGGGTAGCGCCCCTCGAACGCGGCGCGCGGCGGCGGCCCGGGCTGGAAGCTCGCCGCAAGCAGCGTGCGGAAGGCGCGCCCCTCGACGCACGGGCCGGAGGAAAGCCGCAGGTTGTTCGTCAGCTCGAGCGCCGGTGGGCGCGGCTCGGCGTAGATGCGCACGCCCGCGCCGTCGGGCAGCGGCACGAAGGCAAAGCGCAGCGCCTTGTAGTGCACGAGGAGCGCGTCGGGCAGCACGTTGTAGGGCCGCAGCGCCTCGCCGTCGAAGTCCCCGGGGTCGCCCGCCACGGGGGCGAAGAAGCTGCGATCGAGCATTACGTTGCCCCGGATCTCGCGCAGGCCCTTGCCGCGCAGCGTGCGCAGCAGCATCCAGAAGCTCTCGTAATCGAGCCTGGGGTCGCCGTAGCCCTTCAGCACCAGATCGCCCTCGAGCACGCCCGCGCGCAGGGGACCGGCGGCGTAGGCCTCGGTCTTCCAGCGGTAGGCCGGGCCGAGGAGCTCGAGCGCCGCCAGCGTGGTGAAGAGCTTCATCGCCGAGGCCGGGTTGAAGGCCGCGTCGCCGTTCCATTGCAGGCGCATCTTGGGCGAGCCCGCCTCCTGCACGACGATGGCGACCGCGGATGGCGGAACGGCCGCCGCGCCGAGCGCCTCGGCGACCGGCTTGGGCAGCCCGGGCGCCGCCGCACCCGCCGGCGGCAGGGCCAGCAGCAGGACGGCGGCGAGCGCCAGGGGGCGTAAGCGGGTCACGCGCGGATTCTAGTGGCCGGGAAGCGGCCGGCCCTTGTATTCGCCCGCCTTCGCCCTTATCATTAGCACTCACTTGAGGCGAGTGCTAGCATGCCTCTCGTTTTGGCGGGCTGAGTTATCTCAACCCATTGAAGTACAACTAAATTGTCTGGAGACCTGTATGAAGATCCGTCCTCTTCATGACCGCGTCATCGTCAAGCGCATCGACGAGGAGCGCAAGACCGCGTCCGGCATCGTGATCCCCGATACGGCCGCGGAGAAACCCGACCAGGGCGAAGTCCTGGCCGTGGGCAAAGGCAAGAAGACCGACGACGGCAAGCTGATCCAGCTCGACGTCAAGGTGGGCGACAAGGTGCTGTTCGGCAAGTACTCCGGGCAGACCGTCAAGGTGAAGGGCGACGAGCTGCTCGTGATGCGCGAGGAAGACATCATGGGCGTGCTCGAAGGCGCCTGATTCCAGCGGCGCGAACGTTCAATCGAATCACTAGGAGAATCGGCAATGCCTGCTAAAGAAGTACGTTTCCACGAAGGCGCGCGCAACAGGATGGTCCATGGACTGAACATCCTGGCCGACGCCGTCAAGATCACCCTCGGCCCCAAGGGCCGCAACGTCGTGCTCGAGCGCTCCTTCGGCGCGCCCACCGTCACCAAGGACGGCGTGTCGGTCGCCAAGGAGATCGAGCTGAAGGACAAGTTCGAGAACATGGGCGCGCAGATGGTTAAGGAAGTCGCCTCCAAAACCTCGGATGTCGCCGGCGACGGCACCACCACCGCCACCGTGCTGGCGCAAGCCATCGTGCGCGAGGGCATGAAGTTCGTCGCCTCGGGCATGAACCCGATGGATCTGAAGCGCGGCATCGACAAGGCCGTGATCGCGGTGGTCGACGAGCTGAAGAAGATCTCGCAGCCCTGCAAGACCTCGAAGGAGATCGCCCAGGTCGGCTCGATCTCGGCGAACGCCGACGCCGACGTCGGCAAGATCATCGCCGACGCCATGGACAAGGTGGGCAAGGAGGGCGTGATCACGGTCGAGGACGGCAAGAGCCTGCAGAACGAGCTCGAGCTGGTCGAGGGCATGCAGTTCGACCGCGGCTATCTCTCGCCCTACTTCATCAACAATCCCGAGAAGCAGATCGCGGTGCTCGAGGACCCCTACATCCTCCTGCACGACAAGAAGATCAGCTCGATCCGCGAGCTGCTGCCGATCCTCGAGCAGGTGGCGAAGTCCGGCAAGCCGCTGCTCATCATCGCCGAGGAGGTCGAAGGCGAAGCGCTCGCCACGCTGGTGGTGAACAACATCCGCGGCATCCTCAAGACGGTGGCCGTCAAGGCGCCGGGCTTCGGCGACCGCAGGAAGGCGATGCTGGAAGACATGGCGATCCTCACCGGCGGCACGGTGATCAGCGAGGAGCTGGGCCTGAAGCTGGAGAACGTGACGCTCAAGGACCTCGGCAAGGCGAAGAAAGTCGAGGCCGGCAAGGAGAACACCACCCTCATCGACGGCGCCGGCGTGAAGAAGGACATCGAGGGGCGCGTCAAGCAGATCCGCGTGCAGATCGACGAGGCGACCAGCGACTACGACAAGGAAAAGC
>Ga0326597_10008352_pt1 | contig 13983 bp, 12 predicted proteins | sample RVTome_12_FD_203789 | JGI IMG/M metagenome (GOLD analysis project Ga0326597, IMG submission 203789) | Soil microbial communities from uranium-contaminated site in the Upper Colorado River Basin, Wyoming, United States - RVT100D185 | ecosystem: Environmental > Terrestrial > Soil > Contaminated >... | reverse complement strand
CCCGATTCGAACAGGTTCGGGTTGCCGGCGTAGTAGGCGCGCGCCTCCGCTTCCGGGACGACCGCCGGGACCTTCTCGGCCTCCTGCCGGATCATCGTCTCCGTCACGTTGCGCACGCGCAGCTCCTCGACGAAGGACCTGGAGTCCATTCCCTGCGTGGCCAGGAACGCCTTCCACGCCTTCTCGTCCTTGTGCTCGCTCCGCACCTGCCGGCGCACCCGTTCCACCGCGCCCGCATCGGGCTGGATCTTGCGCCGCATCGCCTCCTGGTACAGGAGCTCGCGCGTGATGAGCTGCTCCATGGCCCGGCGATAGACCGACGCCTTCTGGTCCGGGGTTGGTGTCCGCCCCTCGGTCGCCTTGTCGGCGATGATGCGCGCATGCAGCAGCGGGACGGGCCGCCCGTTGACGGTCGCGATCACGTCGGGGAGGGGATCGGGCAGCGGCGACGACGAGGGCAGGGTCGTGGGCTCGACGCGCATGGGCGGGGGCGGTGACGCGGCCTCTGGGCGGGGCGCGCATGCGCCGGGCATCGCCGAGAGCAGGCCGAGGGCCGTCATCCAATGGCGTGTCATTCGGGATGGCGTAGGATACGCGAAGCTCTCGGCCGATCCAATCCTCCATGTTCTCGACCCGCACGGCGTGGGACCGCGCGCTGAACCCGCTGGCGCGCGCCGCCGCGGCCGCCCGCCGCGCCGCGGCCTACGGCGCCGCCGGGCCGCTCCTCGACCTCACCGAAACCAACCCGACCGCGGTCGGGCTCGCCCCGCCGGCCGGCATCCTCGCCCTGCTCGCCGATCCCGCCTCCGCGGCGTATGCGCCCGAGGCCGCGGGGTGGCCCCCGGCCCGCGAGGCGGTGGCCCTGGACTACGCGCGGCGCGGGGCGGCCGTCGTCCCCAGCCACGTCGTCCTCACCGCCAGCACGAGCGAGGCCTACGCGCACCTGTTCAAGGTGCTCTGCGATCCCGGTGACGCCGTCCTCGTGCCCCGGCCGAGCTACCCGCTGTTCCAGTTCCTGGCCGATCTGGAATCGACCGCGATCGAGCGCTACCCCGTCACCTATGACGGCACATGGCATCTGCAACCGTCGGACATCGCGGCCGCGGTCACCCCGCGAACCCGTGCCGTCGTCGTCGTGTCCCCGAACAATCCCACCGGCGCGTACATAAAGAAGGAAGAGTGGCAGGCCCTCTCCGACCTCTGCGCGCGCCGTGATCTCGCCGTGATCTCCGACGAGGTTTTTGCCGATTACCCTCTCCGCGCCGATCCGGCCCGCCTCTCCACCCTGGCCGGAGCGGGACCGGCGCTCACACTGTGCCTGGGCGGCCTGTCGAAGTCGTGCGCCCTGCCCCAGCTGAAGCTGGGATGGATCGCCGTCTCCGGCCCCGCGGCGGCGCGCGACGAGGCGCTGGCCCGGCTGGAGCTCGTCGCCGATACCTTCCTTTCCGTCGGGACGCCCGTCCAACGCGCGGCGCCCGCGATCCTCGCCCGCGCCGAAGCGCTCCAGCAGCCGATCCGCGCGCGGACGGCGGCGAACCTCGCCGAGTTGCACCGCGCCCTTGCCGGGTCGGCGGGGTCGGTGCTCGACGTCGAAGGCGGCTGGTCCGTGGTCGTGCAGATGCCTTCCACGCGTTCGGAGGAGGAATGGGCCCTTCGCCTGCTGGAGCGCGACCGCGTCCTCGCCCACCCGGGGTACTTCTTCGACTTCTCCCGTGAGGCGTTCCTCGTCCTCGGCCTGCTGCCGCTCCCCGACGTTTTCGCCGAGGCCGCCTCTCGCCTGCGGCGCACCCTCGACGCGGGTTAGACTCAAACGACATCCAGGAGGCAGGCATGCCCGTCAAGCGCATCTCGCCGGCGGAGGCCCGCGAGCTCATCGACAAGGAAGGTTATGCCTACCTCGACGTCCGCTCGGTGCCGGAGTTCGAGGCGGGCCATCCCAGCGGCGCCTTCAACGTCCCCTTGATGCACATGGGACCGGGGGGGATGTCGCCCAACCCGGACTTCATGGCCGTCGTCCAGAAGGCCTTCCCCGCCGACGCGAAGCTGGTTGTCGGCTGCAAGGGCGGCGGGCGCTCGCTCCGGGCCGCGGAGATGCTGCAGTCCGCGGGCTTCACGAAGATCGTCGATCAGCGCGCGGGCTTCGAGGGGAGCCCGGCGGAGGCCGGATGGCGGCCGCGCGGGTTGCCGACGTCGACGGAAGCGAAACCCGGCCACGCCTACGAGAGCCTGCAGGCGAAGGCGTGACGACCGCGGGCCGCGTTGTGGTCGCCGGCGGCACGGGCGCCCTCGGTGGTGCGCTGGTCGAGCTGCTGCTGGCGCAAGGCCAACGCGTCGCGGTGCCCTTCCGGTCTCGTGACGCGTTCGACCACTTGCGCAGCGGCCTTGGCGCGGCCGATGCGCTGTGGGGAGCCGAGGCGGAGCTTGCCACGGCCGCGGGGGCGCGCACGTTCCTCGACGCGGCGGCGGCGGCGCTGGGAGGCATCGATGCGGTCGCCGTGGTCTCCGGCGCCTACGCGGGCTCGGGGCCGGTGGGCGAGGCGCCCGAAGACGAGTGGCCGTCGATGATGCGGGCGAACCTCGACATCACCCACGCCGTGTGCCGCGCCGCGATCCCCCACTTGAGCGCCCGCGGGGGGAGCGTGGTCACCGTCGCATCGCGCCTCATCGAGAGCGGAGGCGCGGGGGCCGCCGCGTACGTGGTGTCGAAAGCGGGAGTGGCGGCGCTCACGCGCGTGTTGTCCCTCGAATACCGCGGCCGCATCCGGTTCAACTGCATCGCCCCGGGCACGATCGACACCCCGGACAACCGGGCGGCGATGCCCTCCGCCGACCGCTCTTCCTGGACGCCGCCGGAGGCCATCGCACGGACCATCGCGTTCCTTTTGTCGCCCGCCTCGTCCCCGGTCACCGGCGCCTACATCCCCGTCGACGGGCGCTGACCGTCCGCGCCGCCCGAGCCGGGCGGCGGGCTGCGCGGATTTCGCCGCCACCCTGAGCCCGCGCGCGAGGGCCTTGCCAGACCAGCGCCTTTCGGTGTCTACTCTCGCCTGTCACTCCTGGTCGGATCCGCCGGCCCAACGTTCTCCCTCCGCTGACCTCCACGGCGGGGTGCGGGCTGGCGCTCGCCCGGGCTGGACTACTGCGCTCGCGCCCATTTCGAAGCGATGAAGATCACGTACCAGGCCATTGCCGACGTGGGACGCAAGCGGAAGGGTAAGGAAGAGCTCACGACGATGATCCCCGACGAAGACATCGGAAAGCTGATCGACGAGGCGGAGGGGGACATCGAGCAATCAGCGAAATCATTGGTGGCCACCGCTAACGCGCGGGGGGGCGAGGACAACATCACCGTCCTGCTCAGCCGGTTCGACGAGTGAGCTGATGATCCCGGCGGGCCACACCGCGAGCCCGTCCCGGCGCATCGGCAGGTACGTCGTGACCGGACGGATCGGCCGCGGCGGAATGGGCATGGTGTACCGGGGCTACGACGAGGCCCTGGAGCGCGAAGTGGCGGTCAAGACCCTGACCGCCGAGGGCATCCTCGACGCGGATAGGCGGCAGCGGTTCCAGATCGAGGCCCGTGCGGCGGCCAAGCTGCAGCATCCCAACATCGTCACCGTCTTCGAGCTGGGCGAAGACCGGGGCATCCCCTTCATCGCCATGGAGCTCCTGCCGGGCGCCGACCTCGAAGCGCTCATGCGCTCGGGCGAGGAGATGCTGCTGCGCGAGAAGCTCGAGGTGGTGGTGCAGGTCTGCCGCGGCCTCTTCTACGCCCACGAACACGGCATCGTCCACCGCGACGTGAAGCCTTCGAACATCCGGCTGCTCGAGGACGGCACGGCGAAGATCATGGACTTCGGCGTCGCCAAATTAGGGGCGAGCGGCGTCACCAAGACGGGCATGATGGTGGGGACGGTGCACTACATGAGCCCGGAGCAGATCCGGGGCCAGGTCCTCGACGGACGCAGCGACCTCTTCTCGGTGGGCGTGATCCTCTACGAGCTGCTCTCGGGCCGGAGGCCCTTCCCCGGCGACTCGCCCACTTCCGTGCTCTACAAGATCGTCAGCGAGCCGGCGCCGCCCCTCGAGGTGGACTGCGGGAGCTGCACGGAGGCGCTGCGGGGCATCGTCGACCGGGCCCTGTCCAAGAACCCGGACGAGCGCCCGGCCAACCTCGATCGGCTCGCGCAGGAGCTCTCCGCGGTCCTGTCCGCGCTGACCACGGGAGCCACCGCCGCGGAAGCCCTGGCCTCCGTGGCCGCCTCGCAGCGCCTTCTGCGCGAAGGTCGCATCGAGGAGAGCGTGCGGCGGCTGCGCGTGCTGGCGGTGGCGCACCCCGATTCACTGGAAACGCGGCGCGCCCTGCGCACGGCCACGCGGGAGATGCAACGCCATCAGCAGGCGCTCGCGCCGGAGCGCGACGACTTCCCGGAACTCGCGGACACCATGCGGGCTCCGCCCACGCTGCACACGCCGGACCAGGACATGCCCACCGTGCACTTGCCGTCCGCGGCCGCCGCGTTCTCGCCGCCGTCTTCGCCCCAACCGGCTCCCGCCGCACACGCCCCCTACGCCGCCCTCGAGCGGCCGGGCGCCTGGAAGGGCCTGCTCGTCGGCGTCGCGGCCGCGCTCGTCGCCGCCCTTCTCGCGGGGGGGATCCTGCGGAGCGGCTCCGGATCCTCGGGAAAGCAACGCATCGCCGTGCGTTCGCGTCCCGTGGGGGCGGCCGTGCTCGTGGATGGGCGTGACACCGGCGTGCGCACGGACGGCGAGGTCGAGGTTCCCGGAGAGCGGGGCGAGGTGACGCTGGCCTTCCGCAAGGAAGGGCACCAGGAGACCTCCCGCATCGTGCGGCTGCCGTTGGACGACGGCGTAACGGTGACCGTGGACCTGGCCCGCGCGGTGGCGGACGCGCCGTCTCCCGCCCCCGACCCGGCGCCGGGGAAGGGCGACCTCACGGCGCCGGCCGAGCCAGCAGAAGCGGGGCCCATGGGTAAGGTGACGGTGCTCGCGTCGTACCCGGTCGAGATCCTGTGGCGTGGACGCTCCCTGGGGCGCGGCACGGCAACGACCGTGGACCTGCCTGCGGGCCGCCAGGCCGTCACCCTCCAGGCGCCGGCGCAGTTCATGCGCACGACGGTGAGGGTGGACGTGCATGCGGGAGGGCAGAGTGGGATCGAGGCGCCCGCCCTCGGCAAGATCCACATCCGGGCGAACCCCGACAACTGCCAGGTGCTGATCGACGGCGTTTTCGTGGACTATCCGCCCATCCTCGACCGGGCGATAGCGGTGGGGATGCACAAGGTTTCGTTCCGTTGGCCGGACGGTGCGCGCATGGACGAGACGGTCGAGGCCACGCGGGAGGCGCCCGTGTACGTCATGGGCCGAAAGGAATAAGGGCTTGCCCTGCTGCGCACGTCCGGCTCGTCCGTTCACGGCCCTCGTGCTGGCCCTGCTGCTCGGGCCCGGGGAGGCGGCTGCGCAGTCCTCGCCCGAGGAACAGGCGCGGGGCCTCCTGGAGGACGGGCGCGTCTACCGGCGCGAAGGCAAGGCCAAGCAGGCCCTCGACAACTTCCAGACCATCGTGTCCGGCTTTCCGAACACGTCGCTGGTCGACGACGCGCTGCTGGAGATGGGCCGCTACCACATGGAGGTGGAGCGCGACACGGCAAAGGCCCGAAACGTCTTCGAGCAGGTCACGAAACGTTTCCCGCAGAGCGACGGCGCGCCGGGCGCCTACTACTACCTCGGGCTCATGACGCTGGAGCGCGCCTCCTCGCCCGCCGAGATCGACGACGCGCTGGCGCAGTTCACGCGGGTGCACCGGCTCCACCCGCGCAGCGAGTGGGTGGCGCGCGCGCACCACGCCACGGCCCTCGCCCAGCGCAAAGCCGGCCACCTTCCCGAGGCGCTCGAAGCGGCGCGCCGGGCCGCCCTCGAACACCCCACGAGCGAAGCGGCGGCGGCCGCGCAGTTCCAGGTGGGGCAGATCCTGGCCCTCTCGGGCGAGGCCCGGCGGGCCATGGAGGAGTTCCAGCAGGTGCGGAACCGTTATCCGAAGAGCGAGTGGGCGGCGCCCGCCCTCGATCGGATCACCGCCCTCTACCGCCTTTTCGGCGGGGACCGGCCCGCCTTCGCGCTCGACCCGTCGTACGCGGTTGGCGTAGGCGACACCATGAAGGACGTGCGAGCCATCCTGATGACGCCTGCGCGCACGCTCTACGTCGCTTCCGAGAAGGTGAAAGGCGTCGTCTCCTTCGACGCGCAGGGCAAGATGGGCCCGAGCGTGGCGGGCGAAGGCCTGCAGAGCCTCTCCCTCACCGCGGGGGGCGTGATCGTGGTCACCGCGTCGCGGGCGATCCGGTTCGGCCCGCGGGACCTCCGGACCTTCACCACACCGGGCGAGAAGCCCGGAGAGATGGACCCCGTCGAGAAACTGGAAGCGGCGGTCCTGACCCCAGGCGGCGCCGTGTTGGTGGCCGACGAGAAGCGGAAGAAGGTGCTGAGGTTCGACGCCCAGTCCACGTTCCAGGGTCCCTTTCCGGACGCGAAGGAACGCCAGGTCTCGCGCATGCTGCTCGACAGCGAGGGCGCCATCGTGCTCCTGGACAGGGACCTGAAGGCAGTGGAGATCCTCGACGAGTCGGGCCGGCGGCTGCGCCACGTTCCCACGCGCGGCGCCGGGTACGAGCTGCGGAAGCCGGTGGACGTGGCCACGGACCCCTTCCGCAACGCCTACGTGGCCGACGAAGAGGCGGGCGTCTTCGTGTTCGCTCCGGACGGGAAGCTGCTCACCACCATCACGAGCCCCGAGCTGCGGCGCGCGCGGGCCCTCACCCTGGATCCTTCGGGCGCCGTCCTGGTCTATGACGACAAGGCCCAGCGCATCCTGCGGTATCGCTGAACGCCCGGGCGCCGGGCAGTGAGGAGTGGCGATGAGTTTCCGAGGTCGCCGCACGGGACTGAACACGGCTCTGGCCTTCGCCGCCGTTTTTTTCGGCGCTTCCACCCGGGCCGCGGCCCAGGAACCGGCGGCGCCGCCCGCCGCGGTGGCCGAGACCACCCAGCGCGAGATGCAGGCCGTGCAGGACCTGCTGGCCCTGGCCACCGCGGAGTTCGACGGCGCCCAACAGAGCCGGTCCATCGTGGTGCTCGACGACATCGTGGCCCGCCTGGAAACGCTCCGCCGCGACAAGACGCTGCCGCCGCGGGGCCGCGAGATCCTGCTCCAGGCCTACGAGCTGCGCGGGCGCGCCTACTTCAACATCGGCCTGCAGGAAAAGGCCGCGGAGAGCTTCCGCGCCATCGTGCAGGTGCAGCCGCAGCACACCCTCTCCCGCGACAAGATCTCGCCCAAGATCGTCGACTACTTCAATTCCGTGAAGAAGGCGCTGGTCGGTTACCTCACGGCGTCGTCCAAGCCGCCCGGCGCGCGCGTGACCCTGAACGGCGAGTTCCTCTCCTTGACCGACTTTTTTCCCACCGAGGTCCTGGCCGGCGAATACACGGTGGACTTCGCGCGCGAGGGTTACCGCTCCGAGACCCGCACCATCAGCGTGGCGCCCCGCGCCACCGAGACCCTCGAGGTCGAGCTGACGCGCACCGCGGCCAGCGTTTTCGTGATCACCGAGCCGGCGGCGGTGGAGATCTGGGTGGACGGGCAACTCCGCCTCTCCACGGCGGGCTCCCTCGCTCCCGACCTCGTGGCTTTCGCCCGGGAGAAGGGCCTCGATGCCCTGCGCGCCTCCGAGCGCACCGAGATCGGGGGCCTCACGCCCGGGCAGCACGTGCTCGAATTCCGGCGCAAGTGCCACGAGACTCAGCGGCGCACGATGGAGCTGCCCGAGGCTCGGGACTACGACACCGACCCCGTGCGCCTCGAGGAGACCCTGGCCTCGCTGCGGATCCGCTCCGACCCTCCGGACGGCCGCATCTTCCTGGACGGCGAACCCATGGGCATGACGCCGCGCGAACTGGACGGCGTCTGCGCCGGCAAACACCGCGTGGAGGTGAAACACGCTTCGGGGCGTTTCATCCAGGACGTCGTGCTGGCCAGGAACGAAAGCCTCACCCTGGAGGCGCCCATCCGGCCGAGCCTCGCCTTCCTGGGCGTGGTCACGGAGAGCGCCGCCGGCGAGCGCGTGGCCGCCGACGTCGAGGAGAAACTCGTCCGGAATCTGGCCCGCATCACCAGCCTCAACTTCCTGCCCGCGCCGCGGGAGACGGTGGACGGGATCCTCGAGGCGGAGAAGTTGTCCCGCAAGGGGCTGCTGCACGGCTCAGGCGTGGATCCGGACGCCGTGCGCAAGGCCACCGAGAAGCTGGCGGCCTCGCTCGAAGTCCAGGGTTTCCTGGTGGCGGCCCTTCCCGAGGAACGGCTGCAGCGCACCGCCGTGTTGCACCTACTGGCCGCGGGGAACATGGAGGCCGACACCTGGGACGTGAACTTCAACGAGGCCGCGTCCTACCTGAGGTTCATCGCCGCGGTGGACCGCAAGGCCACCCTGTACCGGCCCTGGACGGGACTCGTGACCGTGGACACGTTGACGCACGACGGGGTGCCGCTCCTGCGCGTCCTGCCGGCGAGCCCGGCCACGCAGGCCGGCCTGCAAGCGCGCGACGTGGTCACGGCCGCCGACGGGAAACCGGTCAAGCAGACGGCCGACCTCCTCACCGTCGTGGACGGGAAGAAGCCGAAGGAGAAGATCAGCCTGCGCGTCTCCGGGCCCACGGGGACGCGCACCGTCGAAGTGACCCTGGGGCTGACGCCGCAGGAGATCCCGCTCTACGATCCGAGCCTGCTCTACAACAAGGTCATGATGGACCTGCGACAGCAGGTGGAGGGTTATCCGAACACCGAGGAGGCCGCGTTCGCGCGCCTCAACCTGGCCATCTGCGCCATGCATTTCGGTGACTTCGCGGCGGCGCACGAGCACCTGCTGAAGTCGAAAGAGGAGCTGCCTGTGCGCCCCGGCCTCTCCCAGGGCACCGCCCTCTACTACCTCGGCCTGGCCCTGGAACGGCTCGGGTACAAGGAGGAGGCCGCCGAGGCCTATCGTGCCGCGGCCGGCTTCAAGGACGCGACGCTGCTCGACAACGACGGCCCCGCGGTGGCTCCCCTGGCCAGCCGTCGGGCGGGGTCATAGCCGGCGCAGAGGGGCGGTATGTCAGCCGGCCAGCATGCGCATCCCGATCATCCCCAGCGCCACCAGCACCAGCAACGCGAACACGACGGCCACCGTGCGCCACAGCGGCGGCGCCACGGCCTTGCGCGGCGTCGCGCTGATCCCCGCGATCTCTTTTCCGCCGCGGGCCAGGAACCGGCGCTGGCAACGGCTGCACCCGGCCACGTGCGCCGCGGCCTCGGCCGGCCCTCGCCCCGGCGGAGCGGCCTCGAGGGCCACGAAGCCGGCTTCGGTGAGGCAGCCTCGCCCGTCGAGCAAAGCGCTCACCGAGCCTCCAGGGCCGGCAGCACTTCCTCGACCGGGTTGCGCAGGACCACCGTGGCGAGGCCGTCGAGCGGCGTCGGCTCGCGGTTGACGATCACCAGCCGCGCGCCGGACTCCGCCGCCGCCATGGGGATCGCGGCCGCCGGGTGCACCACGAGCGACGACCCGAGCACGAGCAGCAGGTCGACCGACGTTGCGATGTGGAACGCCGCCTCGAGGACGTCCGCGGGCAACGCCTGGCCAAAGGACACCGTGGCCGACTTCAGGATCCCGCCGCACCGGTCGCACTCGGGAACGTCGCACCCTTCCAGCAGGCGGGCCTGGATCTCCGCCGCGGGCCAGGTGGCGGCGCAGCGGATGCAGACGACGCGCCGGTTCGTGCCGTGGAGCTCGAGGACGCACTCGCTGCCGGCCTCCTGATGCAGGCCGTCGATGTTCTGGGTGAGGACGGCGCGCAGCCGCCCGGAGCGCTCCATGCGCGCGAGGGCGTGGTGGGCCGCATTGGGCCGCGCCTCGGCGAAGTCGCGATAGGTTTCCTTCTTGTAGAGCCAGTAGCGGCGGCGGGCTTCAGGGTCGGCCACGAACTCCGGGAACGGAACGGGCCGGTAGCGGCTCCAGATCCCGCCGGGGCTGCGGAAGTCGGGCACGCCGGAAGCGGTGCTGCAACCGGCGCCGGTGAAGGCAGCGGCGCTCCCGCATTCCGCCACGAGCTCCCGCGCCCGTTCCAGGGCGATCATCGCCTCAGCGCTCGCCACGAACCCATATACTGCCCCATCACGGAGAGTGAGAGTGCGATTCGAGCCGACAGCCGCGCGTTTGTGGAAGCGCCTGAGCCGTGACGAGCGCAACGCCGCGGCCGCCTCGTTCTGGAAGGACACCCCGGCCGAGGTGACGGGCATGGCCCTCGCCGCGCTGATCAAGGCACGGCACATGCGGCCGCAGGTGGCGCGCGCGCTGCCGCCCGAAGAGCAGGCGCGCGCGCTGGCGTCGGTCCTCGACGTCGGCGAGCCCGTCGCGTCCTCGCTGCTCGTCGCGCTGCACCTCGGCGATCGGCGCTCCATGCTGGCCACCTTCCTGGACGCCGCCGGGCTGCCGCACGACAACGGGCTCCTCAAGGACGACGCGGAACAGGGCGCCGTCGCCGAGGAGTCGGCGCGCAAGGGGGTCGCGGCGCTTCGGGCGGCCGGCCACTCGCCCGAGCAGGTGCGCACCTACCTGAACACGCTGTGGCTCCAGGATCCCGACCGATGGAAAGCGTTGGAGGGCGTTCCCGAGCCCGCGTGACCGGGCAGCAGGAGCCAGAGCCGCTCGGCGTGATCGGATGCGCCGAGGCGCCGCGCGTACCGGGAGGCGAGGACCGCCATCCGCTGCCCGGCGCGCGCCGAGGCCGCCGACTCGGCGACCAGCGCGCGCACCGCAGGCAGCGCGGCGGCGTTCGCGGGATGGATCACGGGGTGGAGGCGCGGTCCGAATCCCTTCCCGGGGCGCCACGATCGCGCCTCGCGCCACTGGCGCGCGGCCACGCGCGCCCCGCGCGCCCTCTCGCCCCAGCCCTTCAGGTCTCCGCGCAGCGAAGGGCCGACGTGGAAGCGCAGGAGGAACGCGGCCAGGCTCGTGTCGTCGGCGGTCCGGACGGCGCCCGGCGGCAGCCGGGCCCCGACGTGGCCCAGCCGCATGCGCACCGCGCCGCGGACGAACGCCTCCGGCCGGTCCTCGTAGAGGAAGACGTTGCGCCCTTCGCCGCTCTCGAAGGAGCGCAGCGCGGCCTCGTGGCACAGGCGGTGGTCCACATGGCCGCCGACGCCCAGCGGAAAGTAGACCTGGCGCGCGCGGGAGCGATGGCTGAGGTCGGCCAGCGCCTCGGCGGCGACTCCGGTGACGCGGTCGTCGTCGGGGTGGCTCGGCGCGGTGAGCGCTTCGAACGCGGCGTAGGACGCCTGCCGGGCGGAGGCCTCCGGCAGCCCGAGGCCGAGGCGGCGCACGCCGAGACGGTCGAAAGCCGCGGCGGCGGCGGCATGACGAGAGCCGCCGTCCGCGCCGAAAACCGTCACCACGGTGACGCGCAGGCCGCGCTCCAGCTCCGACAAAAGCCGCGCCGCGCAGGACAGCAGGACGTCGTCGCCGTGGGGCGACACGTACAGGCTGTCACAGCCGTCGAGTGCGTCAGGGTCGCGCGCCATGTGTCGGGATCGAAGGATCGTTCGCCTTCGAGTCTATGTCCATTGCGAGGGAGGATTGCGTCATGCTGCCGATAGGAGACGAAAGCGAAGCGGGCGCCGGACGCCCGATCCTCACCTGGGCCCTGGTCGCGCTGAACCTCGCCGTGTTCCTCCTCGAAGTCGCGCGACCCGCAGACGCGCTCCAGGCGTTCGTCACCGCCTGGGGAGTGGTGCCGCGGGAGTACTCGGTGGGACGCGACCTGGCCCCGCTGATCCCGGTCCCGTTCTGGTCCACGCTCCTGACCTCGATGTTCCTCCACGGCGGGTGGATGCACCTGGGCGGGAACATGCTCTACCTCTGGATCTTCGGCGACAATCTCGAGCACCGCATGGGCCACGCGCGGTTCCTCGTCTTCTACCTGCTGTGCGGGCTGGCCGCGGGCGCGGCCCACATCGCGTTCAACTCCGGCTCGAGCGTGCCGACGGTCGGGGCCTCGGGCGCGATCAGCGGCATCCTCGGGGGTTACCTGCTGCTTTTCCCCCGGAACAAGGTCCGCGTGCTCACCCGCGGCGGGGTGATGGCGGTCCCCGCGATCTACGTGCTGGGGTTCTGGATCTTCATCCAGTTCATCAACAGCGTGGGCTCGATGGCCAACACGTCGGAGACCGGCTCCAGCGGCGGCGTCGCGTACCTGGCCCACGTGGGCGGCTTCGTGGCCGGGCTCGTGCTCGTGAAGCTGTTCGCGCGGCGGGCGGCAGCGTTCGCCCCCGCGCGCTACTGATCACCGGTCGGGCGAGTGGAACTCGTCCCGCGGGAACAGGTCCCAGTTCATGTGGCGGTCGAGCTGGCGCCGCTTGAGGCGATGGAGAGGCTGCAATCTCTCCAGAAGCCGCGCCGTGCCATTGGCGCTTTCCTCCCCGAGATAGCCCACGACCTCGGGAGAGAGGGCCCGCACGCGCCACGCGTCGACGTCGATCGCGATGGGCTCGTTGCTGCCGAACAGCACGCTGCGGTCACCGGGGCCGACGATGTGCGGCACGGCCTGGGTGAACGACGCGTAGACCCGCAGGGTGGGTGCCCACGTACACAGGATGCCTCCCGGCTTCAGGCGCTTCATGCACTGGCGGAAGAACTCAACCGAGTAGAGGTTGCCGCTGTAAGGGGCGATGGGCCAGAGGGCGTCCGCCTCGATGACGTCGTAGAGGATGCCTTCCTGCTCGAGCGCGTTGCGGCCGTCGGCGAGGCGAATGCGGAGGCGCGGATCGTCCAGCAGGCGGCGCAGCGCCGGGAAGGGCTGCGTGTCGGCGAGCTGCCGCAGCAGCTTCGGCTGCGGTCCGGAGATCTCGAACACGGTGAGGGACCGCGTCTCGGGGCGGGACGCGGACGCCCACGCGGTGTCCCCCGAGCCGAGGCCGATGATGGCCACGTCGAGCGGCGCGGGGTGGATCATGGCCGGGGCGGCCCCGAGCCGGCTGTGGATCCCGCCGAACGGGATCCAACTGTGGCTCTTGCCGTGCACGAACACGGTCCAGTTGCCGTTCCTCCCGGGAACGATGGCGCCGACACCGCTGGCATCCTCCTCCATGAGGACGGCGGGGTTGGCGGTGCCGTGCAGGCGGAGCCAGAAGTGGCGCTGGCCGGGGATGAGCATGGCCAGCACGGCGAGGGAGACGGCCAGGGGCGCGAATGCCGAGCGCCACCCGAAGTGGCGCGCCCCGACCAGGGCGAACACGAGCCCGACGATCATCAGCGCGCGGAAGGTGCCGGTGGTGCCCAGCCGATCGAGGGCGACGAGGCCGACGAGCAGGCTCCCGGCCACGCAGCCGGCGATGTTCGCGGCCTGCAGCAGCCCGACCTTCCGGCCGCTGGTCCGCAGGTCGTCGTGCACCGCGCGCTGGAGGGTCGGGAACGACAGGCCCATGAGCACCGTGGGCAGCGCGAAGATCGCGGACGGCAGCAGGACGTAGAGATGCCAGAACTGCTCCGGCTCCCAGGTGGACCCCAGCCCGAACCAGCCCTTCCCCCAGTACCGCACGTACCAGGAGTAGCCGGGCGTCTGCGGCGGCAGCGACACGAGCAGCGCGATGGCGAGCCCGGAGTACGCGAGAAGGACGCACTGCAGGACGAGGAACGTCTTCAGCGGGTTGGGCAGACGGGCCACCAGCGGCGCGCCGGCCAGGCACCCGACGGCCATGCCCAGGAGATACAGCGCGAGCACGGTCCCGAAGGTGAACGCGGTGGACTTCACCGCCATCTCGAGAACGCGGAACCAGAGGATCTCGAGGGCCAGGGCGCAGAAGCCGCCCAGGGCATACAGCGCGAGGCAGAGCGTGAAGCGATGGCGGGCCGGCGGCGCGGCAGCGGCGGCGTCCTC
>Ga0326597_10008351_pt1 | contig 13984 bp, 5 predicted proteins | sample RVTome_12_FD_203789 | JGI IMG/M metagenome (GOLD analysis project Ga0326597, IMG submission 203789) | Soil microbial communities from uranium-contaminated site in the Upper Colorado River Basin, Wyoming, United States - RVT100D185 | ecosystem: Environmental > Terrestrial > Soil > Contaminated >... | reverse complement strand
GGACCGTGCGAGACAACGGACACGGCTCCGAGATCGGCCACGGAGCGGTTGTCATCGCGGCGATTACAAGTTGCACGAACACGAGCAATCCTTCCGTGATGTTAGCTGCCGGCTTGTTGGCCAAGAAGGCTGCCGAGAAGGGCTTGCGGGTTGCTCCTCACGTGAAGACCAGCCTCGCTCCCGGATCGCGAGTCGTCAGCGATTACCTCGATAAAGCCGGCCTCACGGAATCGCTCCAACAACTCGGCTTCCATACCGTCGGTTACGGCTGCACAACTTGCATTGGCAACAGCGGCCCCCTGCCTGAATCCGTTGCGAAAGCGGTCACCGACGGTGACCTCGTCGCATCGGCAGTCCTCAGCGGCAATCGCAACTTTGAAGGCCGCGTCAATCCGCTCGTGAAAGCGAATTACCTCGCCAGCCCTCCGCTGGTCGTGGCTTATGCGTTGGCGGGCACCACCGATATCGACCTGACCACCGAACCGCTTGGCAAAGCCGACGACGGCTCGGAGGTCTTCCTCAAAGATATCTGGCCCACGAACGAGGAGATCGAGCAAGCGATCGAACAAGCGGTTCAGCCCGAGATGTTCATCAATCGTTACTCGGCTGCATTCGAGTCGAACGAGATGTGGAATAAAATCGCGACGAGCGAAGGCGATCTTTATGCCTGGGACGAGGCCAGTACTTACATTCAAGAGCCCCCGTTCTTGGCCCAGTTGACGGCCGAGGTCGGTGCAACGGCGCCGATTAGGGAGGCTCGCGTACTGGCGTTGTTGGGCGATTCCGTCACCACCGATCACATCTCGCCGGCCGGTTCCATCGCCAAAGACAGCCCCGCGGGCCGCTACCTCATGGAGCATGGCGTTGAGGCGCATGACTTCAACAGCTACGGCTCGCGGCGTGGTAACGATCGAGTCATGGTTCGCGGCACGCTCGCCAACATCCGCATCCGCAACCAACTGGCCCCTGGCACCGAAGGGGGCGTCACTCGCCATCTGCCCGACGGCGAGCCGATGACGATCTACGACGCCGCGATGCAGTACCGCAGTGAAGGCGTCTCGCTGATCCTGCTGGCCGGCACCGAATACGGCACCGGGAGCAGCCGCGACTGGGCCGCCAAGGGAGCGTACATGCTCGGTGTACGTGCCGTGATCGCGGCCAGCTACGAACGCATTCACCGCAGCAACCTGGTCGGCATGGGCGTGTTGCCACTCGAGTTCCCGGCGGGACAAACATGGCAATCGGTTGGTCTGACCGGTGAAGAAACGTTCGATATCGAAGGCCTGGACGAAACGCTTCAGCCCCGCCGCACCGTCACCGTCAAAGCCACCGACCCCGCCGGCAACACAAAGGCATTTCAAGCTACAGTCCGTATCGACACACCGGTCGAACTGGACTACTACCGCAACGGCGGCATCTTGCATACCGTGTTGCGGAATTTGTTGAAGAGTTGAGGATAGCGGCAAGCCTCTGTCGTTTGAACGGGCGCGCAGTCGTTTCATCGGGGGTGGTCTACGGGCTCCTGGAAGTGTTTCTTTTTCACTACCGTTTTGGCGGAGTTGCCTCCCGCACAATGGCACCGTGATCTTCGCTCAAGATCAACAGCGCGAAGCGATCGACGTGATCGAGTTCGTTCGTGTTCAACGACGAGTAATCGAAGCGGCCTCGCAAGTCGGTGTAGCCGTCCTTGAAGAAGCGAACCGAGCCGTCCTTCATGCGAGTATAGGCTTTGACGTACACGGTCGGCAACGGCTGGCCCTTCTCCTCGGCGGTGACTCGCAATTGACCGTAGTTCTCGATCAATTGCACGGACAGAGAATTCGAGAAGTATGCCTGCGACTTCGTTTGTCCCGCGCCGACAACTTCGACCAAGACATTGCGATTCAGCAATTCGGCCGGCAGCGCGAACTCGAACTTTTTGCCACCCTTCGGCAACTCGATCGTGTCCGTTAAATTCGGCCGAATCTGTGAGAATTGGCCGGACGAATGCTGCACGAACGGATTGCGGCTGAACAATAGTTCGATGTCCATCAAGTAGTAGTTCACGAGCACTCGCTCGAGGTTCTGGTAGTCCAGCTGAACCTTTTTGGCCTCGACTTTCAGATCGAACGAAGGCGCCGTAGCGGCCAGTTCGGCTTGCCGCTGGTCGCGGTTGTCGGAATCGACAATTTCGACGCCGCCGCTGCTAATCTCGTCCAGCTGGCGATCGATCGAAACAAACGCGTTCCGCCACCGGTCGACGGGATAGTCGGCATAGCGTGACGTAATCTTGCGCGCGGCATCGGTCTCGGCTCGATACAAGTTCAGGTAAGCGGCGAAGTAATTGTACTGCAGCGACGTTTCGAGGTCGGCACCATTCACACGGCTAAAGAAGTCCATCGCCTCGGCGACCCGATCCTGCAGCAGCAAGTAATAAGTAATCGCCATCAGTTCGTCTTGGCCGAGATCTCGATGGCAGCTGAGAATCGTGAGCAGCTGTTGGTATTGCTGATGCAGCCGGGCATTCAGGATCTGCCGCTGTCGGCCGAGTTGGTGAGCCCGCGCGTTGACCAGGGGTTGGTAATCCAGATGCTGATACGAATGCCTCGCGACGGGATCGATGCGCAGCAGCGGACTGTCGATGGCGGCACCGCATTGCTGCACGAAGCCATCGGCATGTTGCAGATACTGGCTGACCGCCGGCACCACGGTGTGCTTGATGCCGTACGACCACAGCGTGTGGTTGTAAGCGTGCCGTCGTTCGAGAAGATCGATGACTTGTAGGAAGAACGGCTTGTTCCCCATCCGAAACGCGATCTTGTCAAGATCGGTGCGATGGAGATTGTTCTGCCGGAGGTAATCCAGCACATCCTCGGCGGAACCGTATTGCGACAGGTAAGGCCACGATTCGCGATCGATACGGCTGAGCTTCTCGACAACCGTCAGCATCGTCGCTTCCGCGTGTGCCAACAGTTTTTCGTTCTTGGCGACGTGAACGGGATAATGCGGGTAGCGACCGGCGGCGGGGAAGTAGAAGTGGTACTCAATGGTCTGCGTGTTGTATGGCTGAAGATCGAGCTGAACGCTGCGCGTCTCGTGGCCATTGATTACAGGAATCGCGCCGAGCGGAACTTGCAGCAGGACATCAAGCTTCTGAGGCGACGACGTGGGGTTCGTCAACACAACCTGACAGCCGTAGACCGTATGGACAAGGAACTCGTCCGTGACGAACTTATCCAGCCGCTCGTTGTTCTCCTGACGATAGCGATCGTCGTAACGGAAGAAGTTTTGACTGACCAGGATTGGAGTTTGTTCCACGACGTCACCGGCTTCACGGATTTCTTCGTGGAAGACGATCAGCGGGCTGCCCGCCGTCAGCGTCATCTTGCCGTCGGCGTAATCCGTGACATGCTCCGCCGCCTCAAACGGCAGATCGAGCAGCGACAGAGCCAACATCATCTCGGTGAAGTTCCGCGACGCCTCGGCGAAGTGAATCGAGCGGAACGGTTGCCGCGGATCGTGTTCCGCATAGTCACGCCAGAAGGCATTGACGGACACCAGCCCGGCAAGCTGCTGTTCGATCGGCAGATGATAGTAGTTGTTCTCGGCCCATTCCTGCGTCTTGTCGAGCGTTTGGTACAAGGCGCGGACGCTGCCGCTCTTGCGGTCGAAGCGATCTCCGAAAAACGCTTCGGTCTTGCTTGCCGCTTTATCGGATAACGCAATCGCTCCCCCCACAGCCGCACGCCGCTCGAGAAGTGCTCTGCCGCGGGTCACTTCCAAGTTTTCCTTTTCTAGGCCTAGGCGAAGCATGGGTGTTGCCGGGGCAGGCGCTGCGTAGAGAGCGCGCCCATAACCAAGAGCGCCATTGGCTCCTTCCATGACCACCCCATTGGCGTTGTCGTCTGCCCTGAACGTACCAAACGCGACTACGCTGTCCTTGGCTGCTTCAAGTCCCCATGTATCACCTGCTTCCAACGCCCGGCCCTTGACCGCCGTCAGGAAGATCCGGTTCAGTCGATCCATATCCGGCGTGAGCAACGAGAACTGATCGAGTACGTCGCGCGTCGTGTGTTGGCGATCGTTCGCGATGCGTTGCGACAGCAAGATCCGCTCAGCGACATTCAACCGCGCGTAGTTCCACGCGCGCAGATACTCCTGGAGATCGTACTGCAGCAACCATTCGTCGAGCAGAGTCTTGTCCCGTTTGTTCACAAGATAAGGTCGCACGACAGCATCGAAGAACTTGCGATCTTTCTTCAGCAGGAAGAAGTTCAACTCGTGACCGGCGTACTTGGAGTACAAGGATTGCTTCTCGGCAGCATCCAGCCCTGGCCACTTGAGAATGAAGCTAAACTCCGCCAACGTCGCATCGCCACTCAGCGTGGCATACAACGAGTACACTCGCGCCAGCGTATCGTAGGCTTCGAATCGCGATGTGGCGATGTCAGGCAGCACGAATGGCTCGCCCTTTCCTACGACACTGACTCGCTTTTGCTGAGTGAAGTGCCGGTTGGTATCCAGCCCGGCAAGCAGCCGCAAGTCGAGCAGCTTCATCGGCTTCTCGTCGAGTGACACATTGCGATAGGCGGTGCTTTGTGGATCGACGGCGACAACGTGCAAGTCTTGGTGCGAGCCAAGTTTGTCGAGCGGGATCGTCACGACTCCCTTCTCGTCCGGTTGCAGATTCGCCAGGACAACGGATGCCTCGCCGAGAAAGTCGAGGTTGGCGAAGTCGCCGTCTGGTGCGACTTCTAGCGATAGATTTGCAGCGCGGTCGGCCGATGCACTTTCAGGCTCTGCAGCCGCTGCGAAATCATCGCCGGCTTGAGCGTCTTGCCGCCCCGATTCGGTGCTGCGAACGGCCCACGGATTCAGCAGCACACTCGGCCGCTCGACGAGCACGCCGGGATATTTTCTTGCGTAGCGGCGGTCGATAATGTATTGGTACTCGTCTCCGATGCTTCTCCCCGCGACATACAGCGAAGTCATTCGGCCCGGATCAACTTGATACGGCTCTGGATCGGCAACGCCTGCCAGTTTTCCAAACGCCGAAAAGGCGGGCCGGTATCGTGTGGCGAAGATGTGGACGCGGGCGAACTTCGTGCTGTTGTTCACCAAGATTCGCAGCTGCTTGTCGTCGGTGTCGACGTCGGCGATCTGCAACGGCCTCGCGCCTCGCGATTCGAGATGCCGCGAACTGCCCAACGCATAGCCTTCGCTGCTCTTTCCATCCGCCACTCGGATGCGAATCCGATGGCCGTGATCTTTCAGCAGCAGATCGTAATCGCCGCGTGGTAAGCCGCGGAGTTGGAGCATGCCGTCTTTGATGCGAATCGCGTTGAAGCGATCCGCCACATAAGTCTCGCCTCGCAATTCAAGCAGCGACAACTCGTCACGCGCCGGCTCGTCGTCTGTTCCCATGTAGGGAATCTCGATCGTCTCGCCCAACGTCGCATGAATCGATTGGTGATAGGAATACTGGTCGTTGGACAATGGCCATGTGTGGGCGGTTCCTTCCGGATCGGTTGCGGTGACCGACGCGATGCCTTCGAGCGGGCCAAGGACGACGCGGCTCGTGTGATCCGTCTGGACCGTGGCAATCATTGGGAAGCTGAAGTCGCGATGTTGCAGCGACAAAACGACGGGGCGATCCGGCCGAACTTCCCCGGACTTTCCTCGCGATTCGATGACGTACGTGTTGTTGATCTTGGCGAAGTGCAAATCGGCGACTTTCTCGCTCTTGTCGATCAAGTTCAGCTGATACGATTCCGCGGCTTGCAGATCGATCTTCTTGTTCTGACTCAAGCTCTGGATCTTGGCCTGCACGGTGAATGTCAACTGCGCGAGCCGTGGCGGGACCTGGAACTCGTAAATCGACTCGCGATCCTCGAACAGCTTGAAGTCTTTCACTTCCTTCGTCGACGAAACGCCATCCTGGTCGACCGACGCGATCGTCAATCGAACATCTTCCAAGTCAGCGATGCCGACGGGACTGCCATTCAAATACAACCCCGACCGGATAACGACGGGCACAACCGTCCGTTTCAGCAACGATTCGCGATCGACATAGATGCCGGCCGCGAGTTGATAGTTTTCGGCCTGATGTTGGAAGAAGGCTAGCGACGAGAGATCGCCTCGCGACAGGATGATCGCCTGCCGGCCGGGCTGCGTCGAAAATGGGACCAGGATGCGACCATCTTCTTGCGGCAAGTATTCGTGCCCCGCCAGCCAAATCGACGCGTCCTTCACCCGCTCGTTCTTCTCGTCCAACACGGTAAAAACCTGGCCCGCGCTCGTGGTCTCGACCAAGTGGCGCAGTTGCCCCTTGCGGACGACGACGCGGCTGTTTATGCCATTACCGATAAAGTCGACGACGTACACGCCCGGTTTGGTCAACGCGGGAAACTCGAAGTGCCGGCGGACACGGCGCAGCGGCGGTTCGGGGTACTCGAACGTTTGTTCGTTGTTCGCGACCATCCCGTCCAGATTGATATCGGCATTCACCTCGCGATTGTATTCGCGGTAGTAGTTCTTCGTGTTAATCTCGAACACGCGCACGATCAGCGTTCCGACATTCTTGATGTGCAAGTCGAGGCTGACCGGATCGTCCGCCGCGAAGAACTTGGGATTGGTGGGAGCGAAGTCCAGGTCAATGCGATCCTTTAACGTTTGATAACGATCGGGCGGGAGCAGCGAGTACCATTGTTCCGGTTCGCCAAGCCCGTTCACGATCTTCGTCTCGGCCAGATTGTGCCGCAGATAAGTGTCGCTGATGAACGGCTCGTAGGGCGTCGTCACCGCTTCGTTCACAAAGAAGTGATGGAAGTAACTGCGGACCAACGGCTCGTCATCGCGGACGGGCGGCAGCAGCGTGAAGGCTTCGTAGTTGGCATTCAGGTCGGCCGCATACCGTCTGTTCTCGTCCTGCTGAAGAAACTTAGGCTCGATATACGCAACGTTTCGCGGCAAGCGAATGTACGCCATGAAGCGATCTTTGTCGTACACGCCTCGGGCACGATCGAACGTCAGCCGATGGAATAGGACGTGGGTCTTCAGCGAGTTGTGGACAGGAGCCAACCGCGACACGAATCGCCACAACCGATCGAGATACGCGTCGTACTCTTCTGTCTCATGCTGCCATTCAACATCCGCGCTGGGATGCAGCTTGCTGAGATACGCGTTCACAAAGTTGGCCTGATTGAGCAGATCCGGTTTCCGCCGCAAGCATTCATCCAATTGCTCCGTGAGCAGTTGCTGATGGATCGTCATCGAACCGAACGGCTGGCTATACTGATGATTCAAGTCGTCGATCACCAGCTTGGCCAGATTCGGATAATCGGGCCGTTGCAATCGCTGCAGCAGGTGACGACGACGATCGGGATCAAGCTCGGACGCCACTAACCAATCGAGCGCCGCATCGGTGAAGCCGCTCAGATCCTTGTGGTTCCGCTTGGCAATTTGCGAGAGATACTCGCGGCTGATGAGATTCTGGTCGAGCTGTATCGGCAAATTCGGCTTCTCGCCAAGCGTCTCGCGTTGGTGATTGAACTCGATCCCCAGTTGCTGGCGGATGAACTCCAGCGACTGTTCGGGATTGCGCTCGAAAGTCAACAACGCCTGCCGAGTCTGAATCTGCCGGACAAGCGGCGTGTAGTTGTAACGCTTGATCCAAGCCGTCAGCAGCTCCTCGACCTGATCGAACTTCTCCGTGTTTTGCAGATGGAGGGAGTTGTAGTAGTAGTATTCCTCCGATCCAGGGATCAGCCGCTTCAACGCCTCAGTGCGATCTTTGGCGAGCGCAAAGTCTTCGATGTAGCCGATTTCGTTCGCTTCCAGGCCCGTCGCGAGCGCGATCACTAAGCCGGTCGCCAGTGCTGCAAGACGTTTCATCGTCGTAACTCCTTGATTCGGCACGCTAATTCTGGACTCGCAATTGTAGCTGCGCATCATCCAACGGGTGATTAGACGAGACGGACTCGGTTCTGGTTTCCACGATTTCTCGTAGGGCGGCAGGGCAGAAGCCAAGGTAGGAGTCAGGAGCCAGAAGATTCTGACTCCTGAATTCTGACTCCTGACTCCTGAACTCTGACTCCTGTCGGCTCTTCCAATTCACCGTCGTCCGAGCGTAGAATAGTCGTCGGCCAACGAGTTTCAGGCAGATTCAGCTCGTCGATCTCTTCCCGGGTTCGTGTTGTTGTTTCCGTGATTGCATTGTCATCGAGGCACCCCCCGTGAAGAAAACGTCCCGTTTCGGCCCGTTTGCTCTGGAAGGAAGGCTCGGCGAAGCCCCGGGCGGTACCGTCTATCGAGCCATTCATGTCGCTCAAAGCCGCATGGTCGCTGTTAAATTGTTCGACGCGCCGCTGGCCGTCAAGAACACCGCCGCCAAGCATGCTCTCGTCCGGGAGATGGACAAGCTCACGAAGCTGAAGCACTGGAACATCGTCGGTTGCTATGGCGGCATCCTGGAGGAGATGCAAGGCTGCATCGCGTACGAGTTCGTCGAAGGCGAGACATTAAAGGCGTTGCTCGAGCGACGCGATCGCTTGGCTTGGGAGACGGTCGTCGACTATGCGTATCAGATCACGGCGGGACTTGAGTGTGCGCACGAACAGAGCGTGGTCCACCAGGATTTGCATCCCGACAAGATTCTGATCGCGGAAGATGGGACCGTCAAAATCTCGGACTTCCGCGTCGATCGGTTACGGAATCCCTGGTGCGCTTCATCGACGCGAGTGACCGTCGAACGCGCCGCGTACCGCGCGCCAGAGCAACTGGCCGGCGCACGGGAACTGACTCACAAGGCCGACCTGTACTCGCTGGGATGCATCATGTTCGAGATGCTGGTCGGCCGGCCTCCCTTCATCGGCGACTCGGTCGAAGCAATCGCCCGACAGCATCGCGAAGGCGAAGCATCACGGGTCGACGGCATTATCTTCGACTGTCCGGTGTGGTTGTCGACCATCATCGGACAGTTGCTCGAGAAAGATCCGGCCAAACGGCCTTATGGAGCTGGTGCCGTGTCGCTCGCGCTATGCGAAACAACTCGGCAAGTCGCCAACGGGACCTCCACGATTGCCCACGCCGCAGGCGGCTTCAGCGCTCTGCAATCACGAGTCGAAAAAGACGCGGCGCGCGAGCTGCTTAAACAGGCCCAGCGCCCTGTCCGTAAGTCGCGGAAGTCCGGCGGGCAACCACCCTTTTACGAACGCGCATGGTTTCTGACCCTTTGTCTGTTTCTGTTGATCGGCGGTATTGGGACTTGGCTGCTGTGGCCGCCGAGCGAGGCCGGCTTGCTCCGCCGTGCGGTCGCCGTCATCGAAGCGAAGGAAGGGGTCGAGCAAGAGCACGCGCGTCGTTATCTCGACAAGCTACTGCGTATGTACCCCAGCGGCAAGTTGGCGGAAACGGCCAAAGAACATCTCAGGGCGCTGGATATGGAGAGCGCGCGGCGGAAGTTTGAATTCAACGTCAAGTACGGTCGCGAGCCGAAGTCCGAGGCAGAACGATTGTACAAAGAGGCTTGGGACTTCGAGCAATTCGGTGACCGCATCGCCGCCTTGGAAAAGTACCGCGGCATGGTCGCCGTCCTCGTCGACGGGGACGAGGATGCGACTCGGTTGGCTTTCGTGAACTTGGCCCGCCGCAAGCTCGCCGAAATCGAAGCCGCGGGTTCCGACAACGACCGGATTCAGTTCATCGAATCACGATTGCAAGACGCGGAGAGCCTGTCGTCTCGAGGCAAGGAGTTGGACGCAAAAAAGATCTGGCGAGGCATTATCGAGCTGTACGGCAACAAACCCGAGTTTCAGGCGCTCGTCGATCGAGCCGAAGGCCGGCTGCATCCGTCCGCGGAAGTGAACGCGGATTCGTAATGCGGTGCGAATTGCAAGAGAAAGTAGGCCGGAACAAGCTTCGCAGTTCCGGCATCCGCCCAAGCCCAGCCGGAACTGCGAAGCTTGTCCCGGCCTACTTAAATGTTTGGCTTTCGAATCGCGATCGGCTATAAGAGAGGCGCCCTTGGGCACCCGCCCCACGACTCACACGCCGGAGAACTTCGCTCATGCCTCGCTCCTTCGCTCTCTTCGTCGCTCTCGCTTTCGTCGCGCGTCTTTCCACCGTGCCCCTGTCCGCGACGGCTCAATCGATTGAAACCTATCCGGGTACCAAGCCGCTCACTGTCAAAGGGGACATCGCGTCGCAGATGATCGATGGCGTCGATCGCTTTCTGCTGCGCGAGATCGAGCAGTCGGTTGACGCGCGGGCAAAGCACTGGAAGCGAGATTTCTCGTTGCCGGAAGCTTACGCCGCGTCGCTCGAGCCGAACCGCAAACGCTTGGCACATATCCTGGGAGTTCGCGACGCGCGTGTCCCGTTCGACGCGCCGGAGCTGATCGCAACCACCGATTCACCGGCCCTGGTCGGCAAAGGAGACGGCTTTGACATCTTCGCCGTTCGTTGGCCGGTGATTGGGAACGTCCATGGCGAAGGGCTGTTGCTCGTCCCGACCACCGGTAAGCAGCTTGCCGATATCGTTGCGATTCCCGACGCCGATCAAACTCCGGAACAGATCGTCGGCTTGGCGGAAGGCGTGCCGACTGATTCTCAATTTGCGCGGCGCTTTGCGGAAGCCGGGTGCCGAGTGCTCGTTCCGTCGCTCATCAGTCGTGCCAAGGAAATGCGAGCGCCGCCGGGTCAGGCTCGCAGCAACAAGATTACGAGTCGCGAGTACATTTACCGCAGTGCCTTTGAACTCGGTCGGCACTTGATCGGATACGAAGTTCAGAAGGTCTTGGCGGGCGTCGATTGGTTTGTGAAGGAGGCTGAAGGCGAAGATCCGGAAATCGGCGTCATTGGTTATGGCGAAGGTGGCATGTTGGCTTTGTACGCGGCCGTATTGGACACACGGATTGACGCCTGCTGCGTCAGCGGCTATTTCGGCCCCCGAGAGAGGCTTTGGGAACAACCGATCGATCGGAACGTGTTCGGGTTGCTCGCGCAGTTCGGCGACGCGGAAGTCGCCAGCTTGATTGCACCACGGAAACTTGTTCTGGAGACACGCAGCTATCCTTCCCTCACGCTCTCCGGCGAGAGCGGGGCGCCCGCCGAGCTGCGGCCGGTTACGTCGGAGGAACTCGATCGCGAGTTACAACGTCTCCGCGAACTTACTAAAGGCTTTGATCATTGGATTTCGATCGCGGCAGTCGGCCCAGAGAAAGAGACTCCGCAGATCGGTGGTTGGGTGGCTTCTTCAGGCCTGCTCACTAGTCTCGGAGTAAAACAGCCGAAACTCGGCGCGAGCAAACCGCCAGAGGTTCTTCACAAGAACTCGTCATCATCGCGCCAGCAGCGTCAACTCGACGAACTCGACCGCCACAGCCAGCGGCTGCTCAGCGAAAGTCCGTTCGTTCGCAAAGAGTTTATGAAGAACCTCGACACCTCGTCCGTGGAAGCCTACGAGAAGAGCGTCGAGGCGTATCGCGATATCTTCCGCAATGAGACGATTGGTCATTTCGACCATGATTTGCTGCCGTTCAATGCTCGTTCGCGCAAGTCGTGGGAAACGGAGAAGTGGACCGGTTATGAAGTCATGCTCGACGTGTTCCCCGAGGTGATTGCTTACGGCGTGCTGCTGGTTCCGAAAGGCTTGAAGGAGGGCGAGAAGCGGCCCGTCGTTGTTTGCCAGCACGGACTCGAAGGCCGGCCCACCGATGTATTCTTGGGCGATCATCGTGCTTACCACGACTTTGCCGCCAAGCTTTGTGAACGGGGCTTCATCACGTTCGCTCCGCAGAACATCTACATCTTCAAAGACCGCTTCCGCACGCTTCAGCGCAAGGCCAACTCCGTCGGCAAAACACTGTTCTCGGTCATGGTGCCTCAGCATCAGCAGATCGTGAACTGGCTGAAGACGCAACCGAACGTTGATCCCGATCGCATTGCGTTCTATGGGCTGAGCTACGGCGGCAAGTCCGCGATGCGGATTCCGGCGTTGGTCACCGACTATTGCCTGTCGATTTGCTCGGCGGACTTCAACGAATGGGTACTCAAGAACGCGAGTTCCCGCCACAACTTCAGCTACGTTTGGACCGGCGAGTACGAGATCTTCGAGTTCGATCTCGGCAGCACGTTCAACTATGCCGAGATGGCCGCGTTGATCTGTCCGCGTCCGTTCATGGTCGAGCGAGGCCATTTCGACGGCGTTGGGGAAGACGAATGGGTTGCGTACGAGTTCGCCAAGATTCGCCATCTGTATCAGGCGAAGCTCGGCATCGGCGACCGCACGGAGATCGAATGGTTTGTCGGCCCACACACCATCAATGGGAAAGGCACTTTCGACTTCCTTCACAAGCATCTTGACTGGCCGAAGCCGTAGTTGGGCTGTTGGTTTAACCGCAAGCCGGAGGCGTGCGCTCCGGGCACAACTAGCGCACGCCTCCGGCTTGCGGTTAAACGACCGATAAACAACAGCTTACAGACAAAGCGGCGCGGTCCAACTACGAAATCAAACTCCGCAAGTAGCAACCGCTCTCGATCGCGGCTTCGTCCGGTCCCATGATGTGGGCGTAGTGTTGATGCACGGTTAAGTAGCCGTCATATCCGACCGCTTTCAGGCCGTCAACGGCGGCATGGAAATCGACGCCTCCGTCTTCCCACAGCGGCAGATGGTGAAAGCGAACCGGTCCGCGGCACCAGGTTTCGAGTTCCTCGGGACCCAACGGATCGAGGCGATGATTCTGCACATAGGCGTTCATCAGATAAGGCTGGAGGCGCCGGAGCGCCGTCCCGTCATAAGGTTCACAACACAGCATCAAGTTCGCTGGCTCGTAGATTAGCCCAAAGTTCAGTCGATCGATCTCCTGTAGCACTTCAATCGAACGATCAATCTGCTCGAACAGGGTTGTTGTATGACATTGATGGGCGAGCCGAATGCTGCGCTCCGCGGCGCGATCGGCTGCCTGGCGAGCGACCGGGATATCGGCTTCTCGTTTCAGGCAAACGCGAATCAGATCGCAGCCCAATGCCGATGCAACGTCCAGACTCGGGCCAATGTCACGGAGGCTGTTCGGGCCGTTGTCGTTATTCAACGGGACATCGCAATCCGCAGTCACCATCGAGACGACGAGTCCGGCGAGTTCGACTTGCTCTCTGATTCGCCTGAGTTCTTCTGGCAGAGTCTGCACACCGGCAGCACTCGCTCGCATACATATCGCCTCATAGCCATTCTCGACGGCCAGGCGGAGGATCTCCGCCAATTCGACGTTGAGCTTTGTCTTGCAGGCAGCTTCCGCGATGCGAACAGACAGCGACAACTTCACTTCGAGACTCCTTCGCGATGGGCGTAGGCTGGAGTCGCACTCCGAGTTCGGGACAGAAGGAGTGCAACGCCGTCCTACGTCAACTGAATATCTTTTCGTAGGTCTCCCGATTGAAGCCGACGATTAAGGTCTTTCCCTTGCGCAACGTCGGAGCCCTGAGATTTCCGCTCGGGCCGACGATCAGCTTCGTGAGCGTCTCGTCGTCCGGTTTGTCCTTCTTCATGTTGACGTAAACGACATTCTTGCCCTTGGCGGCGTAGATGTCATTGACGGTTCGGGCCAGTGCTAAAGCGTCGGTTGCTTTGATTGTCGCTTTCTTGGCGTTTTGTTCTTCTTTTACTTCGACGTCGGCGTTGGCAAGAAACTCTTGCGTCCTTCCGCAACTCACTCAGCCAGGGCGATGGTAGCTCCAATCGATTTTTGACATTTCACTTGTTCCTTTCGGTTAAACGATTGATCGGCAACGGATTATACATACCAGCCTGATACCAAAGTGGCGCTGTCCAATTAGTCGTTGCCGCCTTTAGCCCGCTCGCCCTCCGGCCGCCGAGTCAGATAGAGCAGCGCCAGGAAGTCGTAAAGGGCATGCGCGACCAACGGCGCGAGTAAGTTACCGGTCAGCAGAAAGACCAGTCCAAAGTAAGTTCCGGCCAGCGTCGCGAGCACGGCATACGTCGGCGTGA
>Ga0326597_10008349_pt1 | contig 13986 bp, 15 predicted proteins | sample RVTome_12_FD_203789 | JGI IMG/M metagenome (GOLD analysis project Ga0326597, IMG submission 203789) | Soil microbial communities from uranium-contaminated site in the Upper Colorado River Basin, Wyoming, United States - RVT100D185 | ecosystem: Environmental > Terrestrial > Soil > Contaminated >... | reverse complement strand
GCGCGCGCGTGGTACTGGAAGTGGGATGCGACGTAATAGAGATAGCCCGCGCCCGCGCCGACGAGGGCGTAGGGCAGGGCGCGGGTCAGGCGTGCGATGTCAGCCATGACGCGTTGGCGGAGGATATGAGGACCCGCAAGAAGGTCAAGAGCAGATTAGCCGCCGATGGACGCCGATGAACGCCGATGAACGCCGATAAGGTCAAGAGCCCAAGGGACAGGATACGATTCTCGGGTTTCTTGGCGCCTTGGCGGTTAATTCTCGATCTTTTTTTCTCTGTGTCCTCTGCGTCTCTGCGGTGAGAGGTTTAGGCGCTCATTTCTTCGGCGCGTACTGGCGCATCGTGTCGAGCTCCTGCTTCATGAACGCAACCGCGCCGGAAGCGGGGATGAAGCTCGCTTCGTCGGCGTACTGGTCCTTGAGCCAGGCTTTGTAGTCATCGGTCGCGGCCACTTTGGCGAGCGCGTCCGAGATCGCCTTGATTCTCGCCGCGTCGGTGCCCGCTTTCACCACGATGGAGCGGAACTGGTTGATGACGATGTCGTGACCCACCTCCTTGCCGGTCGGCACGTCCTTGTAGGCCGGGAAGCGCTGGTCCGCGAAGATCACCACCGGGCGCATCTGCTTGCCTTCGAGGAAGCTCTTCACGTCGCCGAGCTGCTCGTAGAGGACGTCGGCGTGCCCGCCGAGGATCGCGATGTAGCGCTCGGACGGCTTGGGAAACGGCACCGACTGGAACTTGAGGCCCTTGCCGTTGAGAAAGATCACGGTGATGTCGTCGGCGCTGCCGAAGCCGGTGACCCCGACTTTGAGCGGCCGCTTCTTCGCTTCGGCCTCGACGTCCTTCCACGTTTTCAGCGGGCTCCCCTCCGCCACGAAGAACGCGGAGGGCTGCCGGATCATGATCGCCGCCGGCACGATGTCCTCGAGCTTCCACTTGGTGGCCGGGTCCATCAGCACGGCGAGCGTGTCGGCGATGAAAATCGAGATGGAATAGCCGTTATTGGGCTGCGTGAGCATCTTGTTGAGACCGGTCTGCCCGGTCGCGCCGGCGACGTTGAGCACCGGGAGCGACACCTTGAGTTCCTTCTCGAGGCCGGGGCCAAGCTTGCGCGCGAGCTGATCGGCGCCGCCGCCCGGTCCCCACGGCACGATGAACTCGATCGGGCGCGATGGATATTTCTCCTGCGCCATCGCGGGGGCGAGCGCGCCCGCGAGCAATGCCGCACCGAGGACGGGCGTCAACCAAGAACGTAGGTGCATCAATGAGCGTTTCATGTTCCCTCCTTTGGTCATCACGGACGTTTTTCCGATTGAGCCGCTGATTCTTCGAAAAATACTACACCGTAAACGCGAGATAATGCTAGACTTCACTGCAGAAAAAAGGAAAGCCATCGACGAAATGTACGAAAAGAAGCACGCGAAATTCGACGGCAGGCTGGTCTTCGTCGGTTTCGGTTCTGTCGGTCAGGGCACACTTCCTCTCATCCTACGGCATATCGACATGCCGCGGGAGCGCATCTCCATTCTCACCGGCGACGACCGCGGCCGGCAGGAAGCCGAGCACTACGGCATCAAGTTCATCATCAACCCCCTCAAGCGCGACAACTACCGGAGCATACTCGATCCGATGCTGGGGCGAGGCGATTTTCTCCTCAACCTCTCGGTGGACGTCTCGAGCGCGGTGCTGATCGAGTACTGCCTGCAGCGCGGGGTGCTCTACCTCGATACCTGCATCGAGCCGTGGCACGGCATGTATACCGACGGCTCGCTCCCGCTCTCGAAGCGTTCCAATTACGCGTTGCGCGAGGGGGTGCTGGAGCTGAAAAAGAAGTATCCAAAGGCGGCCACCGTCATTCCCACCCACGGAGCGAACCCGGGACTGATCTCGCACTGGGTGAAGCAGGGCATGGTCGACATCGCGCGCGCCGCGGCGGGCGACGTGAAGATCCCGAAGACCCGGGAAGAGTGGGGCGCGCTCGCGATGAAGCTCGGCATCAAGGTCATCCACTGCGCCGAACGCGATACCCAGGTCGCCCACCCGCGCAAGCAGCGCTTCGAGTTCGCCAACACCTGGTCGGTGGACGGCTTCGTGAGCGAAGGCCGGCAACCGTCCGAGCTCGGCTGGGGCACGCACGAAAAGCATTTCCCGGCCGACGGCCGCCGCCATGACTTCGGCTGCGGCGCGGCGATCTACCTCGTCCGGCCGGGGATGTCGGTCAAAGTGCGCTCGTGGACACCGAGCGAAGGGTCGTTTCACGGTTTCATGATCACCCACGGCGAGGCGATTTCGATTGCCGACTACCTGACCGTGCGCCAGAACGGGAAGGCCCTGTACCGCCCGACCTGCCATTACGCCTACCACCCGTGCGACGACGCGGTGCTCTCGAACCACGAGATGGGCGGCAAGAACTGGATCGCGCAGTCCAAGTACCGCATCTTGATGGACGAGATCTACGAGGGCATCGACGAGCTGGGCGCGCTGTTGATGGGGCACGCCAAGGGCGCCTATTGGTTCGGCTCGCGGCTCTCGATCCAGGAGGCGCGCAAGCTTGCGCCTTACAACAACGCCACGAGCCTGCAGGTCGCCACGGGGGTAATGGCCGCCGTGGTGTGGGCGATGGAGAACCCGATGGTCGGCATCGTGGATCCCGATGAGCTCGACTTCCAGCGCATCCTGGACCTTGCCAATCCCTACCTCGGCGAGATCCTGGGCGAGTACACGGACTGGACGCCGCTCAAGGACCGCGGCTGGCTGTTCGAGGAGGATGTCGACAAGACGGACCCGTGGCAGTTCAAGAACTTCAGAGTCGCTTGAAATGAGCCGCCAAGACGCCAAGGCCGCCAAGAAAAGCCAGAATGAATCCACAGATGAACACAGATAAACACAGATAAACATAGGGAAAGTGACAAATGAGAACGGGCACGCGAGCGTGCCCGTTTTTTGTCGTGCGGAAAATTGCCGTGCTCTTGACTCAACGGGTCATGCGAATATCGCTGCTCTGGCACGACAAGGATGTTGCGCGACAAGGCCTCCTATCGGGTGTCTAATGGGCTCTGGCCGTGCGCGGGCTGTCAACGAGGAGAAAGTCATGAAGATCCTGATCGTGGGGGCCACTCGCGGTATCGGGCGACAAGTTCTTGAACAAGCATTGACGGCGGGGCATGCGGTAACCGCTCTGGTTCGCGATGCCCGCAGACTTGATGTGCAACACGAGCGGCTCAAGGTTGTGAAGGGCGACATCCTCGATGCGAATTCGGTCGCCCTCGCGATGGCCGGCCAGGAGGCGGTATGTTGCAGTATCGGCGTCAAAGTGCCCTGGATGTACGTGACGGTCTTCTCGGAGGGAACCCGGAATCTGCTCGAAGCGATGAAAAAGAACGGCGTCAGGCGCCTGGCATGCGTGACGGGCATCGGCGCGGGAGACAGCAGGGGACACGGCGGTTTTCTCTTTGACCGTCTCTTTTTTCCGCTCCTGCTCAGGACCGTTTACGCGGACAAGGACCGCCAGGAATCCCTGATCCGGGCGAGTGGTGTTGACTGGGTCATCGTGAGGCCGGGATTCCTGACGAACGGGCCGCTGACCGGCCGCTACCGCGCGATCACGGATCTGTCCGGCGTGACCGCCGGCAGGATCTCCCGCGCTGACGTCGCCCATTTCATCCTTCAGCAGTTCGCCGCGCCGACTCACCTGCGGCAGACGCCGCTGCTGACTTACTGAACCGCCAAGACGCCAAGAAATTCAAAATGGAACCACAGATAAACACAGATAAACACGGATAAGAACAAGAATTCGAATCACGATTCACGAGTCACGGATTCCAGGAACCGCAGATAAACGCGGATAATTTAGGGGAAAAGAAATACAGGAAGCGGGCACGCTCGCGTGCCCGTTTTTCTTTTTGTGCCGGCGCCTGGCGGGGGCGTAAGATAACGCCCCAATACGGGGGCTCCCACGATGGCGGCTCCCGCGCTCAAGCAAGTGGCGACTTCAGGGAGGGGGTGCCGAGATGAGCGAACAGCAGCAGGAGCGGTCTCAGGAAAGCCTGCGGCACGAGTATGCCGAGGTCACCCAGAACGTCCGTCACTATGGCAATTTACGATTCGCCGTCCTGTCCATTTTTTTCGCGGTGATGGCGGGCGTTGGTTTTGTTGCGTTCGGCGAAGGGCAGTTCGATGCACACGCCGCCAAGGTAGCGAGAGTTGGCGGCTTTTTCGTAGCTGCAGTCTTTTGGCTTTGGGAAGAGCGTGTCTCCCAAAATTTCGCCCACTACACCAAGGTTGCGGTCGCGTTGGAACGCCATCTTGGCTACACGCAATACATCACGAGACCGCCTCCCTCGCGCATCTTTCTCGAGGGAAATATCGCGATCCCGCGCCTGTTTTTCTTGCTGCTCGCGCTGCTATGGCTGTATGCGGTCTTCGCGGTACCGCTCGGTTCTTGAATGAGTAAGACCATGGCTGAAGCCGGAAAGCGCCTCGATACCACCGCGGCGGAAGCGTACGAAAAACTTCTTGTGCCGACCTTGAATGCGCCGTTAGCGGCGGAAGCGATCGAGCTGGCATCGCCGCGGCCGGGGGAGCAGGTACTGGATGTCGCCTGCGGCACGGGCATCGCCGTTCGATTGGCGCTGCCACGCGTTGTGCCCGGCGGGAGAGTGGCGGGACTGGATTTCGATCCGGCCATGATTGCCGTTGCGAGAGCAGTCGTGCCGGAGCCACCTGGCGTGAGCGTGACTTGGCACTGTGCCAGTGCGCAGAAAATGCCGTTCGAGGCTGGCACGTTCGACGTCGTGTTCTGCTTGCAAGGGTTGCAGTTTCTACCGGATTGCACCGCCGGCCTCGCCGAGATGCGACGGGTCATGAAGGCAGGCGCACGACTGGTTGCAATAGTCTGGAATGCACTCGAGCACTGCAAGGGTCATTATGCGATCGTGCAGGCGCTTAAGCGTCGCAACGTGGATGCGGCGCCCATGTTGAAAGCTCTTTCGATGGGCGATGCTGGCACGCTTCGTAAACACGCTGGCGACGCGGGTCTTCGTGATGTGAATATCCGCGCCGAATCCGGGAGCGCATGCTTTCCCTCGGCGAGGCACTTTGTCGAAGCGCTTGCCGCGGGAGGTCCTGCGAGCCGCCACGCGTTGTCAAACGTGCCCGAGAATCAGCGAAGCGGGTTTTATGACGAGGTGCGCGAAGCATTGCGGCAATACGAAGACAAGGACAGCGTCAGGCTGCCGCTGGGATACTTGGTTTTAGTTGCTCGACCGTAGTTCGAAAACCACTGGGGCGCTGATTCACCACAAGACTGAGCGAAGACCAGGAAAGGAGAAAAGATGGCGACGCGGAAAAAGATACAGGTTGATTTTGAGTATGAACTGGGGATCGAGTGATTGCCGTCATCTTTGAGGTCGTGCCCGCTCCCGGGCGCAGGCAGGAGTATCTGGATATCGCCGCCAGCCTGCGGCCGGAGCTGGAGAAGCTCGACGGGTTCGTCTCCATCGAGCGATTCGAGAGCCTCACGAACCAGGGCAAGATGCTCTCGCTTTCCATCTGGCGCGACGAGGAGGCGGTCAAGCGCTGGCGGCAGTACGAGGGGCATCGCCTCGCGCAGGCGAAGGGCAGGGCGGGGATCTTCGCTGATTACCGGCTGCGGGTCGCGAGCGTGATCCGCGACTACGGCATGTCCGAACGCGAACAGGCGCCCGCGGACAGCCGGGCGATATACGATTTGAAGCTTTAGAGCGCCTTACAGATTGACCTATAGGCGCCCCCTCACCCTATCCCTCTCCCCCGCGAGCGGGGGAGAGGGGAATTTGTTTTGTTAGGCGCTTTTGAGAATCGGGATTGAGGTCACTTTGGTCCGGTCAAATACGCCACTTATTGGAGGCACGTCATGAACAAGCCATTCACGTTGCTTTCCATATTGGTCTTCGCCCTGGTTGCGCTCGTACACCTGTTGCGCCTGGCGTACGGCTGGGAGGTGACCATCAACAGCGCGGCCGTGCCAACGTGGGCGAGCGGTCTCGGCCTGGTGGTCGCCGCGGGGCTGGCGGCAGGGCTGTGGCGGGAATCCCGGAAATAGACGGTTCCCCGGCGCGAGCAAGGCGAACGGGCACGCAAGCGTGCCTGCGATCCTGGGTCGACTGGGCGCTCTTTATCCTTGACACCGGTTACCAGTCACGAGTCACGAGCCACCCGACGGAGCCGTGAGCAACGACCCCCACGATCTCCAGACCCCTTCGGCATGGGTAGTCCGCTGGTCCGGGCTGGTTCCCGCCGGGGGGCGGGTGCTGGATATCGCCTGCGGCAGCGGCCGCCACGCCCGCCTCTTCGCCGCGCGTGGTCACCCGGTCGAGGCGGTGGATCGCGACCCCGCCAAGCTTGCCTCGCTTGCGGGCATCCCGCGAATCAGCGCCCGGAGCGCCGACCTCGAGGGCGGTCAGTGGCCGTACCCGGGCGAGCGGTTCGCCGGGATCGTGGTGGCCAACTACCTGCACCGGCTGCTTTTTCCCCATCTGCTGGCGGCCCTGGCGGCGGGGGGAGTGCTGATCTACGAGACTTTCGCCGTTGGCAACGAGCGCTACGGCCGGCCCTCCAATCCCGCCCATCTCCTGACCCCAGGTGAGCTGCTGGACGTCGTCCGCGGCAGGCTGCGCGTGATTGCCTACGAGGATCTTGAGGTCTCCGAACCCAGGCTGGCCATGGTCCAGCGCATCTGCGCGATCAAGGCGTCCGTATAACAGGAGAATCATCCTATAGCAGATAGGAGATCACGATTCACCACTTCCAATCAGCAATGCAAACGTGCGCATCGTTGTCGCAAGAATGCAACATTGCGCGGGGAAAATGCGTGCGTTGCAGAACGATTCAACCTTTTCTTGACTCGAGCGTTATAGAGTAACGATATGGACCCGACGCTCGACAATCCTGCGCAAGGCGAACCCGCCGAGTATGGCCTGGAGGTGCTGTGCGCGAACTGGAATCCGCTGGCGGCGACCCTTGCCGAGCCGGTTGAGGCCTGTCGTGAACTCGTCACCGAGCTCGCGGCGGTCGATGTCGAGGGTTTCCTGGCGAGCTTCTACCGGTCCCAGCAGGGCTAGGATTTCGCCGGCCTTTCGGCGGCGAAATCCTTATCGAAGAGTTCATCGACTGCGGCTGTAACTCCTTCGAATCAATGGCCTAACGCGGCAAGAATCGCTGCGGTGAGGTGGAACCGATTCGTATATCGCTCCTCCCCGGATGACGTTCCCTTAGGATTTTGTCGCGGGAAACTCGACAAAATCCTGACGGTCAGAGTTTTGTCCGGCGCGCGCCGGATGAGGTAAAATTTCAAGATTAAACGCCCCACCGGTCTCTGTTTCGCAAGGAAAATTCTGGAAATGGCCGCATTGCAAGGCAGTCTGGTCGCGATCGTCACTCCGATGCAGGAGGACGGCGCGCTCGACCTCGACGCGTTTCGCCGGCTGATCGACTGGCATATCAAAGAAGGCACCGACGGCATCGTGGTGGTCGGCACCACGGGCGAGTCGCCGACGGTGGACTGGGACGAGCACCGGCTGCTGATCAAGACCGCGGTGGACCACGCCGCGAAGCGCGTCCCGGTCATCGCCGGCACCGGGGCGAACGCCACCAGCGAGGCGATCGAGCTCTCCGCCTATGCCAAGGAGGCGGGTGCCGACTACACGCTCTCGGTCGTTCCTTATTACAACAAGCCGACCCAGGAGGGCCTCTACCGCCATTTCAAGGCGATCGCGGAGGCGGTGGACCTGCCGATGATCGTCTATAACGTGCCGGGGCGTACGGTGGCCGATCTGCAGAACGAAACGACGCTGCGGCTGGCCCAAGTGCCCAATATCGTCGGCATCAAGGATGCGACCGCCAGCCTCGAGCGCGGCTCCGACCTGGTCCGCCGTCTGCCGCGAGGATTCAGTGTCTTCAGCGGGGACGACGCGACGGGGCTCGCCTTGATGCTGCTTGGCGGCCGCGGGGTGATATCGGTCACCGCGAACGTCGCGCCGCGCCTCGTGCATGAGATGTGCGCAGCCGCGCTCGCCGGCGATGTCGCGAAGGCACGCGAGGTCAACGACCGACTGCTGCCGCTGCACCGCAATCTTTTCCTCGAGGCCAATCCGATCCCCGTGAAATGGGCGGTGCAGCAAATGGGGCTCATCAGGAGTGGCATTCGGCTGCCGCTGACGCCGCTGTCGACCGCGTGCCACGAGCAGGTACGGGAAGCGATGCGCCACGCCGGCGTCCGCTCGGAGGCGAGGGAAGGGCGCTATGCCACTGCTTGAGATGGCGCGCCGGGTCCTTTTCCTGCTGGTCTGCGCGGCGCTCGGAGCATGCAGCGGAATCGAATTCGGGGGCAGGAAGATCGACTACAAGTCGGCGGGCCAGACGGCGCCGCTCGAAGTCCCCCCCGATTTGACGCGCCCCGGGGTTGACGACCGTTTCACGGTGCCGGACGTCAACCCGACCGGTACTGCGACCTTCTCCGCCTACAGCCGAGAACGCGCCGGGCAGGCGCGCTCGGGGGTGCCCGGCGTGCTCCCCGAGATCCCGGATGCACGCGTCGTGCGCGAGGGCAGCCAGCGCTGGCTGGTGGTCAAGGGCGCGCCTGAGCAGGTCTGGCTGTCGATCAAGGATTTCTGGCAGGAGGCCGGCTTCATCGTCAATGTCGAGATGCCCGAGGCGGGCGTCATGGAAACCGACTGGGCTGAGAAGCGCGCCAGGGTCGATGCCGGCACGATCCGTAACTTCCTGAGCTGGGCGCTTGACACGGTTTACTCGACCGGCGAGCGCGACAAGTACCGCACGCGGCTCGAGCGCGGCGCACAGCCCGGCACCACGGAGATCTACATCAGCCACCGCGGGATGGAGGAGGTCTATACCGGGCACGTGTCCGCGGATCGGGCCGATACCCGCTGGCAGCCGCGCCCGCCCGACCCCGATCTCGAGGCCGAGATGCTGCGTCGCCTGATGGTGCGCTTCGGGGTCGACGACGCGCGTGCCCGGTCGCAGGTCGCCTCGGCCCAGCCTGCCGCATTGCGCGCGACGCTGTCGAAGGGGGATGACGGCGCCGGCATGCTGGCCCTGAACGAGCAGTTCGACCGCGCCTGGAGGCGCGTCGGCCTTGCGCTCGACCGCGTCGGTTTCACGGTCGAGGATCGCGACCGCTCCAAGGGCCTCTACTACGTCCGCTACATAGACCCGCAGATCGACAACAAGAGTGCCGACCAGGGCGGTTTTCTGTCGAAGCTGAAGTTCTGGGGCAGCGACAAGCCCAAGCCCAGCGAGCAGTTCCGCATCCAGGTGAAGGACGGCAACGCAGCGGGCTCCCAGGTCAGCGTCCTCAACAAGGACGGCGCGCGGGAGCAGTCCGAGACCGCGGGCCGCATCCTGGCGCTGCTCTACGAGCAGCTCAAATGACGGTAAGCGGTGAGGAGTGAACGGTGAGCGGGGACTGCAACCTTCCTCTTCTCCCTTCGGCTCACTGCTTACCGCTTACTGCTTACCACCTCCCGTGATGCGCTTCGCATCACTGGGCAGCGGCAGCCAGGGCAACGCCCTCCTCATCGAATCCGGCGACACCCGGGTGCTCCTCGACTGCGGTTTCGGTCTGAGCGAGACGACTTCCCGCCTGTCGCGGCTCGGCCTGGACCCATCGAGTCTCGACGCCGTTATCGTGACCCACGAGCACGGCGATCACGGTGGAGGCGTCGCGAAGCTCGCATCGCGCTTCGATGTTGCGGTCTACCTGACACGCGGCACGCTCTCGGCGCTGGGCCCGGAAGGCCGCTCGATTCCGCGCCGGATCCTGATCGACCCCTATACGACGTTTGCGATCGACGGCATCGAAGTGAGGCCGTTCCCGGTGCCGCACGACGCGCGCGAGCCGGTGCAGTTCGTGCTTTCTGACGGCGCGGTGAGGCTCGGCGTGCTGACCGATACGGGCCAGCCCACACCGCACATCGCCCAGGCGCTGTCGGGGGTCGATGCGCTCGTGCTGGAGTGCAATCACGACCTCGACATGCTGTTGAACGGCCCGTATTCCGCGCAGTTGAAGAGCCGGATCGCGGGCCGGCTGGGGCATCTCGCCAATGCGGCGTCGGCTGAACTGGTGCAGGCCATGGATTGTAGCCGGCTGCAGCATCTCGTCGCGGCGCATCTCTCGCAGACGAACAACACGCCGGTGCTGGCGCGCTCGGCGCTGGCGGGCGCGCTCGGCTGCGCGCCGGAGTGGATCGGGGTGGCGACGCAGGAGGAAGGCTTCGATTGGAGAGAAATAAAATAGCCGCCAAGACGCCAAGTAACGTTAAATCCGGACGCAGTGCGCCGGTTTAACTAGCGCGCCGGAGGGCGGAGCAGGTGCCCGCGTGCGGGTGCGACCCGGGAGGCGCGCAAGGCGGCCGACGTGGAGCGACCCATTTCTAGCAATAGCCGTTCCGAGGCCGCAGGGGTTTGAACCGACGACATTCTCGCCGTTCAACACCCGGATTCATGGTTCAGTGACTGGTTACGGGTTGGGTCGAATCACGATTCACGAATCACGACTCACGGCTTTTGAGCCGCCGATGGACGCCGATACACGCCGATAACTTCAAGAACAAATAGCCACAGAGAACACAGGGAACACAGAGGAAGAACAAAGACTCGAATCACGAATCACGAATCACGATTTACGATGGTCGCCGACGATGAACACAACGTCATAAACGCCTGATCTCCCGGGAAGGATGACAACAGCAGCGGCGGGATCGTCTAATTAGCCGACATTTCGGAAGTTCACTATACGTTAGGCGGCATTGGACGCGGCGTGGAATCCGTCCCGCGATGACCGCTGGCACGATCGGGAGGAATGCCTGAATGTCTGAGTCGAGCGACCGCATATCGCAGCACTATGGCAGCGTGGGCCTTGCAAGCCGAATTCTTTCCGCGCTGGAGCAAGCTGGGAAGAACTCGAGTTCCCTCACTATCGAGGACTTGGCGCCGCTCGATCAATTCCACACCCGCGGGCTGGCCGCCACACGCGAACTCATCACCTTCGCGGGAGTGAAACCAGGATGGCGAGTGCTCGATGTGGGAAGCGGGTTGGGAGGTCCCGCGCGAGTTCTGGCATCAGAGAAGAATTGCCATGTGACAGGGGTGGACATCACAAAGGAATTCTGCGAGGTGGCCACCCTGCTGTCTAAATTGACGGCGCTGGAGCATGTCACTGAGTTTCGGCACGGCGACGCGACAGCGTTGCCCTTCGAGGATGGTCAGTTCGACATGGTCTTGACCATGCAAATCCAAATGAACATCCAGGATAAACGGCGGTTCTATGCCGAGATCTTCCGGGTGCTAAAGCCCGGGGGGCGGTTCGCATTCCAAGACATAATGTCCGGACCCGGGGGAGAGGTTCATCTTCCAGTGCCCTGGACAACCCGCCGCGAATCGAGCTTCCTTATCTCCGTGGACGCGTTGCGCGAAACGCTAAAGCAGGTGGGTTTTCAAATTGAAACGTTAGAGGATACCTCCGAGGAGGCTTTGGCTTGGCGGAGAGGTCAGCCTGCGGCATCGGGGCTTGCGCCGTCGATATTGGGTCTTCATGTCGTGATGGGTGAGCAAATCTCCCTCATGCAGTCCAATCAGGTACGAAATCTGGAGCAGCGGCGCGTCACCTTCGTGCGCGGCGCAACTAGTAAACCCAAGATCGCCTAGCGCATCCTCTGTCTCAATATGCCGCCTAACAACACGCCCCACTCGGACGCGCGCGAAGCGCCGTGCCCGATTCAAATGTCGTCGGCGCGCGCCGGTGGGCGTGGACGTTAACCTCGCTCCCGCGGCGTTCAAACAGAAACGGCCAGCTGTCTCTAGCCAGCCGCGGTTGTCCTCTCGCCTTGATTCGATTTTCTGTATGCTCTCTGTGGCTGATTGCTCTTGATCTTATCGGCGTCCATCGGCGGTTAATTCCTGTTCTTGGTTTTATCCGTGTTTATCTGTGTTCATCTGTGGTTCCAATATAGTCTTGGTTTTCCTCTGCGTTCTCTGCGGTGAGGGGTTGGGTTTTATCGGCGTCCATCGGCGTCCATCGGCGGCTAAATCTCTTCACGCGGCGTAGCGCTTCAGCGCCGCTTCGTCGAACTTGAGCCCCAGGCCGGGCTTTTTCGGCACGGTGAGCTCGCCGCGCTCGGGCACCGGTACCTCCTCGAATATCCTGAAGGTCCACGGCATGTACTCCACCGTGAGTCCGTTCGGGATCGCAGCGATCAAGTGGACGTGGATCTCGGGCACCAGGTGGCTCACCACCGGCAGGTTGTAAGCCTCCGCCATGCCGGCAATCTTCAGCCATTGCGTGATGCCGCCCGCCCGCATGAGATCGATCATAACGATGTCCACCGAGCGCGCTTCCAGCATCTGGCGGAACGGCGCAGGACCGTAGAGGTACTCGCCGCCGCAGACGGGCGTCGAGAGCGCGTCTGCGACGCGGGCAAGCCCCTGATAGTCGTCGGCGGTGGTCACGTCCTCGAGCCAGAACAGATGGACGTCCTCGATGCGCCGGCCGATATCGATCGCTTGGTCGACCCGCCAGCGTTGATTGATGTCGCACATCAGGTCGATCTCGGGGCCGATGGCTTCGCGCATGCGCCGGATGCGCTCGACTTCGCGCTGCGGCGAGGTGTCCCCCGGCAGGGCGAGCTGAGTCTTCATCTGCCGGAAGCCCTTTTCCACCAGCCGCGGTCCCGCTTTCACGAGATGCTCCAGCGGAAAGGTGCGCATCAGCGCGCCGCTGGCGTAGGTGGGCACGCGCTCGCGGTGGCCGCCCAACATCTGCCACAGCGGCAGGTTGAGGGCTTTGCCCCGGATGTCCCATAACGCGATGTCGATCGCGGACAGCGCGAGGGTGAGGATGCCTCCCGGACCGGAACCGGCGGCCGCGGTGCGCAGCTTGGCGGCGACCGCCTCGATGCGCAGCGGGTCCTCGCCGATCGCGAGCTCTCCCAGCGCGTCGACCGCGTGCTTGAGGGCGCCGGTCAGCGCCGCGCCGAAAAAGGTATATCCGATGCCTTCGATCCCGGCGTCGGTGCTCACGCGCAGCGTAACGAATTCGCGCGTCGTGCCCGGCTGGGCCGGCCCTCCCGCCAGCGGCTCATCGACGGGCACCCGCACGATTTGCGTCTGGATCTTCGATATTTTCATGAAGTGCGTGATTCGTGATTTGTGATTTGTGATTCGTGGGAACAGGGAGCGCGAACTGTATCAGGTGTCACTCGCAACCCACAATCTGCCGGCACCAGGCGCTTGCTACTCCTTGGCTCGATCGAAAAAGTCCGCAATGCGGGCAGCGGGATCGTCGAATCACGATTCACGAATCACGACCCGCGGTTTCTAGAGGCCGCTGATGCCCGCGCTCACCGCGTGGGCCGATGCCTCCCAGATCTCGGCGTAACGGTCGAGCAGCTGCTGCGCGCCGATGACGTCGTTGGCGCCATGGGCTGCGCGCAGGTAGCGGTAATGGAAGCGGTGCACGTAGTGGCTGGAATCGAACACGACGAACGGGTCGTAGACGTGCTTCGCCGGGCTGAGCGTCTCATGGATGCGGACTGCGGCGCTAAATTGACGCACCAGGTCTACGACGCGCGGGCACTCGCGCTCAAGCGGCTCGGCATCGTGCACCACGATGTAGAGCCGGTTCACGCGGTTCGTCAGCAGCAACTGGCGTAGCGCCTCGTAGCGCTGCGGCGAGTTCCAGGTGCGCGACAGCGCCCTGTCGAAGACCCGGATGATGCGCTGAGTCTGCGGGATCAATCCGTCGATCAGCTCTTCGTACTCGCGCACGCCCTCGAAGCGGCGGTACTCGGCATTCGGAAGATTGCCGGTCTGTTCCATACTCGACAAAGGTAAGCGGTAATCAGTGAGCGGTAAGCGGAAAAAGCAGAAATGGCTATCCGATATTTATCGTTTGCAGTTCGCTGCTCACCGCTTACTGCTTACTGCTCACC
>Ga0326597_10008348_pt1 | contig 13987 bp, 13 predicted proteins | sample RVTome_12_FD_203789 | JGI IMG/M metagenome (GOLD analysis project Ga0326597, IMG submission 203789) | Soil microbial communities from uranium-contaminated site in the Upper Colorado River Basin, Wyoming, United States - RVT100D185 | ecosystem: Environmental > Terrestrial > Soil > Contaminated >... | reverse complement strand
GCGTTGAGCATAGCACCAGCCCGCGAGCGATAGCGCGAGCGGATATTCCGGATCGATCGCGAGCGCATTATCGAGCAACTCCAATGCCCTCGCACTTGCATCCTTTTCCAATGCCCAGACCTGCGGCATGGCGCGCATGGCGTAGTCGTACGCGCCCTGATCCTGCGGGCGTTTGCGCCGGGCGCGCTCGATTTCAGCCAGACGGATCGAGGGCTGGAGCGCGCCGGCGACATGCTCGGTGATGCGATCCTGTAAGTCGAAAACGTCTTCATGCGCGCCGTCGACACGGTCTGCCCAGACATGTGTGCCGCTGGTCGCATCGATCAACTGGGCGGTGATGCGCAATCGGCTACCCGCTCTCTGCACGCTGCCTTCAAGCACGTAGCGTACTCCCAGTTCCTTGCCCACCTGCAACACGTCGACAGCGCGACCCTTGTAGCAGAAGGCGGAATTGCGCGCGATCACGAAAATGGACTTGATCCGCGACAGGGTCGCCGTAATTGCCTCGACGAATCCGTCGGCAACGAATTCCTGCTCTGGATCGCCCGACATATTGTCGAAAGGCAATACCGCGATCGAGGGTCTGTCGGGCAAGGCGAGCGCCGGCACCGGGCCGGCCCCACCCTCGGCCGCGCTCAAGCCATCGATCCGCACCCGGTATGCTCGCACCGGCTCGGCGATGTTCTTCACTTGTTGCTCGCCGAGAAATTCGAACTCCGCTCCGATTCGGCCTTTGACCTGGTCGTATACCGTGCCGCCAACGCAGATCCCGCCCGGTTCGCCGAGGGCCTGCAGGCGCGCGGCAATGTTCACCCCGTCGCCGTAGATCGAGCCGTCGACCTGGACAATGATGTCGCCGACGTTGATGCCGATACGGAACAGCATCCGTTTTTCCGCGGGCAGCGGCTTATTTCTCTGCAGCAAGGTCCCCTGCACTTCGAGCGCGCATCGTAGCGCCTCCAAAGCACTGGGAAACACGGCCAACACGTTGTCGCCGGCCATGTCGATGACTTGACCCGCGTGCTGTTCAATGTGTGCGCGAAACACGGCGCGGCTTTCATTGATTGCGAAGACCGTAGCGCTGTCATCCAGCCCCATGAGGCGACTGTAGCCGACGACGTCGGCCACAAGGATCGCGGCGAGCCTACGCGCTTGGGCGGATTCACTCATGCCATCAACTGGTCCCTGAAAGTTCTTTGCTCTGCGGTGGCTCGCGCCAGCGTACGGCAGTGGGCTGAAGCTGACCCGTGGTTACTTGGTCGATCAGCGCACGCCTGAGAATCTTGCCGCTTGCAGTAAGCGGCAACGCGTCCAACGCGGGATAGTACTCGGGCATGTCGTACCTGGAAAGGCCGCAAACGCTGAGATGCCGAAGGAGGTCATCCGGTGCGAGCGACAGGACGCAGGACTACCGCGATACAGACTTTCTCGCCATGGCGCTCGTCGGGCACCGGGATTGCGGCGACCTTGAGCACCGCCGGATGCGCGCGCGCCAAGTCCTCGATCCGCGCCGGGTGGATAGAGCGCCCGCCGCGAATGATGATGTCCTTTTTGCGACCGACGATACGCAGGCGAGCACGCGCATCGAGCGTGCCAAGATCACCGGTCATGAACCAACCACCGCGATTGAACGATTGCTCGGTGGCCTGCTGATCGCGCGGGTAGGATTGTGCAGGTTCAGAATCGCACTCATGGTTGTGAACCTTGAGTAGTGGCGCGCGCGTCAGGCGCGAACGGCGACCCGCAGCGGCATCGTCGGCCGGTACGCGCGAACCAGCCCCTGGCCGTCGCCTGCAAGATAACGCCCACGCATCTCCTCGACCACGGCAAGACCCCTCCTGGCGACCGTCCGATCGAGTCCCGCCACCTCGAGCCAGAAGAAATCAATTTGAGCGCTTGCCACGGCGGCGGGGTCGGCCTCCGTGAGCAGCAGCAATTGCCCGGCAGTCACGGCCGGTGCGCGGTCGATCCCGGCGAACACATTCCGGTCCCAATTCACCATCAAGGACTTCCATTCGCCGGTCGAGTCGCGTCCACCACGCGCGCGGTATGGTGCACTTTCAAAGACCTCCAGTGATTCCGCGGTATAGATCGCCAGATAGGGCGCCGACCAGGGCGTCAGACAGACGAAACGCTGGGCCGTGTGAAAGCCAGGCACCGACAGTAGGATATCGACATGCTCCATGTACCACGCGTCCCACTCGGCCTTGCGGGTGGGTTGTGTGAAGTCCAGTTCGACGACGTAGAGCATTGACCGGCAGATTGGTTGAGCAGGCACGCATGGCAAGGCGATTATTCACCCATGCTTTGTGCCGACGATTCTAAACACTGAGATCGACATTGGCGATATCCCGGCGGAGGCATCGGCGACGAGCCATCGCTCTTGACCTTGCGAGGCTAACCCGAAATACTCGGGCTTACAGGTCCGGCCGACCGTCGGACTTGCAGCCCAACAACTTCTACCCTATTGGATTATCGTCATGGCTAAACCACGTGGTCCACTCGACGGCGTCAAGGTAGTTGCCTGCTCCACCGCTCAGGCCGGCACGGTTCCGTATGTCTTAATGGCCGATTTGGGTGCTGAAGTGATCAAGATCGAAGTACCGAACGTCGGCGACAACTCACGGACCTCGAGCGTATTTCCCGGTCTGCCGAGCATTTACTTCGAAACCAACAATCGGGGCGTGAGGAGCGTCACGCTGAACATGAAATCTCCGGAGTCACGCGAGATCCTGCATCGATTGGTGGCGCGTGCCGATATCTTCGGCCAGAATTTCCGCCCTGGCGCCGCCGAGAAGAATGGCTTCGGCTACGAGGACCTGAAAAAGGTCAATCCGAAACTGGTCTACGTCTCGATTTCCGGCTACGGCCCCAAGGGACCGCATGCCAAGCTTCCGGGCACCGATTCTATGGCGCAGGCGCTCGGCGGCATCGCCCAAGCCTACTCCACCCCGGGTCAGCCCCTTCGCACCGGCATCGTTTCGGTTGCGGATGAAACTTGTGCCATCCTCGCATTCGGCGGGATGCTGGCGGCGCTGCATTGCGCGCGCACACAAGGAATCGGCCAGAAGGTCGAATGCTCCCTGCTCGGCGGGCAGATCCGGTTGATGGGCTGGACGCTGACCACGGCGATGTGGCGCAATCAGGATCCGGTCACCGGCCAGGCGCGCATCACCGGCACACCGGAACGACCAGGCATGAGCGCGAGTTTCAACGACATGAACGGCAAGCCGCTGGTCTTCCAGCTGCGCGGCGACAAATGGAAAGGGGCCATGTCTGCGCTGGGCTTCTACGACAAGCTGGTGAGTGCGGGCTTTGCCGACCTAGGCGTCGCAGTGTCGTCGGATGAGCGCCGGGACACGCTGCTGAGAACGCTCGATGAGCTGTTCGCAACCGGCCCGCGCGACAAATGGGTCGAGCTGCTGCGCGGCGCCGATATCGTTTCAGCACCCATCAACACGCTGCTGGAAGCATCGAACGACCCCGACGTTCTAGCCAATGGCTACGTGACCGAGGTCGAATATCCGAAGTACGACAAGAAGCTGAAAGTACATGGCTCGCCGTGGAACTTCTCCGAAACGCCGGCCCAGATCGGCATCGCACCCGAACTGGGCGAATACAACGAGGCGATCCTGACGGAGATCGGCTATAGCGCCGCGGAGATCCAGGGATTCCGGGATCGCAAAGTGATCTGACGCCAGGCGGTCGGGCTGGATCTAGACCACAAAGATCCTGAGCACGCATCGGCGGACGCGCCGCCGATGCGGCGCTGCTTCAGGTAGTCAGGGTGTCGATCAGTTCCCCAGCCGTCGCAAGTTTTTCCAGTTTCTCCAGGGCCACGATCGAGCGCTCCAGACGCTCGGCGTCGAATACACGCGACGCACAGCCGTGGTACTTTTCCAGCAGTTCGTCGCGGGTCATCGGATTGCCGGGACTGCCTCGAACCTTCTCCACCATCTTGGTGAACTTGCGACCGTCCTTCATCGTGATCGTGACCGGCGCCTTGCGACGCGCAGTCGCGTCGTTGGGCCATTCGGTGTGTGCATTGACTTGCACCTTGTCGATCGAGGCGCGCATGCGCGGGGAATTGCAGTATTCGTCCGAGAACGAGTCCAGATCGACACGGCCATCGAGCAACATCGCCGCCAGCACGTAGTCGATCGAGAACTTGCCGCGAAAACCCTCTGTCGGCTTGTGGAAGCGCACGGTGCACAGCAGGTCGGGATGCACATCCACCTCCAGCTTGGTCACGTCATCGAATTTGATGCCGTGCTCTTCGAGGAGTCCACGCGCGGCGTCGAGTGCACGCAGATTGCCACCGCAGCACGGATAGCGCTTGACGGTCAGGCCGGGATCGACGATCGACCAGTGCGTTCCCAGACCGTCGGCCACTTTGCCGAGGTTGTAATTGCCCTTGCCGTGGAACGCAGCGAAAAAGCCGTAGTCACCGTCGATCCCATCGGGATCGGCAAAGTAGTCTTTCTTTGCGAGCAGCACCGAAGACACGCCGGCGCGCGCCGCGTTTCCGGCATGAACGCCTTTGCCCCAAGTGCCGAAGTGCTGCGTGAGGCCTCCGGCGTTGGCCGCTGCAAGCCCGATGGCGACGGCCATCTGCCCGGGGTTCAGCTTGACGATGCTGCCCGCTGCTGCCGCTGCTGCCGAGCACCCGTAGAGCGAGGTTGGGTGAAAGCCACGCCGCCGTAACTCCGGCTCGTGCTGCCGACCGGAGAGCGACATCCGTTCGAACACTTCGAGACCGACGCAGACTGCAGCCACCAGATCGGCGCCAGTCGCACCCGCTTCCTCGGCCATCGCCAGCGCGGCGGGCAGGATGCAAGCGGTCGGGTGAGAAAAGCCGGTGTCGTCGAAATCCAGCAGATGCGCCAGGGCGCCGTTTGCCCAGGCGGCAGACACCGCGCTGGTGCGCAGGTTGGTCCCGAACACGCGCGCCTGGGGCGTGCCGCCCTGCTCGCGCGTGACCTCCAGAATGATGCGTCCCGCCGGTTCGACCGTCGCGGCGAGCCCGACACCGGCGCAATCGAGGATATGCCGCTTCGTCGCAGCAATCGCCTCGGCGCTGATGTCGGCGAGACCAGTTTTGCTGGCGAATTCGGAAAGAACGGTTGTTGCTCCCATATCCATACCTCCTGTTGGTGTCTGACTTCAGAATAACGCCTGATCCCTATCTTCGCCAAGCACGGCAGCTGGGTGCGCCCTTGAAGGCATGATCCATGTCCTGCTGAAGCAAGTTTAGGCGGGGAATTGCAGCGTTCTCCTGCCGCGCTGGGGTCTGCACCGGCGCGATGCTACGATTGGGCATGCATTCGCGCAATCGCCTGACTGGCGATGAGCAGAGACTGCACACAACCACTGGAGTAATCCAAGCATGCAGTTGAATGAACCCATCGCATACGAAGCGGACATCGTCATAATCGGCTTCGGCTCGGCAGGCGGGTGTGCCGCAATCGAGGCAAGCGATCTCGGGGCCGAGGTCCTCATATTGGAGAAGCAACCCGAACATTCACACTATTCGAACACACGCATGAGCGGAGGAGGCTTTCACAGCCCCAACCCGGCCGGCGATCCCGATTCACTCAAGGCATACGCGAAAGCGATGTTCAGTGGCGACGACCTACCCCACAAGCTCGAAGGCGAGCAGAGTGAGTTCACGGACGAGTTGGCCGAGCTCTGGGCGCAATACGCGCCGCACAACGCCGAGTTCATGCGGGGACTCGATCCTGAATTCCAGGCAGTGATATCCGCAAATGCCGCATTTCCGGAGTTTCCGGGAGCAGCACGATCCGGGTACGCGGTGGTGCGCAGCACGTATACCGGAAAATACGACGAGGACGCACTCACGGGCCGGACGAAAGAAACGGCCAAGTCCGGAAAACAGTCAGGCGAGGCCTTTCATGCCTGCATGCTGACCGGCGTCCAGGCCCGCAACGTGCCGATTCATTACGGCGTCGTCGCCAGCGAACTCATGCTCGACGAAACTGGCGCCGTTGTCGGTGTGCAGGCCGAGCGCGGCTCGCAGCGCGTGACGTACCGGGCACGGCGCGCAGTGATCATCTCTTGCGGGGGCTACGAGTACAACACGCGTATGCGCAAGGCGTTTCTGGATGGACCGGGAATCGAAGGCTGGGCGTTTTACGGTTCGCCCGCGAACACCGGTGACGGCATCCGCATGGCGCTACGCGTCGGTGCGGCGCTGTCGCGAGTCGGCAGCGTAGCCGGCCGTGTCATCTGCGCGATTCCCGAGCGCAGACACGGTTTGCGAATCGGAATGAATACGTCAGGGGTGGGTAAGCCGAATGAAATCGTAGTCGACAACCACGGCCGCCGCTATTCCTCCGAGCGACGGATCACGAAGGATCCGAGCCGCTACATCTTCTACAAGGAAGCCCTGCAATTCGACACGGTGAGTTTGACCTATCCACGGATTCCGTCGTGGATGGTATTCGACGCGGTCATGATGCGTCGCGGCCCTGTCGTCAGCGTGGCCGCGGCGGCGTACAACGGAATCGACTGGGGCGAGGACAATATGAACGCACTGCGCAACGGCTGGATCTTGCGCGGCGATACGATCGGGCAATTGGCGCAGCGTATCCGCGAACACGCCGACAACCGCGGATTGATGGACACCGCAGTGCTTGCCAGCACGGTCGAAACCTGGAACCGATTCTGCGCGGCCCGCCACGATGCGGACTTCGAGCGCGAAGTGGGAACGATGGGACCGGTTGCGGAGCCGCCCTTCTACGCGATCCCGCTCTATCCTGGCGGCCCGAACACGAAGGGCGGGCTGCGTGCAGATGCGCAGCGCCGGGTGCTCGATTGGGATGACCAGCCGATTCCACGACTGTACGCGGTTGGCGAAATCTGTTCGGTGTTCCAGTTCGCCTATCAGGGCGGCGGCAATCTCGCAGAGGGCATTGCCTTCGGGCGCGTGGCCGGACGCAATGCGGTGGCGGAACGACCTACGGCGACCGCGCAGGCACACCCGAGCGCGTCCGAGTCGACCGTTGTTCCGATCGGGGGATAAGCGCCGTGGACCTGTACCGATTCCCATACGACAACACTTGGGAGTCGGACTCGGTGACAGAGATCAGCGTCGAGTAGCGCTGTCGTTTATTGTCTCGTTAATTGTCTAATGAAAGGAATGCGATGCCCTGGATCGAAGCGAATGGCGCCAGCCTGCGATACGAACTGAGCGGAACCGGAAGCCAGACGCTGGTTTTGATGCATGAAGCCGGCGGGTGCCTCGAGAGTTATGAAGATGCACTGCCCGGACTGGAGAAAGATTTCCGCGTTCTGCGTTACGACCAGCGCGGTTTCGGATTCTCCGAGAAGGTGCGCGAACTCGACTTCGAGACCGTGGTTGCGGACTTGGCGGAACTCCTCGATGCGCTGAACGTCACCGCGCCGGTGCATGTCGCCGGATGCGCAATGGGCGCCGATTATGCGGTCGGATTCGCGGCGCGCCACCCCGAAAGGGTTGCGAAGCTGGTCCTGGCGAGCCCCAACATCGACAGCAATGCCCAACGCGGCACGCAAAGCGTGGAGCGCGCCGCCCTGGTCGAGCGCGAAGGAATTCGCGCCTCCATGGATGCCAGCCATGAGCGTTCCTATCCCGAGAACCTGCGCGCCCTGGATCGGAATCGCTTTCGACGCTATCAGGCCCGCTGGGTATGCAATACACCGGCCTCGTTCACCGCTGCGGCACGCATGATGCTCAGCGTCGATCTGACGCCCGAGTACGCGAAGATACAGGCGCCGACGCTGGTCATCGGCGCCAGGCACGACACGCAGCGTCCGCCCGAGAAGGCGCAACGGGTTGCCAGCGCCATCGGCAACTCGCAGTACGTGTTGGCCGACACCGGACACTTCATGAACGTCGAGACACCGCAATTATTCGTCGATACGGTGGTCCCCTTTTTGAAGGGCAAGTAAATCGAGTACCGAGTCTGTCCATATGGCTACAATCAAGAGCGAGCGCGAAAGGCAAGACGTTCTCTCGGGCATCCGGGTCCTCGATTTCGGACGCTACATCGCCGGACCCTACTGTGCGGCCCTGCTGGCCGACCTCGGCGCCGATGTCATCCGCGTCGAGCGCATTGGCGGCGGCGAAGACCGGTGGGTCGCGCCGGTCGGCCCGGACGGCGTGGGCGCAATGTACCTGGCGATGAACCGCAACAAGCGTGCGATGACGCTCGATCCCGCCAGCGAGGAAGGACGCGCGATCGTCCGCAAGCTCGTGGCGACAGCGGACGTCGTGGTCGCGAACCTGCCCCCGGAAGTGTTGCGCAGCCTCGCCTTGGACCTGGAGAGCCTCCGAGAGGTGAAGCCCGACATCATCCTCACGACGGTCACAGCGTTTGGCGCGGGTGGTCCCTGGAGCCACAAGCACGGATTCGACGGCATCGGCCAGCTCATGTGCGGTGCGGCCTACCTCACCGGCACGCCGGACCAACCGTTGCGCGCCGCCGTCGCGTGGGTCGATTGCGGTACGGCGTCCCTCGCGGCCTTCGGCACGCTCGCGGCGCTCATGGCACGAGCGAAAACCGGTCTCGGCCAGAAGGTCGAGGGCGCGCTGCTCCACACCGCTCTCGCCTACAACAACACCGCTCTGGTAGAACAGCAAGTCATCCATGCCGATCGCATAGCCACGCTCAACCGCGGCCAGAACTTCGCACCCGCTGACGTCTTCCGCACCAAGGACGGCTGGATCGTCGCCTACGCGATCGGCAACCCGATGTTCAAGCGCTGGGCGAAACTGATTGGCGAAGAGCACTGGCTTAGCGACGCGCGCTTCCGCGACGACCAGTCGCGCGGCGACAACGGCGAACTCATCTCCGCGCGGATGTCGGCCTGGACGGCCGAGCGCACCAGCGCTGAGGCGCTAGCAGCGCTCGATTCGGCGCGCATCCCTGCCGGCCCGCTGCACACTCCCCAGCAGGTGCTCGAGGACACGCATATCCGAGCGGCTGGGCTGCTCCAGGACACGGACTACCCGGGGCTTCCCAGAAAGGCGCCCCTGGCCCCGATCCCGGTCGACCTGTCCGAGACGCCGGGACGATTCCGGCGCCGAGCGCCGACCTTGGGCGAGCACACCGACGATATTTTGGCCGAACTCGGGTACGGTCCCGACGAGCTGGCCGAACTGCGGGCCAAGCGTGTGATTTGAAGTGGGCAGTACTCCGCCTTTTCGTTCGCGTGTCGTTTGATCCACACCTAATAGGCGCTGCCGGCCAAATCCTGCCGGGCGAAGTGACCTCCACCATCGCGACGATGCACGAGCCGCTAGAGCGTTCACAAATTGCCCGCCAATCGCTTGCGAGCGTTCTACCGCAGGCGCCGATGGAAATTAACGAGGGACTAGGTTAGCAGTCGGCTCCAATGGCAATCCCGGGTGACCGGTTAAGGCCTGACCTTCCGCTTGCATCTCTCTGGCTTTGTTTTTCAGCATAGGAAGTACGGAGGCGATTTTTTCCAGGTCCAGGTCAGCCGCGACACCCGGGTAACCGGCGCGTTCGATCATGGCGCCCAATTTCTTATTCTCGATCTGCTCAAATACCCAGCCTAGGGGATCCTCGACCAAGGTCTTGTCCCAAAAAATGCGATGGTTCTTGTTGCGTGGGCCATAGTGGTAATGCGGGTAGTCCCAGAAACAATCGAAGGCTAAGATCTCCGTCTCTTCCACATACGAACTTTCAGTCGATCCGGCAAGGTCGGCTAAGACATGGACCGCTAAGCCGCCATCGCCCGAGCGCTGCCGCCGCATCTCGAGCCCAAACTTGATATTTCCCGCAGCAATGACGTGCGTGCCCCGATTATGTTTGACCGTATTGCGTTTGGCGGCATACAGCTCTCTGGCGTACGCTTCTACGTCCGGGAGTAGCCGCGTAACCTCTGCCAAATCCGTTTCCGCAGCGACTTGCGGATATCCAGCCCGTTCCAGCATCTTCGGCAGCTTTTTCTGCAAAGTACTGATCGTCCAACCGATGGGATTCCCGTCGGCGATCGGATCCATCCGGCAGAGCTGACCTCCGCTGCGAGACGCACGGGTCTGCCCCGCCAGCATCATCGGCCCGTCGGCCTTCAGATCGGGATTCTCCGGCCCATAGATGTAGCTGCGTTCGAGGTCGAAACAATTGAACCGCAATAGGGCTGTCTCTTTGCCGTCGAGCGTAGCGGCGGCGACGATCGATACGCCCTGGTCCGCATGGTCTTGAAGGTTCCCGTCCCACAGTTCGTGTCTAACGATGAACGTCAAGGGACCCGCTGTGAATTTCGGCATTGCCGCTGCATTCGCCATGTTTGGACGCTCCTCTCTATGAGATGTCGACGTTGGGGCGATATCCCCACATTCCTCTTAGCATAGTCGCTGAAATAGCGCTAGACTCTTGATCCGAATGCATATCACTCAACAAAGGATGGTCAGGAATGGAAATCGTCGCCGACAAGTACATGTACTTCACCCAGCCGGGGTGAAGTAGCTGCCTCCGAACGAAAGAGTTTCTTTCGAAAAATGGAGTTGATATGGTCGTGATCGACGTCCTTAACGATCCCGGCGGGCGCGAACTTCTGCTCAACAAGTACGGGCTGCGCAAGGTGCCCGTGCTCGCAAAAGGGGACCAATACGCGATCGGCCAGATGCTCGAGCCATACGCGAAGTTGGCAGGAATTTCTCTCGCGGGTGATGACCGGCTCTCTCCGGAGCAACTATACAAGAAGTACGAAATGACATTCGCCGCAGGTCAGCGCTACGCGCGGCAATTTTCGACTGAGCAACTGCGGGAGCGCGTGATCCCGCATCGCGAGCGCCTCATCAGGACCCTGTGCTTCCACGTGTTTCGCATTGGCGAATCGTTTCTGGAAACGTGGGACGGTGCAGAATACACGGCACACATTGCCAATAATGAGCCTCCCGATTCAATGCAAACCGGGGACGACATCGCTCGCTATGGCGCCGGGGTCTGGAAGCGCTATGAAGCATGGTGGGCGGATCTCGACGACAAAGCGCTCTCCCGCATGCTCAAGACCTACTACGGCGACACGGCCGCTCACAGAGTATTCGAGCGCACCACCTGGCATTCCGCTCAACATTGCAGGCAGCTGATTGCGGTCCTTGAACGCTTCGGAATTCAGCCGGACGTACCGCTCACGTCCGCGGATCTCGCCGGGCTGCCCCTGCCGGAGCGGCTGTGGGAATGACGCGGAGGGGGCGCAATTCCGCAGGCGACTGAAATCCAATTCACGCTACTGCAACTATTTAGCGAGGATTGAACAGGATGCCAAACCGTTAGCAATCGCCACGCGGATACCCTCGCGCGCAGGCTCGCCAGATGGGTCGTTGACTTGCAGTTCCAGGACCGCGCGCCCCATCGCGCGCGCGCCTTGGCGTTCGGGTTGCCCGACCCTCACCAGCCGTCACCCGTGCAGCCTGGCACGATATCGAGCACCGATGCATCTTCGGCCACGCGGATCGGCAGCTCGAGCGGCAGGGTGATGATGGCGGTCCCCAGCCCGGATGTGCGTGGTCTGCGCAGCGACATGCGCCAGGAAGACGAAAGGCGCCGGCAGGCCGCCCCCGGGTTCGTGGAAATGGTGCTGTGCGACCCAGATCGAATCGAAACCCAGGCGCTCGGCATGCGTGATCTGCTAGGTGCCCAGTGATTCGAGCATGATCGGCGGGCCGGAAGTGAACGCGTCATACAGCATCAGGTGGTCAAAGTCGTCGCGGCTGACTCCGGCCATGGCAAAGGCTCTCTCGCCTGACATGCGCGTCGCTTCGCTCAGAGGCAGACCTTTCATCTGCGTCACAGACACGTGCTCGGTGGCCTCGCCGGTTCCGCGGACGTAGACGGGCTTCTTGGCGCAGTCGCGTGCCTGATCCGCCCTCGTGAGCACCACCGCTCCCCCAGCATCCGTGACGAGACAGATATTCAGCACCGTGAACGGGTAGGCGATCGGCTTCGCCTTCAGCACCTCCGCGATCGTCAGAGGGTCGCGGTACATGGCCTTCGGGTTCAGGCTCGCCCACGCACGTGTCGACACCGCAACCTGCGCCCACTGCTCGAGCGTCGTGCCGTACTCGTGCATATGCCGCGTAGTGATGAGGCCGAAATAGGTCGGAGGGGCTCCGAAGCCGTATGGAATCTCGTATTGCCCGCTGATGCTGGTATCACGGACGCGCGTCACGCCGACCTGCGATCGACCGCTTTCTCCGTGCGAAATGACCGCGACGTCGCACAGCCGATGGTGCAACGCCGCCACCGCGTGTTCCACCAGCAGCATGAAGGAACAGCCGCCGACGCTCGTGCCATCAACGTAGCGCGGCCTGATGCCAAGCGCCTCGCCGCGTAGCGCCGGAGAATGCGCGCCGGCAGTGAAGATGCCGTCTACGTCGCCGACCCTGAGCCCGGCATCAGCCACTGCGTTCGTGATCGTCGTACGCAACTATTTCGAATCGCTGACACACTGCAACAAGACTTGTTGAATTACGTGCGTGCTGCCGTGGGGACGAGCGAGTATTCATGATGCAATCCGCACAGCACCGATTTCGCAAGCACGCGCGTGCCCGCCGCCAATCGATGCCGGGATTCCGAGTTTTTGATCTCCGCAATTTCTTTCGGTGGGTCCGGCACGCCAGGCCCAAGCTCCTTGTGCACTCGCGCTCCATTGTAATGGGCCACCCACTTTGCCTCAGAACACCGAGTAATGTCCCCGCAGCAAGTTGATGGCTCGGCTTTCTCGCAACAGCGTTGCCCGAGCCGCCGTGCAGCGAGAAGCGCCTTCGTCCATGGTGGATAGCCGATTGCGTGTTATTGTACGATTCGCATGCAATGCACGAGTGCGGTCAGTGTAGTCGTGCGAGGGCGCCGGTGCAGAGCGGACTTGGTTCCGTTCCATCAGGCAAATCATGATGTAAAACTTTGCTTCGGAAGGCAATCACATGATCCGTGGTATCGACCATATTGAGCTGATCGTCCGTGATGTCGAGGAATTCATCGCATTTTTCGAGAAGATGGGATTCAGAGTGCTCACGCGCACATCCCACCACGGCTCATCGGCGGAACTGCAGCTACCCGGAGAAAATCAGCCCATATTCGAGATCCATCAGGTCGGCGGCGAAGAAAATGTTGGTGTGAACCATATTGCATTCAAATGCGACAACGCCCAAGCGACTTACGACGATTTGCTAGGCAAAGGCGTTAAAACGATGCGTGCACCGAATTACGTCAAGGCAACCGGGCGTACAACCGTCAATTTGCGCGATCCCGATGGCTGGCGAATGCAGCTGGTCGACGCGGATCGCAAGGCGCCCCAATAGACGATGTGACGCGAGTCGCGTAATCGACACGACGAGGTTTGATTCCCCGTTCGATGAAGCTCGCAATCTTACGAAGAACGAGGTTCTCTGCTCGGATCGATACCGACGACCGAAAGAACAGCGCTCCGAATCTCAGCAGATCAAGCAGCAAGCCGGCAATCGGGCTCGCCATACCCATGTGCGCATCTTGCCAGATTTGTCACCGGCTCGCAGCCTTCGGATTCCTTCGGATTCCGATTCGCCGCGAAGGGTCATCCTGCCATGCAGGCATTGCGGAGAAAATTTGTGCGTCCCTTCTAATACGAATCCGGCAGGGCCGATTGCGGCCGTGCGCTTCAACCTGCCACCGTCTTCTTGCCGACAATCTGCGTCGTGTCGATCAGCGAGCTCATCTCCCGGACGTCGCCCAGGGTTTCGAAGTGCGAGATCGTCTCGTAGAGCCGCTTGATTCGATCGTGCGGCAACACGCGCGCTGAACAGTCGAAGAACTTGGTCTTGAGCATTTCCGGCGAAAGCGGCGTACTGGAATCGCGCCCGTACGCCTGCTTCACTTTGGTGGAGACGACGCGACCGTCCTTGAGCGTCACCCGGAGCTCGGCGCCGTGATGGTTTTCGGGCGGGAACTGCGCATCCGTGTAAACGTCCGCCCTGACC
>Ga0326597_10008347_pt1 | contig 13988 bp, 13 predicted proteins | sample RVTome_12_FD_203789 | JGI IMG/M metagenome (GOLD analysis project Ga0326597, IMG submission 203789) | Soil microbial communities from uranium-contaminated site in the Upper Colorado River Basin, Wyoming, United States - RVT100D185 | ecosystem: Environmental > Terrestrial > Soil > Contaminated >... | reverse complement strand
AGGCCGACGCCGAGCGGCGGCGGGGACGCGGTCGATCGGGTGGTCGCGAACATGCTCTCCTCCTTCGATGCGGCACGGGATCAGGGTGGGAGGGGGCGGCCGACGCCGGGTGACGTCAGCCGCGGAGCATGGCCATCCACCGTCCGGGGAGGACGGGTGCGACGCGCAGGTCGGATGGCTCGGACATCGTGGCCGATATTCATACTCCATGACGCGCCTTCGTCGCAAGGTGGCTTGACACCGACGGGCGATCGACGGGAGAATCCCGGGGACATGAACGCGACCGCGAACGGCTCCACGCAGCGGCACGCGCGCATGATGATGACGTAGGCGCGCGTCGGACATGCACGTCCGGCGGCGCGCCGGGAGGCCACTCGCTTCGAGTGGCCTTTCGTATTTCCGCGCATCCGGACGAGCCTCCGACGCACCCGAGCGAAGGGAGGACGTCGATGAGCACCGAACCGGTGGCCCCGGCCACCCCGATCGAGCTGGCATGCCGCGAGTGCGGCGCCCGCTCCCCCGCCGAGCCGCGGTCGATCTGCGAGGAGTGCTTCGGCCCGCTGGAGGTCTCCTACGACGAGGAGTTCCTGCGCCGGCACGTGTCCAGAGAGTCGATCGCGGCCGGCCCCGGCACCCTGTGGCGGTACCGGCCGCTCCTGCCCGTGAGCCCCGGGGATCCCACCGTCGACCTCGGAGCCGGGTGGACGCCGCTGCGGCGCGCGACCCAGCTCGGCGAGGCGCTCGGGATCCCCGAGCTTTGGATCAAGGACGACACGCGCAACCCGACCGCCGCGTTCAAGGACCGAGTCGTGGCGGTGGCCCTCACCAAGGCGCAGGCGTTCGGGTACAAGACGGTCGCTTGCGCGTCGACCGGCAACCTCGCGAACGCGACGGCCGCGGCGGCCGCCTGGGCCGGGCTCGACAGCTACGTCTTCGTGCCCTCGAACCTCGAGCGCGCCAAGATCGTGGCGACCGCCGCGTTCGGCGCGAAGGTGGTGGCGGTCGACGGCACCTACGACGACGTGAACCGGCTGTGCACCGAGGTGGCCGACGCGCTGCCCTGGGCGTTCGTGAACGTGAACGTCCGCCCCTACTACGCGGAGGGCTCGAAGACGCTCGCCTTCGAGACGGCGGAGCAGCTGGGGTGGCGGCTGCCGGGCCACGTCGTCGTCGCCGTCGCGTCGGGAGCGCTGCTGACGAAGATCCACCAGGGCTTCCGCCAGCTCGCGAGGCTCGGCCTCGTCGAGGATCGCCCCGTCCGTATCTCCGGGGCCCAGGCGGCGGGATGCGCCCCCGTCTCGACGGCGTTCCGGGAGGGCGCGGACGAGATCACCCCGGTGCGCCCCACCGGGATCGCGAAGTCGCTGCACATCGGGAACCCCGCCGACGGCTACCACGCGCTCGGCATCGTCCGCGAGACGGGCGGCGCCGTCGACGACGTGTCCGACGAGGAGGTCGTGGCCGGCATCCGGCTGCTGGCCGAGACCGAGGGGATCTTCGCCGAGACCGCGGGCGGCGTCACGATCGGGGTCCTGCGCAAGCTGCGCGAGGCGGGCGCGATCCGCGACGACGAGTCGGTCGTCGCCTACGTGACGGGCGGCGGCTTCAAGACGACGGAGGCGCTCACGGGTGCGGTCGGACCCTGGGCCACGGTTCCACCCTCGTTCGAGGCGTTCGAGGACCGGCTGGAAGGGAGGTCGTGACGATGTCCGTCAACGTGAAGCTACCGACCCTGCTGCGCAAGCTCGCCGGCGGCGAGAGCCGCGTCGAGGCCCGCGGTGAGACCGTCGAGCAGGTCCTGGCCGATCTCGAGGCGCGCTACCCAGGGTTGACCCAGCGGGTCCGCGCCGACGACGGGGGGCTCTCCCGCTACGTCAACGTCTACGTGGGCGAGGACGACGCTCGCCTCCTCGGCGGGCTCGCCGCCCCGGTGCCGGAGGGAGGAACGGTGAGCATCATCCCGGCCGTCGCGGGAGGCTGACGACCCGGACGCGCGTCGTTGAAGCGCCCGCGCGACCGGTCCATGATGGGCGCATCCGAGGGGAGGGGGACGCGATGGCGGGTGCGGTCCGAGTGGACATCGAGGCGCCGCTCGAGGTCAAGAACTGGCGTCCCCTCGTCAACTGGCTGCTGGCCATCCCGCACCTCTTGATCGCCGGCGCGCTCCGGACCCTCCGGGGCGTGCTCATGCTGATCGCGTTCTTCGCGATCCTGTTCACGAAGAAGATCCCGCGCGCGATCTTCGACATGGCGGTCATGACCATGCGGTACGACTGGCGCGTCTCGACCTACGCGCTCTGGATGCGCGAGGCCTACCCCCCCTTCGACTTCACGCCCGCGTCCGACGACCGGGGTGGGGATCCGGCCGCCCTCTCGATCGAGTACCCCGAGGAGCTGAACCGGTGGCTCCCCCTCGTGAAGTGGATCCTCGCGATCCCACACTTCGTCGTGTTCGCCCTCCTGCTCGTCGCGGGGATCTTCGTGGGGTTCGCTGCGTTCTTCGCGGTGCTGTTCACGGGCCGCTACCCGGCGGGCATGCGCACCTTCATCGTCGGGGTAAATCGCTACTCGACCCGCCTGGTCGCCTACGTGGGCTTCCTCCGCGACGAGTACCCGCCCTTCTCGCTCCAGCCGTAGCGCGCACGGACCCTCCCGGCGGCCGCAGGGCGCCGAACCTGGTATCCTTCGCTTGGGAATATTTCGTATGCGAAAGAAGTTCTCTCGTTTCGGAACCGAGAGAACGAGGAGGGAGACGAGATGGACATCGGACTGTTGATGCTGCGGATCGTGATCGGGGGCCTGCTCATCGGGCACGGCACCCAGAAGATGTTCGGCTGGTTCGGCGGCGGAGGCATCCGCGGGACCGCCGGGTTCTTCGAGGCGCTCGGCTACCGGCCCGCGACTCCGCTCGCGGTCGTGGCCGGCACCGCCGAGGCCGGCGGCGGCCTCCTGCTGGCCACTGGCTTCCTCACCCCGCTGGGCGCGGCCGCGATCGCCGGCGTCATGCTGAACGCGATCGTAACCGTTCACCTCTCGAAGGGGATCTGGAACGGGAACGGCGGGCTCGAGTTCCCCCTGACGGTCGCGACCGGTGGGCTGGCGGTGGCCTTCGCGGGCCCCGGGCGCTTCGCGGTCGACCGCGCGGTGGGCCTGGACCTCCAGGGCACCGCGTGGGGCCTGGCAGCACTCGCGCTCGCGGTCGGCGTCGGGTCGCTGACCCTGCTCGCCCGCTCGATCATGGCCCGGGATGCCGAGGAGTCTCCCGATGACCTGCGGACGGCCGCCTGATGGCGATCCGGACGGCCGGCACCGCCGTCTCTCGGTTCGAGGACCTCATGCGGTCCTCGGGCCGGGACCTGTCGATCAGCCGTCCCGTGCTCGCCCTGATGCGGGCGGAGGAGCTCGTCGGACGGGCGCTCGAGGAGGCGCTCGCGTCGACGGGCCTGACCCCCGCGAAGTTCAACGTGCTGATGGAGCTCGCCTCGGCCCCCGATGGGCGGCTGGCCCTCTGCGAGATCGGACGACGCCTGGTGCGCTCGGCCCCGAACATCACCGGCCTGGTGGACCGGCTCGAAGCCGACCGGCTCGTGCGGCGAGGACGCGACGCGCGGGATCGCCGGCTGGTGATCGCCGAGATCACCGCGCGCGGCTGGGAAGCCCTGCGGCCGGCCGCCCCGGCGGTGTTCGAGGCGGAGCGGCGAGCGATCGGTGGCCTCTCGACCGGCGATCGCCGGACACTCACCAGGTTGCTGCGAGAGCTCGGGAAGCCGGCGGCACCAGGAAGGAGCCGGACATGACTGTGAAGGAGCTGGGACACATCGTCCTCTACGTGCGCAACGTGGAACGGTCCGTGGCGTTCTACCGCGACGTTCTGGGATGGAGGCAGGTGCTACCGGCGCCCGGGGAGCCGGTTCAGGGGATCGCGATGTTCTCGAGCGGCCGCACCCACCACGAGCTGCTGCTCATCGAGGTCGGCGAGGACGCCGCCCCGATCCCGGCGGGGCGGCACGTTGGGATGTACCACTTCGGGCTGAAGGTCGGCGACACCGACGAGGAGCTGCGCGAGGCGCTCGCCCGGCTCCAGGAGGCGGGTGTCGCATTGATGGGCGCGGGGGACCACGGCTTCACCCACAGCCTGTACCTGGCCGACCCCGACGGGAACGAGATCGAGCTGTACATAGACGTTCCCGGGGTGGACTGGAACGACCCGGCCCTGCTCGCGCGGCCTACCCGGCCGCTCCAGCTCTGAACCGCTAGCTCTTCGCGGCCGTCTTCCGCGTCGCGGAGCGGCGGCGGCGCGTCGTGGTCTTCTTGCGCCCCCGCCGGGCGGTGGCCTTCTTGCGCGTTCCGCGTGCGGCCGCGGCCTTGGTGGCCGAGCCCTTCGGCCGGCCGCGACGCGCGGCGCGCGCACCCTTCGTCAGCTCGGCGAGGTGCGCCTCGCACACGTCCTTCTGAAGGCTACGTCCCCCGGCTCGGATACTCACGGTTTCCGAGGCCGGCTTGCCGCACACGTCGCACACCAACATCACCCGTTCCGCCATGGCTGCTCCCATCTGGAGTGGATAATGCGAGGATAAAGGAAAAGGGCTCGCGAACGCGAGCCCTTTCCTTCGGTTCTGTCCGAATCAGCTGACAGGCCGGACGTTGGTGGCCTGCGGGCCCTTCTGGCCCTGCGTGATGTCGAACTCGACCTTCTGGTTCTCCTCGAGGTTGCGGTATCCCTCACCCGCGATCGCGCTGAAATGCACGAACACGTCGGGACCGTCCTCCTGGGAGATGAAGCCGAAACCCTTGTCAGGGTTGAACCACTTCACGGTACCTGTTGCCACGAGCTCTCCCCTCCTTTCCTGGCCGACACGGACCTGAGGTGCTGCCCGCTCGGCCGCCGGCGCACGGCGCCGGGAGGGAACTGCTCGGGACGGCGATACGGTGAACCATGTTCCAACCATGAACCCTCGTACAGGATGATATCAGGCCACGCACCAATCGAAACCGAACTGTGCCGGGACCCTTGGGATCTGTGACTCGGCGCCCGGACGGCAGAGCAGGTAGGGGCCCTCCTCCATGACGTCGATGACCTCCCCGGTGAGGTAGAAGTGCGCCTTCTGGTCGGCGGCACGCGGGTCGCGCCTCGGGTCCTCGTGGGGGTCGCCGCCCTGGAGCGACGGAGGCACGTTCGCGTTCGGCGGCGGGAGGTTGCCGGAGTCCCAGTAGACGAGCGCCGACCCGGGCCAGGGGGCGATCCCCTCGCTCGGGGTCCGGGGGAACGGCTCGAGGCCGAAGAAGCTGCCGTCGACGGTCCAGTGGCGCCCGTCCATCAGGGCCGTGTCCATCACCCGGGCCCCGATCGTCCGCGCCTCGACCTCGGCGGACGCGTTCGCCACCTGGAAGTCGCCGTAGGCGGCGTGCAGAAGGACGCGGTGCGCCGGCGTGTTGGGGTAGGGATCGGAGGTCATGTGCTGCGCGTAGCCATCGCCTTCGGCACGGTCCCAGAGCATCTGGAGCAGGCCCATCACGACCTGCTGCTCCTGCTTGTTCGGGAACATCGAGTAGAGCACCGACGAGTAGGAGGGGATCCCCTCGTCGGGGTTCACCAGCGGGCCCTCCCAGTCGACCGACCGGTTGAGCAGGGTCGAGTAGTTCATGCCGACGACGCCGAGGGTGGCTCGGGTGAAGTCGACCGAGAGCGCCGTGAGCGCGCCTCCCATGATGCCGCCCTGGCTGTTGCCGTCGTAGAACAGCTCGTTCGTGTGGAACAGCGGCGCGCCATCCGTCCCCTTGAAGGCGGGATCGGTCGCGAGCCCGGCCGGATGGGCGAGCGCGCGGCCGAGATAGAGGAAGGTCACGAACCCCTGCTGCGAGCGGTCGGCCATCGTCGCCATGTTCGAAGGGTCGGTGAGCGTCGCCACCGCGTTCGCGATGTCGTACTCGGCGAAGCCCATCCAGTTGACGGCGCACGGCATGAAGTCCCGCTCCCGCATCCGGTCGCTGGACCCCCCGGTGGACTCGCCGCGGCTCCCAAGAAGGCCGTGCCCGTACAGCATCGGGTGGGCAGGGGCCTCCGTCGCCGCTTTCGGGATCGTGCACACGAACGGGACCTCCACGGTGGGGATCGCCGGGTTCTGCATCGGAAGGCCATCGATACCGTAGAGGAGACGCCGCCCCGTAACGGCCTGCGCAGGGAGTCCGGCTACGGGATCCTCCTCTATCGGGGGCAGCGGCGGGCCGTCGAGGTAGTTCGGCACCGTGATGGTGCCGTCGACCTGACGCAGGCGCGCGCCGTCGTTCGAACGGTCGGTCACCTTCGTGATCGTGAAGCGCGGCGCGACCCCCTGGATCACGCCGTCGGCGAGGTCGACGTCGCCGAGCTGTGCGAACGCGTCGTCGCGCATGTGGAGGACGCGCTCGCTCAGGTTCCGCTCCGAGGCGACGGTGAACTCCCACGCGAGGAAGAGCTTCGAGCGGTCGAACGGGACACCGCGCCGGGTCTCCGCGAGCTCGATCTCGCCGATGATGCGGCTCACCTCGGCGCGCCGCCCCTCCTCGAACGTGGGATCGGTCGCCGGGCCGGGCGTGTTGTCGCGATACGCTGCGAACTGGGGCCCGGCGGGGATCGCGTTCCCCTGCGCGTCGCGCAGGTTCCGAAGCGCCACGAGGTAGCGGTGTCCCTCGAGGAAGTTCACGGCCGGCCGGAGGATCAGCAGGCGCTCGCTCGCCGCCGTCCCCGCGTTCATGTCGAGCTCGGACCAGAACGGCCAGCGCTCCCCGGTGGTGGCGTCGATGACCAGGATCGGCGCGTCGGGCGCCCGGTACCGGCCGATGTCGGCGAGGTGGTCGCGCGGGTCGTTCGGCCCGCCCACGCGTGGGCCTGTCATGGGCGAGGTTCCCCAGGTGCGGTGAAGGTCGAGGCCGGGCACGAAGGTCAGGAGCATCGAACCCGGCGAGAACCCGTCGTTGCGGTTCCACTCCGTTGGGTCGATCGGCTTGCCCGTGACGCTCCTCGGCATCTCGACCGGCAGGAAGTCGATCCGGCGGCCCGTGTCGGTCGTGGGATCGGCCGCGGTGAACCGGTCGTTCGGGAACGGAAGCAGGCAACGGGCGGGGTCGAGCGGGTCGCAGGGCCGGCCGAGGTCGGGCGGGTCATCGGCGCCGTTGGCGGGCGCCGCCGACAGGCCGGTTGCGAGCATGAGCGGAAGGATGGCCGGGATCAGGCGACGGGCTCTGAGCACGCTGGGCACCTCCAGGTCGTGGACGTCGGGGCGTGGGCGGGCGACACGGAAGAGGTTCGACGCCGGCGGCCTTCGCTCCTGCCCGGAGGGCCCGCGCGGTGACGCGAAGCACGGTCGCGGCTGGGCTTGTGCACCTGCACGAAGGCCCGTGCCCAGCCGTCGTCGAACCTTCGAGCATGCGTCACTCCCCTCGCTTCATCGGGCTTGCCCTCGCCGCGCTCCTGATCGGTTCGGCGCAGGCGAGCGCCCACCCGCGCCCGGGCAGGACCGAGCGCGTGTCCATCGCGGGAGCGGGCGAGGCGAACGGAGAGAGCGGACGCCCCGACATCAGCGCCGACGGCCGCTTCGTCGCCTTCGAGAGCGGGGCCACGAACCTCGCGCCGGGAGACACGAACGAGCAGATCGACATCTTCGTGTTCGATCGGCAGGAGGGATCGACCTCGCGCGTCACGGAGGCCGCCGACGGGACGCCGGCCGACAGCGTGTCCCGATTCCCGTCCATCAGCGACGACGGGCGGGTCGTCTCCTTCGTGAGCGCCGCCTCGAACCTCGTGCCGGGGGTTGCGGGTCAGCACGTGTACGTGAAGGACCTCGAGACCGGGGCGATCGAGCTCGCGTCCCGGTCAACCTCCGGCGCCGCCGGCAACGCCGATTCGCTCTTCTCGACCCTGAGCGCCGACGGCCGATACGTGGTGTACGACAGCATCGCCGGGAACCTGGTGCCGGGCGACACGAACAACAGCTTCGACGTGTTCGTGTTCGACCGGCTCGAGCGCCGGACCGAGCGCCTGTCGGTCTCTTCGACCGGCGGCCAGCTCACCGGGTTGTCGGGCGGAGGAGCCATCTCGGCCGACGGGCGGTTCGCCGCCTTCTACAGCTACGCCTCCAACGTGGTGCCCTCCGACCTCAACAACACCCAGGACATCTTCGTGCGCGACCGGCAGGCCGGCACGACCGAGCGCGTCTCGCTCGCGAGCGACGACGCCGAGGCGAACTCGCTCTCCTACGCGCCCTCGATCAGCGACGACGGCCGCATCGTGGCGTTCCAGAGCCTCGCGTCGAACCTCGTGCCCAACGACTTCAACGGAAGCGCGGACGCCTTCGTCCGCGACCGCGTCGCCGGCACCACCGAACGGGTCTCGCTGACGAGCGACGGAGCCGAGGCGAGCGCGTTCCTCGACACCTCGTTGTCGGCCGACGGGCGGTACGTGCTCTTCCAGTCGGCCGATCCCCGGCTGATCTCCGGCGGCATCCCCGGCGCGCTGAACATGGTGGTGCACGACCGGCTCACCGGTGTCTCCGAGGTGGCGTCCCCCACCGACGCCGGCGATGCGCAGGATAACTACTCGGGCTTCGGTGAGATCGCCGCGAACGGCCGGCACGTGGCGTTCGACAGCAACTCGACCAACCTCGTGTCAGGCGACGAGAGCGGGTACACCGACGTGTTCGTGCGCGACCGTGGCTCCGCGCTCGGCGTCGGAGCGCTCGACATCTCCGAGGATGCGAACGGCGTCTCGGTGTCGGGCTGGGCGACGTTCTCCGGCGGGCCGGTCTCCGCCATCGCGGACCCGGCGGCCGACGCCGTTCCCGGCTCGGCGGCCCTCGGCGCCGAGCTGAGCGGGGCCGTCGTGACGTTCCGGCCCGAACGGGGCGACCTGCTCGTGCGGCTCGACGTGAACGACCTTCCCGGCTTCCGCGAGCCGGCCGCGGCCTGTGCCGCCACCCTGGGGGCATGCCTCGGCAGCGCCGGCGGCGCGCCGGGCGTCCTCTACGGCCTCCGGCTCACCGCGGGATCGACCCCCTACGAGATCCGCATCGTGCGGCGGCAGGGCGTCAGCCTCCCCTCCCCCGCCGGCGTCTTCACGCTCTACCGGTGCGACGTGAGCCCGTGCGCCAAGGTCGCCGACCTTCCCGGCGGCTACGGCACCGCGGGGAACGCGCTGCTCACCTCCCTCCCGCTCTCGGCGCTCGGCGCATCGGAGGGCAGCACGCTGAGCGGTCTTCGCGCGTTCGCCGCGGTGGGCGAGGACGCCGTCGGCGAGGGGCTCGCCCTCGACGAGGTCACACTCCCGGACCTGGTCCTGCCGGCGCGTCGCGTGGAGGTCGGCGTCGCCCCGGTCGGCACACCCGAGAGTGGGGTCGTCTTCGAAGCGGCTTCGCTCGACGGCGGGACCTTCACCGCCGAGCTCGGGACCGTCCCCCCCGGGCACGCGCTGTGGGCCCGGGCCTGCCTCGGCGCCAGCTGCGGGGGCAGCCTGGCCGTCGAGCTCGGACCTCGCCCCTAGCGTTCTGCGGTGCCCTCGACCCGCACCTTCGGCAGGATGCGCGCGAGCCACCTCGGGAGCCACCAGTTCGCGTCTCCGAGCAGCTCCATGGTTGCGGGGACCAGGACCATGCGGACGATCGTCGCGTCGACGAGCACGGCGACGGCCAGACCCAGCCCGATCAGCTTGATCTGCCGGATGTCGAACCCGAGCACGAACGACATGAAGACCGCGATCATGATCGCGGCCGCCGCGGTGATCACGCGCCCGGTGGTCGCGACCCCATTCGCCACCGAGAGCGCGTTGTCGCGGGTCCTGACGTAGTGCTCCCGGATCCGGGACAGGAGGAAGATCTCGTAGTCCATCGAAAGCCCGAACAGGATCGTGAAGAGCATCATCGGGGCCCAGGCCTCGAAGGGCCCGGGCTTGCCGATGCCCACCACGCCGCCGAGCCATCCCCACTGGAAGACGGCCACGATCACCCCGTAGGCCGCTCCGATCGAGAGGATGTTCATGATCGCCGCCTTGAGCGGCACCACGATCGAGCGGAAGACGAGGAGCAGAAGCAGGAACGCCACCGCGATCACCGCGCCGATGAGGAGCGGGAGCCGTTCGCCCGACAGGATGGTGAAGTCCACCCCCGCCGCCGTGAAACCCCCGACGAGCACGTGGACGCCGGTGCCATGGGTGGCCGCGGGCAGGATCTCCTCGCGCAGCCGGCGCACGAGCCGCTCGGTCTCCACCGCCTGCGGTGACGTCGCGGGGACCACGCTCAGGATCGCCGCCGTCGGACCCGCGGGGTCGTTGGGGATGGGAGGCGAAACGAAGGCCACCCCCTCGGACCCCTGAACGACCGTTGCCACGCGCTCGAGCGTCGCCAGATCGTCGGGCCCGTCGACCTCGGCGACCAAGAGGAAGGGGCCGTTGAAGCCCGGGCCGAACCCCTGGGAGAGCAGGTCGTAGGCCCGTCGCGTCGTGAGCTCCTCGGGGTCGTTGCCCGCGTCGGCGAGCCCGAGCCGGATGGAGAAGAGCGGGATCGTCAGCACGACGAGAACGGCCAGGCCCGCGATGCCCGTCGTCCAGGGCCGGCGCTGGATGATGCGACTCCACCGGAACCAGAACGAACGGTCGCCGGTCGTCTCGACGCGACGGAGACGCGGGATGTGGAACCGGTCGATGTTCCGTCCGACGAACCCGATCAGCGCGGGCAGCAGGGTGATCGAGGCGAGCATCGTGACGAGCACGGCGGACGCGCCGCCGACCGCGACGCCCTCGATGAAGGGGAACCCCATAAGGAGGATCCCGAGGAACGAGATCACCACGATGACGCCGGCGAAGACGACGGCTCGTCCCGACGTGCTGAGCGCAACGGCGATCGATCCCTCGGGGTCCATCCCCTCGTGCAAGTGCTGGCGGTAGCGCGTCACGATGAACAGCGCGTAGTCGATGCCCACGCCGATGCCGATCATCGAGGCGACCTGCGGCGTGAAGTTCGGCACGTTGAGGAAGTTGGCCATCAGAAGGATCAGGGAGAGCCCGATCCCGATGCCGACGCCCGCCGTCACGAGCGGCAAGAACATGGCGAGGAGCGACCCGAAGGTGATCAGGAGGATGATGATCGCGGCGAGGAACCCGACCGACTCCGCGCCTCCCGGCGGCTCGAACTGCGCCTGCGCGATCGGCGGCCCACCGAACTCGATCTGGAGCCCCGGGGACGCTGCCTCCTCACCGAGCTCGATCAGGCGTTGGATCACCTCGAGCGGGATCTCGCCGGTGCCGAGGTCGAACTGGACGTCCGCGAAGGCGATCGCACCCTCCGGCGACACCTGCCGGGCGCCCTCCTCACTGTAGGGGCTGACCACCGCGACGACGTGCGGCAGCTCCCCGATCTGGGCGAAGAGGCCCTCCATGGACGTCCGGATGGCAGGATCGTTCACGCCACCCTCGGCTCGGAACGCGATCGTCGCCGTGTCGCCCGACCGCGCGGGGAACCGCTCCTCGAGGAGATCGAGTGCTTCCTGCGACTCCGACCCGGGGAGCGAGAAGTCGGCCGTGTACTCGCCACCGGCCACGTTCACGAGCGCGATGCTGGAGATCAGCGCGACGACCCAGAGGGTCACCACCCGCCACCGATGCCGGTAACACCATCGAGCCAGCCGTTCGAGCATGCGCTCCCCCCAGTCGTCGCTCCGAGCAGCCGTTCGCCGGCCGTCGGGCAGGTTCCAACCGCCGATGGCTCATCACTCTAACTGCTCGGATCTGACCCGTTCCGTTGCGCCGCGACGCACACACATGGACAATGCAAGCGTGCCTGAGATCGAGGTTCTGTTCCCGACCGCATCCCCCGACGCCTACCTCAGCTACGTCGCGTACGGGCGGGAGATGGAGCAGCGGCTGTTCGCGTCGCCGGCGCTGCTCGACCACCTCCGCTCCCTCGACATCGACATGTCCTCCGAGGCGGTCGAGCTTCTGTCGGTCATGGCCACCGAGTTCAGCCGAAAGGCGCACGAGGCCGAGGGGGCCGCATGGGTCGCGCCTCGGGTCTCGGGTCGGCCCGAAGCCTGGATCGAAGCCGCCCGGACCCTCGAGCGCTGGCAGGGCCTGGGGCTGGAACCCACGCTCAAGACCCTGGGGATCGAACCGCTCGACGGCGAGGCCGAGCGCCTGAGACAGCAGATCCCGGGCGCGATCCATGCCGCGATCGCTCGCGCCAACGAGGGCCTGTCGGCGGCGGAACCCCCGAGTTCGTAGAGGCCGGACACCCCGGGCTTCACTGCTCCCAGCAGGCCTCGCGCGGAGCATCGAGTTGGTAGCCCTTGCGCTGGGACGTGAACCCCCACTCGGTCGCCTGCGGGCAGAACTCATCGACCTCCAGCTCGTACTCGATGTTGAACACCGGCTTCCCGGCGTCGATGAAAGCGAGGTTCCCGTCGCATTCGTCGTACTGGAAGCACTGCTCGTTGACGACGAACTCCCAGCCGGGCTCGAGCTCCGCCGCGAGCTGCGGAAGGTTCTTGAGCCCCGCAGCGAGGTCGTGCCCGTGCGCCGCGCGCGACAGGAACTGGAGGTACCGGAGCTGGTCGCTCTTCGTGAGGGGAAAGCCCGTGTCGTTCGTGAACCCGTCGACGTTGTCGAAGTCGATGCCGTCGAAGCCCTTGCGCGCGCACTTCCGAACGCGGTCGCGCATGATCGGCTTGAGCACCTTGAGGACGCGGACGTCGAGCCACCGCTCTCCCGGCCAGTCCTCGAGCGCGTTGCCGAGAACCTTCTTCGGGAATCGCTCCGCGTCGGGCCGCCAGCGCTCGTAGGTTCCCGCCGACACATAGCACACGACGCGGCGGTCAAGGTCGTGCAGCTCGGCGACGAGCAACTTCGGCGAGTCGAACATGTCGATGTCGTAGACGTCCGCGTCGTAGGAGACGTCGACCTCTCCCTGGAGCTGGATCTGGAAGGTGTCGCCGGCGGCCGGCTGCCACTGAGCCGCGGCCCGGGCGCTCGCGAAGCTGGGGCCGCCCACGACGGCCGTCAGGGCGAGAAGGATACGGACCTTCACGGCTCGGAACGCCCCCGACCGTCGCCGTACACGGGTGGAGTCTCGCACGGGCGGCCCCCGCTCGGTAGTCCAGTTTCTGTACTTGCCTTGAAGGCTCCCGCTCCCTCATCCTCGGTCCGGTCAGCCGACGCACGGGAGGAGGCCAAGTGAACACGGGGGCCAGACCCGCCATCGACGACGCGGGCCTGCGCGAGCGCTTCGCCGGGGAGCTCCTGCGCCCGGACGACGCGGGCTACGACGCCGCCCGCGCCATCTGGAACGGGGCGATCGACCGGCGCCCCGGCCTGATCGCGCGGTGCTCGGGCGCCGCCGACGTCATCGCCGCGGTGCGGTTCGCCCGTGAGCGCGACCTTCTCGTGGCCGTCCGCGGGGGGGGCCACAACGTCGCCGGGACGGCCGTCTGCGACGGCGGTCTCGTGATCGACCTCTCGGTGATGAAGGGCATCCGGGTGGACCCGGCGGCCGGGCGGGCCTGGGCCCAGCCGGGGGTGCTCTGGGGCGAGCTGGACCACGAGACCCAGGCCTTCGGTCTGGCCACCACCGGAGGGGTCGTCACCCACACCGGGATCTCGGGGCTCACCCTCGGGGGCGGCATCGGGTGGCTCCACCGAAAGCACGGCCTCACCGTCGACAACCTGCTGTCCGCCGACGTCGTCACCGCCGACGGCCGGCTCGTCAAGGCCGGCGAGGACGAGAACCCGGACCTCTTCTGGGGGCTCCGCGGGGGCGGCGGCAACTTCGGGATCGTGACGTCGTTCGAGTACCGCCTGCACCCGGTCGGACCGACCGTGCTCGCCGGCCCCATCTTCTTCTCCCTCGACGATGCACCGAAGGTGATCCGCTTCTACCGCGACTTCATCGCTTCGGTCCCCGACGAGTACATGTCGGTCCTCAACCTTCGGCGAGCCCCCGCGGTGCCCTTCATCCCCGAGGAGCTCCACG
>Ga0326597_10008346_pt1 | contig 13988 bp, 15 predicted proteins | sample RVTome_12_FD_203789 | JGI IMG/M metagenome (GOLD analysis project Ga0326597, IMG submission 203789) | Soil microbial communities from uranium-contaminated site in the Upper Colorado River Basin, Wyoming, United States - RVT100D185 | ecosystem: Environmental > Terrestrial > Soil > Contaminated >... | reverse complement strand
GAAACCGGACCGACCAACGGTCAGTTTACAGTAACCCGAACCGGGGCTACGACTTCGGCTCTGACTGTCAACTACGCGATCACCGGCACCGCAACCAACGGTGCCGACTACTCGGCACTATTGACCAGCGTGACCATCCCGGCGTCATCGGCTACCGCAACGATTACCGTTACGCCAGTCAACGATACGCTGGTGGAGAGCAACGAGACGGTGATCCTCACCTTGAGCGCGAACGCGGCCTACACCATCGGCTCGCCAAACAATGCAACTGTGACCATCGCCGACAACGACTCGGCGCCGCCGCCTACGGGTCCGCAGATCGCGCTGAGTACCGCTAAGCTTGATTTTGGTCAGGCACAAATCAACACGATGGCCACCCGTACAGCATCCGTTCACAACATTGGCGATGCAACCCTGGAGGTTACCGGCATCACGCGCTGTTCGGGAACCAGTAGTGAGTACACCTGGTCTCCCAACTCGTTTACGTCAACGCCGGGATCCTCTCACCTGCTGACGGTTTTTTACAAACCGACTAATCAGAGCTCCGACAACGGCTGCCTGCAGATCGCGAGCAACGATACCACACAAAATCCGGAAATCTTAAACCTGGCTGGAGTTGGAACGATACCCTCGGTAGGACCGGTTGTGGACATCGACGTCTCCAAGTTCTCGGTGAAGGAAAAAGTCTATCTGATGCGGCCTAAGCCGGTGCAGATCCAGGTTTCGGTTAAGAATTCGGGATCAGTCGGCGGCGTTGCGGATGTTACCGTTGTCGGCATCCAGAACAACGTTGAAGTCTACAATGAAATCCTATCGGTGACGCTTAAACCGCGAAGCAACAAGCGGCTGGCGTTTCCTTCGTATACCCCAAGCGCGAAGGGAGACATCGTCTGGACGGTGACCGTCAGCGACGCCGATCCGGATTTCGACGAGGCAACGGCAACGACCAGAGTCGCGTTGGGGGGGCATCACGGTGGCGGTGACGACGACGACGATGATCACGACTGAATGTTCTCGATTCACTGAAGGCGTCACCGCCTGAAGATGGACCGGATTTGAACCGCGATTTGGCGGGGGGAGCAAACCGCTTTCCCCCGCCAGATTTTTTTAGTCGATCCGCACCATCGTACCGGTCCTGATGATTCCCTGAGATAGCAGATCGCTAACTCGACTCACGGCACTTTTGTCGATTCCGGCGATTAACGATCCTTCCCTTTAAATCGCTCTCCTGGTACAAGAGAGATCATGGTAGGCCGTGGCCGCGTTGGCGCGCCCGTCGTCTCATGCATCGCCGTTCTTTTCTGCGTTGCGGCCTGCGGGCAAACCGCAGTGCGGTCGCTCAGCCGGACTCAAATCACGAACCTTCCGCCGCCGGCGCGCATTCTCGTTTACGACTTCACGATGGACGAGGCAGCCGTCAAGGAATATCAAGGCATTCTGCGCCAGCAGCCATCGGAAACGAACCCGGCGGAACGGGAAAGTCAAATCAAGCGACACGCGTCGGAGGCTGCGGTATTTGAACTGCTCAATGGGCTGCGTGGGCTTGGGTTCAGCGTGGCGCGGGCCGCTCGCGGGACGCCGGTGGCGGACAACGAACTTTTGATCGACGGTAAATTTCTCACCGTCGATCAAGGCGATCCCCTGCGGCGGCTGCTCATTGGCTTTGGCTCCGGCGCATCCAAGGTGGAAACACGGGTAGGTCTCTACATGGGAAACGATCGGCGGAAGCTACTCGATTTCACCACTCGATCCGACAGCGGGAAGATGCCCGGAGCAGCGGCAACCGTCCCGGCCGGCGCGGCGGTCCAAGGCGGAGTTACCGCTAGCGTGATTGCAGGCGGAGCCATCGGCACGGGGTATAAAGCGTACCGCACGGACGTGGCTCAGATGGCCAGGGCTACCGCCGAGCAGTCGGTTCGATATCTCTCGGAATACTTCGCCAGGCAAGGATGGATTCGGGCCGACCAAGTGAAAAAGGCGCGCATCGCCTACTGAAGCACCGGGCAGCGGCACGACGAAATGCCGGATTCCGTCACACTTGCCTCATTGAAACACAATCCGAATTCTCCCGCGGACTCTACGCGATCGATAAACCCCCGTGAAACCTGGCCAGGCGCGCGAACCGCGCTCACGTAAGGGCGCGAATTGAAAAGCATCTCGTAGCGTCAGAGGTTGACCTCCGTTCGGACCCCAACCTTATACTGCGAACAACCTGATTTGCGGCACGAAATTTGTACCTATGTTGCGACAAACGCGAAAACGACGCACAAGAGGAAAAGATAGGACTACACTATGGAAATGATGGGCTTTATGTTGTGGGAAGGTATTACGCTGCTGTTTGTGCTTCTAGCCGGCCTCGGCGTTCTCATCATTCGTCGTAAGGCAAGCGACCAGCCGGTTTTCACGCGTCACGATTGGCATACGTACTTCGGCGATTTACAACTGCGGATGTCAAAACCCAGACTGGCTCTTAGATTATCTTATGCGGCTTTTCTCTGTTCCTTCCTGACGCTCATTGGCAACCCGTTCCTCGCGCGCATGGGCCCCGGTCTTTACTCCGTGACGATTATCTTCGCCTGCCTCGGAATCGTCAAACTCACGCTGCGATAAATTCCCGTCCCCTGATTTTGATTCGGCAGACCCCCACGGGCAAGCCCGTGGCACCTTCCAGACGCCCCTGGGGCGGAATCCCGAGCGGGAGCCGGCGGTCAAGGCCGGGGAGCGCTCGATTCGAAGGGTCGTGACGAAGACATGAAAATGATAGGCATCAGCCGATGATCACAGCGGTCATTTTTGATCTGGACGGACTTCTCGCCGACACCGAGAAGCTCCATTGGCGCGCGTACCATGAAGCGCTGCAAGCCCACGGCGCTGTCCTCACCGAAGCTGACTATGCGGAACATTGGGTGCGCGCGGGCAAGGGCATCCGCGACTGGCTGACGCAACATGGCCTAAACCTCGATCCGCTGGCGCTGCGCGCGCATAAGTCGAAACGCTACCTCGAATTGTTGGCGACCGAGCTGCGGCCAATGGCGGGGGCGCTGGAACTTTTGGAAAAATTACGCGGTAAAAAAACCCTGGCGCTGGCTTCCTCTTCCTATCGCGACGCCGTCGACGGCGTACTACAGGGCCTCGACATCGCCCACTATTTTCAAGCCATCGTCAGCGGGCTGGACGTGGCGCGCGTGAAGCCGGCGCCGGATATCTTTCTCGCGGCGGCGCGCCAAGCCGGCGCAATGCCGTTTCAGTGCTTGGTGTTGGAAGATGCGGAAAAGGGCGTGCTCGCGGCCCGTGAAGCTGGAATGAGTTGCATCGCGGTGCCCACCGAACAGACGCGCTATCATGACTTTTCGCAAGCGACTCGGATTTGCTCGTCGCTCAACGAGATCACGCTGGAGATCATCGATTCGTTGGGCCATTGAGCCGAAAGCATCCGCTCCCCGGCGTAGCGGCAGCAACCGAACACCGCTGCGTATCCCGTTGAATCGTTTTGTCCTAGTCGCGATCCCACCGGTCATGATCGCGGTGCCAGCGAGCATGACCGCGATTCGAGTAGTACCCATATCGATCGTACGGGCGCACGTAGTCGTAGCGCCGGTAAGGCTCGTAAGAGTACGGCCGATCGGCAACGACGCAGCCACCGGCGGAGGTCATCACCAGCGCGAGCAGCGCGCCCCCTATTACCTTCTTGAGATTGTTCATCTTCATCGCCGAGCCCCCCCTTCCTGTAACCTTTGACGAACCAAACCCGTCATTCTTAACACGGCGCTCGCGCATCCTCTTGAACCGAGCACGAGAGTGCCGTACGGTAGCTCCGTTCCCAAGATTGCTGATAAATAAGGAGTGAAGAAAAGATCATGGACGAAGCTGAATTGATCGTCGACGTGCACCATCATTTTATGCCGCCGATACTATTTGATCGCCTCGCCGCCCAGGCGGGGGGCAAACGGATCGTCACCAAGGAAATCAGCCTCACCCTCCACCCGTCGCGCAAAAACCTCGAAGCGCACCTGAAGTGCATGGACGAAGCCGGCATAACCGTTGCCATCCTCACCGATCAGGTCCAGGTGATGGGCGCCGAAGTCGCCAGGGCACTCAACGACGGCATCGCCGAGATCGAACACAAGCACCCGGCGCGCTTCCGCGGCTGCATCCATCTGCCGATCCACGAGCCCGAGGCCGCCAAACGCGAACTCGAGCGCGGAATTAACGAACTGGGGCTGCGCGCCGTGGCGCTGCTCGCCTGCCACCTCGAAGTGCAGCTCGACAACCCGATCATGAATCCGCTCTTTGAGATCATCCAGAAGCACAACCTGCCCATCGTAATTCACCCGCAGTCCAAGCCCACCGGCTCAGAGACGACTTACAACCTGGATCGCTGCGTTTTTCGACCCATGGAAACAACTCAGGCGATCGTGCGTGTGATGTGCAGCGTGCTGCCGCGTTTTCCCGAGCTGCGCTTCATCATGCCGCACCTGGGCGGCGGCACTCCCGCGCTCAAAGGGCGGATGATGGCGTTCTTCGAAACCGACGACGCGGATATCCCCCCAGACATGCGCGGTTACTTAAAAACCCAGTCGGAGCAGAAAAAATTCGGTTTGACCGAGCGCTTCGAAAAACTCTTTCGCGCGCTCTACTTCGACACGGCGGGAACCGGCGCCTGGCTGCCCGCTATGGCGGCGGCGTTCAACATCACCACACCCGACCGCATCATGTTCGGCAGCGATTACCCGCTGGAGTGCAAGACCGCGGCGAATCTTACGGAATCGCTGGAGATGATCCGCCAGGCTCCCTGCTCGGCAGCGGAGAAAACCGCGATGCTTGGCAAGACCGCGGCGGGATTGTTTAAACTCAGCTCGAAGCGAACTCCATGACGACTTTGCGCACAAAATTATTGAATCTACCGGGACTGATCTCGCGGCTACTCTCGATCCTGGCGCTATCAACGCTCGCCGTGGCAGCGGAAATTCCAGGCAGCGAGCGCGCGCGTCTCGACCAGATCGAACGGTCTCTTAAATCCGATGTGCCGCGCGTGCTGTGCCTGGACAGTAGCTTCACCACCGGCGGCCAGCCCACGGAACAGGCATATACCAAGGCGGTTGCCAGCGGCTTTCATTCCGTCTTGAGCTTACGCACCACTGCCGAAGGCGTCGATCTCGCGCGCGAGCGCTCGCTGGTGGAGAAGAACAACATGCGCTATTTCAACATTCCGGTCGTATCCAGCGCACCGCGCCCGGAACAGGCCGATGAGTTCCTTCGTCTGGTCAAAGAAAAATCCAACCACCCGATGCTGATCAATTGCGCCAGCGCCAATCGCGTCGGCGCGTTCATGATGATCTATCGAGTGATCGAGCAAGGATGGGCCGAAGACAAAGCGATGGAAGAAGCCATCAAGATCGGTCTCAGAGGCGATGAGCTTAAAAAGTTTGCCCGCGATTACATCGCGCGGCATAAGCCGAAGCAAAGCTGAGGTTCTTATACATCGACGGGGAGGAAGCGAATCCGTTACCGGTCTTAGACTGTCTCTTTTCTGCCAATTCGAACAAACGTGAGGAATCTAAAGAGAAAAATAGCTCCTGACCCTTTTAATCTGGGGAAATGATGGGATCACCGCCATCGAGGATGCTCGTCCAAAAACTGTGCGGGAGACTGGATCAGGATCTTTCGCTAACTGCCCATAGTGAGCAAGTCTTTGTCGCCGGATACGATAACCCGCGCCTTGCCTGTAACTGCGCATTCCACGAACTTGTCATCCGTTGGGTCACGTTCAACTACACGCAAACGGCGCCGCGGTTTTATCACCTCCGTATAAGGCAACAGTTCCTCTTGGATCAAACCTTTGATCTCGGCGTCAGAGAGCTTGAACTTTGGATAGCTGAAAACCCGCAAGTATTCTTCTACGATATCCCGAGAAACCAATGCTGTGATCATGCCGCTTTGCCATAGCGGCACGAGCTTCGATGAAACGCCGGTAAAGAGAAGAGACGATATGACGACATTCGTGTCCAGGACAACGCGCACTACCGATTCCTAGCCCAGCGGATCGCAGTGTCAACGTCCTTTTCTGACAACCCTAGGGTTTTCATCTTGGACCGGATTTTTTCGAGTCGTGTCCCCTTCGCTTTCATCACCACCGGTCTAAGCACGATCTCCTCGCCACGAATACCGACCTCAAAATAATCGGTCGCTGGAAGCTTTTTGACGATTCCTTTCGGCAGCGTGATCTGATTCTTAACGGTTTTCTTTGCAAGCATGATGGATTCCTCGTGGTATGATTACCTTACCTCCTGCCCGTGTCAAGCGAGTCAGAGCCGCCTGAGGGTGGTGAGCCAGAATGCTCCGAATGGATCCAAAAATGGGGTGGCAGTTGAACTGAGTAGCAATGAACTACCCCGCCATGAGCTGGGGACAACCAATAATGGTTGATTGCCATTAACAAGATGTATTGACTTGGGTTCTGATTCACACCCACAGACGGTCCACTGTGGCACGATCAAATACCGGTGCTCGCCGCCGGCAGGTCGTCACGTCTGCCAGAAAAACAGAGCTCGCGTATGTAGGCTAGAAAAAACCGCAAAAGGACAAGTGGTTTCGGAACGACGCTTTCGATCGACGCCTTCGTACCCACAAACTCAACGGCAAACTGTCAGAGTATTGGTCCTATTCCGTGATCGGGAGTAACCAATCCTGTTTCGTTTCTTAGGTCCGAACAAAGTGATCTATTACGATATCGGGACCCATGAGATCTAGCGGTAGGGCTCCGACCTAGAGTGTCCCCAGGAACAATCTCACAGAATCAAACAAAGAGGACGCGAGGGCGGACCTCTGGAACCTCGGTCGCAATCCTTAGGCGCTATAGGGTAAACCGCTCCACCCTAATCTGAGCCCGGCGCCTTCGTCAGTGCGCGAACGAATCGAGCCACTTGAGGAGCTCGACCGAGACCACTTTAGGCATACTGAAATGATCGGTTTCCAGCGCCACGTACCGGCTCGCCGCGTTGGCCGGGGCCGAATTGAACATCGCTTTCGATTCAGGAAAAAATGGGTCATCTGTGCCAATGACCAGGAGCACCGGCATCGGTTTTGAGAGTTTTTTAATATTCTTGGTTATCGCGCCGAGACCGTCCGGGTCGAAATAGGAGACGTAGTTTACGGCTGGCATCTTGAGCGACCTCTGCTTGCCCTGATTGATGTCATCGAAGGAGTCGGACTCCGCGCCTCGGTTCGCCGCGACCATGCGTTTTGCCCGATCGAGGCTAGGGCGCAACCGTTTTCCCATCCCGCCCTCTGGAAAAAGCCCCGGCGATAAAACCACCAAAGCATCGAGATCGAAACCTGATGAAGCATACGCGACCGCCGCGTTCGAGCCTATGCTTTGCCCCGCAACGACTACGCGCTTGGCGCCTTTCGCGCGCAACTGCTGGACCTGCTGCTCAATTTCCTTCAGCGCAGTCGGATAGTCTACGTCGTATAGCCGCTGGCCGGACCACGCCATTCCGGCATTGCTCACCAGATAGCCCCGTGATTCCAAATCGCTGGCGAGCGACGACATGCTCTTAGGCGTTCCCCACTTACCGTGCAGGAGAACCACGCCGACTTCGGAAGACGCGGCAAAAACCGGATAACCAAGCAATGATGACAACAGCGCAACCAGTGCGCCAGACAAAAATCGTTTCACGAGATCACCTCCGGGAATGGTAAATAGGCCTGTAAGAGTTACACGAAGCAACGAAGTTCTGCCGTCAGTTTGAGCGATCTGTTCTCACTCTGAGAATCACTCACTCCTTTGACACCGGGACAGCCTTCGTCGCAAGTCGCCATCGGTACTATTGCAGTCAAGTTTTCTGTCACACATTGACACCGTCCCTGTTCTGTAACAATCAGCGAGCGGTAAGATCTCGGTAAAAGTTGCAGAAACCGGCTAAGACCCTCAACGGAGCCACAACGAGCGACGAGCGACAGATATTTTTCCCTCCCTTTACTCTCGACACAGCGAACGAGAGTCTTTCGCGCGGGTCAGAGATCCTCCCTCTACGGCCGAAAAGCCTTGCCATTCTTCGCTACCTTGTCGAGCACCAGCAACAGCTCATCACCAAAGCGGAGCTGATGCGCGCGCTTTGGCCTCAAGCCAAAGTCTTGGACGCTACACTGAAGGTGAGCATCGGAGAAATCCGCAAGGTCTTGGGGGACCACGCTACCCAATCAAAGTTCATCGAAACTGTCGGCACAAAGGGCTACCGCTTCATCGCGCCGATCAGTCTCAGGCTCTCTGGAAGCGCGACAGGAAGTTCCTTTTCTCCGGTCGTAGGGCGGGCCACAGAGCTGGAACGATTGCGCCATCACCTGGGACTAGCGAACCAGGGCAAACGCCAGCTCGTCTTTGTCACCGGCGAGCCGGGGATCGGCAAGACCACTTTGGTAGAACTATTCGCCAAGAATCTAGCAACTAACGGTGCGATCATTACCGCCCGCGGGCAGTGCATCGAGCAATACGGCGCGGGCGAGGCCTATATGCCGATCATCGACGCCGTGGAGCGGATGTGCCAGGGGTCAAACGGAGACTCACGAGTTTCACTCCTGCGCCGTTATGCGCCAAGCTGGTTGGTTAATCTTCATGAGCTCGTGAGCGCCGAAGATCGTTCCGAGCTGCAACGCCAGAGTATCGGCATCACTCCGGAGCGCAGGTTAAGGGAGATCGCCGCCTTCTTGGAGGCCTTGGCAAAAGACCAGACCGTTATCCTGGCTTTGCAGGTCAGAGGACGGAGCTTTACTCTTTCCAATCTGAGCCTGCGGTTAGGAAGTTGCCGTTTCTAGGCGTGCTCTATTCGCGTCAAGAGTTGAGAAGCTGTTAACATGTCAATACCCTCGTATCGCCTCAAGTCGAGCAGGTGGGCGTCTCCAGTCACAACTGCCTTTACTCGGGCCGCAACCGCACAGGCCAAAACCGCATCATCATCAGGGTCTGCGAGGATAACCGGTTCAATCACCGCAGGTTCGATCAATCTCGCGAGGGCTGCGTAGCCCATGACCAAACTGGATGAAGTAACGCTTGCAAGTGAAAGACGGTGTGCGAACTTCGGACGTTGCAGAACGTCTTCAATTTCCGCAAGGAGACTCGCGGTGGTGTATAGTTGTAAAGTCCCGATACGCGCCGCCTCCAGCACCTGCCGAGGATTTCCGCGCCACAGTAGGCCGGAGACCACAGTATTTGTATCAGCGACCACTCGCAACGGAGGATCGTTTCTCAGCGCGCGCTGCCTGGATTTCTGCTTCGATTTCGGCCTCAGTGAGAGGCGGAAGGGCGGCCAAACGATCCGCGGCTTCAAACAGTTGGCCAACGCGCCGGCGTTGCACCTCCTCTCGCAGTAGTGCTTCTACGGCCTGCGATGTGAGCAACCCACTCGCTTTGGCTTCGCGCACCAAGGAGTCCGGTAATCTTAGCTTGAGATCGAGTTCCACCGAGTTTTCTTTCTTTGTCATGGAGATCTCCACCAAATCGCTAGTCACATTATCGCAAAATTGTTCAAATTACGCCACTGATAGTATTTTGCGCCGGACTCCTCTGTTTATAGGTCCTTTAATCCTGAATCCTTTCCACGTCTATTCCGCTTCCAACTTGGGATGATGGCGACAAATGCCCTGCCGGTTGAACGGCAGTCGCCGCGGTGAACGCAATAACGTAGGGCCATTTCAATCGATTTTTAGTATTTCGCTTACCTGACCTCTGCGCAATATTGCCTACGTGGTTCGCACCACGGCAGTGATTCAAGATCAGAGTCCCTTCTCACGATCGCTCCAGCCATCCAAACATCTCTGAACCAACGTCTCCGGATTGTTATCGAACAAGACAACGCCGCGACTCGGCTTGTTACAGAAATCGATGATCTCCCGAATATGATTGGCGATGCCGCCGCTACCTTCCAGCACGCCGATAATTTTGCCCTCGTCGTAGGCGATGGTGAATTCGTTGAGCGTGCCGATGGCGCCGCCGAAGATGATGACGATATCGGCGGAGCGGATGTTGACGACGTTACGCCCTTTGTACCCAAAGCCAGTGTAGATGATGACGTCGGCGCCCTCTTCCGGCAAACCGTAACGATCGAGGTGCTCGGCGCGATTTTCCGCGGGAGAAATGCCCAGGGCAAAGCCGCCTTGCTTGCGGAATTTCCGCGCTACCAGGTCGGGCAGACCCGTGGTGGCTCCCGTGACCAAGATGCAATCACGCTTGGCAAGCGCGGCGCCCAGATCGCCCGCCAGACTCTTTAATCGCTTCTCTTCACGATCTGAAAGGGCATCATTCTTCGATGCGCCCATCACTCCGACCACGGGTTTACGCATGAGCGCACTTTCCTGGGCGATCAAATGACCTTGTCGCGGCGAAGATCGGCGATCTGTCCCGCGTTATAGCCGATCTCGCGCAGGATCGCCTCGCTGTCCTCGCCGAGAGCGGGAATGCGGTCGAAGCGCGGCGGGCTGTCGGCCAGGTTGAGCGGATTGCCGACGACCGGAACCGAGCCGACGGGCGATTCCACTTCGCGGAAAAAACGGCGCGCAAGGAGCTGAGGATGAGCGAGCACCTTGGCGATACCCCGCACTACCCCGTGGGGAAGCCCGGCTTTTTTTAACCGCTCCAGCCATTCCGTGTGGTCCTTCTCGCGCATGATGTTTTCCATCGTCTCTTCCAGGAGAGAGCGATTTTCCCTGCGCGCCTCCACCGTCGCGAACCGGCTGTCTTCCAGAAGGTCTTCGCGCTCAAGGACCTTACGGCAAAAAACCTCCCAGTCCTGAACCGTTGCGACCGCGAGATTGACGTACTCGCCGTCGCGCGCAAGGTAAGGCCCATAGGGCGTCACGTAATGATGGCGCATGCCGACTCGCGCGGCTTCTTCCCCGCGATGCCAATAGTGATGCGGAAAATAGCCGAGCCAAGCGACAATCGACTCGAGCATAGAAATGTCGATCCGTTGCCCACGCCCGGTTTTCTCGCGCTCATAGAGCGCGAGCACGATGCCCAGGGCGGCGTACATCCCCGCCGCGATATCGGAGATGGAAATGCTGGCCTTGGCGGGCCGGTCAGGGTAACCGGTGGTAGCGATGATGCCCCCCTCACCTTGAATCAAAAGATCGTAAGCTTTCACGTCACGGTAAGGCCCGTCCTGCCCGTAACCCGAGATCGAACCATAGATAAGCCGCGGATTGATCTTTGCCAGCGCTTCGTAGCCGAAACCCAACCGCTCCGCCACTCCCGGCGCGTAATTTTCGAAGAACACGTCGCTCTCGGCAGCCAAACGGCGGATGATTTCCCTTCCCCTCTCCTGTTTGACGTCAACCGTGAGGCTGCGCTTGTTGCGGTTGAGCCAAACGTAACCCGACGACAGTCCTTTGACCGCCGAGTCCCAGTGACGAATGAGGTCGCCTACTTCGGGGCGTTCGATCTTGATCACTTCCGCGCCCATGTCCGCCAGCGTGCAAGTCGCAAACGGGGCGGCAAGCACCTGCTCGAAAGCAAGGATCTTAACGCCATCCAAAGCTCGCACCGGTTGTTGATTATTTACCACTCCCACCTCACATAACGATTGGAACGGCTGGAACCATTGGAACTATTGGAACCAATTGCTCGTTCCAACCGTTCCAGTCGTTCGAATTGTTCCAATCGTTACTTTCGTTCTTCTTTAATCACCGGGAACAAATCGGTTTTCGGCGCGTGGGCCTTTTTCCACACCATGACGCTGCGGGCGTAGTCGATGACGACTTTGCCTTCCTGTTGAATGCCGCGCGTGCGCACCTTGATGATGCCCCACTGCGGCTTCGACTTCGATTCGCGCTTCTCCAAAACTTCGGATTCGGAATAAAGCGTGTCGCCGGCGAAGAGCGGATTGGGCAGCTTGATCTCATCCCAGCCGAGGGCAAAGCCGTTTTCGCTGACGTCCGCCACGCCCATGCCCGCGACTATGGCGAGGGTGAGCGCGCTGTTGATCAGACATTTGCCGAACTCCGTGCGTTTGCCGTACTCGTTGTTAAAATGGATCTGATTGGTATTGTTCGTCAGCAGCGTAAACCATATGTTATCCGCCTCCGTCACGGTCCGCCCCAGGCGGCAGCGATAAACGTCCCCGACTTCGAAGTCTTCAAAATAACGGCCTTCCCAGCCGGGCTTGACGGCCATAAGTGCTCCCCTTTCTGCAATACGGACTTTACGCTATATTCTAACCGCTAATTATCGGAGGAGACGATGGATTTCAACCTGACGCAGGAGCAACTGCAGATCCGCGAAGAGATCCGCAAGGTCTGCAAGGAATTTCCCGACGCCTATTGGCGCGCGATCGACGGCAAGAAAGAATATCCGGAGGCCTTCGTGCGCAAGCTCTCCGAGTTGGGCTGGCTCGCGGCGTTGATTCCCGAAGAATACGGCGGCACCGGCCTCGGCATCACCGAAGCGAGCATTATATTGGAAGAAATCAATCATTCCGGTGGCGTCGCCACCGCCTGCCACGCGCAGATGTATACGATGGGCACGCTCTTACGCCACGGCAATGATGAGCAGAAGAAACGCTACCTGCCGAAGATCGCCACCGGCGAGCTGCGCCTACAGGCGTTCGGCGTGACGGAGCCGAACGCCGGCTCAGAAAGCACGCGCATTCAAACCAGCGCGACGCGCAAAGGCGACAAATATATCGTCAACGGCGAGAAGATTTTCATCTCCCGCGTGCTCCAGTCCGATCTCATGCTGCTGCTCGCGCGCACGACGCCCTACAACGAGCTGAAGGACAAGACGCGCGGCCTGTCGGTCTTCATCGTCGATTTGAAGGCCAATAAAAGCAAAATCGACGTCAAGCCGCTCGACTTGATGATCAACCACCACACCAACGCACTCTTTCTCGACAACGTCGAAGTGCCGGTTGAAAACCTCATCGGCGAAGAAGGGATGGGTTTTCGCTACATCATCGACGGCTGGAACGCCGAGCGCATTCTCGTCGCCGCCGAAGCGGTCGGCGACGGCCGTTGGTTCGTCGAGCGCGCGGCGAAATACGCTTCGGAGCGGGTCGTGTTCGGCCGCGCCATCGGCGCGAACCAGGGCGTTCAGTTTCCCATCGCCCAGGCCTATGCGCAGATCGAAGCCGCCGATCTCGTCCGCTATCAGGCCGCGACCAAATTCGACCGCAAAGAAAAATGCGGCGCCGAAGCGAACATGGCGAAGTATCTGGCATCGGAGGCGGCCTGGGCCGCGGCCAACGCCTGCCTGACGACACACGGTGGCTACGGCTTCGCGGTGGAGTATGATGTTGAGCGAAAATTCAGAGAGACGCGGCTGCTGACCGTCGCGCCGGTGAGCAACAACTTGGTGTTGGCGTATCTCGGACAGCATGTGCTGGGGATGCCGAAGTCGTACTGAAGACTCTGGCAGGCCATAGCGAAATGCGGTCCAAGTTTCCAGGTTCAAAGGAAGGTATGACGCTCGGGAAAGATACCCGCGCTACAACGGCAGAGTGGTCACGGCATGAAAGAGATCTGCAAACAATCTTTCCTGTCTGTCATCTGACACCAAGCTCTTTACAGAACTTTTTATCCATCAAGAACGTTCCTATCACGCCAGGAATTCCAGCGGGCCGGCGCCTATTGAAACATTCGTACGTCAAATTCAAACGGCTGCGGCTTCCGAAACCTGATTTTCGAAAAGTCACCGTGGGCAGGGTTTAACAGCACATTCCATTCACCGCGAATGGCCGCGGACGGCACGAGCAAGGCCGCGGTCTGTCCGGCACGAATCCAGTCGTCTCCGAAGCGGCGCAGAGATTCGTCTGCCGTTTCGCGCCAATTCGCCGGAAGAGTCTTCAGGTCAACTCTCGAAATCTCAAGCCCGTCCGGGATATTACCTTCAATCGAGATTAGATCTTTCGGCTGCAGATTCGGCTCCAGATTTACAAAGGTCTCAACTGCGGCGAGCGCCAACGAAGTTGAGGCGTACACCATTGGCACGCCCCGGCTGT
>Ga0326597_10008345_pt1 | contig 13989 bp, 17 predicted proteins | sample RVTome_12_FD_203789 | JGI IMG/M metagenome (GOLD analysis project Ga0326597, IMG submission 203789) | Soil microbial communities from uranium-contaminated site in the Upper Colorado River Basin, Wyoming, United States - RVT100D185 | ecosystem: Environmental > Terrestrial > Soil > Contaminated >... | reverse complement strand
CGCGGCAAATCGGCACGCAAGCCCCGAAACGCGCCCGAATCGCACCCCTCAGACCGTACCCAGACCGTACCGGGCGCGAAGGAGCGCGACGCCTGAAGTATGCGCGCCGTGATTCACGTCGGTAAAGGGTTGCGGGTCAAGCCGCGGCGTTGGCGACCAGGAATCCGCGAACCCCGTTAGCGGGGAATCGGGCGACCGTGGCGAGAACGCGATGACCGGTGGGGCGCCCGAGAGGCTGGGTCGACTTCATGGGAGGCGCGATTCGAACGCGGGACCTTCGGCTCCGGAGGCCAGTTCCGCGTCGTCTTTTCCCTCACATCAAGTACGAATCACGCCGATTAGCGCCGCCAAGCAACGGGGGCGTTGGCACTGTTCGCGGCACTGTTTCGGGCGACCCGCATTCTGGCTCACCAAGCAGCAGAAACGCCCTAGCGGGCAAATTCGGACGAGATACATTCGGGCTCATGGCGCTGCCGAAGGGTCTCAATGTTTGGCGGGTATTGGTGGTCCTGTTTGGGGGCAGCGTCCTCGCCGTAGGGTCCGCCCTCCTAAAGGTCCCGCAATGGGCGGTATCGGCCTTTCAGTCCGTCGCCATAAACGAGAAGACTCCCGCGCTAACGCCGTCCACGATGGGTTCGGTGATAATCATCGCCTCAGTCGTCGCAATCATTCTCGGGGCGCTATGGGTTCAATCGTTTATCCACCGGCGGGGCCAGGCAGGTGAGGCGCTTGAAGCCGCCGGCGAACTCTACGATGCTGTGTCGGATCACGGCCCCCCTGTGTTGCTTTCGGATGTTGTTTGGACGATCGAGATTAGAAAAGACTATTCTGTCCGCACGGTTTATGAATGGACATGGCAAGCTACGTCTGAACCCGTGTTCGCATGGTCTGCTCACCGAGGGTCAGACAACGTTCGGGTAGACGACCTTGCGTCGATCCGGTTTCGTGCGGAGGTCGTGGGTGGTCCCGGACGGGTGATAACAATCCCAACGTCGAACGAACCGGGGCGGAAGCGGTATCTCATCTTTCCACATCCGCCGTTGACTCCAGGGGCAGCGCAGCCCCAGCGCATCAGGGTTTCAAGTGAATGGCCGGGCGGCGCGAAGAAGCTTGGTGAGGTGAACGACTGGGATCGTAACACGTGGGAGGTGCCAATTCGTTGCGCACAGCCGATTGGGTCAGTCAAGGTGACTGTTAACTATCCCCGGGACGGGAAACGCTATGAAACCGAAGTCATTTCGCCAGCGTTAGTGCAGCATACGGCAGGCACCGACCAGTGGTCAGCGGACTTCGCGAATGTAGCGCCCGGCACGAAAGTTGCTCTCAGGACGAGACGGTGCAGCCCCTGATCTGAGACTTTGGTGTATGTTACTGTGGCGTTCAGCACCAGTACCCTGGAGGGGGGACAGACTATGCGACTCGATACCAACGACAAGGGCTGAGCCTTCCAAGGCCACCCCACCTGTCTCACCGGGCCCCGGAGATGTTCCGGGGCCCCCTTTTTTCCTGGCAACCCATTGCCATCTAGGCGATACGAAGCTTCCCATCTGGAGGCGGCCACATGAAAGATTTTAGGCGCCAAGAGGTGTACGCGCGCAAGAGGATGCGCCAACCGATGGCCCGCGCAGTCAGGCTCACCAACGACCTGTTCAGGCTTGCGATCCGCGTCGTCCAGAATTCGGAGCCCCAACCCACGACAGCGGGGCGCGTGATGCGATTCATGCTTACGCGATTGTTCAACGACGTGCGGGCCGCCCAAATCGCCGCCCAGACAGCATACCCCATTCAGGCCATCGCACTCACGGCAAACGCGTTCGAATTAGCGTATCGGGCCCTCTACATCTGCGACGACGACGTCGAAGCCGAAAAGTGGGCGCTACACGACAACCTGAGGAAGTCTTACCCCGACAACCTAATGAAGGCGGTCGTCGCCGTCTATCAGAACCGTGGACTCTCTCGTCAGGCCGCCGAGCAGATTTACCGGAACCGCTACACGCCTCTCGCGGCCGCGAAGCACGCGAATCCAAAAGTGCTTACCAATTTCGGGCTAAAGCAGGAAGCCGATACGCTTCACATCTACTTCGGACCCGCCGTCGATGATGGCGTGATCAAGGCGTGCCGAGTGGCGCTGCTGGAGTGCAATCGAGTATTGGGTTTGGCGCTGAGCACTTTCATTTGGTTTCACATGCCGGAGCAGCGAGTCGCATTACATCCCGCAGTTAGGAGTCATTTCCGTCGCACGCAGCGCTTTGGGTTGAGCTTGCAGGGGCTGGTTCCTGCCTTGGCCGCTGTTCGCGACGACCATGGGGATTCGGCATTGCTTCCACCTCAAGAGTAGGTTCCAGGGCAACGAGAAGGGGCCCAAGCCTCATGAAACGCTGAGTCTAGAGAGTGCTGTCGTGAGATTTTGCATCATTGCCGCGCTCAGCTGCCGGATTGCAGCAATCTCCGAAGCGGCACCGTTGGTCACGAATCGAAAATGGACATGCAGGCGAAACTCGAAAGACCGTTGGCGTCCCTCCCTGACGAGCTTAAAGGAAGTCCCGAGCGCCAAGACCGCCAATACGCGATCGATAGTCGCGTCTCGATCAAGATAGTCTACCCAATCGCCGGTTCTGTCGAATAGCATCGCACTAAGATCCGTCTCGGGGTTTGCTCTATAGGTCTTTGCGAGAAGAATCTCGGGATTCACGACGATGAACCCGTACAGTTTTTGATTCGCGAGTTGCTTCTGGGCCTTGCGGACGCGAGCCTCGAACTGTCGATCACTCTTCACGCGCTTTACCGCGACTCCCCATACCTTGCCGTTTGGGGAGACACGCAGGTCCGGCTCTCCGGTATCCACGTGAAACCCCGCCGCTCGAAATACGGCACCCGTGAACAGTTCCGCTTGGAGGTCGCGGCCGTGGTCGTCCCCACTCAGGCGCGGCAAGTCCGGCGCGTGTGCGATCTTGCGCAAGACGCTGATGGTTGTTGGTGTGGGTGGCTGGAGATCCCTCACAAGGAAAAACGTTTCGAAGATCGCCCTCTTGGCTTCGGCAACCGCAAACTCCGTGGACCGATCACTCGGGTCGAATTGGACGTCGAACTGATTGGTACGGCGCACGAGGTCTCGGGCGCGCGCGATCCGATTTGAGGGCCGCAAAGCGACGCCGAATTGCAGGAGGCGTGCGATGGTGAGATCGGCGGCCCGCACAGTCTCGTTGGGGGACCAGGCCACAAACAGGCCACGGGCGCCGCCGATGGGTGGGTCGTGACGCATGATGCTTAGGGCTTCCTCGACACGGCAGGCAGCAGGGGGTGGCCGTGCTCAACTGGCACTATTCGCGGCACTGTTCTTCGTGACTGCATGCGCCAGCCGCGATTGGAACGCGGGACCTTCGGCTCCGGAGGCGGCACCGGCCAGCGCTCACCAACGCTGGCCGGTGCTGTTTCAAGCGCTTACGCGAGTCCGGCATCAGCCAGCGCCAGCCAGCGACGGCTCCGTTGTTACCACCGTTGTTACCGCGGGTAGCGAAGATCCTATTCTCCCGGCGCCGTAGCCACGTGGTAAGGCAGAGGTCTGCAAAGTCCCTCTGCCTTTTTCCTTTCCTGTCCGTCGATTTCCTAACGAGTAGCCGCGAGAAGCAGTTACCGAGTTGCGCAGATCCCGCCCGGTCACAGTAGTCCGGCGGAATCCGGGCGTGTCTACCCACAAAAATGCCCACAGCGCATGCGAACCGATGGAACGGAGCGATCGGGAACTCGATCCACACTGATCCTGCCCGAGCTCGCCCGGTTAACGCGGGACCTTCGGCTCCGGAAGCGGCTACGACCGGCGATCACCAACGCCGGTCGTTGTCTTTTAAGGTACTTAGCGCGTCGGCACACCCGCCAGCACCCGCCAAAAACGCCCCCGTTGTTACCGCCATTGTTACCACGGCTCCGGCGGCCATGCACTGAATTGGGTAGCTTTCAGGTGCAGGAGGTGCCCCGCCTATGGCAATCCGCCAATCTGGAACCGTGAATGTCGACGGAAGGCTGTTCGCGCGATGGGCGCTCGCGGATGCGGAACCCGCGCGCGACTACAGCGCTACGCTATCGCTAAAAATCTGGCCCGCGCTCGACGGTCAAGGCGAGCCGGGTTGGTACGAGCAGTACGAGCGCGTTCGCGCCGTGATCAAGGAACAGGTAGGTCGGCAGAACTGAAACCACCGTCCGAGCGTTCGGTGGCGCGCCACGAAGCAGCCCATGCCGTCGTTGCTGTGCGACTCGACCTGCCACTCCTCTATACATCCATTGTGCCGGGCGGTGCGGGCGATGATAGCATATCCGACGATACGCGAAAAACCGGGCGTGGAGGCAAGCTATCGACGGCCGGGCACACGAAGCTCGAACGCTACCGGTTAGCACAGTGGAAGGCCGCCCTTCCCGACTCGAATGCCTACGCGAACCTAGAAATGGTATCCGTCGAGACTGCGGCAGGCGTTGTAGCCGAAAACAACAAGGGGGCTGCATTAGATCATGGGGGCAGCCACAACGACCTCGTCCAACTCATGCAGCAAGCGTCGATACTGCTAGGGGTCAAGTTCAGCCTTACTGACCCGCCACGCGTAGTCACGCAATGGCTCACCGCTCAACTGAACGACGCCAGTGAATTACTCCAGGCCGATGGTGGTGTAGCTTGGGACCGCGTGACGGCTGCTCTGCTCCGTAAGAAACACCTGTCAGGCGACGAGGTACGTGTCCTTGTGGGCCAAGCAGACGCGGTAAGTGGATTCCAGCGGCATTCCTGAGCGCGGATAACCGGCGAGCCGCCGCATTTCCGCCCCTCCGCGCAGCAAAAACGCCCTAACCCAACCCCTCCGATCAAGCCAAGTTGTTTGGTCGTCATCGAATCGAGATTGACTACACATGTCCTCGTTTTCTGAGCGTCAGGGCATCCGGCCACCGAAAGCCATCGTGCAGAAGGGCTCTATGGACGCCGACCTGCGCGTTGGACTGTGGAACGCACTCACCGTCTATGTCTGGAGCAGATGGCAGAACCTCAGCCAAGTTGAATTCAACCAGCAATGCGCGTCATTCTGTTACCGCCTGTTCGTGGATTTCTTCAAGGAATCCCTCGACTCGATGCCGGACTGGTGGGAACGGGTGCACCAGAAAATCCGGGCTTTCTTTTTCGAGTGCGACTGGAACGAGGTATACGACTTCATCGAATTTGTGACGACGAACGTGCCCGACTTAGATGACTTTTCCAACGCCTGTAACGCGGTCTTGGAGAAGGAGCTGTCGGGCTACCGTCTAGTGGGAACCCATTTCACGCCGATCACCAGTGAGCAAGAGACACAGGCGATTACCGATGCGCTCAACGTTCCGGATACTCTAAAGCCAGTCAGGGAACACATCGATGCCGCGCTACAGAAGTTGTCCGACAGAGCAAAGCCGGATTATCGCAATTCGATCAAGGAATCCATGGGCGCTGTCGAGGCACTATGCCAACTAATTGCGGGCGAAAGGGCGTCTCTCGGAGACGCTCTGAAAACAATTGAGAAGAAAGTCTCTTTGCATGGTGCACTGAAACAAGCATTCTCTAATCTGTACGGATACACGAGCAATGCTGAAGGAATCCGCCACGCTCTGCTCGACGAGCCGACGTTGGTATTCGAGGATGCCAAGTTCATGCTCGTGTCCTGTGCGGCATTCGTGAATTATCTCGTGGCCAAGGCCGCAACCGCCGGGATCAAACTATGACGGACAAGAAATCCCTTCACGTTGTGGAGCCCACGCCCGAGCATGGGCAACGCGCCGCGTTGAAGCCTGACACTAATCCGGCGCTCGGGGGCAAGGGCGATGTTTCCTTGATGTGTGGGAAGTGTCGGGCGGTGCTCGCGCGAGATATCTGGGATCGCACGGTGTTCGACGTCGGGATTATTTGCGCGGAATGCGGCGCGTTCAACGACACCCCGTCGGCCATTGGCGGCACGGTGTACGGCAAAGTGGTTTACTTCCCGGTCGGCACCTACCGACTCGGCAGCACCGTGACCATGCACGAGGGCGTGCCGATCATCGGCGAGCTCTTCCCCGGTGCCGGGCCGCCGTCAGCGACGAATCTTGTCCGCATGGGGGGCAAAACGTGACGGACGGTGAGAAATGGCTCACCATGCGGCCAGACGTTCCTATCAGCGTCGAGGTGGCTGAGGGAATCGGTCGGGTCGTTATCGCGTTCGGTCACGTCGAAAACGAACTTCTCGGAACCATAGCCTTCCTGCTCGGCGCGTACGGGAGCCGGGTGCGGGCCACGCTCGCGAATGTCGGATTCGCGGGCAGGGTCGATGCATTGGTGAGCTTGGCGTGGGCCCGATGGCAGGAGGACGCTCCGATGAAAGGCGTCAACGCCACGGCCAATCGGCTACGACAGGTGGCGGCCCTCCGAAATCGATATGTGCACAGCCTCTATTGGGGAACGGCTTACGTAGAGCCCCCGCACACGCCGGTACCCGATGCGACCCTTCTCGGCACGCAGCGCGGGACGCACGCGAGTCTTCAGATACTCGGATATGTAACTCGGCAGTCCTTGGATGAAGCGACCAAACAGATTGACGACGTCGCGCTTGAACTAGTAACTCTGCACGCAGAACTGGAAGGCTTCTCGCGAGCGCAAGGCGATTTCGTGGACATCTCGCCCGAGTGGATGCGCGGGAGATAACGGGAGGTTTGTCAATCCGGCTACAAGCTGTTGAGCGGGCAGTCGTTCCTAGGACGCCAATCGGGCGCGGGAACGGCTGTCTTTTTTTTGCTGGCGAATGGAGGACGTCGATGGCTGGCGCTGAAAGGATCACAATCGTTGAGGCCGCTCGTCGTGCCAAGGTGGGATACCTCACGATCTGGAATGCGCTGCTTCGAGGGGAACTGCGCGGAGAACGGACCGAACGCGGGCGCTGGCTGGTGGATGCGCGCGATTTCGTGAACTGGAAGCGCATGGGCCGCCTTCGGGAGGCGGTGATCCGGACTGCGGCGCGGCGGGTTTGTTACCGAATCTGTTACCACGGAAAAATCGCCCGTGGAACTCAATGCGCCAGGCGGGATTCGAACCCACGACCTTCGGCTCCGGAGGCGGCTTCGGCCGGCGAGCACCAACGCCGGCCGTTGTCGTCCCAAGCACTTGGCGCGCGGGACCGCCGGCCAGCACCGGCCAGGAACGCCCCCGTTGTTACCAAATCTGTTACCACGGCGCCCTTCGCGCCACGCCACCGGCGCCCCGCAGGGCGATGATCTACAGGCATGTCCTCAAACGGCGGTGGCCTCGGGCGTCTCCAGCACCTGGCTCGCGGCTGTACGGGCGCGGTAACGGGGCTCGGGAAGATGGGCGAGTGTTGCGGGATTGGTCGGGGGGTTCAGGCAGGAGCGATAAGATGATTAGGCGGGTTAGCCTAAACCGGCGGCAGGGCGGTACGACGCGCGGCCCAAGCTAGCATGGGGCGCTGCGCCAGCGTACTCTAGAAGGGTCAGTCGAATGCGTGTTAGACGGCGCCGAATGTCTCCAGTCATCGACAACATGCTCTGGGGCTTGAAGTACGGTGCTCTTGCCGCCGTCGCTTTCCTTTTGGGGCTAGGCGTGGGTGCTGTCGCACAAGGATCGACTGCCTACGCTGCCTACCATCCGTCGATCCCGAGAGATTCTGGTAGGTGCTCTGGCAACCTGGTTGGTAGGCGGTTTGGTTGTGGGATTGGCAAGGCCACTAGCGCACTCCTCCATCGGCTACTTGATGGTCGCAACGTTGGGCGGAGCGTTCGTCGCGGCAGGCGCACTCGTAGTGATGTTCGGGTTTTCATATGTTTCTCTCGGAACGATTCTCCTTGTGGGAGCCGCGTTCGGTTTCCGTGTCTGGCTTCTTGACCGTTGGTCTTCGACGGGCGCCGTCTAACAAGCGCTTGAAGCTGCCGGCGCGCGTAGGTTAAGGAATGAATCTTTCTTCAGCGCGCCGCAGCTTAAGCGCGGTCCGTTAGCCAGCCATCCCACTTTCGAGGGCGCACGCCTCGCGCTTCGGACAGCTTCGCTCGCCGCGAGGGCTTCGTTGGTGGCGCCCGTCGTCTCGCCGCACTTCATTTCAACCGTGATCCGCGCCTCTGGCAGCTTGAATTCCCAAGCAGGACTTATGCCGCTTCCGTCTGCTCAAGCGCAGGCCCTTCAATGGCGCGCGGTTCGAGACATCGTTCTCGCACGCGATTCGCGCATTTGCAGGGCTTGCGGTGACACGTGTTCCCAGGGAGAGGCGGACGTCCATCATCTGATCCCCCGTGGCGCGGGTGGCGTCGATGACCCTGCTAACCTGATCACTCTGTGCGATGGCTGCCACGCCGCTCACCATCCCAACCTCCAGGGGACGCTTGCTCGTCGAATGATCGAGCGCTGGGGATTGCGGCTTGCCCGGTGGCTGGATCACCGACACGAGCTGGCAAATGTCGATGAGTCGCTCGGTGCCGCGATGCGGTTGCTCGGTGTTACCCGCCTACGCACTCCCCAACTTGAGGTGATTCTCGCTGCCCTCCGAGGCGAGTCGCTTCTCCTCGTGAGTGCCACCGGCTCTGGCAAGTCGCTCTGCTTTCAAGTGCCGGTCCTTTTGAGCCGCGGCTGCGGGCTCGTGATCTCGCCGCTGAAGGCGCTCATGAGCCAGCAGGTGGCCGACCTTCAAACGAAGAAGGTCCCAGGAACATTCATCAACGGGGATCTCGGCCCGCAGGAAAAGCGTATTCGGTACCAGCTCCTGCGGGATGGCGCAATCAAGTTCCTGTATTGCACCCCAGAGCGGTTCGATCCCGGAATGGTACGTGAGGCCGAAGTAGAGGAGATCGCCCGCGCACGGCCGGCCTACTTGGTGATCGACGAAGCGCACTGCATCGACCGGTGGGGGAAGGACTTTCGCCCCAACTACGGCAAGTTGGGCGCCGTCCGTAGGGCGCTCGGTAACCCACCGCTTCTGGCGTTCACCGCCACGGCGGGAAGGAAGAGCCAGCGACGGATCTTAGAGTCGCTAGGGATCCCAGAAGCCCGCGTCGTGGTGACCGGGGTGAACCGACCGAACATCAAACTCGTGCGTTTGGACAGCGTGAAGGATGAGGCGCGGTATCCCCTGATCATGAATCTCCTCAAGGTTACGCCATCCGGCCGCGTCATGCTGTTCGTGCCTACGGTCAAGACTGGCAGGCAGCTCCAAGACGGTCTGCGGTTGCTTGGGCTGGAGGTGCCCTTTTTCCATTCTAAGCTCGGTACCGCTAACGACCGCGATAATCTGCTCGGCCGGTTCACGGGCCGTATCGACCCGCCCGCCAAGGTCATCATCTGCACCAATGCCTTCGGTATGGGACTCGATTTGCCGGACGTCCGCCTCGTTGTTCACTGGCAGCATCCTGCGTCGGTCGAGGACTACCTTCAGGAGTTCGGCCGCGCAGGGCGCGACGGCAACCCCTCGATCGCTGTCCTGTTTACCGGAGCGAAGGACGAGGGGTTGCTCAGGTTCATGGCCGAGAAGACGGTCGAGTCGGCAGACGTGGACGCGGCATCTAAGGCGGTGGTGCTCGCCGGGAAGCTCTGTGCCATCGAGGAGATGCGGAAGGCAGCGACTTCCAGAGATACCTGCTTTCGCCGTGCCATCATCGAATACTTCGGAGAAGTCCTTTCGCCTCAGCGGAGGAGCCTGGCGGTGCGGATCGTGGACTTGCTCTTCTCGAGGTCTGTCCGTATCCGGCGGACTCGGCTCTGCTGCGACAGGTGCGATCGCGTGCGTGTCGATGGCGTCCTCGCTTGGGCCGCCCAAGTCTTTGCGCCGGCCCGCTAGATGCTACAGTTGGCAGCGCTGCTGGCTAACGTAGCATGCACCAGACGGGCGAATCGAATCGCGGGGTCCTCATGTAAGCACCGGTCTCCAAAGACGGCGGGTCCATGCGGGCCCGCCGTTTTTGTGCTCACGCCGCGCCCTCCAGGACCCCCAAATCCCTCCACGTCCGTCCAGGACCGGCAAACACTACGGCAAACAACTCCGTTACAGCGTATGGGTTCAGGGAGTCGCGGGTTGAGCGTCGGCGCCTGCGGCGCTTCCGCTCCGCTTGACCGGAGGAAGTCCTTTAGGGACGCGTCAAATCCCGCCGTCCCGACTGAGTGAAGACCAAGCGTCACTGCGAGTCCTTGAATTGAGCACCCATCACAAAGGCTGTCTTTCGCCGGCCCACGCTGAGCGATATATCCGAGGACGGAGGAATTGCATGAGTACTTCGTCCGAAACGCCGGGAGTTCTGCCACTTCTCCCAGAAGTCAAGGCTTCCGAGCAAGAAGGCCTTCGCGGTGTCCGCGCCGACGTGGACGGGGAAGGTCGCGCCGTGGGCGCGCTTCTGATCGGTGTTCATCGGATCGCTCCCGGCGAGGGGTGAGAGGGAGCGACAGAAGGGACCATCAGCCCTGGGTGGGAGTCAAGCGGCAATAGAGGTCTAACCAAGGCTGCGATTCGTGATCACTATCGTGGCCTGAATGCTCACCAATGAGGTGGTTCTATGAGCTGGCTTGGCGATCTCGCGGACGACATCGGTGAAGCATTTTCTGACGGTGCGGCTGCCGTATCCAATGCCGCTTCTGAGTTTGCGGACAACGTAGAGGATACGTGGGAGGACTTCACCGACGACGTTAGCGACACGTGGAATGATGCCATGGACACCGCAAAAAACGCGTTTAAGAATGGCAACTACGTGCAAGGCATAATCGCCACTTTAGGGGGAATCGGGGCTGGAATTCTGGGAACCATTGGCGCTTTCTCGGACTTTGGCCTGAACATTTCTGCAGACGTGCTGGTGTTTGGAAGCAGCTTGGGAGGTATTGCCACTGGTACTCTCACAAGGGTGGGAGTCATTGTCATCACCGGTGGATATGGGTCGGGTACGGCGAGGGACCTCGGTGAGCTTATCACCGAGGGAAGTCGAATGTTTGTGGAATGGGGTGCAGACGGTCTTCGTCTATCTGGGGACTTGCTCGAACGCGCGATAGACATCAGCGCTACAGTCCTACTTGCTGGCACCGACCTCATGCGCTGCTTCATTGGCTCATTCGGCAGACCAGGATATGCTGGCTACAAGCCGCAAGGCTTTAACGCGATCAATCACATTTTTGTAATCCTCCTCGAGAATCGCTCCTTTGATCACATGCTGGGCGCGTTGCCAGGGGTCAACGGCCTCGCCACAGGCAACTACTCCAACTTCTACCGAGCGCAAGATCGCCCGCCTATGAAGGTGGAAAACAAAGCGGGCAAGGACGCCAGCTTTTCGCTTAAGGTCGATACGCCGCATGAATTTCCGGATGTCCACGAGCAGCTCTTCTGGGACCACACTAAGGGACCGACGTATGTGGGTGCCGTTGAGAGCGCCTCGCCGAGCGGCGCCGTGCTGATGGGCGGATTCGCGATGCAATACTTTCGTACAATCCAGAAAGAAAGAGCAGAAGAGGTTTGGGACCATCGCAATGAAACGGACTGGGTGAGCAAACTTCCTGAATCTGACGATCCGCAGGAAGCCATGAACGCGTTCACCCCAAAACGCTTACCGATACTAAATACTCTCGCGGCCGAGTTTGCAGTTTGCGAGCGGTGGCATTCATCACTGCCTGGTCCGACACTTCCTAATAGGCAGTTTGTACACGCAGCCACATCGGGTGGAATGGCTGATAGCCCCTCAACTCCCAGTCTCATTTGGGCGATGACGGTCGGTGGATTCGAGTATGAAAACGGAACCGTTTTTGATCGTCTCGATGCGAACTGCATCGATTGGCACGTTTACGCAGGGGATGCCACTCCACTCGTGATGACGCTCAAAGGTATGGCGACCGATGGCGCGCCAAGCGGATGGAGTCGGATCGGCAACTTTGTCGACCTCCTCCAAGACCTTTCGGATGCTGAGAACGACGACTTCCCGCACTATGTGTTCATTGAACCTGACTACGGGAGTTTTTGGTCGGATTTCAAGGGTGGAGACTCTCAGCACCCTCTCGATTCAACCATCGGAGGGGAAACGCTCCTCAAGTTCATTTATGAAGCACTTCGCCAGTCGCGGATTTGGGAGAATTCAGCTTTGGTGATCACGTATGACGAGCACGGCGGCTTCTTTGATCACGTCCCACCACCAGCCGCCACACCGCCTGGCGATTCGCGCGACTATGAGTCCTGGTCGGAAAGCGAAATGGCGAAGCAGTTCCAGTTCGACCGGCTAGGTGTGCGCGTCCCCGCGATAATCGTCTCTCCATGGGTTGCGCGCGGGACCGTGGACAAGACGATTTACGACCATTCAAGCGTCATCGCCACTCTGGCAAAATGCTTTGGCTTCAAGTCCCTCACCGAACGTGATAAGAGCGCCAATACATTCGACGGCGTTTTTACGAACACTCTGCGCAAAGACTGCCTACTCACGTTACCAACACCGGTCGGGTGATCCTCTATGTCAAACAAAACAGATCAAGTTGAGGCCAAACGCAGGATAGGAGTGTCCCCATTCCTTCGCTCATTCATGTTGGCGACTGGCCTCAAGATGCGTCCCCTTCTTAGGCCGTCGGCGCGCAGAGACATGGCGAGATTCATGTCCAAAATGGATTCAGATGAACAAGCGCAAGAATTCTTGGAGTGGGGGGTCAACGTGCTCAGGGCCCATCACGAGGACGCCAAATCGGTACGGCGCAACCGGGCTCGTCAGCTTATTGCTCAGACGAAGCTGCCGATTTTTCGCAAACCGGATCGAGCGTACCGACTACGATGGTTGCTTTGAGCACGAGGAAGACACTCCTCTCACGCACTGCTTCCCGCGAGCAGGCAAACGAGCGCCTTAACAGTGTACGCGAACCTGTTGGTGTACCGTTTGAGGAGATCGCCGCGAACGAGCAAGGTCGATCAATCCTCAGGCATCCCAAAACTGTCGACCGTCCTCTCGATGACCTGAACACGTCGCTGCCTGTCGCCGTTGACCAGGGTTGCGGAGGGAAGGGTGTTACTCGTTTCACGACGAACGCCTGCTAACCTGTGCCCTTGACTTCGCACATCGTCGTATGGTACCCAGACCGTACCGGGGGCGGGGGCGGCTTCGGAACCTAGGTCGGAACTCGTTGCGACAGGCGGATCTACGGAACTCCCGAGGCAGGACTCGAACCTGCGACCCGTTGATAAGAAGGATGTCCGGACGCCGGCGCCCCGCAAGCCACGTCATCAGTTGGCGCGCGGAAAATCGTCACGCAGGCCCCGAAATGCGCCCCAATCGCACCCCTCAGACCGTACCCAGACCGTACCGGGCGAGAAGGAGCGCGGCGCGTGAGGTGGTGTCCGAGAGCTGATACGCCTACAGTCGGGTAATCGCCTGCCGCACGAGAGGCGCAACTTGAAGCGGGCGCAAAAATGCGTCACCCAACGGGTGAAGAAGATGCCGGTCGTCGCGCCGCCGGGTGGGAGGCCGGAGTAGACGCGTGCTTGATCGACCGCCATGAGCAGCATGACCGCGCCGCGAATCAGGTCCACCGCGACCACGCGGCTGCCATCGGGCGCCGTCGTTGCCGCGGCCGTGCGACTGGCAGCGGGTACCGAAAGCTGATCGTGCCGTTCCACCGGATGGCCTCATACAGCTTCAGGAGCGGCGGACGGAATGCCGCACGATGAGGCGTGTTGGGGACGGCTGTGCGACCTGGCGAAACCCGGCGCAGCTGAAGGTCCCTGCGAGCCAGATGCTTGCGAAGGCGGGCGGGTAGTCCGACCGCGACGGGAGGATCGGGTACCCCTCGACGACGCGCGCGCCCCGACGCCCCGCGAACGTGACCGCAGCCCGCAGCAGCTGAACGGACAGCCCCCGGCGCCGGAACCGGGGCGCGACGTAGAAGCAAGTCACGCACCACACCCGGGCCGCATCCGGGGGCCGCATGATGCGCGATCGCTCGAGAGCGGGATACGTCTCGCGCGGGCCAATGGCGCACCACCCAGCGGCCACATCGCCGACGTA
>Ga0326597_10008343_pt1 | contig 13991 bp, 11 predicted proteins | sample RVTome_12_FD_203789 | JGI IMG/M metagenome (GOLD analysis project Ga0326597, IMG submission 203789) | Soil microbial communities from uranium-contaminated site in the Upper Colorado River Basin, Wyoming, United States - RVT100D185 | ecosystem: Environmental > Terrestrial > Soil > Contaminated >... | reverse complement strand
GACTGTCGGTATCGGAATCCTTATGCAACTTCGATGATAAAACATCCTGCTCGAGTGATTCTATAAATTCATCTCCGTCATTTACCTTATCCTCCTGCTTCCGGGTGAACATCTCATGAATATTTACGGTATCCGCAGATGAAAGAGTATTTTTTTTAAATGTAAACGCTGAATCATAACCGGATTTTTTTGTAAACGCGCTTGAGGATAAAATATTTGGTGTTTTACGCTCGCTATACTGGTCTTCCTCTCCGGCCGGTATCTTTACGCTTACGATCAAATCGTTCTTATCAAGCGTATTCCAAACGCCTTTCCTTACGAAACCGAATAAAGCCTTTTCATCTTCAAACTTAACTTCAAGCTTCGAAGGGTGGACGTTTACATCAAAAGCTTTAGGGTCAAGCGAAATGAATAAAAAGAAATTCGGGTAATCCCCTTTGTCAATCAAATCCTCATATGCCGTATGAACTGCATATGAGAGAGACTTGTTCACAAAATAACGCTTATTTAGGAAAAGCATCTGATCCTGCTTGGTTTTCTTTGTAAAGCTTGGCTTTGATGTAAATCCTTTCAGTGAAACCAAATCGTTTGAGTAATCGATATCAATCAGGTTTTCAACCGCCTCAAGTCCGTATATTTGGATTAGCCTGTTCTGCAAATCAGCCGGCTTAAGCTCAAATATTTCCTCGTCCTCGTTAATAAATGTGAATGCAATATCCGGATTTGCGATTGCCAGTCTGATGAATGTATCGTAAATATGCCTGAATTCCGTTTGATTTGTCTTAAGGAAATTTCGCCTTGCAGGAGTGTTGTAAAAAAGATTCCTTACTGCAATAGAGGTGCCATTTTCGGTTTGAATTTTGGTGTCTTCAACGACTTCGCTTCCGTGATTTTTAATCAATGTTCCAAGCTCATCCAATTCCGTTTTAGTTTTAAGCTCAACCTGCGAAACAGCGGCTATCGAAGCAAGCGCTTCGCCCCTAAACCCGAGTGTCCTGATATTTTCCAAATCTTCCGCCTCGGAAATCTTGCTTGTTGCGTGGCGCTGAAAGCTGAGTAATGCATCATCTTCGTTCATCCCCAAGCCGTTATCAATAACCTGTATTAAGGATTTACCTGCATCTCTGACAATTAACTGAATATGACTCGCGCCGGCATCAAGGGAGTTCTCGATAAGTTCCTTAACCACTGCTTCGGGTCTGCCAACGACTTCTCCTGCTGCGATTCTGTTTGCAATATACTGCGGTAATATTTTTATTGAAGATGGCAAATTAGTCTTCCAAAAGAGCTTTCACAAAGCTTTCCTTATCAAAGACCTGCAGGTCGTCAATTTGTTCGCCGACGCCGATATATTTTACAGGAATTTTCATTTCATTTGAAATTTTCAATACAATACCGCCTTTTGCAGTTCCGTCAAGCTTGGTGAGAACGAGCCCCGTAACGCCGATTGCACTGCTGAACTCACGCGCCTGCACCATTCCGTTTTGTCCTGTTGTAGCGTCAATCACGAGCAGAACCTCATGCGGTGCATCCGGCAATTGTTTTTGTATCACGCGGCGGATTTTGCTAAGCTCCTCCATCAGGTTTGTCTTTGTGTGCAGTCGTCCTGCCGTATCGATAATGACCACATCATAAGCTTTTGCCACACCTGATTGTATTGTATTGTATACAACTGCGCTCGGGTCGCTGCCTTGCGCAAGCTGAATAATCTCCGTCCCCGAGCGTTTAACCCAGGTTTCAAGCTGTTCATTAGCGGCGGCGCGGAAAGTATCCGCTGCGCCGATTAAGACTTTATACCCTGCATTCTTATAATTATAAGCAAGCTTGCCAATGGATGTGGTTTTGCCTACGCCGTTGACTCCAACAACTACAATAACGTGAGGCTTGTTTGAAATCTTAAACGGCTCTGTGACCTGCCCGTTGCCGCTGATAAAAACTTTTTTCAGCTCATCACGTAAAATTGAATTCAGCTGGTCTGTCCGTTCGTATTGTTCCTCGCTCACCCTTGCTTTAAGGTTTTTAATAATCTTCTCGGCAGTTGTAACACCAACATCGGAGCTTAGAAGGATTTCCTCAAGGTTATCTAGGAATTCATCGTCAATTTCGCTTTTGGCATTGACTAAGCGGTCGATTTTATTGAAAATATTCTCGTGGGTTTTCTGCAAACCCTGTTTTAAGCGGTCAAAAAGGCCCATAAGTTATGTTGAATTTGCAAAGTTACTTAATAAGGGCGAATATAAAAAGGCATATTAAATAGTGAAATGGTGAGACAGTGAGATAGCGAAATTATTTAATCATCACCATTTTTTTGGTTCTTGAAAAATCCCCAGCTGCGAGGCGGTAAAAATACACACCGCTTGGATTATTCGAGGCGTTCCAATTTACTTCATATACTCCCGGGGTTAACTCTTCATTTACCAGAATGTTGATTTCTCTCCCGTGTAAATCATAAATAATCAATTTAACTATTGATGAAAATGGTATATCAAATTTTATGTTTGTAAACGGATTGAATGGATTGGGATAGTTTTGAGAAAGTGAAAATTTATCAGGTATTGTATTGCCGTTAATATGAATTGCAGTTGCTCCCCCATTTGTTGTTTTAAAAAGTTTTCCCTGGGAACCGCAAGCCCACCCGGTCTGGTCGTTCAGGAAGAACACTGCCTGAAGATTTGATGAAGGTGTATATTGAACAGTCCAGTTACTGCCTGTATTTGCAGTTTTGATAATAACATTCTCTCCTACAGCATAAGCAACCAAATTATTCCGCATAGTAATACCGTTTAAGTTATAGCTGGCAAATGAAGAATTTGACCAATTCAGTCCGGCATTATAAGTCCGCAATATGCTGCCCGCCTGCCCCACAGTTATCATTGTATCGCTGTTAATATCTGCAATTTTAAATGCAACCTGCGAGGCAGTCCCGGTATACACAAAACTCCAGTTTGCTCCCCCATCGGAAGTTCTCAGAATATTGGGAACAGATGTAGTGTAGGATGAAGATGAAAGAAATGCCAAATTTGAATTTCTAAAGAAAACCTGAAACAAAAAGTGCTGGCCGACAAGAGGGGTATTCAGAGTTGTCCAGTTTGACCCGGCGTTAGTAGTTTTATGTATATTGCTGCTGTTGTAATTAAACCCGCTGATGATACCCGTGTTATAATCAAGAAATTCCCCGGAATAAACTCCGTTAGCCCCTATGTAAATCAAATCCCAGTTTGCTCCGGCATTAGTGGTTCTAAAGACTTCACTTTCATAACCGTAAACGAAACCTGTGGTTTCGTTAAGAAACTGGAGAGAAAAAAAGGTAGCCGGGTCTGGCTCGAAATAAACGTTAAACCATGAGTTTCCGCCGTCAGTTGTTTTCTTAATAACTCTGCTTGAAGAAGTCCCGCCCGAAATAAAACCCGTGTTAGCATTAACAAACCAGACGCCGTATAATACGTTGCCCGCTGGTAAGCCAGTAGGCTGTTCAAACCATCCTTGAGAATAAACTGTCAATGAAAATAGTGATGCTGTAATGAGTAAAAATAATTTTGTCTTCATAGTTTTAAAAATGGTCTCTTATGTTGCCTATATTATTTTATCAAAAAGTCCTTAGATTTTTAGATTACATGCAAGTTACTTAACAAGGGGGAATATAAAAAGTGAAACAGTGATACAAATAGCGAAATGGTGAAATAGTGAATTATTTATGGTTCGTTTTGTTCATAACCAATTTCCCTTTAACCTCATTTTATAAATAGGTATATTTGTTTTAATTATAAGTGGAAATCTCAATATTTCAATAAAATGAAAGGGTTTGGGGCAATTGCAATTGTTTGCGCGATTTTATCTTCATGCGGAGGCGATAATAAGCAGTCGCAGTCAAATCTTAATGCAATCGATGAGGAAAAGCAGTTCGCGTTAGCGCTTTACGGCGACGAGGTAAAAATCATAGCCAGGGGCGATTTGCTTGGAAACGGAAAACTTTCCGCCATAGCTGCCATTGTAAGAAAGCAAACCGAAAACAGCTGGTGGATTCAAAAGGGTAGCGTGATTCAGAAGATGGATAACGAATGGAAAGTGATTTTGAAAATGGAAGATAAGCTTTCGTCAACCCAAGGCGAGCTTATAAGCCAGGTTGAAGCAAGAAACGGATATATTATAAGCTTCGACAGCTCCAAAAAACCCATAACAATAAATATCGTAATGGCTAATGAATACGGTAAAGGTTCTTCCGACGAAGCGCAGCTTAAATGGAATAAAGAAAAAGAAAACTTTGAATTTCGAACCCCGTACGAAAACAACGCACAATAAATCCCTTTTTTAATATCTAATGTCAACGAGAAAAGCTCTATACTGGGTAATATTTTGGATAAGCACCGCACTATGCTTCAATCTCGGTGTGTATATTTACATGGGCGAGCAAAAGGCAATTGAATTTTTAACGGGGTATATTATTGAGGAATCTTTAAGCGTTGACAACCTATTTGTATTTCTGTTATTATTTAAGTATTTCAAAATTCCTCCCGCTTACCAGCGAAGAGTTTTAAACTGGGGAATCGTTGGCGTAATAGTTTTACGGGGAATTTTCATATTTCTTGGAGTAACGCTGATTACACACTTTGAATTTGTACTTTATATATTCGGGGCAATTTTATTATACTCAGGTTTCCAAATGGCTTTCGGTGAAGAAAGAGAAATTCACCCCGAGGATAACAGAACCCTCAAGCTTTTCAAGCGGTTTATGAAAACCACACACGAAATTCACGGGCATAATTTTTTTATAAAGAAGGAAGGGATAACTTATGCTACCCCGCTTTTTGTGTGCCTGATTGTTGTTGAATCGACCGATGTAGTTTTTGCAATCGATTCAATACCCGCAATATTTGCAATAACCACTGACCCGTTTATAATCTTCTCCTCAAATATACTTGCGGTGCTTGGGCTGCGGTCATTTTATTTCCTGCTTTCTGCAATTGCAGACAGGTTCTCATTTGTTAAAAAAGGGGTCGGATTTATTCTATGTTACGTAGGCATAAAAATGCTAATCCCGATAATTAATCCTGCTTACCATATTCCCGTATTCATTTCGCTGCTTGTAATACTTTCCGTCTTATTTTTCTCCGTCCTTATCTCAATTATTCAAAGCAGAAAAGTAGATAAAGAGTAAATGCATATTCTCACGCCTGCAGCGGGCGGCCAAAGTAAAATCTATCATCGTTAGTTATTGATATACCGTATTTTGTCTATTATTTTTGGTTTTTTATAGTTCTAATTTATACTTAAATTCGTTGAAATTGAGGGGATTACCCTTTTAAATTAGAAAGTTAAGGATTTAATGAACGTTCCATTTGTTGACCTTAAAACCCAATACTCCAGTATCAAAGAAGAAATTTTTAAAGAAATTAACGAAGTTTTAGACAATACTGCTTATATTTGCGGGAAAAAAGCAAAGAAGTTTGAAGAAGATTTCGCAAAGATTCATAATGTTAAATATGCGGTTGGACTAAGCTCGGGAACAGATGCTTTGCACGTTGCGCTTCATGCTTTGGGAATAAAACAGGGTGATGAAGTAATTGTTCCTGTTAATACGTTTATAGCGACACCAGAAGGAGCTACATTATGCGGGGCAAAACCAGTTTTTGTTGATAACGATGAGAAAACCTATAACATTGATGTAACTAAAATTGAAGCAGTAATTACACCAAGAACAAAAGCCATAATACCTGTTCACTTATACGGTCAGCCGGCGGAAATGGATGCAATTACTGAGATAGCAAAGAAGCATAATTTATACGTTGTTGAAGACTGCTCTCAAGCTCATTTGGCAACTTATAAAGGAAGGAAAATCGGAGGGATAGGAAATATCGGGACTTTCAGTTTCTACCCGGGTAAGAATCTGGGAGCTTACGGCGAAGCAGGGGCAGTTACCACAAATGATGAATCATTATACAGCACAATGCTGAAATACAGGCAGCACGGCTCAACAGAAAAATACATTCATGATATTGAGGGACATAACTACCGTTTGGAGGAAATCCAGGCAGGAGTTCTAAACGTAAAATTGAAATATATAGAAAAATGGACTGAGAACAGAAGAAGATTAGCAAATCTATATACCAAAACAGTTGCTGAGCTTGGTATAAATGAAGTTGTAACTCCCTATCATCCCGATTACGTAAACCCTGTTTATCATTTATATATCATCAGAGTGCCGAAAAGAGATGAGCTTATTAAGTACCTGAATGAAAATGGAGTGCAATCGGGACTTCATTATCCCCTTCCTCTCCACATACAGAAAGCTTATTCCTATTTAAATCATAAAGCGGAAGATTTTCCAATTGCAGACAAATACAGCAAAGAAATTTTATCGCTCCCGATGTATCCCGAAATGAGAGACGAGATGATTAATTATGTCTGTAAAACAATAAAAAGTTTTTATTCTTAAATATTGAATGTTTGAAGATTTTATAAAAAAATGGGGTCCCAAAAAGCTGATTCTTGCTTTATCTGACATTTTTTGTACCTTCATTTCATTTATCCTGGCGCTCTATTTTACATCTCCCGGAATTAACGCCTATCTGGATGACTCATTTTATCTCGAAAAGCTTATAATCTTCATTGCGGGAGCTACGCTGATTATTCCCATATTCAGGTACCACCAGCTATATAAACATAAATACTTTCTAAGAAGAGGTGAGCAGGCTTTATTAATACTCAAGAGCCTGCTGATTAACAACATTATAATTATTATAGCCATTTTCTTAGTAAAAACACAGGAAACCCTTCATGATTCTAGAGCCCAGGTAATAATTTACTTCTGTGTTTCATTTGCCCTGCTGATAACAACGAGGGTTTTGATTCTGCGGCATTTTTTGAGAGCAAACTATGTTGGCGGCAACATAAAAGAATTTCTAACAAGACGGGCAATTGCCATAGGGGCGGGCAACCTTGGTGCATTCTTTGCAGAAATACTGACGGTTAAACCGCATTATCATATTGAGCTTGTCGCCTTTTTAGATGATAATCCCGATAAAACGGGAAATAAAATCAACAGGATACCTGTTGTAGGGACGACTCGTGACCTTGATGATATAATAGAGAAGCAGGAAATTGATGAAATATTTATAACAATACAAAGTATTGAAAATAAAAAACTTCTGGATTTAATTGAAAAGTGCAAGCTCACGAATTGCCAGGTTAATTTAGTGTCTAATCATTTTGACATTGTAACTGCAAAGCTTGATGAAGGAGAGTATCACGACTTAAAAGTTATTTCGGTATCGCCAAAAATGTCTCCCCTGTACTCCGAAAAGTTCAAGCGGGTATTTGATATAGCCGCATCAAGCTTCCTGATTTTGGTTCTAACCCCTCTCTGGCTTGCAATTACTGCCGGAATTAAGCTGACATCAAAAGGACCTGTTTTATTTAAAACCGACGTAATAGGCAAAAACGGGAAAAGTTTTAAGTGGTTCAAGTTCAGAACCATGTATACCGGCAATGACCCCAGCTTGCATCAGGAACATTTGGAAAAATTAATTACAACAAACAAGGGTTATAAAAAACTTGAGAATGACCCGAGAATCACTTTTGTAGGAAGGCTGTTAAGAAAATTCAGCATAGATGAGCTGCCACAGCTGATTAATGTTTTTAAAGGTGACATGAGCCTTGTAGGTCCGCGCCCATGCCTCCCGTATGAATACGAACATTTTAAAGACTGGCATAAACTGAAATATAAAGTTATACCGGGAATGACGGGTCTTGCGCAGATAATTGCAAGGAACCGTGAAGACGTAACATTCAGCGACTCGGTTTTACTTGATTTATACTATGCAGACAACCAGTCATTATGGCTGGATTTAAAAATATTAATCAGAACAATTCCGGTAATGGTGCTGGGTAAGGGAGGGGTATAGCGCAAATTAAGTCCTCCTCTAAACAACTAAACATTGGAATTATCGGCTGCGGGTATTGGGGACCTAAACTTGTAAGAAATTTTTTCAGTGTTCAGAACTGCAGGGTTAAGAAAGTCAGCGATTTAAAATCAGGACGCTTAGATTTCATAAAGAAAGAGTTTCCTTCGGTTGAAACAACCAAGGATTACAGGGAGCTGTTAAAGGATAAAAGCATAAATGCAGTTGTAGTTTCAACCCCGGTTACCACTCACAGAGAAATTGCTGAAGAAGCAATGTTTCTTGGCAAACACGTTTTTGTGGAAAAGCCCCTTGCATCAAGCACAGAAGAAGCAGAAGCACTGGTTGATACCGCAAAACGCCTTGATAAAAAACTGGCTGTAGGTCATGTTTTTCAGTTTGCGCCGGCTGTTAGAAAAATAAAAGAGCTGCTAAAGAAAAAAGTAATCGGGAAAGTACTTCATATCACGTCAACAAGAGTTAATTTGGGACCTCCGGAATCTGAAATCGACGTGATTTGGGATTTGGGACCTCATGATTTTTCAATTATTCTTCACTTGCTAAATGAAGCCCCCTGGAAAGTTCAATCAACCCGGAATGAATACCCATTTGGACCATTTAACACACCAAAAGCACGGTCAAAGAATAAGCTTACAAATGATGCGCACATTGACTTAAGCTTCAAAAGCGGAGTAACTGCTCATATTCATTTAAGCTGGCTTTCATCAAATAAAATGAGGCTTATGCAGATTTTCGGAACCGAAGGAACGCTGGTGTATGACGAAATGCTTGCTCTTGACGGAAAGCTCAAACTTTATGGAACGGGTGTTGACAACCGGATGAAGAGCAAAGATTCGGATTCCGCTGCTCTGGGTTATCATTCAGGTGATATTATTGTAATTCCTCTTGAACAGCACGAACCGTTAAGACTTGAATGCCAGGAATTTGTCAATGCAGTCATAAATAATAAACCCTTGATTAATAACGGTCAAATAGGATTAGAAGTCGTTAAACTGCTGGAAACATCCAGCGAATCTTTTAGCAAAAATTTCTAATGGAAAATAAAGATTACTTCGTTCACCCTAATGCTTTGGTTGAATCCGAAGATATAGGAGCCAAAACCCGTATATGGGCTTTCGCCCATGTGCTGAAAAATGTTAAAATCGGAGAAGACTGCAATTTATGCGATTACGTTTTTGTCGAAAGCGGTGTTACAATCGGAAATCGTGTAACAGTTAAAAACGGTATTTCAATATGGGACGGTGTTACGATTGAAGATGACGTTTTTTTGGGTCCGTATTGCGTCTTAACTAATGACATGTTTCCAAGAAGCAAGGCCCACTTTGCTGAATACTCAAAAACACTGATAAAAAAAGGAGCAAGTGTAGGCGCAAATGCAACAATACTTTGCGGAATAACGCTTGGAAAATATTGTATGGTGGGGGCAGGTGCAGTTGTAACCAAAAGCATACCTGACTTTGCCCTTGTAAGCGGAAATCCAGCAAGAATTAAATATTGGATTTCAAAAACAGGGGAAAAACTGAATTTTAACGGTGAAGGAATTGCATCCGATAACTCCGGAAATAATTATAGGCTGCATATAAACAAAGAAGACGAAAGCAAAAGCTACGTAACGGAAATATAAATGATAATCTCTCAAACTCCTCTTAGAATCAGCCTTGCGGGCGGCGGAACGGACTTAGCAAATTACTACAAAGAAAACGAAGGCTTTGTTGTCAGCACGGCAATCGATAAGTATATATACGTAATTGTAAAAGAAAGATTTGACGACCTGATATACGTTGACTACTCAAAAAAGGAAATAATAAACTCTGTTGATGAAATTCAGCATGATTTGGTTAGGGAAGCCGCAAGAATAACCGGACTTAAAAAGGGTTTCGAGGTAATGATGCTCGCCGACATTCCTTCAGAGGGCTCGGGGCTTGGCTCTTCAAGCAGTCTTACGGTAGGGCTGCTTCATTCGTTTTATCAATATAAGGGAAAGCTTGTTACTTCCGAGCAACTTGCCCGCGAAGCATGCATGATTGAAATTGATATTTTAAAACGGCCTATTGGCAGACAGGACCAGTACATAGCTGCCTACGGCGGCTTGAAAGCTTTTAAGTTCTGCAAAGATAACACTGTTGAAGTTACAGATATAGAAGTTGGAAGCGAACCAAAAAGAAAACTGGGTTCGAACCTGCTGTTATTTTTTACAAATACTACCCGCACAGCATCTTCAATATTAGAAGAGCAAAGCAAAAATATTATGAGCAACCTGGAATTTCACGATAAGATAAAAGAGCTTGCCTATGATTCATTTGAAGGTTTAAAAAGCCTCGATATTAACAGAATCGGAGAAAACCTGAAGTTAAACTGGGAAATGAAAAAGCATCTGGCGGCTAATGTTACGAACAAGGAAATAGACAGAATGCATGACTTAGCAATGAAAGGCGGCGCGCTTGGGGCAAAAATATCAGGTGCAGGCGGAGGGGGATTTTTGGCGGTATATTGCGAAAGAGACAGGCAGGATAATTTAAGGAGAACTTTGAGAGAATACAGGGAATTGCCGTTTCTGCTGGAAAAATACGGCAGCAAAATAATCTTTGACCAAACAAAGTACGATATAAAATAAATGGCATTAGTTTTAGTTACAGGCGGGGCGGGATTTATAGGTTCGCACACCGTTGACAGACTCATAAAGCTCGGATATGAAATAAGAATACTCGATAATCTCCAAAAACCTGTTCATCTCAAAGGCAAACCTGATTACATTCCAAAAGAATCTGAATTCATATTAGGCGATGTACGGGACAGGGAAACCATAGAAAATGCTCTAAAAGGAGTAGATTATGTTTTTCATTTTGCCGCTTACCAGGATTATCTCCCCGATTTTTCCACTTTCTTTCACGTAAACTCAGTTGGCACGGCTTTGATTTATGAAATTGCTGCAGCCAAAAATCTGCCCATCAAAAAAATAGTGGTGGCGTCTTCGCAGTTTGTAAACGGGGAGGGCATATATAAATCTAAAACGGGAAAATTATACTATCCTAAACGCAGAACAAACCGGCAGCTTGAAAAAGGCGAATGGGATTTTACAGACGAAAACGGAGGGAAACTTGAATATATCTGGAGTCCCGAAACCTATGCATGCCCGCCGAATCAGTATGCAATCTCAAAATACTCTCAGGAGTTAATGGCTCTTAACTTTGGCGAAAGGTATAACATTCCAAGTGTTGCTTTGCGGTATTCAATTGTTCAGGGCTCACGCCAATCATTTTACAACATGTACAGCGGAGCTTGCAGGATATTTTCGCTCAGCTACTTTTTTGATAAAGCCCCGACAATTTACGAAGACGGCATGATGCTGAGAGATTTTGTTAACGTTCACGATGTAGTAGACGCAAATATTTTAGTTATGCAGGATGAGGGGGCAAATTACCAGTCATTTAACGTAGGAGGCGGAAGAGCATACACGGTAAAGGAATTTGCTGAAATAGTTGCAAAAGAGTTCGGCAAGGAAGACATTGAACCCAAAATCACGGGTGAATACAGGTTCGGGGATACAAGAAATGCCTGCTCGGACATATCAAAATTAAAATCACTCGGCTGGTCACCCAAAAGAACGGCAAATGACAGCGTTAAGGAGTATATTGAATATCTTAAAGCTCAGACAGATATCCAGGATATTTTGGATTACGCAGAAAAAACTATGAAAAATCTTAATGTTGTCCGGAAATCTGAAAAGGCAGTTTAGCCGCAAATATCCCGCCATTTTTACCTAAAGATTATTTTCCATTGAGTTATACATTTTTTATGATGATTTTTGCATAATTAAGAAAGGTTCAAACCAATTTATGGATTTCAACAGCTATAAAAAAACAATAGGCGATATTTTAAACTCACTTGATATTGCAGAGATAGATAAATTCATGGATATGCTTCTTGATGCATATAAAAATGACAAGTTTGTTTTTGTCATGGGAAACGGGGGAAGCGCAGCTAATGCTTCACATTTTGCGCAAGATTTGGCAAAAGGAACGCGCCATTCAAAAGAACAGCCTAAAAGGCTTAAGGCATTGAGCTTAACAGATAATACCCCCTTTATTACTGCACAGGGAAACGATGACGGCTATGACAGCATCTTTGAGCAGCAGCTCAGAACTTTCGCAAAAGCGGGCGACTACGTTGTTGCAATAAGCGGCTCAGGCAACAGTCCAAACATAATTAAAGCGATTGAATGGGCAAACAATAACGGTTTAACTTCTGTTGGAGTAACCGGTTTTGATGGCGGCAAACTTAGAAAAATGGCTAAGCATACAGTACATGTTCCCTTAAATGATATGTGCACTTCCGAAAGCATCCATTCCATTATATTCCATTACGTTATTCTTGAGCTTAGAGAAAGACTTAAGGATTAAATTAGCTTAATACATCAAAACTAATTAAATATATGAGTATAATAAAATTCTGCTTTTTATTACTCTTTGTTTTATTATTCACAGGAACGTCATTATCTCAGGTTGAACTGGTGCCTCTCTCCAACTCCGTTTATAACTTTTTAGATAGAATGTTCACAAACAAGGTTATATACGATTACTCAACTTCAATGGCTCCGATTTCAAGGAGAGAAACTGCTAATTTTTTAAATGAGATTAATAGTAAAAGAAATAAAATCTCCAAAACCGATAAGGAGCTTCTGGATTACTACTTAACCGAATTTGAATATGATGCTAACGGGACGATGAATAAATCCTCGAACTTTTTTACCAAAAAGGGTGTAGGTGAGCTGTTCTCGAATAAAAAGCAGAAATATTTATACTCAACTGCTGATTCAAATGTATCTTTCTTTTGGGACGGAATCGGCGAGCTTAGATACATCGGTGTCGACGGTGATTCAATTGGCAAGCCGCACGTTTTGCTTGGGCAGATTGGGACAAGAATCAGGGGCACGTTATTTAATTCATATGGTTTTTATCTTAGGCTTTCAAATGGAATAAGGTTAGGGGGAACCACTCAGGACGCCGAAAAAACCGCTTTTGCAGACCCGATTTTACAGTCAACTCGAAAATATGTTAGCGAAGGGGCAAAGACTTTTGACAACTATGAAGGATATTTAAGATATGCTCCGGCAAAAGACTGGATTGGATTAACTGTAGGCAGGGAGGCATTAAGCTTTGGCACAGGATATATTGACAAGTTATTTTTATCAAACAAAAACTCCGCTCCTTTTGATTTCTTAAAGCTTGATTTGCATTACAAAAAAATCCGCTACTCATTTTTCCATTCAAGCATAGTTGGTAATGATTCATCCGGTTCCCAGCTAGAGTCAAAATACCTGGTTTTCCATCGTTTGGAGTTAGGACCGTTCTTTAACAACATCTTTAAGCTCGGTTTTAACGAAATGGTTGTTTACAGCAATATTCCCATTAACTTTGCATTCATAAATCCGATAAGCTTTTTAACATCGGCGGATTTAAATACTGAGCTTCCCGGGAAAAATTCAAACAATGCAATACTCGGGATTGATATGCAGTTTTTTCCTGTAAAGAACTTTTCATTTCAGGGCAGTCTGCTTGTCGATGACCTGAATTTTGAAACACTTGGCAGCGATGACTCAACCAAGGGAAATGATAACAAGTTTGCAATTCAGGCAGGGTTAAACTGGCAGAATGGGTTCACTCTGCCAAATTTGAATTTTGCATATGAATACACAAAGCTTGAACCGTTTGTTTACTCACACAGGGAAATCAACAACTCATACGCCCATTGGGGCTTGCCTGTAGGCCACGCATTAAACCCGAACTCAGACGAACACGCTTTTAAGATTGCCTATAACTTCGGGAGCAGAGTTTATGTTTCGCTTACGTATAAGATTCAGCGGACAGGGGAAAATTATTATGACTCGCTCGGCAACTTTGTTAATGTAGGCTCAAACATACTTAACGGGAGCGGAGACTTCCTCCGGAAAAATGAATTTCTTGACGGTCTCAGATTAAACAGGAACATTATTATGGCTGAGCTTACAATTGAGCCGATTAAACAATATTATTTCACTATACGATACCAGAGAAGGGACTACGATTACGTTGA
>Ga0326597_10008342_pt1 | contig 13993 bp, 8 predicted proteins | sample RVTome_12_FD_203789 | JGI IMG/M metagenome (GOLD analysis project Ga0326597, IMG submission 203789) | Soil microbial communities from uranium-contaminated site in the Upper Colorado River Basin, Wyoming, United States - RVT100D185 | ecosystem: Environmental > Terrestrial > Soil > Contaminated >... | reverse complement strand
CCGGCCCCTGGACGGACAGCAGCACCTGCTCCAGCGGCTGCTCCCAGGGCATGCCCGAACCGGCGGCGTGCGCCGTCCCGCAAAGCAGCAGCGTGACGGCCGCGGCGCCGGCAAGCGACCGCAGGAAGCACTTTGTCGAAGCGTGGGGAGCCGGAAGGGACTGGGACGGACACATGGTAGTCGCTCCTTGTCACAGGGCATGAAACCGATGGGGTGCGAGCTCGGCGACGGCGTAATCCCCGTCGGCATCGAGGCCGGCGACCTCCGCGATCGTCTCGATGCGCCGTCCAATGCCGCGGCCCTGGATAAAGACGACGAGGTCGATCGCCTCGGCGATCAGTCGGCGCGGCACGCTGACGACGCTTTCCTGCACGAGTTGCTCGAGCCGGTAGAGCGCGGACCGCGCGGAGTTGGCATGGACGGTGGCGATGCCGCCGGGATGGCCGGTGTTCCAGGCTTTGAGCATGTCGAGGGCCTCAGCGCCGCGGACCTCACCGACGATGATGCGATCAGGGCGCAGCCGCAGGGTGGAACGGACCAGATCCGCCATGGAGACGACGCCCGGCCGGGTGCGCAGCGCCACGCAATCGGGTGCCGCGCATTGCAGCTCGCGAGTGTCCTCGATCAGGATCACGCGCTCGTCGAGACCGGCGATCTCGGCCAGCAGCGCATTGGCGAGCGTCGTCTTGCCCGAGCTGGTGCCGCCCGCGATCAGCAGGTTGCGCCGGTCACGGACGGCCTTGCGCAGCGCGTCGGCCTGGACCGGCATGACGATGCGGTCGGCGACATAGTCGTCGAGCGTGTAAATCTTCGCCGCCGGCTTGCGGATCGCGAAGCACGGCGCCGTCGCCACCGGCGGCAGCAGGCCCTCGAAGCGCTCGCCGCTGATGCCGTCATCGCGCGGCGGCAGCTCGGCGCTGACCACCGGATTGCCGGCATGGGCCTCGGCGCGAACGTGGCTGGCGACCAGGCGGATGATCCGTTCGACCTCGGCCGGCGCCAGCCGGGCGCCGGTGTCGATCCGGCCCTCGCCCAGCCGGTCGAGCCGCAGCACGCCGTCGGGATTGACCATCACCTCGATGACGGCGGGATCGGCGAGCGCCGCGGCGATCGCCGGTCCCATGGCGGTGCGCAGCATGGTGCGCCGGCGCTCTTGAGCTTGCAGATTGGCTTGGGCCTCGGGATGGGACAGGCTCATGGCGTGCCCTCCCCCTCTTCGTTACCGGCTCCGTTCCGGCTCAGCGTCCGGCCGCCGGCGGCAAGCTGGCGGCCGACCTGATCGACGAACGCCTGGAAGCGGTCGCGCCCAACGGCGCGCGCGGCGTGGTCGGCTTCAGGGAGCGGTGCGGTGACCGTGAGCTGGTAGCGGACGAACAGCGCCAGGCTTTCCAGCAGGACCTGCTGGTCGCGCTCGATCCGGTTGAGCTGGGCGCTGATCCGGTTGAGGCGCAGGCCGAAGCGGTCGTCGAGTTCCTGCGCACCGCGGCGGTTGAGCCACGCCGTCACCGCATCGGCCAGGATGGCGGACTTCGACGCGCCGGGCCTGGCCGCCAGCGTCTCCAGCTTCTCGCTGAGATCGGCGTCGAGGAAGAGCTGGTGGCGGGCCTTGGCGCGTCTGGTGGGACGGTTCATCGGATCGCCCTCGTCAGAAGTTCGGCAGCAAGTCGTCATCGCGACCCGCGCCTTCGTTCATGGCGTGGGCACGCGCGACCGTGTTGAGACCACGCAGTCGGTCCATGGCGCGCTTGTCGGCGGCGGTATCGGACTCGTCATCGGCGAGACCGAGCGGGTTGTCGCGCTCGGGTGCGCTGGGCTTGGCGATGTCTTCCTCGGGCAGGCCGGGATGGCGCTGCTGCTGCAGGCCGCCCGCTTCTTCCGCGATGCCGGCCGCCTCATCGGCAGCGGCGACGAGGCGGAGATGCGGCCCGCGCACCTGCCCGCCCCAATCGTCCGGACGCGGGGCCGGCTTGTCCCGATAGGCGCCGTCGGAGAGCAGCGGCGCGTCCGCGACGCGGGATATGAAGTTGCGGTCCTCGTAGTAGCGCAGCTTCTTCGCGCGGATCGGCGCGAGACCGGAAACCAGCACCAGTTCGTCGGCCGGCGGCAACTGCATCACCTCGCCTGGGGTCAGCAGCGGCCGCGCGGTCTCCTGCCGGCTGACCATGACGTGGCTGAGCCACGGCGCCAGACGATGGCCGGCGTAGTTGCGCTGCGCGCGCAGCTCGGTCGCCGTGCCGAGCGCGTCGGATATGCGCTTTGCCGTGCGCTCGTCGTTGCTGCTGAACGCGATCCTGACGTGGCAATTGTCGAGGATGGCGTTGTTCTCGCCATAGGCCTTGGAGATCTGGTTGAGGCTCTGTGCGATCAGGTAGGCGCGGATGCCATAGCCGGCCATGAAGGCGAGCGCGGTCTCGAAGAAGTCGAGCCGTCCGAGCGCGGGGAACTCGTCGAGCATCATCAGGAGCTGATGCTTGCGGCGTTTCCCGGGGTCGCCTTCCAACCGCTCGGTCAGCCTGCGGCCAATCTGGTTGAGGACCAGACGCACCAGCGGCTTGGTCCGCGAGATGTCGGACGGCGGAATGACCAGATAGAGTGAGACCGGCCGCGCCGCGTCGACCAGATCGACGATGCGCCAGTCGCAGGCCGCCGTCGTCGCCGCCACCGTCGGGTCGCGATAGAGGCCGAGGAACGACATGGCGGTGGAGAGCACGCCGGAGCGTTCGTTCTCTGACTTGTTCAGCACCTCGCGCGCGGCCGAAGCGACAACGGGATGGACCTGCGGATGGTCGGGCGTACCAAGATGATTGGTCGCCATCATCCGGCGCAGCGTGTGGGCGAAGGAGCGCTGCGGGTCGGAGAGGAAGGTCCCGACGCGGGCGAGCGTCTTCTCCTCCTCCGCATAGAGGACATGCAGGATGGCGCCGACCAGCAGCGAGTGGCTGGTCTTCTCCCAGTGACTCCGGCGTTCGAGCGCACCTTCGGGATCGACCAGGATGTCGGCAATGTTCTGGACGTCGCGAACCTCGTCCGGCCCCTTCCGCACCTCCAGGAGCGGGTTGTAGCGGGCAGAGCGCGGATCGGTCGGATTGAACAGCAGGCAGTGCGAAAACTTCGACCGCCAGCCGGCCGTCAGTTGCCAGTTCTCCCCTTTGATATCGTGAACGACGGCCGACCCGGTCCAGGACAGCAGGGTCGGGATGACAAGGCCAACGCCCTTGCCGGAGCGGGTCGGAGCGAAGGCCATGACGTGCTCGGGTCCGTCATGGCGTAGATATTGGCCGCCGAGTCGGCCGAGGAAGACGCCGGCGGCCCGGAAGAGCCCGGCGCTCTCGATCTCACGCTTGTTCGCCCAGCGCGAGGAGCCATAGGTGGTGACCAGCCGGTTCTGGCGTGCCCGCCACAGCGAGCCGATAATAGCCGCAGCGCACCCCATGAAGCCGCTGGCGCCCGCCAGCATCCCCGCCCGGTTGAAGACGTCCGGAGCGTAGGCTTCGTAGTGATACCACCACTCGAACAGCTTCCAGGGCTGATAGACCGGAGTGCCGAACAGCGCGACCCAGGGCACGCCAAGCTGGACCTGATAGCCGAGTTCGAAGGCGGCCCACTGTGTCGCGGTCCAGACGCCCGCGATCACGATGGCGAAGACGATCAAGATCTGGCCGATGAGGAGCTTGGTGGGGGTCATATGCCTTGTTCCGCAGTGCGCGGCATCATCGCCACACGAATGGAACAAGGTTCGATCAGATCGTCGGAATCTCTCAGAGCCCCTATCTACGCCCTACGGCGACGAAGCGACGTTTATTTGCCGGCTGAGATCAGGGGGCCCGTCGTATCCGCCCGTTTAGCGCCACTTTCTGACATTGATGAGCTTTCAAAAAGCGGACATTCTTCAGATGGCCTAAGTCGAGCTAATGCGATTATCCAGGCGAACACCGATATCGATCATGTCTGGATTGCACAGATGCTGTGCAATTGTTCGGGTGTCGAAGGAGCGGTTAGGCTCCAGACCAAACGGGACGGGAACGTCCGAGGCGCCTGACAATTGTTTGGTTACTACCTTCCTCGAAGCTGGCACTCAGGACGCTTGGCGCGCGGTCGGTCATGGTCCGGCGCAGCTTCACGACGCGCTGAAAATCCGGGGTGCAAATCCAAACTGACTGATCACGATCGTCAACTTCAACCCTGTAGGGCTGGCCCGGAACTGGCCGGGATGCGTAAGTTTGCGGATCGACATTGCGGCGCCACTCGCTGTCGCTCCACCTCTGCGCGCTGCCTCTGAGCATCTCGCTGCGAAACTGGTTCCAGATGTCAGCAGTCTCGGCTGTCGGCCATTCCCCTGTGTCCGTCAGCGCGGCAACCTCATTGCTTTCCAGCCAGGCCACCAGTCCGGCGCTATCGACAAACACCGGATTCAGATCGTTGGCAGCAGCTAACGCGGCAGCCCGCGATGGGAGCCCTGCTCTGACGAGCATCGCCATAAGAAATCGCGGCAGCCCCGATTCGAGGCACGCAGCGGCGCCGCCGGCAATCATCTCCGGCTCCCAGCCCAATGAGATTCTGCGCATGCGCAGCGCTTCGAGCGCCCAGACGAGACGGTAGGCGAAGGCGTCTTCGATGAACCGCATATTGTCGGCCCCGATCTCGCGTACCGGCACCCCGGCGAGCCATGAAGACAGGATGTCCTGCCAGTTATCCGGCAGAGGGTCATCCGGGGCAAACGGCCTGATGCTGAGCAGCCGTTCCGCAAGATGGATCAGCGACTCTTGCAGGACTTCCAGTTCACCGGGCAGGGATGCGAGATCGGCGCGGTCGAGGTGAGCTGCGAGTTCGTCTGCCATTGCGTCGAGTGCAAGACCGGCTTCGAGACCCACGCCCATCGCGAAATGGCCGCGGCGCTGCTGGGCCGTGGTGCTGGTCCAGATGAGCCGTGATCGCGCCCGGAACAATTCAAGATGACGTTCGCGCGTGCCCTCGGCGCGGCGCACGATCTGCCGCGCCCAGAGCGAACCGTTCAGCGCCTGGTCGATAAGCTCAGGCAGATCGTCGGCGTCAGCGTCAAGAGCTTCGATCAGGCCGAGGATGGTGTTGTCGAGCTTCTCCAGGAGGATATCCAGCGGTTCATCGCCTTCCTCATCCACATCGATGTCCCATGCCTGCCTGCTGTTCGCCAGATATTCAAAGGCGTCCGCCCGGTTCAGGATTCCGCCGCGCGCAAGACGCCGGAGAATTTCGGCCGCAATCTGAATCAGGCCGCTTTCAAGGGAGCGGGCGCGCGAGGAGTTCACAAGCTCGCGCCACGCCTGTCTGCGCCAGCGCACCGGTTCGTACATGACATGAACGACCAGGCCTTCAAGATCGACAAACGCGCGTCCTGCCCGTCCCGCGACGTTGGCAAATTCCTCGCCAGACAGGGGTATGCCAGCCCGATAAAGGCTTGGCACCAACAGGATGGCGGCATTGAGATTGAGACCCTGCGCGAGAGTCGGCGAGGCGACGGTGACGGTGAGGATGCCATCGTTGAGCAGCCGCTCGACCTCCCGGAGAAACGGGTTGGGAAGCCGCGCATGGTGGATGGCGACGCCGGCGTCAAGGCACATCACCGCCGGGTGCTCCGCCCCGAGCCATTCAGCGCCGATCGCCTTGGCTCGCTCAATGGCGGCTGGATCGGCAAGCAGCGGCGGAAGGAAGCCGCGACGTGAAAGATCGACGATTTTCCCCGCATAGCTTTCGACATGATCCCTTTGTGCACAGAAAACGAGCGTGCGCTTGCCCTCGTCGGCGAACTTCCATGCTGCCGCCAGCGTCAGTTCGGCATTGTCCTTAGGAAAGGGCGTGCGGCGGGGCCGGATCGGCGGTTGCTGCTCGACAAATCGCTGGATAAACGGCCCGTCATCATCCAGATCAAACGTCAGCCGGGCCGCCTGCCCTGTCCAGGCAAGAGTCCCGAAACGCTGCCGCGTCGGGCGCCAAGCCGATTTCACAGGAGCGCCGTCCTCATTGCTCCGCATCCACGCGGTGAGGTCGCCGAGCTGCTCGCCGTCCGGGAGAATGGCCGAGAGGCAAACGATGCGCCGCTCGCCAGCATCAACGCGCCGCAGGAGTCGTTGCACGAGAACTTCGTACCGGAGTTCACGTTCGCTGGGACCGATGAGGTGCCCTTCGTCGAGCACGATCAGCCCCACATCATCGATGAGCCCCGGATCGTTCCGCAGCGCAAAATCCAGCTTTTCCGGCGTCGCAATGACGATTTCGCGCATGCGAAGCGCATCCTCGTCGCCGGGCATCATGCCGCTCGCGCCGTATAGTGAGGAAACGGAGATCCCCAAAGGTCCGAAAGTCCGCCGAAAAGACCTCTCGGTTTGCGCCGACAGAGCGCGGAGCGGCGTGACGATCAGCACGCGCTTTCCGGCGCTCAGCGACATCAATGCGCAGACTTCGGCAACCCGCGTCTTTCCGGCGCTGGTCGGCAGGGCGACGACAAGGTCATCGTCAAGGTTGGTCGCGCGCCCTGCCGCTTCCAGTTGCGAGGGCCAAAGCTCAATCTCCGAGATGTCACGCACATAGAGCGAGGCGAGGAACATCTCCCGCAAATCTTCGTACTCCCGCGCGCCCTGCGGCCCTTCAAGCGGCAGGATGCGGTGCAGACTGCTGGCCCACAAATCATCAATCAGATGGAGCGCGACCCGGATGATCCACCACAGGGATACGGCGCCGGAGTTGCGGGCTACGCGCAATGCCCGCCTGAGAAGCGCAAGAGCTTCTTCATGCAGGGCGGCAGCACCTGTTGCGAGCGCAAACTCGAAGGCGGCGAACGCCCTGTAGATCGTGGTCGTCAGTATCTGCGAGATCGCGTCGTCGAAATCGGCAGCACCCTCCGCTAGGCCGGCGCGGACCGCGCCATCCTGGTGAGCCGGATCGCGGAGCCACGTCCGCGCCTCGCTTCTCAAGGTCCGTAGGTCCCTGAGGAGAAGACGCGCAAGCGCGAGCTCGCCGGGAGCCAAATTCGGATCTTCCTCCCGCTGGCTTATGAGGGAAAAGGCCATCGCGGAATAGCCGGCCAGATGATACGAAGCCGAGCCCATGATGCGCCAGAATCCGCGCTGCGGCATCTGCGGCGATCCGTTTCGCACGAGCGCCTCGAATGCGCTGCCTGCTTTCAGGAACCCGGCGCGCCATACACCCGCATCCCCGCCCTGCTCCCGCAGCGTGAGACAGGCGCGCAGCACGGAGAAACCATATTCGGAAAGGTCAGTGTCGAGGGTCTCCCCGAGAGCCGGTGCATCATCGGGAAGCTGGCCCGCACGGCGGATGATCGCACGGGCCTCTCCACGACTTAGGAGTCGTCCGCGGACATTGTCCCGCGTCGCTCTTCCGATGAAGGTTTGCAGCTCGTCAATCGTCTCCAAGGTCGCCGGCCTCTTCATATATCTCGGCTATGAACGCCTGATGGCCCTCGACGTGAAATCCGACCGAGATGTGGTTATGCGCCCCGTCCGCCGCTTGCAGGTCGGCTTCAAGAGCCGCCTCCGGCGTGTTTCCCGAGAGAGCAAAGAGCCCGTGGGCGATGCGTTGCGCCGGCACGGTCCTGAGCGCAACCTCGTCGCGGAGTTTACGGCCTAGCGCCTGGTCGTCTTCCTCGTCCGCCTCAAGCAGGCGATCAGCCACGAACAACAGCGAGATCGGGGTCGGCCGCCCGTCATCGGCAGAGAGCCTTTCGCGCGCATCGGCGACAACAGCATTGGACACAGCCCGCCCGCTCTTGGATTCGCCCTTGAGCAGCAGGAGGCTCTCGTCCCCATCCTCGTCCACGCCGAGAAAATCATCGCCGCGCAGCGCCATTTCGCGCCCGTCCTTGTAACGGAGGCGGCGCACGGGAATGCGGAATCCGGTGTAAAACTCGATGAACTCGGTGGCGAGAATTTCGCCCATTTCGCCGGACCGCGCCCTCGGTGTCCGGGGCAAACGTTCCCCCAGGATTGCAGAGGCTCCCGGAAAGCCGAGGCGCTCCACATCTTCTGCGATTTGTTCGAGGTTGTCGTAGTGTGAACGGACCCGCTCGACAAGCTCATCCTTGACCGCCGCGCGCCCGCCCGCCTTCTCGTTCAACCCGCACAGCTTCTTCTTTTCGCCATGAGCCGCTTCGTCGATATCGCACCAGTCGTCGAACATGCGGGCGGCCGTCTAGATGAACAGCCGGTAATCGTAGGACGATGCCCCGAACCGCTGGAGCAGCGAACCGATCCGGGCGATCTCGCCGGATGACTGAAGGGTCGCCGGAAACTTTGTATACAGGTCAAAGGTATTCCAGTTCATTTTCGACAAGCCAAGAATCTCGGCACAGAGCTGATCGAGTGGCGTAGCACCCGCATGGCGGCGGAGTGTTAGAGGCGCAGGAATACGCCTCTTACCCTGAAAGTATTTGAGGTTGGGGTTGACGGCGGCGGTGGCGCCGTGAACCCACAGCAGAGCCGTGAAATCGTCGAGCTTCATGATGGTGCCGCGCCGCACCGGGTAATTGTCTTCATCGATGGTGCCGTCGCGCTTCGGCATCGATGCGACATAGCGCAGTGCGTGATCCTCCTGGATTTCCAGCATGTCGATTGCGGCCACGCCGCCAAGGCCATCCAGCAATCCTTCGCGCTCGTCCTTTAGGAAAGGTGTGCGTTTGTGAAGCACCACGCGCCGAGGAAGCTTCATGCGCGCATCGAAGAAGAGCTGCCGGATCGTCTCGCCGGTGCGCCGTGCATCGTCCTTTGACATGAAAGGATTGCCTCGCCGGATGATTGGATTTTCGATCTTACTCAGGCGGTATTGCAGCCCTTCGCCACGGGAGCTGTAGATGTGGCTACAGCCGAGAACGACATGAGCACCCTTCTGCGCGTTGCGGTCGATGCTGAAGCCGAGACCGACAAAAGCAGTGTCCTCATCAAGCCCGTCCAGCACCCAAGGCGTGCGCATGCTCTTGACGTAAAGAGCTAGAGACAGCCACCACCACACCCGGCACTGCTGCGTATCCGACAGCGTGTCCTCGGTCAGGAACTGCGTGGCGACACCGCGCTGAACCGCGTACGCCTTCACGAAATCATGAACGTCGAACCGCTCGTTGTCATCGCGGTAGCCACGCAGGTGATCCCAACGGCGAGGAAAAAAAATCAGCACGACATGCGGCGCATAAGAGGAGCGCAGTGCCTCGAGCGCACCCGTGATCTGCTGCGCGGCGGACACGGCGCCTGTCCGCCCGTCCGTCCCGGAAGGCTCGGCGCAGAACGCCCAGCCCGGTGCGCCCGGTTCGGGTATTTCAATGGGCTGCCCGTAGGCCTGCTGGAATCCCGGATAATCGACGAGGTAATCGCGTTCAGAGTCGGCGGGACGATGCCCCTGATTGACCTTTTGAAGGTAGCCGTGCAGCAGTGCCGCTTCGGAGCGTGGGGATACAACACCGATGCGCAGCGATGGGGCGAGCCCTTTGAGGGTGAGCGGAAAATCGAAGGGGCGGTTTGCCACGATGCCCCGCACCGGGTGCGTGTCGGCAGCGGTGCCGGTGCCGCGCTTGTCGCAAAAGACAAGCGTCGGCTCGGGCAGCTCAAGGCCCCTGTATTTGAGAAGAGGCTGAAGCTTCTGCGGGATAGAGGCGGACCTGCCGCCACGCGGCAGGCCGATCTGCGCAAAGACAGGCGACCGCCGCACTCGAAACTTGAACGCGGAGCCTATGCCTGCAGGAAACTCGAACGCCGCAGGCCGCTCCTTAGGAAAAAGAAGGCCCCGCCATTTGTTCACGGCGGTGTTGAAGGGCTTGTTGTGCTGATAGCCCAGGATGCCGAGCTTCACCGGGCCGGCGATCTCGTACGGCACTTCCGCGCCGCTGGCGTCCAGCACCTTGATCGACGGCTTGAGAACGACGTACTGGATCCCGCCTACCCGGCGCAGGAACACGATCACGGATTCATGCGCATGGCACAGCAGGTCTCCCTGCCGGACTTTCTTGAGCGGTTCATTCAGCCACAGTTCGGAATGTCCGTCCGTTGCAACGCTGACGGCCTGCGCCATCGAACGAACAAGCGCTTCGCGCATAAGCCCGACTATGGCCCCATCCTCGTAACGCAGCTCGTCGGGACTGACCGGGGTTCTTTCGACCGGCCCCCTGATGTTATCGCCGAAGACATCCTTGATCTCGTCGATCGTGCCGAGCGCCAGCACCTTACCCTTGAAGGGCACTGCAACGACCGGTCGCGCGCTGATCTGTTCACGCAGCCATGACCAGACCTTTTCCGTCGGCCAGGCTTTGAGGTCGAATGACAAAACTTCGCCGGGGCAGTCGATTTCAAAGGCATTGCTCTTGATCAGCGTATTGGCGCGATACTCAGCGACCTGAAACGGCTGGCGCGCCAGAAGATCGTCAGGGGCCAGCGCTGCAATGTCCGCGCGCACGGCTTCCCGGCGCTCGCCGTCGAGGCAGTGCAACGCGAGCCGAGTCATCAGGTCGTCGAACCCAAGAGCGGGTACATAAAAGGCCTGCCTGCCTTGAGTACGCGCATGGGCAAGCAGAGCGGCTACCTGCTCGGGAATGTCGCCATCGCCGTAGCCGCACCAGTGCAGAACGCCTGCGCCGTTCTCGCTGCAAGCGGCATCAAGGGCTTCCATGATGGAGTGATCGCGTCCGCTATAGCCGCAGACAATCAGCGGCTTCTGCCGCATCTCTTCGATCAGGGCATCGCGCAGCGCCTTCTCCTGGCGCTGAAGCTCCTCCGGGGTATTTTTGAGATCGTCATACCGATAATCGCCGTGCAGGGAAACACACAGCAACTCGCCCTTGCTGGCCTGGCGGGATAGACGACCCTGCGTGTCGATCCCGACTTCAAGCGGCGAAAGACTAAAGTTCGCCGCAGCACGCGCGGGCAGCCCGTCGAAGTTGGTCGACCAGACGGAACGGATGAGGTCGGCCTGCGCGAGATGGCATAGCAGGCGATAGCCGATGTGCGGCTGCGCGCCGCGCACCTTCTCCTGAAAAAAGGCGCGCCGGTCATCAGCGATGGGAAAGCATTCGCGAATATAGAACCCGTATTCCCCAGCCGAGCCTTCCTCCGGGAATGTGCCCTGTCTGTCGAGCCACTGCTGTATCCGACGCTGCACGCTGGGAAGGGATAGCTCCGCAAACTGGTCTTCCAGGCCGGGATTGTTGGTGAGAAAGAGATTCCTCTTCCATTCCCAGATACACGCCTGCGCGGACGGGATGCCGGAACTGACCGACGCCCCGGCCCCGAGAAAGAGCGCATGCGGTGTCGTCCTCCTCACGCCAACGGAACGGACAAACGCGTCGAGCGAGAGAATAAGGTCATCCGGTTCCGTACCGGTTCCGGCGACCGTTGGCCCCGGGGCATCAGTTGGCAAAGATGACGCGGCGCTATGCTTCATGAGTGCACACCTCACAAGATGGCTTGGTGCCGCGGGTGATGGATCGCGAGTTCGATCACGTCTATCTACCCCCCGCAACGCGCCGTACCGGTCCGATGGGAACTATTACGAAGTTCTCTGCCTCCTGGCGTTCCAGAAACTCGCGCATGGATCGGCGGATCAACCATGACACTGTGACATGCCCCTGCTGAGCCAGCAGTTGGAAGCTGGCGTAGTCATCGGGATCAATGGTGACCGTTATTCGCTTCATGGGCTTCTGCTTCTCCTGATTCGGCATTGCCAACAGGGATGATCCATAGGGTGATGCATAGCATCATATCCTTGCATACCATATCTATGATAGATGAGCCAGAGAAATACTAAATGTAGAAGGTGAAGAATCGTGCTGTCCTACGACACCGACGGCCCGCTACGCTGCCGCCCGATGCTCCACGAGATGCTGTCGCCGCGCACGATTCCGGAGACCTGCTTGCCGAGATGGCGCTCCAGCACGGGCCGCCACGGCACCAGCGTGAACTCGCGAGCCTTCTCGATGACCGCGAAGCGGCCGCTGGCGAGATTGACGTGCCGGCGGTAGACGCCTTCGACGTTCTCCCCCGACTTGGTTTCGACATAGCTCAGCCCCAGGTCCCCCGACAGCTGACCGGCGACGCGCGCAAGCTCCCGACGACGCAGGATGCCGAGCAAATTGGCGCGGTAGACGGTCCGGTCCTGGTCCTCGCGGGCAAGCTCCTGGCCGATCAGCCATTGCCGCCGCAGCGCCCGCGCCGCGCGCACGTCCCGCCCGAAGCCCTCGTCGCGCACGGGTTCCGGAGTCTCCGCGACAAGCTCGCGATCGAGCCAAGTTGCACCCTCGGCGCCAACCTGGCGCTCCAGCGGCAGCGATGACAGCGTTTGCACCACCACCGGCGCTGCCTGCGCCTGGCGCCGCTCGAACGCCGCCGCCCGCTCCAGATGGTCGGGGGCGATCACCCAGGTTCCATCGGGCTCGCGCTCGACGCCGCCGGTGACGCGGCGGATCGCCTCCAGCCGGCGCACATGGGTTTCGGCAAAACTGGCGCTGGCGGACGGGTCGTGACGAAGGTGGATATCCACGTCATACCGCCCGCCATTGGCGGCCGCGATCTCGGACACCGTGCGATCGACCTGCCGAGGCTCGGCGTGCTTCGGATCGATGCGCACGATGGCGCCTTCGGGTGTGGACTCGGTCGCTTCCCCTTTGCCGATGTCGACATAGTGGGTGCGACCGTCGAGAGCGTCGATGATCAGGTAATGTCGGTCGTTGATCTCGTCGGAAAGGCCTCGTGCGACCACCCGGCCTATGATCGGGCGGCTGTCCTTCGCAGTCGGATCGAAGATGACGTAATCGGCGGCCGCACGCGCCAGATCTTTCGCCGTCATCTCACGATGCATTGTCTTGATGATGTCGCCGCGCTCGCCCATGCGCGTGAGCGTCTCCTCGAGGTCGCCCGCCAAGCGCCACTCGCCCGGCCACACTTCCTCGGCCAGTCCCAGATGCTTCAACTTCTGCAGGCGGCCGGCCCGCAAGGTCTGCTGGAAGGCGTCCTTGTCCGCGGAAAAGACCAGCCCATCCCCATCCCGGTCGCGCAGCAGGCGCCGGTCGATGCTGGTGAGCCGTTCCTGTTCGACTTCGTTGCGCAGGCGGTTCTCGATCTCCAGATCGGAGCGCGGCCCGAGGTCCAGCGTGACCAGCTCGGCGGCGCGCTCGCGCAGACCCCTGGTGATGTACTCGCGGGCAATGACCAGGTCCTGGCCCCGGTCGTCCTTGCCGCGGAGGATGATGTGGCTGTGAGGATGGCCGGTGTTGTAGTGATCGACCGCGACCCATTCGAGCCTTGTGCCGAGGTCCTCCTCCATCTGCGTCATCAGGCGGCGCACGAAGGGGCGTAGGTCGTCGTATTCCGCGCCGTCTTCTGGTGCAACGATGAAGCGGAACTGGTGGCGGTCGCCCGTCGAGCGCTCGATGAACGCCTTGCCGTCGGCGCGATCCTGCTCGGCCGAATAGAGATCGCCCGGCTGACCGTCGCGGGTCACGCCATCGCGCTGGATGTAGCGCAGATGCGCACGCGCGCCCTTGATGCCGTTGCCGGCGAGCTTGACGATGCGGGACTTGACGACGACACGGCGGCTGCGGAACGCCGTATAGCGATCGCGCGAGGCAAGCATGCGGCCAATGCTGGCGCCGCGACCGATCTGGCTGCCGTGGAACTTCGCTTTGCGTGCTGACGATCCGATCCGCAAGTGCCCGCCAGCGAGCATCGTCGCCTGCAGCACCCGGTGCAGATATTTTCGGCCGCGTTTGCTGCCACGACAGCGGATCTTCCCGAGCTTCGGCTCGAAGTCGTCGTCCCGCGTCATGACCATGCCTCACCGACGATCGATAGCGTCAAGCGACATGAGGAAGCAGCGCCCGCCTGCGGGTTGCAAGGCGTCTCCATCGCCATGCGGGGAATCAATGACTTACGCGGCGGAGTCTCGAAGCCGGCGATCATGGTCTCTCTAAATAACGATGTGCAGACAAAGACATAGTGGCTCATGCGAGACACCCTTTTAATCTTGC
>Ga0326597_10008341_pt1 | contig 13994 bp, 17 predicted proteins | sample RVTome_12_FD_203789 | JGI IMG/M metagenome (GOLD analysis project Ga0326597, IMG submission 203789) | Soil microbial communities from uranium-contaminated site in the Upper Colorado River Basin, Wyoming, United States - RVT100D185 | ecosystem: Environmental > Terrestrial > Soil > Contaminated >... | reverse complement strand
GAACGTTAGACCGCATGGCCAACGCCGCGCCGTATATCGCGCAGCCACTTCGGCGCATGATCGCCGGTGTACTTGACCTTGTAGTCTTGCTCTTCTTCGTAATCCTTGCTGTGGCGTTGGTAGGCCAGGCGAGGCCGTCGGAGCACATCGCTGTAGCTCTGTTCACCTACGGGCTGTACCACGCGGCCTTCCTTTCGCTTTTAGGCGGAGCGACGCCCGCGCAGCGGGTGTTCGATATGCGCATTGTGAGCGTGAAGGGTGGCAGCGAACTGTCGGTTGGTCAGACGTTCTTGCGGTCGATGTTTCGGCCCATGTTCTTGTATGCGATCGGCTGGACCGCAATAGTGGTTTCGCCTCCGCCGAGTGTCTTGATGGTCGTGCTGGCCGCGCCTCTGGTGGTGGAATTGGGAATGATGTTTACTCTCCCTACAAGGCAAACGCTTGCTGATCTGGTGGCGCGGACACTGGTGATCAATGTTCCGCCGCCCCAGCCTCATCGGGCACCTGCCGCACCGATGTACAGTGCGACGGACGCTGAGTTTGGCGTACGGCCGCGCGTCATTAGACGCGGTCTCGATGTCATGCGGTCTAGCAGCTCGCCGCACACGGACGCGCGCATGACCGCAGTGCTTTGTCGACCTCACCAGGCGCGCGCCGGTGAGCGTGAACGTTAGATGCTCGGAAACCGGGGGTAGAAGACATGCCCAGAGAAAATTTTTCATCCGGTACCCCGTGGGAACCCATCGTCGGATATTCCCGCGCGGTGAAGGTTGGGCCGTATATTCACGTTTCAGGGACGACGGCAACGGATGGCAAAGGTGGCATCGTCGGCAAGAACGACGCCTATGCACAAACCGTTCAATGTCTCCGAAACATCGAAGCGGTTCTAGTGAGGGCGGGTTCTAGTCTTTCAGATGTGGTGCGAACCAGAATGTATGTCGTGAATATCGCGGACTGGGAGAAAATCGGTAAGGCTCACGGCGAGTTCTTGGGGAATATTCGCCCATCCACAAGCATGGTGGAGGTCCGTCGCCTGATTTCCCCCGAAATTCTGGTCGAGATCGAAGCTGATGCCTACGTCGGAAACTTGACCGGCCGGGGAGATAGGTAACAAAAACGTCGGGGGACATGGGTTACAGATTTTTGATGTCCGTGGGCGTGTTCTCCTTTTCGTAGTGTTGGGAAGATAGCGCGGATCGGCGACGAAGCGTAGCGTAGTTGCAGATCCGCGCGCCGCCGCAATCGGATCATGCATGGTGGCGCGAGAGACGGCCGAAGGCGTCTTCGATCTTCATGTGCCGCTCGAGCAAGCGCCCGAGCTTGAGCGGGCCGACGTATTCGCCGATGCAGACCGTGGAGACGTTGAGCCAACCCCGGTTCCAGCGGATACCGCCGTTGGCGCTGACGTAGCGCACTTCGAAGCGATCGGGATACACCAATGGCGGCAGCTTGTTGGGCATCTTTCGATTTGAGGGGCGGTACAGGCTCGCCGGCGTTTGCTGATCGAGCGCCTCGTGCGGACGCACGTGGTTGAATTCTTCTCTGAAAGTGTTGAACTTCCGTTGCTGTGCAGGCAGGCTCGCTGCCGCCGGGCGCGTGGCCTCGGCTTTGAGGGTTCGATGCATGCGCTCGTGCCGGCCGTTTTGCTGCGGCTTACCCGGCTCGATGAGCTCAGGCAGCACGCCCAGGCGCACCCACCAGGCCGAGAGCCTCGATAGCCGTGCCAGAGTGTTGGTGGCAAAGGGCACGCCGTTGTCGGTGCGGATCCTCGTGGGCAGGCCGTACTCCCGGAACAGCCGCGTGAACACGGGCTTGGCTTCCTCGACCGCGGTCGAGTGCAGCCCCTGGCAGCCCAGCAGACAGCGGCTGAAGCCGTCGGTCACGGTCAGCGGATAGCAGTAGCGGCCGTTGCCGGTCTTGAACTGACCCTTGAAGTCCGCGCACCACAGGTCGTTGGGCGCCAGGATCGAGCTGGTCGGTTTGCCCGGGTGCCCGATGCGGCGACGGCTGCGTTTCTTGGGCACCATGCCGTGGCGGCTCAGGATGTCGCACACCGTGGAGCGGTGCGGCAGATCCCAGTCGCGGTGACGTTTGTGCACCAGCGCCAAGAGCTTCTTGCCACCCCACGACGGGTGGCGGCGCCGCGTCTCAAGCAGCGCGGCGACAATCGCCTCGTCGGTCCGGTTCGGTGAAGCGTGCGGCCTTCGAGAACGCTCCTCCAGCCCCGCGGGCCCCTGCCGCAGGTAGCGGTCAATCCATTTGTAGGCCGTCTTGCGCGACACGCCGTACAGGTCGCACAGCTCGGTGACGCTCAGTACCTGACGCAGAAAATCTGCGATAAATTGGGTTCTCTGGTCCATAGGCGAGGTCTGACTCCACGGCATGGGCATCTCCCTTCGATGCCCGACAGTGTCTCCAACCTGTTACCCATGTCCCCCGACTAAACTGTTACCTATGTGTCCAGACCGTACCCGATGACAGCCAACCCCTTGGTGCAGCCGACGCGCAAGAAGCTGCGCGCGGCTGACCAAGCACGTTGGGCTGCATCATCGACGATGTTGCGAGGTACCCATCGTGAGTAGCGGGCTGCGTCCGTGGGCAGGTACAGCTGTGTTGGTCGGTGTGACTTTATTCGTAGCGACTGTCGCGGTCCTCCATTTCGTGCAGCCTGCCTACGAGCCTACCCATCAATTGATGAGTGAGCTTGCATTAGGGCCGTTCGGCTGGGCGATGGTCATCGCGTTTGCTGCGCTGGCGCTCGCCGTTTTTGGAGTCCAAGCAGCGATTGCGATTTCCGGAGCCTCGCGTTGGCTGAGACTCCTGCTGGCAGCTTCAGCCTTATCCTTCCTCGCGGCTGGAATATTCCCGCTGGGCGCGACGTCGGAAATTCATATCGCAGCCATTGCGACGGCGTTTGTGCTATCCGTCCTGGCTATGTATCTCTTTCCATCGGGCGCGGGCTATGCCGCCGCTGCGGCGCCGCGTTCGATCTCATGGCCTTTGGCCGCCGGCGTCGCCGCAAGCGTCCTTCTTGGACAATCGGTCTTGCCGATGGGTATCGGCCAGCGCCTCGCCGCTCTATGCTTGGTCTTATGGCTCGCTGTCTTGGGCTGGAGGTTTGCACAGGGACGGTATGCAGCCCAACAGCCGGATGCAGCCGACGCGAAAGCGCGCGGCTGATCCGGGACGTCAGGCCACAAGAGGGCAATCCGATGTCCGCGGAAATGCCGACTAGCGAGCAGGCGTCAACGACTCAGTCTGATTCGAACGATGTACTGCGATCGGATCGAAAGTCAAGTCTGACACGCGCGATGAAGACCAATCTTGTGGTCTCCAGTGCCATTGGGCTGCTTTGCGCTGTGAACCTGGACGGTGGCACCCTGTTTCAAGTTTGGTATTTCGCCATGGCAGCATATTGGTCAGCGACATTGCTCATCTGGTCTGTACATCGGAAGAACCTGTCCAGACTAGATGTGTTTGTCGCGCGCTGGGGATTCTTGATGGCGTTTTTCACTGTCCCGTTTCTATCAGCCCTATTCTGGTGGCTCTATGGTGGCGGCGCGCCCCTCCGAGATTGGTTTCTATCCTGAGCTTGTAGAACTCGTCCACCAAGTGAAGGCCGTACACTCCTACCGTGGTTCTCACTCGCCCGTGGCTGCTGTGCCATCTCGTCACCACCGCAAAGTCGAGTTGCGGCCCAGCCCCTCAATCCAGAGCCGACGGGCCGCGAACCGCCGTGCTACGCATGTGCAGTGCGGGCGGCCCGCGGCTGATTTCCGACGTTAGACCTCACAGAGGAGCCAGCAATGCGATTCGCATTGTTCCTTTTCATCGCATGTTGTCCCGGTCTCAGCAGTGCAAAGACTCCTTGGCCCGAGAATGTCAAAACAAAACATATCGGTCAATGCACGGAAAGGATGGTTACGAAGGGTCTATCGAAAAAAACCGCGTCTAGTTACTGCTCCTGTCTTGTTAATGCCATGGAGAAAGAGTTCGGAATCGAAGAGTATGTTCCGATGGCAAAGGCAAAACCCGATCCGAAGGGATCGGAGAATGATCGGAAATTGCACTCCATTATGTCCGAATGCACAAGAGAAACGCGCCCGCGGTTATCGCAATGAGGTCTAACAAGCGCGTGGCGTCGGACTCGCTACGTCGGCGTTTCGCGCCGCCTCCGCTCGCCGCTCACGCGCGACGTTAGACCGCACGATGTCGCAACGCTGGATCAGCGAATTGGCGATTCCGGGCAATCCGGATACTTCCTCGATCTGCGCGGGATACGTCTTCGCGGGCATTTTGGCCGTCGCATTAGTGCTCGCCCGCCTTACCGACTTTTGGGAATGGTTTATCGTCGCCGTGCTCGCCGTCGGGTTCCAGCTTCCCTTGCTTATCGGCGTGGCGCTCGCGAAGTTCCGTGGGTTCTTGCCCCCGGCTGTGGGCCACGCCAGAAAGTTTCCGAATCCGAGGCCTCTCGATGATGTCGGCTGGCTGCAGGCCTTCGGGCCATTCTTATTGTCAGTGATGGTGCTAACGGGATTCGCCCTATATGAGCACGCAGGTGCGGTCTAACAGCTATGAGGCCCCGGCGCGTCAAGGGGTAAAGGAATTCCGGCGCGAGCAAAGCTCGAGCTGAAGGTTCTCGACGTCGTTGCCGCTGTTGCTGCAGCCTGACTTGGTTTCAGGTGGCGGGTTTCGCAGGCAGTGCCTGGTCCAAACACCTATCGTGGGTCGGACGCCGGCGCTCGATTGCCGCCGGCGTCGTCGCGCATTGTGCGCGACGCCCGGGAAACGACTTCAGGCCCCATCCGGCGCAGTCAATGCGTCGGGTTCGGATCGCGAGGATCCCCTCCAGTTAGTGCCGCGCTCGGGGAAGGGGCAGGCAAGCAAAGAACGTTCACGACGTTGAGTCGGGGATTCGGTGCCGCGAACGCGTCCAATCAACGCGCAAGGGCTGCCGGGCGATTGCTTTGCGGCCACGGTCGCGACGTGCTCGAAGCATATAAACATCGGTCGACCGGATTCGGACCGCTTGCCCTGTGGGCTCCAGTAAGAACGTGGCGGGCTACGCGCCGCGGCACCGAATCTCTCAATGGGCGAAGAAGCGCTCGGCGTCGAAGGGCTCGCCTCGTCTGAGCATGAAGTACACCGCCCGGGCGAGTTTCGCAGCGATGATCGCCAGGCTCTTGCCCTTTCCGTGCTTGGCCGCGAGGCGCGCGCGCAGCGCCTGCGCGGGCTTATTGGCCCGCAGGAAGCACACCGCGGCTTCCGAGAACGCCCATTTGAGGTGGGCGTTGCCGATCTTGCGGCCCGAGTGTCCCAGGATCTTGCCGCCGGATTCCTTGGTCGGCTTCACCAGGCGCCCGTAGGACAGGAACTGCTGCACCCGGCCAAAGCGCCCGATGTCCTGGATCTCGTAGAGGATGGAAAGCCCCAGCACCTTGCCCATGCCGTGGATGGTGCGCACGATCGCGAGCGCCACCGGGTCGTGCGCCCGGGCGTTCGATTCCAGGTAACGCTCCAGGGCGGGCAGCTCCCGGTCATAGTGCTCGACGAAGGACAGATCCACCGCAACGGAGCGGCGCACCTGCGGCTCGGCAAAGTGCTCGAGCAGCCCCGAGCGCTCCGCGGGCCGCGCGGGCCGCACGCCCAGCGCGGGCAGGTTGTACTGGTGGTTGGTGTTCGTGATGTGCGCGAGCAGCTCCGCGCGCTGGCGCATCAGGTAGTTACGCCGGCGCATCAGATCCCTCGTCGCGCGCATCGCCTGGGGATACACGTACGCCTGCGGCATCATCCCGCCCCTCAACAGCCCCGCGATCTTGTGCGCGTCGATCCGGTCGTTCTTGGCTTTCCCGCCATGGATCGCGCGCATGTAGAGCGCGTGCCCGAGCACGAACACCAACCCCTCGCGCGCGCACAGATCCGCCAGCCAGTACCAGGTGAACATGCACTCGGCCGCCACCGCCAGGTCCTCGCGGTAGGGCGCAATCAGCTCCAGAAACGGCTCGGGTGCCGAAGCGATGTTCTTCGACACCAGAACGTTCCCGTCCCGATCGAGCACGCACACGTACATCGTGCGCGCGTGCAGGTCCACGCCGCAGTAGTGCCGATGTTGCCGGGTATAGAATCGCATTCGAGGCCTCCTTTTCGGAAAGAATGGTCGTGTCGGCAAACACGTTCTTGGATGGTAGCGTCGCGCTACCAAGCCCTCCGAAAACGGGGGCCTCAATCAGTATCAACGCGTTGCAGGCGACGCGCAAAAAAGCCGCGCGCGCCTGAACGCGGACGTTGGGCGTCATACGAGGATGTGGCAAATCGCGATACTGACATGCAGATAGTCCGTCGCACATTGTTCGATAGCGAGTTGTTGCGTGTCGGTCACGTGGCTGCCCGTCCCTCGTCGTCGGAGTGCGGCGAGATTGAGCGCCAAGGTTTCAACATTCTGGTATTGCCGCTCGCGGGCGTGTTTGCGAAGCACGATGGCCCGCGTCGGCATGTGATCGCAACACCGAATCATGCGGTCTTCATCGCGGCCGGCAGCCCCTACCGCATCAGCTATCCGGCGGGCATCGGTGACCAGTGCCTAACGCTCTGGTTCTCGAGCGCCGCGCTGGCGCGAGTGCTGCCGGAAGCCATGTCGCGGGATGGCTTCGACTCGTCGGCCTTCGCATCGCACGCGTTGCTTCCGCCCGCGGCCATGCTCAATCGCAGTCTGCTCTGGCGACAATTCGTACGCGGCGAATGGGATCCGCTAGAGGTGGAGGAGCTCGGCATCGGCTTGTTCGCTTGCGCGCTGCACGCTGCCTGCAAGGATCGCCACGGCAGGAGCCGCAGTCGACCTCACGGCCGCTCGGACCGCCGGTTACGGCAGGTCGAGTGTGTCAAGGAAGCGATCTCGCTACACTCCGAGCGCAAATGGACGATTGGCAAACTGGCCGATCTTGCCTGCGTCTCCCCCTACCATCTCGCGCACATTTTCCCAGCGGAAGTGGGTGTATCCGTTTACCGATATGTTCTCCGCTCGCGCCTCGCCAAGGCGTTGGACGCGGTGCTCGATAACGACGCAGACCTCACCGCGATCGCGTTCGAGACGGGCTTTTCGAGCCACAGTCATTTCACGGCCCGCTTTCGCGCACTTTTCGGATTGACACCGATCGAGCTGCGTCGCGGTGCGAGCTCTGGAAAGATCGCCGAACTGCGCAGGATTGTGACAGCCGTGCCGCTCGCGGCCGCATAAGCTGACCTTCTGACCAAGGAGGACACAGCAATGCAAGATGAAGGAATCAAGGCGGCGGCGGTGGCTGCCGATCTCGAGACGTTGAAACCTCTCAATCTCGAGTACGTCCGGTCTGTCGAAAAGGCGAATGTGCGCTGGTTCGACAGACACCTCTCGCCGGATTTCATGAACAGCAATCCCGACGCCTCGCTCGTCGATCGCGCGGCCTTCCTGGCGCAGATAGCGCGGGGTGCCGGCGTGTCGAACATCGAGGCGCATGACGTGCTCATCAGGGTCATCGGTGACCTCGCTATCATTCATGCGCGGACGACGTATAAGACGCCTTCCGGCAAGGAGGGAGGCGGCCGCTATACCGACATCTGGTCGCGCCGGGAGGGGCGCTGGGTATGCGTCGCCGCCCAAGTCACCCGTTGCTGACGCCGGCGCCAGCACTTCATTGCAAATTTCTCATGCAGGTGAGGGCGCAGCTGGACGACCCGCAGATCCTGTCTGGCGCACCCCTGGGCACCCGCCGCATCCTGTACGTGACGCGCGGTTCGTTCTCGGCTACCGGGTTCGAGGGAGAGTTGCTGCCGGGCGGCGGCGACTGGGTGCTGCTGCGGCGAGATGGCGTCGCGGAGCTCGACATTCGATTTACGCTGCGCACCGAGGATGCGCAACTGATCTACTTGCGCTCCGGCGGCATCTTTGATATGTCGCCCCGGGTAAGCGAACGAATCCGCAAAGGAGAGGACGTGGATCCCTCCGAATACTACTTTCGCACCTCCCCGGTGTTCGAAACCGGTTCGGAAAAATACAGCCGCCTCAATCGAGTGGTCGCCGTCGGAGTCGGCCGTCGTACCATGACCGGCATGGTGACCGACATATTTGAAGTAAAGTGACCGTCGATGGAAGCCATAGCACCGATGCCGCCTAACCCTGCGTTGCAGGGCGCGAATGCTTGGGCGGCGGTAAAGGAGGCTCTCGAAACGCACTTACGGCACGAGCCGACCAAGACCAGCCGAAGCCGAATCAAGCGGTTGCGCGGGCTCGCCCAGTTCGGAAGTCCCAAATGAAAGAAGTTCCCCTGTCCGAAGTAAAGGACGACCTCTCTCGTTTTCTGCGCGAAGCCGAGACGCAGGAAATCGCTATTACGCGCCACGGCAAACCTGCCGGCGTGCTCATCGGCTTTGAAACAGAGGACGACTGGTTTGATTACCGGCTTGAGCATGACCCCCGATTCCTACAACGGGTGGAGCAGGCGCGCCAAAGCCTGCGCGCTGGCCGAGGCGTCAAACTGGAAGACGTAAAGTGACTGTGCGCTCTAACCCCGTGGTCGAAAGCGACGCGCGGCAAGAGCGGCCGCGCGCGCTTCAGCATGAACATTGGGTGGCTTGAGTTCAAATTTGAACTGCAACAACCCGGAGGTCAACATGGGCGCCACATCGCCGCATCCTTACGCCACATACTTGGATATCAAGTTCCCGATATTGTCGATCGTCGACGTGCCGGCTCTCGTCAAGGCGTGCACCGACCAGTGGTACAACCAAACTCTATGCAAGGTCAACGAATCGGTCGTCCGCCTCGGCGTCATGCAAGGCGAGTATCACTGGCACAAGCACGACAACGACGATGAATTCTTCTTTGTCCTTGACGGTCATTTCATCATCGATCTCGAAGGCAAGAGCGTTGATCTGCAGTCTCGCGAGGGTTTTGTCGTACCCAAGGGCGTCGTGCATCGAACACGCGCGCCGGATCGAGCTGTCATTCTCATGGTTGAAACAGCCGCTATCGTTCCAACAGGCGACGCCTGAGCATTCGGTCAAGCGGACTTGCCTGCGGCAAGCCGCTTGCCTCAAACGTCAGGCGCCGCACAAAGGTATCGACCAATGAAGATGAAGCTATACGCCTCGGCAGCTAGTTCGTTCGCGAGGAAAATCCGCGTGATGTTGCTCGAGAAGGGCATCGAGCACGAGGTTGTTCTAATCAATCTATGGGAGCCAAATGAGCTTCACCAGGTAAATCCACTCGGTAAGGTCCCTGCGCTCAAGCTCGACGATGGCCGTGTTCTCATCAGCTCACCATTGATCGCCGATTTCGTCGACGGCAAGTATCCGAACCCGCGATTTATTCCAGAAGACTTCGAAGGCCGCATGGAGGTCAGGCGCTGGGAGGCGCTAGCGGACGGCACCATGGATGCGATCAGCGCAACGCTTTACGAAATGCGTTTTCACGCTGAATCAAATCGCAGCGCGGCATGGATGGATCGTCAACGAAGGAAGTTCGAGGGCGGATTCAACACGCTTGAAGCGATGCTGGGCGATCGGACCTGGTGTGTAGGGGACGGGATCAGTCTTGCCGACGTTTCAATCGCCTGCCATCTTGGATTTATCAGTTTGCGAGTGCCTCATTATTTCCCTCAGGACAGATATCCCGGGCTCGCCCGCTTGTGGAAAAACATGGGAGAACGTGACTCATTCAAGAGGACAGCGCCGCCTTCGGCCTAAGGAGGACACACATGCAGCGGCCCCGCAAGCGCCTGACAGGACGCGCTGCTGCGAAAATACTGGTCGGTCCCGGCGCGGCAGAGGGAGACCTCGGTCGTGCTCGCCGACCGGCGATGGCGAGGAGCGCCGTGAACGTCAAGCCCAGGTCCGCCGGCATGCGGCTGCTGCTTGCCCTCGCCGTGCTCGCTGCGCCGCCGGCCAACGCGCAGGAGTTCGTGTTCGCCGTGACCGCGCCGAGCTTCAGGGTCACGATCCCGAACTTGCCGCCGCTGCCCATGAAGCCGCACCCGATGCACGCCACGCATCCGCACCTGCGCTTCCTCGGCGCCGAGGGCGCCTACTCGATCTCGGTGATCACGGCGAGCGCTGCCCCGGGCATGAGCGCGCTCGAATGCGCGAGCGCGATCCTGCGCACCCTGGACGCGCGGCCGAACGTGCCTCCGGCGGCGGAGCTGTACCGCGCGCGTCTCGACGAGCACACCTACGTCGTCCTCTACGCCGCGCACCTGCCCGGGTTCCTGCAGCTGAACGCGCATTTCCTCTCGGCAGCGGCCGGCACGCACTGCATCGAGGTGCACGCCTCGAAGATCGCCAGCTCGCCGGAGGAATTCGACCCCTGGTTCAAGAGCTTCGGCAAGGCGAAAATAGAGCCCGACTGACCACCTGCGGCCGGCGCGATGCTTGGATTCCTCCGCCCCACCGTCTACGCGCAGCTCGATCCCGACCGGCTCGCGGTGCGCGACGTGCGCACGGGGCGCGCCTACGCCGCGCGGCCGGTGGGCGCCGTGCTCAACGGCCCGGCGAGGAAGGTGGTGCGCGCGGGCGACGACGCGCTCACCGCCAGCGCCGGCCGCCCGCTCGAGATCGTCAATCCGTTCAAGCACCCGCGCATGCTGATCGCCGACCTCTCCCTCGGCCAGCAGGTGCTGCGCAAGTTCCTGGAGAAGCTCTATGCCTCGAGCCTGATGCCGCGCCAGCCGGTGCTCGTCCTGCACCCGCGCGTCGACCCGGAGGGCGGATTCACCGGGATCGAGATCCGCGCCCTGCACGAGCTCGGCCGCGGCGCGGGCGCTTCGCGCGTGCTCGTCTGGCACGGGCGCGAGCTGCTGCAGCGCGAGCTCCTCAGCCTGCAGCTCGGCTCGGGCGGGAAGCTTCTCGCATGAGCGCGCGTCTGCGCATGGCGCTGCTCGCCCTGCTCCTCGCCGCCGCGGGGGCAGCCGGGCAGCAGCACGAGCCCGCGAACGGCGTGCTGCTCGTCGCCAAGCCCGAGCTCGACGACCCCAATTTCGGCCGCAGCGTGGTCCTCGTCACGCAGCGGCGCGACGGCCAGACGCTGGGCGTGATCCTCAACAAGCCGACGCCGGCGCGCCATGCGGGCCGGCCGCTGTGGCTCGGCGGCCCGGTGCTGATGCGCGGCGTGGTCGTGCTCTTTGCCGCCGAGGCGCCGCCGCCGGCGCCGGCGTTCCATGTGCTGAAGAACGTCTACCTGAGCATGCACCCGCAGAACCTCGCCGCGCTGCTCGAGGCGCGCGACGCGCGCTTTCGCCTGTACGCGGGCTTCGCGGCCTGGGCGCCGGGCCAGCTCGAGGGCGAGTTCGGCCGCGACGCCTGGCACGTGATGCCCGCGGACGAATCGCACGTATTCCGCGAGGACATGAGCGGGCTGTGGGAGGAGCTCCTGGCGAAGGCCGCGGGGCCGAGGACCTGAGAATTCGCGCTACAATGGTTTGGTGAAGACCTTGCGAATCTTCGCCGCGATGCTGTTGCTGCCTGCCGCCGCCGGCCTGCCGGTGGCGCAGGCGCAGGAAGACGAAGCGGTGTTCCTGATTGCGCACCCCATGTTCCGCGACATGGACTACCGCCAGACGGTGCTGCTCGCGGCGCCCGCGCCCAACGGCGGGCACGTCGGCGTGATCATCAACCGCCCCACGCGGCGCTCGCTGGGGAGCCTGTTCCCCGAGCACGAGCCCTCCAAGAAGGTGCTCGATCCCGTGTACTACGGCGGCCCGTTCTCGCGCGGCGCGCTGGTGGCGCTGGTGAAGACCGAGGCGACGCCCGGCACGGGCTCGGTGCAGCTGATGAAGAATCTCTATCTCGCCTTCCGCGCCAACATCATCGACCACGTCATCGAGGCGACGCCGAACGAAGCGCGCTACTACGTCGGCTACGTCGGCTGGCGCCCGGGCGAGCTGCGCCGCGAGATCGACCGCGGCCTGTGGAGCGTGCTCGACGCCAACCTCGAGGTCGTGTTCCGCAAGGACACCGAGGGCCTGTGGGAGGAGCTGCTGCAGCAGACGCGGCGCATCCGCGCGCAGACCCCCATGCCACCCGCCGCGGCGCACCGGCCATCGACCTCACCGACCTGACGCTCCTCGAGCAGGCCGGGCTGCTGCGCCGCGCGCAGTGCTCGAGCCGCGAGCTCGTCGACGCGCACCTCGCGCGCATCGCGGCGCTCGACGGCAAGCTGCATGCCTTCGTCGAGGTGTACGCGGCCGACGCGCGCGCGCTCGCCGACGCCGCCGACGCTGCGCGCAAGGCGCGACTGCCGCTCGGGCCGCTGCACGGCCTGCCGATCGGGCTCAAGGACCTGTGCGACATCGCGGGCCGCATCGGCACCGTCGGCTCGAAGATGTGGGCGGCGCGCGTCGCCGGGAGCACCAGCGCCACCGTGACCCGGCTGCTCGCCGCGGGCATGATCCCGCTCGGCAAGCTGCACATGGTCGAATTCGCCTTCGGCGCCTGGGGCACCAATCCCCTGATGGGCACGCCCTGGAATCCCTGGGACCTGAAGCGCGCGCGCGTGCCGGGCGGCTCGTCGAGCGGCACCGGCGTGGCGGTCGCCGCGGGCCTCGTACCCGCCGGCATCGGCAGCGACACCGGCGGCTCGGTGCGCATCCCGGCGGCGTTCAACGGCATCGTCGGGCTGAAAACGACCTTCGGCCGCATCAGCCTCGAAGGCACGGCGCTCCTCAGCTGGACGCTCGACACCATCGGCCCGCTCGGGCGCTCGGTCGACGACTGCATGGAGATCCTGCGTGTCCTTGCCGACGACGGCGCGCCGGACCTGCCGGCGGAGCTTGCGCCCGAGCACCTGCGTCACAAGCGCATCGCGCTGCCCGAGCGCGCGCAACTGCCGCCCTTCATGCATCCGGCGGCGCTCGCGGCATGGACCGACGCCGCGCAGCGCCTGGAGAAGCTCGGCGCGCACGTCGTTCCGGTGCGCCTGCCCGAGTGGTACTTCGACCTCGCGCGCCAGGTCGGCATGATCATCGCATCGGAAGCCTACGACCTGCACCGCGACCACATCGAGGACCGCGGCCAGGCGATCAACGACGCGGTGCGCGAGCGCGTGCGCGCCGCCGCGAAGCTCGCGCCGGGGGAATACGCCGGGATGCTGCGGGGGATGGAAGAGCGCCGGCGCGCGTTCCGGGCGTGGCTGCGGGACTTCGACGCGCTATTGCTGCCGACGGTCGCCGTGCCCGCGCTGCCGCTCGACGAGATCGACGAGCAGGCGCCGATCCCGGCGTATCTCACGCGCGCGGTGAATTACCTCGGGCTATGCTCGCTCGCCATGCCGGCCGGCCTGCACGAAGGCTTGCCGCTCAGCGTGCAGATCGTCGGCCGCCCGTTCGCGGAGCGCACGATCCTGGAGATCGGCAAGGCTTACCAGGAAGACACGGGTCACCACAAGCGGCGGCCCAAGCTCGGCTAGGCCGCCGCCCGCGCCGGCGACTTCTCGAACGTCATGCGTCCGCCGCGCCAGTCGGCGCGGATCGTGTCCCTGGGCGCGAAGCGCCCCTCCAGGATCGCCTTGGCGAGCGGGTTCTCGAGCTCCGACTGGATCGCGCGCTTCAGCGGCCGCGCGCCGTACACCGGGTCGAAGCCCGCCTTGGCGAGCTCCGCCACCGCCGCGTCCGAAACCTCCAGCCCGTATTCGAGCTTCGCCAGGCGCGCCTTGAGCACGCCGAGCTGGATGGCGGCGATCGACTTGATGTGCTCCTCGCCCAGGGCGTGGAACACCACCACCTCGTCGATGCGGTTGACGAACTCGGGCCGGAACTGGTTCTTCACCTCGGCCATCACCGCCACCTTGACCACGCCGTAGTCGCTCCCGGCCATCTGCTGGATCATCTGCGAGCCGAGGTTCGAGGTCATGACCAGCACCGTGTTCTTGAAGTCCACGGTCCTGCCCTGGCCGTCGGTGAGCCGGCCCTCGTCCAGCACCTGCAACAGCGTGTTGAAGACATCGGGGTGCGCCTTCTCGATCTCGTCGA
>Ga0326597_10008340_pt1 | contig 13995 bp, 10 predicted proteins | sample RVTome_12_FD_203789 | JGI IMG/M metagenome (GOLD analysis project Ga0326597, IMG submission 203789) | Soil microbial communities from uranium-contaminated site in the Upper Colorado River Basin, Wyoming, United States - RVT100D185 | ecosystem: Environmental > Terrestrial > Soil > Contaminated >... | reverse complement strand
ACTTCAGCTCCTCGGCGGTGCCCAGGGCGATCACCTTTCCGTGGTCGATGACACCTATCGAGTCGGCGAGCCGATCGGCCTCATCGAGGAAATGGGTGGTGAGCAGCAATGTCGCGCCTTCCGTTACCAGCTCTTCGATGACCTCCCAAAGGCTGAGCCGGCTCCGCGGGTCGAGCCCCGTCGTCGGCTCGTCGAGGAAAATGACCTCGGGCCGGGCCACCAAGGCCGCTGCCAGATCGAGACGGCGGCGCATGCCCCCCGAGTAGGTCTTGACCTGGCGGTTGGCGGCCTCGTCGAGATCGAAACGGTCGAGCAGGTCCGAGGCACGAGCCCGGCTGGGCTGACGGCCCATGTGGTAGAGCCTTCCGACCATGTCCAGGTTCTCGAAGCCGGTGAGGTTCTCGTCCACCGCGGCGTATTGGCCGGAGAGCCCGATCTTCTCGCGGAGCTTTGCCGCTTGTTCATTGACATCGAGCCCGGCAACGGTGGCCGTACCGCTGTCGGCCTCGAGCAAGGTGGTGAGAATCCGAACCGTTGTCGTCTTACCGGCACCGTTGGGGCCCAACAAGCACATGACCGAGCCTTCGGGCACCGCCAGGTCGAGACCGTCGAGTGCGACGACCTCTCCGTAATGCTTGCGAAGTCCCTCAGCGAGGATGGCGTTGGTCATTGGGGCGGGCAAGAGTAGCCGGGGTCAGAGACGCAGAATCCGGGATCTATTCGTTCCCCTCGAACCGGTATCCCATACCAGGCTCGGTGACGAAATACCGGGGATGAGTCGGATCCGGTTCGAGTTTTCGCCGGATTTGGGCCATGAACACCCGCAGGTAGTTGGTTTCCTCCCCGTAGTCGGGTCCCCAGACCTGTTTCAGCAACTGAGTCTGGCTGACCAGCTTGCCCTGATGCCGGGCAAGGACTTCGACTATCCCCCACTCGGTGGGGGTCAGCCGGACCTCCCCCCCGGCCGGGCGCATCACCTTCTTGGTCGAGAGATCGACGGTGAAATCCGGGGTCACCACCATCGGCTCATCGAGATCCCCGGCGGTGGCTCGCCGCAGAGCAGATCGCAGGCGGGCCAGGAGCTCGCCCATCCCAAATGGCTTGGTCACGTAGTCGTCGGCGCCAGCATCCAATGCCGCGATCTTGTCCCTCTCCCCCTCGCGAACCGAAAGCACGATTATGGGCACGGTGGTCCAGCCCCGCAGTCCCTGGATCACTTCCAAACCGTCCATTTCGGGCAGACCCAGGTCGAGGATCACCGCATCCGGGCGATGATCGGCCGCCACCCGCAACGCCTCTTCGCCGCTGCGCGCCACATCGACCTTGTATCCGATGGCCTGGAGGTTGACGGCAAGGGCTCGCACGATCTGTGGCTCATCGTCGACCACCAACACCCGAATCGGCTCAGCCATGGGAGTCGCCACTCGAAATCGTCGTGACGGCCCGCGTGACCGGGACGACTTTGAGGGCAATCACCATTGTCGTGCCCCCTCCCGGCGTGTCCTCGACCAGGAGGTCGTGACCCATGGCATCGAGGAAGCCACGCGACACCGCTAGACCCAGGCCCACACCGGCGCCCCTTGGCGCGTCACCGAGCCTCTGGAAGGGTTGGAAGATCTTCTCCCGATCGGCGATGGGGATTCCTGGCCCTCGGTCGATCACTCGAAGATCGATACGGCCCGCTACCCGGCCTGCTGTCACCCGGACCGGGCGGTCCACGGGCGACCAGGTGAGCGCGTTCTCGACGAGATTGGCAACGACCCGCTCCAGCAACTCGGGATCGGTCTGGATCTCAGGCAACGATTCGGGAACGTCGACCTCGACCCGACTCTGAATCGGACCGAGACCGGCCAGAGCAGATGCCGTTACCTCCGCCAGCACGGTGGGTCTGAAAAAAACGTGCAAGGCCCCCATTTGGACCCGACTGGCGTCGAGGAGACGACCGACCAGTCGATTGAGACGTTCGGTCTCGGCGAGGATGGCCTCGAGAAAGGCCTCGGTTTGATCCGGGGACCAGTCCACTCCTGTCTCCAAGAGGCTGGTGACAGACGCCTTGATGGAGGCAAGAGGGGTCCTCAGATCGTGTGACACCGCGCCTAACAGGGCAGTTCGGAGACGGTCGGTCTCGGCCATGGCCTCGGCAGACTCCGCTTCGCGTTCCAATTCCTCACGCTCCAGCGCATTGGCGATCTGCACCGCAAAGGCACGCAACACTCGTCGGTCGTCACCGCTCAACTTCCCATCGAGCAAGACCATCACCGTGTCCGGAGTCAGCTCGATCACCTCGGTGCCGGCGCCTGGCTCCGGCAGCTCCGGCGAGCCGGCCTGGGCGAGACTCTCCCATCCATCGGTCCCGCGACGGAGCACCGAGACTGCTCGCAGACCGAAAGTGTCGCGGATTCGGTCGATCGATCCGGCTGGGCCTGTATCGAACACCGGGTGAGGCTGGGAAGTGGTGGCCGCCAGGGCTTCGGCCTGGGCCCGAGCCCGGCGTGCGTCGGCACTTTGCCGGGTGGAGATGCCGACCAGGACACCCACCGCTACTGCCACCAAGAGGAACACAACGAGAGCGACGAGATCGTCGGCGGAGCGGATGGTCAGAGTCCCCTCCGGTGGTGTCAGGTACCAGTTGGCGAGGAGAAAGCCGCCGACCGCGGCCACCACGGACGGGAGCACCCCTCCGATGAGTCCCACCCCCACTGCCAGTAGCAAGTAGAGCAGGAGCCGCGTCTGCATCCCCAACTGGTCCTCGAACGAGACCAACAACCATGTGAGCAAAGGAAGGCCAAGAATCAGCACCGACCATGCCGTCACAAGTCTCCTGATACCGAGAGTGGTCCTTCCTGACCGTCCCTGCTTGAGCCGGGCCCTAGGCGACCCCTCGTAGGAGATGACATGAACATCGATTGTGCCCGATCTTCGGATCACCTTGTGGATGGGCGAGCCCCTGAGAAACTCGTCGAGGCGTGAGCGGCGCGAGGCGCCCATAACGATCTGAGTGGCGTTCTCCGACCTGGCAAACACCAGAAGGGCGTCACCGACGTCGTCACCGACGATCTCGTGATAGCTGCCGCCAAATTGCCCCAGGAGCCCCTGCTGCTCACTCAGGTACTCGTCCTCGGCCACGGAAAGGCCGTCGGTGGGACGCACATAGACGCCAAGCAACACCGCCCGAGATCGCATCGCCATCCGGGCCGCTCTACGGACTACGGCGTCGCCACCCGCCGCCCCGGTCAACCCGACAACTACTCGCTCCTTGGTTTCCCACGGCTCGTCGATTCCCTGCGCATGGCGATACTCGGCAAGCGTCTCATCGACCCGATCAGCTGTCCATGACAGGGCCAGTTCGCGCAGGGCGGAGAGATTTCCGGGGCGGAAGTAGTTGGCCAAAGCGGCGTCGACCCGCTCGGCCGGATAGATCTTGCCCGCGGCCATACGGGCTCGGATCCCCTCCTGGGTCAGGTCAACCAACTCGATCTCGTCGGCCCGCCGCACCACCGAATCGGGGATGGTCTCTCGTTGCTGCACCCCCGTTATCTCGAAAATCACGTCGTTGAGGGACTCCAAATGCTGGACATTCAATGTGGTGAGGACGTCGATCCCCGCGTTGAGGATCGTGTCCACGTCCTCCCATCGCTTTGCGTTTCGAGAGCCGGGCACGTTGGTGTGCGCCAACTCGTCGACAACGGCAATATCGGGCTGACGGGCAAGCACCGCATCGAGGTCCATCTCCTCGAACATCCCACCTCGATAATCGAGCGCTCGCCTGGGGATGATCTCGAGATCACGAATGACCTCCGCCGTCTCGATGCGACCGTGGGTCTCGACGAACCCGATCACGACGTCCTTCCCCAAACCCCTGATCCGATGGGCCTCCTCGAGCATGGCGACAGTCTTGCCGACGCCCGGAGCGGCGCCCAAGAACACTCGGAGTCGGCCCCGCGTCACATCATCGACGCTACTCCCGTCGTGACAGATCACGGCCTCAGCCGACGTCATCGGCGGCGATCTGGACCCAACAGGGTCATCGACCTCCGAGGCAAGGGTTGGCCGGTCACGAGTATTCGAAGACGCCCGCAGCAACTGCGGTCACACCCGCCAGGATCGTCAACACGAGACCGATCAGAGCAGCTTCGAGCAACAGGCTGTCGGCGCCGACATCGTTTGTCACCCGTCTCGCCAGCTTGCGCGTCGCCAGCACCGCCACCGTTATCAGACCGCAGCCGGTGAGCAGCATGCGGGGAGCCAATCGGAGACCTGACACGACGCCGGCCGGGTCGGACAGTGCAAGTTGGATTCGCACAAATGCCGGTGTACCGCGCCATCCCGTCTGGAGGAAGGGACCAAACAAGATCCTGACGGCCCTGACCTCGATCTTGACGGTCTCGTGATCGCTGGCCTTCCGAGTCAACAAACCGTAAGGAATCCGAGCCTGACGCGTACAGAACGCGTTAGGGCCCGTCACGTTGCGCTAAGAGAGGGGTATCAAGGATTCCCCGGCCTCGGGTATGAGGGAAGCCACTGCACGTCTTCGTGACGGCCCGCCCGGTCGGCACGATGGTCAGGCGCCGATGAGGGGCGAAGGGTGAGCAGTCGTTCTATACGCAGTTTCTGGAACAAGCAAAGGCTGTTCGGGCGGCCTCTCGCCACGAGCGAAGAGGACAACCAACTCCTACCCAAGCGCTTCGCACTGCCGGTTTTCGCATCGGACCCCCTGTCATCCGTTGCGTACGCCACCGAGGAGGCCATGCTGGTCCTGGCCCTGGCCGGAACCGCTGCGTACAGCTACCTGACGCCGGTATCCCTGGCCGTAGCCACGCTGCTATTGATCGTCATCGTCTCCTACCGACAGACGATCAAGGCATACCCCGACGGCGGTGGAGCCTTCATCGTCTCGAGTGAGAATCTGGGGATACGCGCCGGGGCAGTCGCCGCGGCCGCCCTTCTCACCGACTACGTGCTCACGGTTTCAGTGTCGGTGGCAGCCGGCGTGGCTGCCATCACTTCTGCAGCTCCCGCCCTCATCCCCTGGCGAGTGACGATCTCAATCGGATTCGTGGTGCTGCTGACGGTTGCCAACCTGAGAGGCGTCAAGGAGGCCTCGCGTCTGTTCGCTGCCCCCACCTATCTGTTCATCGTGATGGTGGGGACCATGCTCATCCTCGGGTTTGTCAAGTGTCTCGATGGTGTCTGTCCGACGGCGGTCTCGTCGGGCGTCGAAATCGAGGCCGAACTGGGTGTCGTCGGGCTGTTTCTGATCCTCCGAGCTTTCGCTTCCGGTTCGACTGCCCTGACCGGAGTCGAAGCCGTAGCCAACGGGGTGCAGGCGTTTCGCGTCCCCAAGGCCCACAACGCGGCGACAACGCTGGCCATCATGGGAACGATCTCGATCACCATGTTTCTCGGGATCTCGACGCTTGCCCAACTGTTCGATGTCCGGATCTCCGAAGACACCATCGACGAATATGGCACGGTCATCTCACAGATCGGGCGGGCCGCGTTTGAAGGCGGTCCCGGGTTCTATCTGCTTCAGGTGTTCACCGCCGCAATCCTGATCCTGGCCGCCAACACCGCCTATCAGGATTTCCCTCGATTGTCCGCCATCCTGGCCCGGTCGAGACTCATGCCACGTCAGTATCTCAACCGCGGGGATCGTCTCGTCTTCTCCAATGGTGTGGTGACCCTGGCCCTAATGGCGTCGATCCTGCTGCTCATCTTTCAGGCTGAGGTGAGCCGGCTCATCCAGCTCTACGTGGTCGGGGTCTTCACCTCATTCACCCTCAGCCAAACCGGAATGGTCAGACACTGGCTGAAGACCAGGGAGACGGGTTGGAGATGGTCGGTTGTGATCAACGCCGTCGGCGCGGTGACTACCGGTGTCGTCCTCATCGTGGTTGCAACAGTCAAATTCTCCCATGGCGCCTGGATCGTGATCCTCCTCATCCCACTCCTTGTGGCCTTAATGACTGCGATTCGCCGCCATTACCTGGGTGTCGCCGCCCAGTTGCGGCATATCCGGGTCGATGCCCACCCGAAACCGACCCGAGTTGTGGTCTTGGTGGCCCACCCCGACGAGCGCACGGATCGCGCCATCCAGTACGTGTCTTTCCTGAACGTCGAAACCGTCACCTGTGTACACGCCGAAGAGGCGACCTCGGATGATCTGGTCTATACCTGGGACCGGGTCCACCCCACGTTCCCCCTGGAGATTCTCCCCGGTGAGCACGAGTCGATCTCACGGAGAGTCGTGGAGCGTGTCAGGGAGGAGCGCGACACCCATCCCGACTCGACGATCACCGTGGTCCTCGGCGAGCAACTGCGCACCCGATCGTCCATCCTGAGCGCCTTCACCCATCCCCATAGTCTCGCCATCAAGGCCCGGCTTCTGTTCGAGCCACAGATCGTCGTCACCGACCTGAATGTGCTCAAGCGATCCCGGCGCAGTCGCCTCCCCCGGATGTCGATCAGTCATGTCGAACAAGTCGTGCTCATATCGGACATGACCCGGCCGATTCGGGAGGCGCTGACCTATGCCCAGGGCCTGGGTACCCCTACCACCGCCATCCACATCGACGTCGACACCGCGCAACGGGAACGGGTGGAACATCATTGGCAGGCAGCGGGATATGACTTCCCTCTGCAGATTGTGCCCAGCCCTTACCGAGAGATCGTCGACCCTTTGGTCGAGTACCTTCGCGAGCGACGCAGGACCGCGCTACCGGGAACACTCATCTGCGCGGTCATCCCTGAATTCGTGGTCCCAGGCCGAATCACCCAGATCCTCCACAACCAGACGGGCTTAACCATCAAGGGCATTCTGGCGGCGGAGGTCGGGATCGCAGTCACCAGTGTTCCCTTCCATCTCGACCCGGACTGGCATCGGACTCGCCAAAGGACATCCGCCGGATCATCCTCGCCCGATCCGGACCCGAATCCGCCGATGTCGCGCACACATCCAACCGATTGATATTCGGCTGCCGACCCTGTCTGGGTTCCACCCGAGTCGGTCTCATCGCAAGATTCCAGGGGTTCGAGCACCGATACGATGTGGGCCAGCAACCCACAGGAGCCGTTCGATGCGAATGCCAGATGATCTGGAAGCCGCCTTCAACCGACAGGTCACCATGGAGCTCACTTCGGCAACTGCCTACTTGCAGATTGCTGCCTTCTTCTCCGACCGCAACCTGGTGGGGATGAGTGCCTGGATGCGGGCGCAAGCGAGCGAAGAAAGGGCCCACGCCGACCGATTCTTCGACTTTGTCCTCGATCGGGGCAACCAGGTGCGGATCGGCGACACTCCGGCACCAATGGCCGAGTTCGACGGGCCTGAGCAGGCTTTCGAGGCCGCTCTGGATCAGGAGCGCGCCGTGACCGAAGCGATCCACACTCTCTATCGTCTTGCCTCCGATCTCGGTGATCTGGCCAGTTTCCCCTTCCTCCAGGCTTTCATCGCAGAGCAGAACGAGGAGGAGTCCGCGGTGCAAACGATCCTCGATCGGCTCAGGCTCGCCTCCGGCGACTCGGGAGCCATCTTCCTCCTCGATCACGAGTTGGGGGCGAGGGGGGGCGAGCCACAAGCGTGAGCGAGGCGGCCGAGAGGAGGCTTCAGTGAATTGGGCGCGAATCTTCTTTGGCTCGGTGGTGGTGGCCATCGGTGTCCTGCTGCTGCTGGACAACTCCGGTGTGCTCGACGCCGGGGACGTGATCGGCACCTGGTGGCCGGTGGCGCTCATCGTCGCCGCGCTGTTCGCTCTGCTGGCGAACCCGCGTCATTGGCAGGTGCCGCTGATCGTGGTCGTGGTGGGCACCGCCCTCCTGCTGCGCACGCTCGAAGTCGTCGACTCCCTCGACCTCGTCATACCGGCCCTGCTGATCCTGATCGGGGTCTTCGTGATGTTCGGAAGGAGCCGGCCAGGGCGGGAAGTCTCCGATAGCGACCGGATCTCGAGTTTCAATGTGTTCTCCGGCACGGAAGTCGCATCGCACTCCCCCCAGTTCAAAGGTGGGAATATCGGCGCCATCTTCGGGGGAGCCGAGATCGATCTCCATGATGCCCAGCTTGCCCCTGGCGCCTCCCTCGATGTCTTCGCCGTCTTCGGCGGGGTGGAGGTCTCCGTGCCTGAGGGATGGCATGTCGTCACTCGTGGATTCCCGATCTTCGGAGGCTTCGAGAACGTGACCGCCAAGGAGCGAATTGGCCCGGCTGCGCCTGTCCTCGAGGTGCACGCCACCATCCTCTTCGGCGGTGTCGAGATCAAGCATTGACAGGGGCGACCTAACACGCAACCCGTGTCGGCAGGGGCGTACCCTCCCCGATCGTGAAGAAATCGATCACCGCAACTCTGTTCCTCGTTGTCGCCGCATGCACCAGCCAAGCCGAGATCGAACCACCCGTCGACGGGCCAACCACGGGAATAATCGAGGCGCTCGATGGCACGCCCTGCCCGAATTCGGACTTCACCTGTGTGAGAATCGAGATGCCCCTCGATCATTTCGAGAGCTCCGACGACAGGACGATCGACGTCACCTTTGCCATTCTCCCCGCCACTGGTGACAGCAAAGGGGCGTTCGTGACCGCCACCGGAGGGCCCGGGACCGCGGGGATCATGTCCGCCGACTCCTACACCTCGGCTCTCGACCCCGCCATCCCCGAACAATTCGACATCGTCTTCTTCGACCAGCGGGGAGTCGGCATGTCGGGAGGCCTGACCTGTCCTCAGGCGGCCCTCGACTTCTATCGCGCCGACGCCGACCTCGCCACCGAAGCCGGGAAGGACCTCATGATCGAATCGGCCTCGACCTTCGCCACGGCCTGCGTCAGCGAGATGGGTGACCCGGAGTCGCTGCCTTTCCTCTCGACGGCCCAGGTGGTGGAAGACCTGGAGGCGTTCCGCCAAACCTTCGGGTTCGAAGAGTTCGTTCTCTATGGCGAGAGCTACGGGACCCAGGTGGCACAGACCTATGCCGCCGCACACGGGGACCAACTCGATCGACTGCTTCTCGACGGGACCGTCGATCTGACCCTCGACGGATTCACGTTCTACGGTCAGCAGGCGACGGCCTTCGGCCAGACGTTGCAAGCAACCTTCAACGCCTGCGAGGCCGATACCACGTGCGTCGAGAACATGGGGGATGATCCAGGCACCGCCTACGACACCCTCGCCGCACTGCTCTCCGAAGGTCCGCTCACTGCTGAATTCCCGTTGGCCGACGGGACAAGTGAGGAGCGGTCGTTCGGTCTCGCCGACCTCGAGATCGTGGCCAGCGGCCAGATGTACGGTGAGACCGACCGCATGCTCTTCATCCGGGCCCTGGCAGCCAAGTCGAGCCAGGGTGACGTGGTTCCGCTGCTGAGACTGCTCTACTCCAACTTAGGCACCGATCCGGTCGATGAAAGCATCATCGAAGACCCGTCCTGGTCGGATGCCATCTATTACGCCGTCGAGTGCCAGGACTACAACTTTCCGGGTGAGAGCCCTCAAGATGTAGTCGACTCCTTCTTCGACGCGGGAGCGGATTTCGACCATCAGAGGTTGGGCTCGATCTTCTATGGCGACCTCCCTTGTGCCTTCTGGCCGGACCGCAATACCGAGGTCGACCGCCCCGAGCCCTTGGTCGCCGAGGGGATCCCCACCATGGTCCTCGGCGCCACCGCCGATCCGGCCACCCCATTCTCCAATGGTGTCTCGGTGTGGAGCCGACTCGCCGATGGCTTCCTGATGACCCAAGGAGGGGGCCCACATGTGATCTTCGGTAGGGGCTATCCCTGCCCCGATGAAGACACGACGGCTTTTATCCTCGACGGAACCGCGCCCTCGGTCTCCACTTGTGACGGTGTCGTGGTCGACCTCTATCAGCCCCTGATCCCTGCGTCGGTCAATGAGTTCGAAGACGCCGAGACCATGTTCGATACGGTCGAGTGGGAGATCTACTACTTGCCCGAGTATTACTACTGGGACGGGATCGAGGACTCGGGGGCGGGTTGCAACTTCGGCGGCAGCGTCGTCTTCGTCTCGACCGACGCCGGCTACGGGTTTGAGTTCGCAGAATGTGCACTCAGCGACGGGCTAGTGCTCACCGGGACCGGGAGCTACGACATCGAAACCGACACCTTCGCATTGGACGTGACTCTTGGATCGCCGGAATGCGCCTACAGGTACGAGCGGGCCGGAGCAGATACGAGCGTCGAGGATTCCTGCCCTACCGACTCGTTCGAGGCCTGACGAATCGCGTGGCGGTTCAGTAACGCCAGTCGATCATCTGGTCAACAGGTGCGAAGTCGTCGACCAACGGCGAAGCACCATCGATGAAACGGGTTAGATCGTCACCGGTGACCACGACTTCGGAGCCGGCCCGGGACGCGATCTTCGATTCGATCGCCGCAACATCAAGCGGTCGATTGGAGCCCACCAGGACATAGTTACCACCCTCGCCCCCATGGAAGTACCCGGGTGGCGCCATCACCGCCACATGCCCGAACACCTCGTCGAGGGTGGCGGTGGCGGAGCGTGCAAACGTTGCTTCGTCGTAGTCGATGACATTCACGGTATAGATCCCATCCGGTCGGAGGCGAGCTGCGATCTCCGCCACGAACTCAACCGTTGTGAGATGCCACGGCACGGAGAGACCGCTGAACGCATCGCCAACCACCAGGTCGAGCGACCCGATTTCCACGCTCTGCAGCGAGCGCCGGGCATCGTCGATGACCACCACCGCTTCGTCCTCGAAACCCAGGTCGGCCCTGCCGATATCCACCAGCTTGGAGTCGATCTCGAGGACCGTCTGCACCGACCCGGGTCGGGTGGTGTCCAGATATCGGGGCAAGGTGAATCCCCCGCCGCCGATCGCCACCACGTCGATGGGCCCTGGCGGATTTTCTACATCGACTACGTCAACGATTGCCTGCAGATAGCGAAACTCGAGATGAGTCGGGTCGGCGAGGTCGACATAGCTGTTGTGCCCCCGGTCGAGGATCAGGAGGCGGCCCGAGGGGCGAGCTTGATCGATCTCGACCTGCGCGCAGTGGTAGGTGGTCTCGTAGTCGCATGGGCCGCCACCGGCCAGCAGAGCGGTCCCCAGGACTGCGGCGAGCGTCAGCGCCCCCACCGAAGCCCAGGCGCTCCGTCCGATCCAGATGGCCAGTCCTCCAAGAGTGAGGGCGACCCCGACACCGAGCACGATCGGACGAGTGGGGAACGCTGCAATCAGCACGAAACCGGTGACGAAGGTCCCGAATATCGCACCAGCGGTTCCGATAGCCGAGAAAGAACCCACGACCGACCCCGTCTCCTCCAATGAGCTAAGGCGGATCTTGACCACCACCGGGGATACCGCCGAGAGGAGGGCAGCCGGGAGGAAGAAGGCGACAGTGGTGAGGGCAACGATGCCGAGCGGCCCACTGTCCGCGGCGGGGCCGACGAGATCGACAAGCAGCGGAGCGGCAAGGGCGGAGAGCCCACCCGCCACCAGCAATGGCCCGACAAGGCCGACGGGATCCCGACGATCGGCGGCCCGGCCACCGAGCCAGGCGCCGACCGAGATGCCGGCCAGGACGACCCCGATGATTCCGGTGAACACCTCGAGGCTCACACCGAGATAAGGAGCGAGGAGGCGGCCGGCGAGGATTTCGAGGACGAGCACCGCAGCTGCCGTTGCGAACACCAGGAGTCGGGCCAGAGTCTGAGACAAGAAGCGAGAGCGTATTCCTGCGTTGCCGGCTACAAGGCGCCAGACATGTCGCGGACCTGCAACGTTCTTCGTGACATGAGTCCAATACCATCATCGGGCCGTGATCGCCGATCCACAATCGCAGGACGAGCAGTCACCTGGCTCACCTCGGCTGATTCGGCTGGTTGGCCCGACCGGGATTACGGCGGAATTGGCCAACCACGGAGCCCGTCTGACCAGACTGCTGGTCGACGATGTGACGGGACGACCCCTCGATGCCGCTCTCGGATTCGACACCCTTGCCCAGTACTACGCCAACGTGGGTCTCTACTTCGGAGCAACTGTCGGCCGCGTGGCGAACCGAATCGGAGGTGCCAGCTTCATACTTGACGATGTCACCTACAAGTTGGCCCCCAACGACGGCACCAACCATCTGCACGGTGGGACAGTCCGCAGCTTCGATCGCGTCATCTGGGATGTGGCAGTGCTCGATCCCGACGGCGCCTCGGTGCAGTTCAGACATGCCAGTCCTCACCTCGAAGAGGGCTATCCGGGCAACCTCGAAGCCTCCGTCACCTACACCTTGACGCAAGAGAACGGGTTGCGCATCGACTATCGGGCGATCACCAATCGGCGAACCCCGGTCAATCTCACTCATCACACCTATTGGAACCTCGAGGGAGGCGAAGCAGCCGCGACAGTTGACAAGCACCTCCTGACCGTGTTCGCCGATCAGTACATCCCTTCCGACGATCACCTGATCCCGCTGGGGCCTGAGGCTCCTGTTCACGAAACACCGCTCGACTTCAGGGCTCCGACTGAGTTGGGCCCGAGGATTCGAGCTCTATCCGGCGAGCCGAGCGCAGGTCTGGACCACAACTTCGTTGTTGCGAACTGGGACGCCACCTTGCGTCACGCGGCCAGACTGGAGCTTCCTTCCAACGGCGTTGCCATGGATCTGCACACGACGCAACCCAGCGTTCAGATCTACTCGGGCGGCCACATGCCGCCGACGACGGGGAAAGGAGGGGTCCTCTATCCGACAAGCGGTGGGATCTGCCTCGAAGCCCAGCATTTCCCGGACTCGGTCCACCATCCGGAATACCCCACCGTGCTCTTGGAACCGGGCGACACGTACCGCCAGACCACCGAGTACCGATTCTCGAGGCTCTGACTACTGGTCGGAGATGGCGCTGGGAACCGGAGTCCGCGCCGCTACCACATCGGCGAGGGACTGCCCTGGCAGCAGAGGTGCGTGACATGCCGCGAGATGAGCCTGGGAGTGGAGACGCAACTCGGGGACCTCCTCGGCACAGAGGTCGAACGCAATCGGGCACCGGGTTCGGAACACACAGCCTGATGGAGGGTTGACCGGGCTCGGCAGATCTCCTTCGAGGACGATTCGCTTGCGGGTGCGCTCCACGGTCGGGTCCGGGATCGGCACCGCTGACAGCAGTGACTGGGTATAGGGGTGGATCGAACGGTCATAGACATCCTTGTGATCCCCGACCTCCATCAACTTGCCCAGATACATAACGGCGATGCGATCGCTGATGTGGCGGACCACGGACAGATCGTGAGCGATGAATACGTACGAGAGATTGAGCTCCTTTTGGAGGTCCTCGAGGAGGTTGAGGATCCCGGCCTGGATCGAGACGTCGAGGGCCGACACCGGCTCGTCGAGGATGATCAGCGATGGGCGGAGACTGAGGGCTCGGGCCACCCCGATTCTCTGTCGTTGCCCCCCCGAGAACTCGTGGGGAAAGCGGTTTGCGTGATCCGGGGACAGACCGACCAATTCGAGCAGCTCACCCACGATCGCCCGATGGTCACCGGGGATATCGTGCACTTCCAAGGGCTCGGCGATGGCAGCCCCGATGGTCATCCTGGGATCGAGGGAGGCGTAAGGGTCCTGGAACACGATTTGCATCTCGGAGCGAAGCTCGCGCATCTCTTCCCGACCCAATGTTGTGATCTCTTGGCCGCGGAACCGGATCGAGCCCGAGGTCGGCTCCAGCAGGCGGAGGATGCATCGGCCCACCGTCGACTTCCCCGAGCCCGATTCGCCAACCAGCCCCAGGGTCTCACCAGGATCCAGGCTGAAAGAGACACCAGAAACCGCGTGGACCGTCTGTTTGATCACCCTGGTTCCCACGTTCTGACGGACCTCGAAGAGCTTGAAGAGATCGGTGACCTCGAGCAATGGCTCGCTCAAGCACTCACCTCCGCCGCGATCTCCTCGACTCTGACGCAAGCGGTTTCGATGGCCCCAAAAGGCTTGAGCTCCGGAATCTCGCCGGCACAGACATCTGCCGCGTAGGGGCAACG
>Ga0326597_10008338_pt1 | contig 13996 bp, 9 predicted proteins | sample RVTome_12_FD_203789 | JGI IMG/M metagenome (GOLD analysis project Ga0326597, IMG submission 203789) | Soil microbial communities from uranium-contaminated site in the Upper Colorado River Basin, Wyoming, United States - RVT100D185 | ecosystem: Environmental > Terrestrial > Soil > Contaminated >... | reverse complement strand
CCGGCGGTGGTGCCGCCGCCAGTTCCGGTAGAGCCGCCGCCGGTGTTAGTTCCGGAACCGTCTACCGGCGTGATGGCAAGGTAAACATCGGAATATTCGCTGGGATAGCCAAGGGTGGCTTGCAATCCGTAATTGCTGGTGTAGATGAGCCGGGAGCCGTCACGGCTTACAGAAATCCGAGGCATCCAGTTATAACTATTGAACGGACGACTCCGATGATGCAGCAGCCGGCGAGTTTCGGTTCCGTCCAGCTTGATCTGCAAAATTTCATTGGTGAAGGGAACCCAATTGATGGTGCCGGGATTGGGATCGCTCGGGGCATAGGTTTCCGCGAAGACCCAGCCGCTGTTGTCCGTTCCAGAGATGTGCACAGCCAGGCTCCAATCCAAAGTGAGCAGGCACGTTTGCTGCGCGGTGGACAACTTGATCTTCACAAATCCGTTGTTGCAGCCGGCCAAGGGAAGAGCGTCATTGGAGTTCGTCCAAACCAGAACCTCGCTGCCATCCGTATCGAGGGTCAAATCCATATGGCCGCCTGCATGGGCAACCTGACGCAAGTAATTCATGTTGGCGTCGAAAAGCTCAATCCCGTTGTAGCGACTCGTTCCCGCCTGAAGCCATGTGACCGTCACATTGTTGTAAGGTGTGATATAGACGCTGTCAAAACCTCTGCCGGCGGTATCAAGGGCCGGTCCCTTGGTGTTCGTGTTTAGTTCATAAACGAAAACGTAGCGGTTATCGCCTACTAAAACGAAATGATTTCCGTCCTGGCTGATATCGGATTCTCCCCGGCCGCTGATGGACGAATACTCGCTGAAGGTGCGCACCGTAGATATAACGCCAGTTGCAACGTTGTATTGCCGAAGCTGGTTGATGAAATGGTAGAAGAGAACGTTTGGATCCGTTCTGGACCAGCGCGGTTCGCTCGAGGTGTTGATTTCGAACGGAAGAGCACGGAGAAAGCTCCCGGAACCGTCATACAAGGCGAAGTAACTTTGATGAGCAACCAGGATCTTGGAATTGTCCTGGTTAAAGGGGGTCATCGTGGAATATTCGTTGTTGACAAAGATCAGGTTCCCCCCGGAATCGAGGTTGGGTGTGACTAGAGCATTTGATATGCGGGTGACACTCGTCCCGAACATTGGATCTGCATAGCTGGCTCCGACCGCCGGCGGTTGGAACGTGTAATAATTGGAAGCCTGCGAGACATTTGCGTCGGCTGTATATGCGCCCGCATATCCCACGAAAAACAGAAGCTCCAGAGCGAATCCACCCACGAACGTTCTAAGAAGCATGTTGCGCATTGAAAGGTCCCCTCGAAAACATGGGGCAGATCGTTGGGTTGGATCCCGTGTCCTTCCAGTGTGGGAGTCACAAGGTCTCCATCCAAAACCTGCCAAAGGTCAGCAAGGGTGTGAACTCTTGCTGGGACGCGCAGAAAACGAGCTGGTGGATATGGATTTCATGGGTTGGATTCGAGGAACGGCCCTCGGGGAGTCGGACGACTTCAACAGACTCTGCACGGTGGGCACCAGACGCCGGACCAACTCTTCTTCTTCCAGATAGGCGTCCGCGCCCCAGCCATGGGCATCTCGCCCAAAACCCGGAGGGAAGCCTGTTACGATCAGCTTCGAACTCGGGCTGGCAATTTTGACGTCACGGAGGATCGTGCCTGCCGCCTGGCCCAGCAACCTCATGTTGACGATGACGAAGTCCGGCCGCAGATGGGACACTTGCCCCGGCACTGCCGATCCATTGCTCAACCGCGCCACAATCCTGAACTTCAACTGGCGCCAGAAAAGGTGCTCGATGACACGCAACAACGGAGCGGGCTCAACAGCAACCAGGATTGTGACTCTGCGCATCGCCTCTCCCATCCGCAACAACCGTGTGAACTCAACCGTCATGAACTCTCTGCCTTGTCCAAAGGGATGATCGGTCGTTACGGAAAGGAATGAAATTGGGAGTCGGCCTTAGTTTTGTGGGAAATTTGCCTCAGAGCATCTGCGGCCCACCAGGTGCGGAACACTGCGGGCGATGTCACACGGAAGTCCAGCGCTATTTCTGGCTGTGGAATCTGTTATGTGTTCAACTGGTGGAGCGGAGTGCGGGAAAGTAGTTGTGAGCAACCTTCCAGAGCTCGAAGAGGGATTGAATGCGAGCCTATGGATTGCAAAAGGCGGGATCCGGGCAAAACCACGTCCTGGGGGAAACAACCCGGAGAAAATGTCGGGGCGGGTTACTTATGGCGGGGATGCGTGGCGTTGGAAAACACGGCGGGAAACTCAATCAGCTTTCTGCGGAGAGCGTACTTGATGAGTTCCGTCCTGTTATGTAGATCCAACTTACGCATGAGATTGTATTTGTGCACATCTACGGTTTTCAGACTGAGGTTCAATCTCGTTGCGATATCTTTCACCGTAAGGCCGTCAGCCAGCAACTTGAGTACTTCCCTTTCGCGGTTACTCAGCGTGTCATATCGTGTTCTAGGAGCAGGGGCGCCTTCAACATATTGATTCACCACCGCCTGCATTGCCAGAGGGCCCAAGTACTTTTCTCCCTTGTGCAGGCTATGGATCGCTTCGAGCAATTGGGCTGCAGGCACGTCTTTCAGAATGTATCCGGAGGCACCGGCGTTCAAGCAAAGGCCAATGATTTCCTCTTCTTGGTACATGGTAAGGACGAGGATCTTGATGCGCTTATCCATCTTTGCAATGCGTCGGACAGCCTCATAGCCCACCAGAGCAGGCATCGACACGTCCATGAGCACGACGTCCGGACGAAGCCGCAGGGCATCATCCACAGCCTGCTTTCCATCAGTGGATTCACCCACAACTTCAATTGTTGGGTCTGCACGAAGGATCGCTTTGATTCCCTCGCGAAACAGAGTATGGTCATCGCAGATCAAGAGCCGGACGGTTCCTGGGACTCTCATCCGAGTCAACCGAACTCTGCCGGAAGCCGGGCCTTTTCCATTGCTGTGTTTCATGAACTTCTCCCGCACAACTGCTTTCCCCCGATGGTCCGCTCCGAAGGACTCTCTAAGAAGCCTTCTCTCGATCGTGGACATGCCCATCCGTCTCAGTCAGCTCCATTCCCCGAAGAGATAGATCAACTTCGATTCGAGTTCCGTGCCGACGGCTTCCCGGACGAACCGGCCAGGATTCGATGTGAAACCTGCCTCCCAGTCTTCCGATTCTTTCCCGCATGGCAGCCAGGCCAAAGGCCCGTTGCGATAATGTGCCGGTATGGTCAAAGCCAACCCCATCATCTTCGATCCCCATCACCAGGACGGCTTTCTTTACGCTTCCCAACTTGATCGTTACGCGTTTTGCTTGGGAATGCCGGACCACATTGGAAAGCGCTCCCTGGAGGACCCGGTAGAGTGCAGTTTCGTAGCTGGAGGGCAAATCCTGGGGCAAGTTCCCCTCGTCCACCTGAATCTGGATGCCGGTCCTTAGAGTGAATTGACGAGAGTAAATTCTCAAGGCCGGGAGGAAGCCAAACTGAGCCAACATAGCCGGCCCCAAATCAAGTATCAGTCGCCGGACCGAATCGACGGAATAGGAAACCAATGCCAACGCCTCTTCCAATTTGGATTGTAACCGCGAAACGTCTCCGCGTTTCAAATCCGTCGCCATCATTTCCAAATAGAGTTTTAGGACGAGCAGATTGTGCCCAATATCGTCGTGTAAGTCGCGCGAGAAGGTCAATCTCTCCTGTTCCTGCAACCTGCGCCAGCTAGCGACTCCCTCCGCGGCGCAACTGGAAAGGGTCAAGAACTGGGTCGTGGCTAACAGTCTGGTCAGGGCCCAAGCCGGCTCTTTTTCCTTTGGCGTTGCGCGAACCAGGTATGGGAGGCAGGACTCGAGATAGAAGCCGAGCGAAGCAGCGATATGTGCCTGCGGAATCCCTATTCTTTCGAGAACTTTTCCTTGGCGGTCGAGTTCCTGTCGGTATGCGTCAAAGTTTCCAGTCCCCAGGCTCTGATACTGTGCCTCCAGCGTAAGCGGAAAGAGCGCCTTCAATTCGTCTTCCCCGATTCCGGTGTTGGCGAGCCTCTTGCGCCACGCGGCTCGAATGTCCGCAAAATGCGGACGCAGCGAGGTCATGGCCCGACGAATGGGCGCTTTGATCTCCGAAAGTTGACGCCGTATACGCATCAGTTCCTAGGAGACGGGGAAACGGTCAGGGGTTCCTCGTCGTTGGGATCGTGTTGTCCGCTGCTGGCCGCCGCGCTGGTTGAAGTCGAAGTTTCATCCAGTTTTTCCCCGAGCTCACGCTTCATTCTGTAGAGAAGCTCCGGGTCCTTGTTCCACTGGTAGACGGTTGTTACCATTCGGGAAACCGCCCTGTCCGCGACATCCGAAAGGCCTCGGCCGGCAAGAAGAACCAAGTACTCATAGTCCTCCAGTCCTTCCCGAATCAACTTCAACCGAATGCTTTCGATTGGGATATCAGTCCTCCCGCCGATCTGCCTTGGCCGACCGGGATAGAACAAAGTCCCATCACCGTTGCCTCCGAACATGTAAATGTGGTCCCATGGATCCCTGTCCTGGGAAAAAGCTTCGTTCATGCTAAAGTATAGTTCGCCCTCCACTTTGTATTTCCAAGCAAGCCACGGCATGATGCGATTGGAAACGGGAGCAACATCCACAACGTAACTCGGCCATCCACGGAAGTAATCTCCGCGCGACAGCTTGCAGCCATGGCTGGCGCAAGACTGATACCACCAAAGACTTTTCCCTTGCCGGACCTCCTCTTCATAAGCGTCTCGCGGCACCGTGCGCTCACAGTAATCCGGATGTTCCGGGTCGGTATCCAGGCAGTTGATCAAAGGCGTCCAGATATCCACAACATCTTTCAAAGATCCGTCAAAGGAAGTCGTAACAAGATTGCGGATTCTTGAATCAGCGAGGCGCGCTACTTGCGCTTTCGCCGCGACCTGAGGATAGGTCCTAAGAGGGGGTTCGTCCCACACATAGTAAAAAAGGCGATCCAGCCAGCCCTTTTCCGAGAAATGCTTGACCCATTCCATCCAATAGGAAACCTTCTTTTCATCAGAGTCCGCGCCTTGGTGTGTGCGCAAATCCACGGACGTAGATCGCGCGCCGAAAAGCGGCTCGTCCTCAGCAAAGACAGTGCCGTCCAAAAACGGCCCAACTTCCCGGTCGTAACGGGTCCAATCTATCCGGCCATTGGAGGAGAAGGGGGGCGCCGCCATGGTCCCGCCATGGATGCTGATTCGGTGCCAAAGGGCGGCTTTGGCGTAGAGATATGTGATCGAAGCCAGTTCATGGTCCGTAGTGTAACGGCCCCGGTGCTGCTTGAGCGCGGTCAAGCCGCTCAGACCAAACGAAGATTTCAGGCTGGAAGAGGATGGAAGGGCGAAGTTCCATACGCGCAACGTAATCGGAATTGCAGCCTCAGGCAACCCCGGAGAGGTAACAGCAACCTTGCCGGAATAGGTGCCGGGAACGGTATCGGGAGGCACGAAGATTTCGATCCACAAGGGCTGGTTTCGACCTCGAATCAAAGTGAAAGGAAATGCGTTGCGCCTTTCTCCGTGATACCGGTCCACTTGCGGGATCAAGGGATCCGGCCATTCTCCCGCCTTCCCCTCCAGAGAAGAAGGGAACTGAAACGTCAAATAGCGTTCCAAATAGATCGTGATATTGTCGCTTTCGATGGAATGACCTGGAGGTCCCAGCATATCTGAAATCTGCACGTCGACCTTCTCCACATCGCGCGAGTCCGCACGCAGCACGATCTGGAACGGCTCGAATTCGTTGCGTCCGGCAAAGAGCTCCACCCCCTGCGAAGGTCGCGCTGGAGGATCGTCCGCGGGTCTTACCTTTACCAAAGCATGCGTGGTCCACCAGCGCAAGTCCTGAGCCCCGGCTTCACCTACAAGCAACGTGTGAAGAATTACGGCACCCGCGATTTGAAAGCAAACGAGCAGTCGCTGCTGAACACGATTGAACATGTCAAGCGTTCTCCGAACAAGAATCTCGAAATCCAGGGGGCAAGCGCGTCCAGGCCCCCTGCTTGGCCAATCCCGGCTTCACCGCAGAGACGAGTCTGCACAAATCCAACACTCTTTCCGCCCAGGAGTGGGAGTCCATGGTTTGTGAGATTGCCATTGTGGGACCTCGCTGTCCTTCCGCCAGTAGTGTTTCGATCTGATCCAGAAAATGTCCGTGCGATGCTCCGAGCCGCACCGCATTCCCCAGTTTCGCCGCCTCCGGAATGGCGCTAGACACAACGGGGAGGCCGGCTGCGAGATACTCGCGCAGCTTGAGAGGGTTGGCGGCCAGCGTAAGGTCATTCAGGACAAAAGGCAGAATGGCAACGTCGAACCCTTTACAATAGGCGGGCAAAAGCTCGTATTCTTTCTTCCCCAGCAAGTGCACGTTGGAGAGGGAACGCAAGGGTTCCGTATTCGTTTCCAGCTTCCCAATCAAGACGAAAGACCACTCCGGCCTGGCTGAAGCCAGGAACCGGATGAGCTCCAAATCGACCCAGTCAGCCACCAGACCATGAAAGCCGATCACCGGAGACCGCATCGCCGCGAGTTCCGGCGGGACAACCGTTGTCGGACTACAGGCCCTTCGGAAATGCTCTACGTCAACGCCATGCCTAACCAGAAAGGTGTTCGGATTGTGATGCCGCTTGCTTTCATATAGCCGATCGGAAGACACAATCACCAAATCCGCTCTTTGGATCAGCCGCCGTTCCATTTCGAGCAAGGCTGTTTTGTTCGTTCCGGTGAATTCCGAGAACTCATCCACGCACTGATAGACGATCAGCTGCTCGCCCAAGGAACCCACAACGTCGGCGGAGGTGGGAAGGAATGTCCATGTGATTGGATTTCTGAAATGCAACTGTCGGAGGGTCCGGCGCAGACACCAGGGGAGCCAGTGTCGGTTGATCCACTGTGCCGTTCGGTTGCCGTGAAACGGAACCGCGAGAGGGGAGTACAGATAGAGGCCGTCGGCCTGGCGTTTGCAGCCTCCAGAAAACTTCCTCAATTTGTGGAACAAGCGCCGGAAATCCCGAGCAGAGACCTGCGGAGTGCGTGTGCCGATGGAATTGACCCAAAGGATTCGGTTCCGCTTCGCCAGCTGCAGCATAATGTGCTTCTTGCTGAGCGGATCGCTGTCCCAGTCGTTGGCAAAGCAGATGATGTCTCGCCCATGGATGATATCGTATGTAGTATCGTGTTCCATTACGCCACCTCCAGAACTTGTTGCCTAGTCACACCAGGCTCCAAGCGCCTTTCCAGGAATTGACGGTGCCAGAATTCAAAGATTAAAAGAGTCCATAGCTCCTGCTCTCTGTTAGCTAATCCGCGTTCATGATCGAGCACGACTTGTTCGAGGACACGATGGTCTAGGTAAAACCGGCAGGCCGAACTCGATGACAAGAGAGCGTCGTGAGTAAGATCTCTCAAGGGGCGGCGAAGCCATTGAGCCGTGGGTACGGGAAATCCCTTTTTCGAGCGCCGCAAGATCGGCTGCGGCAGCTTCTCGCACATCGCCTCTCGCAAGAGAAACTTGCCCCATTGGCCATGGAGCTTGAGTCTTGGGGGCAACCCTGCACAAAACTCCACCAGCTTGTGGTCCAGGAATGGGACTCTCAACTCCAACGCATTGGCCATCGTCATCTTATCGGCTTTCAGTAAAATATCGTCCGGAAGCCAGACCTTGGTGTCGGTGTATAGCATCTGGTCCAAAGGTGCACGACCCCGGGTCTGCTGGAAGCAGGGGAGGAAGATCTCGTCGAGCACACGTTCGGGTCCATTGGGATCGCACTGGCGCAGGAGTTGCTTTCTTAACTCGGGCCGGAAACCTCTCGATACACCCCGGTATCGACTCTCCAGGGGAAGTCCAGCCATTTGCAGATAGTTGCGGTAGGCCTCTCCGGGGATCAGGCGCGCCAGCCCGGGAGCAAGGAGAGCAGGCAACGGCGCCAGGAAGCGGCGGGCATGTTCCAGCGCAAGCATCTTCTTGTAGATGCTATATCCAGCCAAGATCTCGTCGGCGCCCTCCCCTGACAACACCACGGTAACGTGATTTCGCGCCAGCTTGGAAATGAAGTAAAGAGGAATGCAGCTAGGATCGGCGAGGGGTTCGTCCAGATGCCAAACCAAATCCGGCAGGAAATCCCCGAAATCCCGCGCCTCTACCCTGAATTCATGGTGCTCTGCGTCAAAGGCTTTCGCAGCCATCCCCGCGTAGTAAAATTCATTCGATTGCTCCTCCTCGGCGCTCCCTGCCTCATAACCTACGCTGAACGTTTTGATCCGTTCACCACCAGTAATCTTGCTCATGGCGGCCAGGATGCTGCTGGAGTCCAGTCCGCCGCTGAGAAAAACCCCCAGAGGAACTTCCGCCATCAACCTCAGCCTGACGCTCTCCTCCAACAGCTGTTCGAACTCTTCGAGACAGTCGGATAAGTTCCGACGAGGGCTCGGCTCCTTCGGAAGATCCCAGTACTTTTCGACGTGCAATTGTCCTTTATCAAGCTCTAGGGTATGGCCGGGCTGAAGCTTGAAGATGTTCTTGAACATGGTCCGCGGGCCCGGGACGTAGCGCAACGAAAAATACCACTGCAGCGCCTCCATATCGAGTTCTCTCGGCACGGCGGGGAGTTCCAGTAAGGCCTTGATTTCGGAGGCGAAAGCAAAGAAGCTCTCCCCCTTGTAGAAGTACACCGGCTTGATCCCCAGGCGATCCCGCGCCAGAAAGAGAAGTTCCTGGCGGCGGTCCCAAATGGCGAAGGCAAACATGCCGCGAAGATGCTGGACACACTGGCTGCCATATTGCTCGTAACAATGGAGGATGGCTTCCGTATCACCCCGCGTGTGAAACGTGTGTCCTTGGGCGACTAGTTCCGTCGTGAGGTCTTTGTAGTTGTAAATCTCTCCGTTGAATACGATTGCTGCAGAATGGTCCTCGTTGAAAATAGGTTGCTTGCCCCCGGCTAAGTCGATGATACTCAGCCTGCGGTGCCCGAGACCGGCATGGCCATCGAGAAAGTATCCTTCGTCGTCAGGGCCGCGATGGGCAAGCTTGTCTGCCATCCTCTCAAGGAGCGGGCCATCAATCGGCCTAGACCGATCGAAATGCACAATCCCGCAGATCCCGCACATAATCAATCCCTCCTAGTTCGCCACGGTCGGGTAGTTCTGTTCCTTCGGATGATTCGGCTCCCGCGTCAAATTCCTTCCAGACGGAATCCAGCGCGGTGCCGTGGTGAAAGAGAGTGCGCCCAAGGTATTCCACGCGGCGGACGTTCCGGGCAAAGGTCTGCCTCAAAACACCGCGATCTTTGTGAAGCCACAATAATTCGCCGTGTAGAGTGCAATCCCCGACTTCGAGGACGGAGTCCTGCGTGGAAAAGGCAATCAAATCTTCATAGGTTTGGTCCCTCACCTGGCAGGCGATAGCTCCTGCGCCCGCGGCCAGTTCGGATACTTCCAACGATTGCGATCGCTGCCAGTGTCCTTGCTCCTTAGGCGCAGTAACGAATGGCACAAGGACGGAAACAATAGCGGCGGGCACTTTAGAGGAAAAGCGAAGCCGGAGGACCGGGGCCCGCTTCCTTTCTCCATATCGGCTGGAAATCCAACCTTGGATCGGAGCCTCTTGCCCACACACCAATCCAGCCTGCAAGGGAGCGGAAGCACGGAGAAAGAGTTGCAGCCCAGCGCCCGGAACCTGAGCAAGAAGTTCGTGCCCGAACACACATCGTCCGCTCCCTCCAAAACGCAGTCTCACATCCGAACTGAAGTGGTAGTGCAGATCGAAGGTATGCTCGCCCTTGCCCCGGAAATCGTCTACAACGACCCAGTAATGCGGCTTGCAGTAGAGCAACCGGCGCCGGTGGATGATCTCTTGCGACAAATGTTTGTAACCATCATGTTCTCCCTCTAGGTATTCAATTCCTCCCAGGGAGAGCTGTGACAAGACTCTCGATCTGCAAATCCGCTTCCAGCGAAAGGTCCCATCCGGTTCCGATTGGTTCTGGCTATCGACGGTCACCGTGTTGTGAGCTTTGGTGGAACGAAAGAAGTCGCGCCATTCCTGAGAGCGGTTGTAAAGGCAGGTTCCCGGATCGACAAGCAATTCCCTGCCACCAGCCGAGAGAACGAGCGACAGAGCATCCGCATGACCATGGCCGCCCTGGAGCATTCCCATACCCCCGCAATCAAAGATCAAGTGTTTCGCCCGTGAATCCCAACTCGACCGCTGGATGAAATATCCTTCGGAGGGGTAGGATGCGCTCAGCTCCTTCGGGGGGTGGCTCCTCAAAGTTGCATAGCGGTCCCAGCCGGATTGTCCCAGCATCCACAGTGTCTCTTCGCAAAACTTTCCAGATTGGTGCTTAAACTCCGGGCGCTGAAACAGTGCGGCGCCAGTACAGAACGCATCGCGAAAGGAGCGATAGCTGGTCTGATCGAGGGCGAGCGCCCGGCCGCCGTCGTCATCGCCGAGCAAGGGAATGGCCCCGCTCGGCCCGGTGAGATGCATGATGAACCCCAGCATGGAATCCAGTTTCGTCGAGACATTGCCCGGAAAGGAAAAGCGGTTGTGGTTCGCAAGGAGGAGAGCTTGGAGATAGAAATCCACAGCATAGCAGTGGTAATAAGAAGACAGCTCTACATGAACCCCTTCCGCGGAAACCTGCTTGTCCATTTCGGTTACCAGAAGTGAAGCCCCCAACCGGCGCCACTCCAAAGCACGGTCGCATTCCGAGAAAAGCAGTCCTCCCAAGAAAAGAGCGGTCGCTTCTCCGATAAGATGCGTATTAGGGCTACTGTAGACCGAAGGGTGGCGGTAGACGTGTTCCAGTTGGGTCAGCAACGAACTTCCAATGCGCCGCGCAGCATCTTCGTCCAGTGATTCGGAAGGAAGAAGAAAGAAGATTGTCCACATCCAGGAAATGGCCCGCAGTCCGATCTCCAGGCTGGAATGCCAATTGATGCCCAGGCCCGGCTGGTTCTGCTTGCTCCAACTTGTGATTTGGTCCACAGCTTCGCGGGCGTATCGTTCCTCTCCAGTCAAGAAGTAGGCTTTGGCCAGTCTGGGAAGATGTTGATGTCTATTCAGCTCATGAACGGCTTTGGGGTCAGCCGTGGTATCGTGAACCAAATCGTAATCGGTCCAAAAGCGGCGGGGCCAGATTTTCTCTGAAATCGGGTCCCGGTGCCAATTGATCTTCCGGCCAATGTCGGTTCTGCCGTATCCGAGTAGCTCCACCTGATGCTGGCAGAGCCGTTCAGCCTCTTCGATTGCGGCTTGTTTCCATGCCGGAAAGTGATGGGCCACAAATTGTTGCAGCCTTTCGCGGTCTTCCGGGAGAGCAGGAAGATAGAACCGTTGTGCCGGGTATTCTTGGAGGTATCGCTTAAACGAAAGACCTCCCTTCAGGAAAGACTCGCCCCGAAGGCAAGCCAGGGACTTGGCAAAGAGATACGCAAGTTGTTCTTGCGGTTCCTCTGCTGGATAGAGGTGAAATCGAAGCCGTTCGGCACCAGATCGAAACTGATCACGGAGCCGATATGCTATTTCAGCTGGCGCCATATCCCGTAACCTCTTCAGTTTGCGCACGGCTCTTCCGTTCACGGCAAATCTCCTTAGACAGCAAGACCGTTGTATATTTCCAACAGCCGATGCCCATGGGTCGAGGTCTGCCGGATATCTCTGTCTGCGTCCTGTTGGCGTGGTATGGCCAGGGCAGTCTCCATGCGATCGACCAGATCATCCAGATCACCCGGGCGGAAGAGTATTGCTCCGGGCGGGCGATGCCCAACGTCACTCACTACGGTCGGCACGCCCAACGCCAGGGCTTCGCGGACGGATATCGAGTCTCCATCCTTTCGGGTTGCGCGGACAAAGAGATCAGAAGCAGAGATCAGTGCCAGACATGACTCGTGCGGCACATCTCCCAACAGCTTCACGCTCTCCTCCATTCCTTCTTCGCGAATCAGCCGTTCTGCTTCATCCTGCTGCTCGCCGCTTCCCATCACCAGGCACTGAACGTTTGGATAGCGGCGTCGTAGTCTGCTCAACGCATGGATGAGGAGATCGAAGTCATATTCCGGACGGTAGAAAAGGACAGTGCTGATCAGCGGTCCAGCTTGTTTCTCCAGATTCTTGAACGTGGCCGGAAGCGCCGCGGGGGGAGAAACCGAGAAGTAGGCCGGAATCACTTCCAGGCTGTCATGAGGCACCCCCAGTGAGGAGATGGAGCCCGAGATCTGTCGATTGACTGCTATGACACGGTGATGAAGCCGGCAAGCAATGTACGCCAGGAGACGCTGCCAGATAGATGCCTTAGCCAAATATGCGGGAGCCATTCCAGAGTGCACAGTCAGAAGGCACACCGGCGCGAGCTGGCCAACCAGGCCAGAGGCTAGAGCGACCAACCAGCTTTTGTGGTTGTGGCCATTGGTGTGGAGGTGAGGTGTCCACCCCTGCCGGACGTGAGCTAACAACACTCGCAACAACTCGATCCCGCTGCGAACGCAAATATACTCATCGCTTTGAGGAGCTGAGCGGTTTAGGTTGAGAACTCGGCTGCAAATCCCGGCCCGGTCCAGCTGCTTCTTCGCTTCGGCCACATGAACGGAAATTCCACCATGGGGCGGAGGAAAAGGACCGATGAGCAAGAGTTTCATGCGGGTACCTCCCCAACATTGCGTTCCTGTGGAATGGATTGCTTCAACAGTTCCAAGTAATGCTGCTCTGTCTGCTGCACCATCCTGCCCAGATGGAAGCGCTCGGCGATTCGCTGCTTCCCGGCCTGCCCATAGCGCCCGGCCAATTCAGGCTCTTCCACCAATTTGCGGATGGCCTGGACCAACGCATCCGAATCTCCTGGAGGGACGAGAAGGCCAGTTGCGCCGTCCTCGACCACTTCGGGGTTACCCCCGACCTTCGTTGCGACTACGGGGACTCCAGCGGTCATGGACTCCAGCAAAACATTCGACAATCCCTCGCTGAGTGAAGGAAGAACCGAAATGGAAACGTCGGTCAAGATCTGGGGTACATCGAGCCGAAAACCTGTGAAATGGAGCCGGTGGCTGAGCCCCAGACGAGCCGCTTGACTTTCCAGTTCCTCTCGATAGGTGGTGTCTCCGGGCGGGGCGTCCCCCACAACGAGAAAGCGTGCTTGCGGAAAACGTGCGGCCAACAATGCCGCAGCCTCCAAAAAGTACTCCACGCCCTTGAGGCGATTCAGGCGGGAAACCATTGCTATGAGCGGCGCGTCCGAAGGGATTTTCAGTTCCCGGCGAATTCCACTTCCAGTATTCTCCCATGTAGCTTGAACCGCGGAGATCCCGTTCCGAATAACGTGAATATACTTTGCGTTGTACCCTCCCGCGATCAACCATTCCCGCACCGCGTCCGCATTAACCAGGATTGAGTCTGCCATCTTGCACGCCATCCTTTGGACTTGCCTCTGACGAGGGGTCAGCAGTTCTCCGGTATCCCGAATGGAAGCAACAACGACTGGCACCCGCGCCAGTTTGGCAGCAGGCACAGCAAACACCGTGGCATAGAAACCGTACGTGTGGACGATTTGTATTCGATTCTGTTTCAGCCAGTCACTAAATCGGAGAAGCTGTCGAAACGTATGATAGCTGTATAGACAATTGATCTTGTACTCGGAAATCGGTATCGCAAGTGCCTCAATGTCCTTCAGAAACAGGCCCCAGCGCTTAAAGCAAGCCATGTGCACTTCGAACTGATTGTCGTCGAGTTCACGCGCCAAATTAACAACATGCCGTTCTGTTCCGCCTATCGCGAAGAGGCCGATAAACTTCAGCAATCTAACCCTGTTTGCCGGCATAAGACCTTCCTCCACAGTGTTACCTGTAATCGGCCCTCATACTCCAACGACTCCTGTCCTTTATGCCAATTCTCGCGCTGCAACCGGGTCGACGGGGCGATTTGCGACCTGTAAAGGGCTTGCCTTGTAGTCCCCT
>Ga0326597_10008337_pt1 | contig 13997 bp, 9 predicted proteins | sample RVTome_12_FD_203789 | JGI IMG/M metagenome (GOLD analysis project Ga0326597, IMG submission 203789) | Soil microbial communities from uranium-contaminated site in the Upper Colorado River Basin, Wyoming, United States - RVT100D185 | ecosystem: Environmental > Terrestrial > Soil > Contaminated >... | reverse complement strand
ACGCATGCTCATTCTCCTGCGCGTCATACCCGACGCCGCAGATTTGGCCGAGGTTGTTGATGCAGCGTGCTTCCGAACTCGATCCGCCGAGGGTTCCGAGGCTGATCATGCCCGCGCTCTCCGTCCAGAGAAAGGCTCGGGGCTGCTGCTGCGGGTTGTAAGCGAAGCCGACGATCTGGCCGGACTCGTTGATCCAGCGAGCCTTGCCCCGCGTTCCGCCGAGCGTGCCGAGATCCACCATTCCGGTGGAAGGTTCCCAGCGGAAGGGCCTGAATCCGTTGACGCCATCCGCGGCCCAGCCCACGACGATGCCGGCGCTGTTGATGCAGCGAGCCTTGCTCTGCGGCCCGCCCAACGTGCCGAACGGCGTCATGCCGTTCGGCCGATCCCAATAAAAGCCGCGATAAAACCTCTGCGGAGAGTCAATCTCAGATGATCCGACGATGACGAGATCTTCATTGACGGCATATGGCCGGCTCCAGGCCCCGCCGAGAGTGCCGAGGTCGATGATGGCACGGCGCTGGGCCATCGCCGCCGAGGTCGCGCAAAGAGTTGCGGCCAACGAGATCACGATCATGCGGTTGGTGGTCATGGCTGGTTCTCTCCTCTTCGAACGGTTCTGGCGATCGGATTCGCCCGGCACCGGTGCAACGGCTCGCGGCAATCTGGTGGGCTGAGACGCCCACGAGAGTATATCACGGGTTTGGTGAATTGGCCTTCAGCCGTGGTGAGTGGCGCGGGATGCCCGGAGGCTGGAGCGGTCACGACGACTGTACGGGATGGACGCTCGCTTATCTGGACAGAGTTCGGCCGGCGGTGTCGCCCGGCAGAGTGGAGAGCCCGACCGGCATCAAGGGCCACAAGAGCGACCGATTCTCGCTGCAAGGCGGCCATCTTGGCTGATTGGGGGGAAGTGACGAGAGGGTCGCAGACTCGATGCGGGCAAGGCCGCCGCGTATCGTTGTTTATGCAGGCCCCCTCTTTACGCCGATGCCAGAGACTGGTATGCTAGCAGGCCGGTGCCTCCGCCGTTTTGGCGTGGCGAATCCGCCGGATCGGCTCGGAGCGGGGATAGCCGACCGTCCAGTTCTCATTCAGCCGCACCCCGCAGTCGTTCATTCCACCGCATTCCTTCAGAGTTGAGACCCCGCGCATGAACTCCCCGCACCAACGCGAATCGGCTCCGATCGGCTTTGACGCACAGGGCTGGCCGCTCCCCGAAGTCCGCTCCATGATGATCGACAACTTCGTTCGCTCCTGGAGGCGGCACTGGCTGGCAGTGATCGTCCTCTTCGCCGTCTCCATGGGGCTGGTGCTCTTCGGCGCCTGGCTCGTGACGCCCACCTGGGAAGGTCAAGCGATGATGGAGATTCATCCAACCCCGATGCCTCAGAAGAACATCGAGAGCGGCGCCATGTCGCAGGCGGCACCGCTCAGCGCCGCCCAACTGGTCAAGAATCTCATCGAGCAGACGCGTTCGCTCAGTTTCCTGCGCGAAGTCGTCGTCCGTTCGGGACTGGACAAGCATCTCGAACAGAATGCGCAGAGACCTCGCGATGCGCGGATGAAACTGAAAAAGGCGATGATCTACTTCGGAAAGATGCAGTTCCTCCGAGGCAGAACCCCGGTGGTCGATCACGTCGCCAAGGGTCTCGATGAACTGACCTCGACCTGGCTGAGCATCACGCCGACGGAAGGTTCAACGGTCATTCCCATCTACGTCTACGGCGACACGGCCGCCATCACCAAGCAGGTGGGCGACACCATCATGGACCTCCTTCAGGAGCGCACCGACGCCGCGCTCCGCGCCGGCGTGCAGCAGCAGGTCACCGTGCTCAATGAACTGACCGAGGACGCTCGATCGAGGGTCGCCCAGAACGATGCGGCGCTTCAGGAAGCGCGGATAAAGTACGAGTTCTTCGATCCTGAGACCTATGCCCGCCAGGCCCAGGATACGGCTCAGGCGCTTCAGAGCGAGAAGAGCACGTTCCGCGCTCGCGCCGAGTCGCTGGAAGCCGAAGTGGCGACGTTGACGGCGAAGATGTCCGAAGTCGACGAACTGGTCTCGTTGATGGGGGACATAGAGACGCTCAAAGCGACCGAACAGTCGCTCTCCGCACGTTTTGAGAAGGACATCGCCGACCTTCGTGCCGACATCGCCGCCAGATCGCTCACGCAAGGCCCAAATTCACCCGCGGTCAAGGCCCTCGAAGTTCGCCTGGAAACCATGCTTAAGAGTCTCGAAGACGCGCGAAGCGATGAGAATCGCACGCCCCAGCAATCGACCAACGTGCGCCAGCAACTCAACCCCCAGCACCAGGCCATCTTCGAGCGGTGGCTTGATGCGACGCTGCAACTTGAAACAACGCGAACCCGATTCGCCGCACTCGACGAGGCCATCGCCGCGATGACCAGGATGCAGCACGACGCCGTCAAGGCCGACATCGAACTCAAGCGAATGCTGCGCGAGTCCATCGCCGATGAGGAGCAACTCAAGCAACTCACGACGCAGGCGCGCCAGTTGAACAACCTCCTCGCCGGTCCTCGCCTCTTCACCGGCGTGGTCTCCCGCACCAACACCCAGGTGCTCAATGACAAGAAGAGCGACTATCCGAGCATGCTGCTGGCCGGTCTGCTTGCCCTGGCGATCGGCCTCTTTTCCGGGCTCGTGCTGCCCATCGCCTACGACTACCTCAACCAGAGCTTGCTGACATCCCGGCAGGCGTCGGCGATCCCCGGCGTGCGCGTCGTCGCTTCGGTGCCGCGAGTCAGTGCGGGCAAGATGTTCGCCAGTGTTTGATCGTCACCTGTCTCAACCAGCCGCGGCCAGGGCCTTGATTCGCCGCGGATCGAACGAATGACCCCAGCCTTTCCGCGAGCAACAGACATGACCACGCAAGCCGCAGCCATTCCCTCCGCCGCCGCCTCAGCCTCCGCGGGATCGACGGCACAAGTGAACTCCTCACATGCCGTCGGCTCGTTTCTTTCAAGACTCGTTTCCGCACCGCCCACGGCGCGCATTGCCATGGCGATCGGGGAACTCGCCTCCGCGTGCGACGGCGCCAACAAGGGCGGCAGTGTCGCGGTTGCAGTCAGCGCGATCGAAGCCGATGAAAAGATCGGTCAGACGGCCGCCGCCCTCGCGGCTCTCTGGGGACGCTGGGGTCGGTCCACCGTGCTCATCGACCTCGCCAGCGGCGTCAAGGCGCTCAGTGGAGCACTGACCGGCTCCTCGCCCGACCTCGCGGCCGCCTGCGATGCCGCCGCCTCCGGCCAGCCATTGACCGAGATTTCGCGCCTGCACGGCAACCTTCCTCGCGCCGGGGCGATCGCCGCCGGCAAAGCCGATGTTCTCGGGCTGATCTCAACCGGTCGCCTGGCCAACCTCGTCAACACACTCAAGAAGAATCACGACCGGATCGTCCTTGCCGCTCCCAAACTGGCGACCGGCTTTCCATTCCTTTCGCTCGATGCGTGCTGCGACCGCCTTGTCCTGGCGCTGGTGCGCGGCTCGACGCGCGGCGGCCCGGTGCGAGAAATCGGCGAACAGGCGCTCCGCTCCGGTATGCGGCCGCTCGATGTCATCTGGTACGACTGAAGATGCCGGGCGCCGGGGATAGGGCACTCGGCGATCATGCGGCCTCGAATCCCTGAACCCTTATTCCCATGCTCACGACCACCACTCCGGGACAGAACTGGCGGCAATGGGCGTTCTTTGCCCTGCTGTTCATTCCGATTTTCGGTTTAATGTTCGTGCTCGGCGTGTTCATCGGCCGGGCCTCGAGCCCCACGTTTCCGATCGTGGTGACCGCGGCCATCATCGGCACCATCGGGGCCATCGTGGTGCTCGGCCTCGACTTCCGCATGGGCATCTACCTCATCATGCTGCTGGTCCTCTGGGACCGCATGCAGACGTTCGGGGCCGGCGGACGCATCAGCGGCACGAAGATCGCCATCACGTTGACCATCGTTTTTCTCACGACCGCGATCCTCGCGGATCAGGTGAAGGGCTGGTCGCGCAAACTCGGTGATCCGCTCATCATCCTCGGGGTGCTCTACCTCCTCGTTTCGATCATGGGCCTGCCGTTCATGCCGCACCCGGAAATCGGGCTGGACTTCGTGAATCGCCGCACGAACGTCGTCGCTCTTATGGCGATCCTCATTCTCGCCGTCTCCGATCGCGAGGTCTTTCACCGTTGTGTGCTCTGCATTGTCATCAGCGGCACGCTGGTCTCGATCGCGACGCTCAGCGAAGTCGTCACGGGCAAATCGATGCTCGAGCGGCTCGGCAAGTCGGATCCGGAGGCACAACTCAACATTCTCGGAAGTTTTCAAGGCTCGCTTCGCATCATCGGGCCCTCGGGCGGACCGACCTTCCACGCCCTCGCGCAGACGCTTCCCGGCACACTCGCCTTCGGGCTGCTCCTTTATTACCGCGAGATGTGGAAGAAGATCCTGCTGGTGGGGGCGCTGCTGGTGATCTCCTTCAACATCGTGGGAACGGGGTCGCGCGGCGGAGCGCTGGGTTTTGCCGTGGCCGGCCTGATCGTCTTTCTGGCCGGCCCGGTGAAGCACCGCTTCGCCAAACTGGCGCTCGTGGCGGCGCTGGCGTTCGTGGCATTGACCATCCTCGCCGCCTCCAACCTCGACGTGGCCGCCCAGCGTGTCGCCAGCCCAGGCAGCGCCACCCGCACCATCGACTATCGCGTGGCCATGTGGCAGATGGCGCTCAACATGTTCCTCGATCATCCCATCGTCGGCGTCGGGACCAACGGCTGGGGCATTCACTACAACGTCTACCGCCTGCCCAACGCGCCGGGCTCTTACTTGCGCGTCCACAACGCTTTCATGCAGTTGCTGGCGGAGAACGGCATTCAGGGAGTGCTGGTCTACCTCGGGTTCTACGTCGCCGCCACCGTCAGTGCGTTCTGCGCCGCGCTGGCGACGACGGATCGTCGCCTCAAGTTTGAGGCGACGGCCATCGCCTCCACAACCTTCGGCTTCTTCTTCTTTGCGGGAACCTCCAACGTCCTCGAGAATGAACTTTATTTCATCGTCTTCGGACTCTGCGGCGCCGCGTATCACATTTATCGGCGCGAGGCCGCCGGAGGAGTGATCCCACTTGAGGATCGCATGGCGCCAACGGCGGCGCAAGCGCGAGCCTACGGCCCGGCCTCGGCGTTCCTGCCACGTCCAGCGCTCCCCGGAGCATGACGGTGGGCTCGATCGACTCACCTTCGAAACTGCCGATCGGCGACCTCGGCGCGCCGTCTTCCGCGGCCACGCAATCCCACTCCATGACTCAGATCGATCACACCTTCGTCTTCATCGGCGGACTCCATCGCAGTGGCACGTCGCTCGTGAGCCGGTGCCTGGCCGACCATCCCGCAACGTCGGGCTTCCACGACACCGGCGCGCCCGAAGACGAAGGCCAGCACCTCCAGTCCGTCTTCCCGCGAGCCAGCGCCTACGGCGGGCCGGGCAAGTTCGGATTCGCCCAAGCCATGCATCTGACAGAATCTTCGTCGCTGGTCACCGCTGAGAGTCGCCGCCTCCTCCGTGAGGAGTGGTCGCGACACTGGGACACGACCCGAACGCACCTCGTGGAAAAGTCGCCTCCAAACCTCATCAAGGCGCGTTTTCTGCAGGCGATGTTCCCCAGTTCTTCGTTCGTCTTCATCCTCCGCCACCCCGTCGCGGTGGCCGGGGCCACGAAGAAGTGGAAGCGGCGCACGCCCCTCGCGAAACTGGTCGAGCACTGGGTGGTCTGCCACGAGATCATGCGAGCCGATCTGGGGCACCTTCACCGCGCCAAGGTCATTCACTACGAGCATCTCGTCATGCGACCGGCCGAAGTTCTCGCCGACCTCTTCAGATTCGTCGGGCTGGAACCCGTCGATGTCGATCGCGAGGTCCGTTCCAATGTGAACGAATCGTACTTCGCCCAGTGGGAATCCTGGAAGCGCGAGTTCTTCAACGGGCGAAGCATTCGCAAGGCTCAACGCCATCTTGAAGAGCGCATCAGCCGATTCGGCTACAGCCTTGTCGATCTTCGCGCCGATCTCCGCAGTCCGTCGAGTACTCCCTAGGCGTGCGGCAGTCGCCCCGTTCGCGGCCGGCGGGTCGCCCGATGCACCATGACATCTGGAATGCAGGGGCATCGAAGTCGGGACCGCATTCCTACCATAAGCAGGGTTGGTGACAGTCGTCCCGTATCTCCAGCCGCCCCACTGACCGGTCGATCATTGAAGAGGCGCCTCATGTCCAGCCAGCACGATCAGCCTCGCTCACTGCTCACGGGTCGCGTCCAGCCGCCACTCGCTTCTCAGCGGAGCCCTCGACTGCGGCCGGGTCGCGTCCGCCGCGCCGCTTCCTACGTCCTCGCCTCGATGCGCACCCAGCCGCTGCTGACGCTTCTCACGCCGGCGCTGTGCATCGCCGTCGGCGTCTCGCTCCTCTGGGCCACTCGCCCGGTGTGGCGCGTCGCGGCAGACTATCGCATCGCCGGCAATTCAAGTGATCCCGTGCCGGCCTCGCTGCGCGTCGAAGTCTCCCCGGCCGAACTGCGAGACCTGCTCGTCTCCGAGCCGGTGGTGCGGGGCGTGGCGAAGTCCCTCGAGGACGAGGCGGCGGACCAACCGGTGACGCATCCCACATTGCCCAGCCCCGTGCGGCGCTGGGCGATCGATGCGTGGTCGAGCGCGCGTTTGTGGCCTGCACGCGCAGCCGTCGCTTTGGGCGTGGCCGAACCGTCGCCCTCCGACGGTGTCAGGCCGATCAAAGTACATGCGGGCCGCCTCAGCGCCGATACGCACATGGTCAAAGTGCATCTCAAGGCGGCTTCGCCTGTTGTTGCCGAGCGAGCGCCGCATTTGCTCCTCACGGCCGTGCGCGATCTTCTGCGACATGAAGATCGCTCGCGCACGATGGCGCGCATCGAGGAACTCCGCCCCGCGCGCGAGGACGCGGCCGAGCGGCTGCGCGACGCCGCCAATGGCGTCACGCAGTACCGCCTCGAGATCGGCCGCCACGATCCTGAAGTCAGCGCCAATGAGATTCAATCCCGCCTCATCGACACCCGGGCGCGGTGGGCCGAGTTGGAGACGGACCTCAAGGAAGCGGAGGCGAATCGCCTCGACATCACCCGCCAACTCGAAAACGCCACGGTTGAGCAGACGACGCGCGTCGTCGTCGAGCAGAATCGCCGCATCCAGGATCTCAAGCACGAGATCAGCACCCTCGAAGCCCGGTACGCCGCCGACCTCGCGGTCAAGACTCCCAGGCACGAAGACATGGTTCGCCTTCGCCTCGAGATCGAGAGCAAGAAGCGCGACCTCAACAGCGAGGAGATACTGGTCATCCGCGAGAAAGTGCAGGAGCCGAGCCTCGAATACGTCGGCCTGCTCGAGCGCCGGGCGCAGAACAACCGCCAACTCGTCACCCTTGCCGGCCGGGAACTCGGCCTGGCCGAGACCGAGTCGCGCCTCTCGGTCGAACTGGCGCAGGCCATGCAGACGGCCCAGCGCATGGAGGAACTGACGACCGCACGGCAGACGGCCGACGAGTCGCTGCGGCGGATCGACGCGGAGATGGTGCTGCTCGACTCTCGCCTCTCCAGCGTCATTCCCTTCGCCCACATCGCCCTGGTCGGCCAGCCCCGCGTCGCCGACCCGAATGTGCCCGATGAGCCGAATACCATGGTGTATCTGGCGTGGACGATCTCGATCGCCATGCTTCTCATGGTTCTTGTGCCGACGCTGAGCAGCCTCGCGGCCGCCAGGCTCATCGCCCCGTGGCAGGTCGAGGCGCTCGGGCACGTGCTTCCCGTTGAACTCGTCGGCGAACTGCCCGGACCGATGCGGCGCGCGCTGCTGCGGTTGCCCGGTGGGGGAGGAAGTTGACGCCGCGCATGGAAGACTCGCGCGCCATCGTGAATCGCTCCGCGCCCCACGCGGTGCCTGCCGACGCCCAATCGGCGCTGGTGGTCTCGCGCCCGCGCTGGCTCTATCGGCGCCTCGACGCGGCCTCGCCGCCCTTGCCGCTGGGGCGGCTCGGACGCTATCTGAGGCAGGTTTCCGCCGACGATGAATCGACCGCCATCCTCACGCGCCTGGCGCGCACGGCCATGGAGATACGCGGAAACCATGAGGGCGATTCGCTCTCCATCGGCGTCACGGCGGCGCCGCCGCGAGGCAATCGACAGTCCTACACCGCCGTCGCGCTCGCCGCTCTGTGGGCGCGCTGGGAGTACTCCACCGTGCTCGTCGAGATCGGCGGACGAGCGAGCGAAACCGGACGCCGGCTCCGCCGCACCGTGCCCAAGATCGCCGATGTCCTGACCGCGATCGAGTGCGGCCAGCACCTCCCCATGCCGCAACCCATGACGAATACGCTCCCGAACCTCGACGCGCTCGCCGGCCTGGGTCGATTCTCGTTGCCGCGCCTCGCGGACTCCGGACTGCTGTGCGACTTGAGTTCCGCGCTGCGCGAGCGCTACCAGCGGATCATCTGGTCGCTGCCCGGCGTTGGGCCGGAGTGGAACGTGGCGATGCTTGCGGGCGTCGTGGATCGAATCGTCCTTTCCGTTGGTCGCGGAAGGACGAGCCGGACCACCGTCGAGCGCCTCGCCTGCGAAGTGGCCGACCTCGGCCTGCACCCTGTTCAATTGATCTGGCACCAGTGAGCGACTCAGTGACCCCTCCCTCGATGCCGGCGCGCGAGAGTGCCGCCGACAGAATCGCCCCCCCCACATTCACTGGAAGCGTGGTCCACCTTTTGCTGGGTACCGAGGGTGGGGGGATCATTACCGCCGTATGCCAATGGGCCAGGTTGCTCTCGGCTCAGGGCTGGCGGATTCACTTCGTCTCGCTGGCCACCTCGAATGCCACGCAGATGCTCAGCGACGCCGGGTACGAATCGACCATACTCCCGCTCGGTGGACTCAGGCGATTCACGCGGCTGGCGCGGGCGCTGGCGCCGCTGTCGCCGAGAATCATCCACTGCCACAACCCCGCCAGCCACCTTTTCGCGTTGCGCGCCGCTCGACGCCTTGGTGCCAAGGTGGTGCGCACGGTCCATGCGGACATGTTCGAAGAGATGCGCGGCACGTTGCCCGCGTGGAGGGTGTCGGCATGGCGTCTGGCAATGTCCTGGGCTTTGCCGCGCACCGCGCTCGTCACCATTGTGAGTCCGCACCTTGCTCGGCTGCTGCCCGGCCTGCGCGGGAGCGTGCCAAACGTCCGCGTCATCCCCAACGGCTTTGATCCGGCGACAATCGACCGGGACGACTTGGCGCTTCCGGATGATCTTCATGCCTGGCTCGGCGATGCGCCGATGGTTCTTGCCATGGGGCGCCTCGTGCCCGTCAAGAACTTCCAAATGTTCCTGCGCGCGTGGCAGCAGACGACGCAGACAAATGAGGAGGCGCGACTCGTTATCGCGGGATCGGGGCCGCTGGAGTCACATCTGCGCGACCTTGCCTGCCAACTCGGGATCGACTCGCGTGTCCGCTTCGTCGGGTGGATCAGCGGCATCGCCCCCTATCTGCGCCGCTGCGGCGCCGTGGCGATCAGCAGCCGAAGCGAGTGCTGCCCGATGCTTGCGTTCGAGGCGATGGCGGCGCGGCGTCCTCTCGTCGCCACTCGCGTCGGCGGAATCCCATATCTCATCGAGCATGAGGCCGAGGGTCTGCTCGTTCCCGACGATGATGCCGCCGCCTTCGCGGCCGCTCTTACTCGGCTGATCTCCGACCCGGACGAAGCCGCGCGCCTCGGCCTCGCCGGCCGCCGAACTCTCGAATCCCGCTTTAGTCACCGTACAGCGGCCCAACGCATGGCGGCGGAGTACGCGGCGATCATCGGCCCGAACGGGTAAGTACATGCTGGCGATGTGTCGGTTTGGCTCGTAGGATTGTGCTTGTGCGTCCGAGCAGAGAACACCCCCGTCTTCCGCACCAACGCGGCGGGAGTTAAGGGCGATACATATGTTCAGTTGCAAGTCGATGACCATCGCGGCTCTCTTGGCTTTCATCGTCAGCATCGGTACCGCGTGTGTTTCCAACGGCGGTCATCACGCGGATCGCGATCAGCCGCCGGCCGACTTGCCCGCAGCGCCGCCGACCGAGCAACCGCGACTGTCACGTCCGGAATTGTGGATGCACGGCTTGGGCAATCCCGCTCGGCTTAGTGCCGTCTCGGCCCACGGTCTGCGGATGATTCTCAATGTCCGCAAGGATCTCCGCGTCGAAGGGATGCGCCGCTACATCGCGCAGTATGAAGCTCGCGGCCTTGGCCTCATCATCACCATTCGCTGGACGGATCCCAATGACAACAAGCGACCGATCAGGCTTGATGTCGCCCCCACGCCGGCAGAAGAGCGCGACGCAATCGACACTTTGATCACCGTGCTCAACGGGCCTGAATCCAGGCGAATGTCCGGACGCCTCTGGGTGCAGTTCTTCAACGAGGTCGTCGGAGGTCCGGGGACCATCATGCCTGAGCACGCAGATGGGCTTTATGGCTTCGCGACGCGCGCTTCAGAACGAATCCGCGCCGAAGCGCCTCATGTCAAGATCATCGGGCCGGCCTTGACGGCGCTCGATCCCCTCGAGGCCGCGCCCGAGCCAGGGTCCACGACGGAACTTCGCCGCGAGGGCTTGCTTCGCGCCCTGCGATGGACCATCACGCACGCCGATGCCGTGGACATTCACCTTCACTGCGCCGGCGGTGATGATGCCCGCCAGAAACTGGCTCAATTGAAGAGGGCGCTCCAGAGCGAGGGCAAGCCGGACCTGCCCATCGTCTCGTTGGAATGGAGTCCCGCTCGATTCGCCGCCCGGCGGGCCGACCTCGTTGGCGCGCAGGCGGCGCTGGCTGACATCTACCGCGCCATGGCCGAGGCAGGCGTCCGGATTGCCGCCTACGCGGCCTTCGCCGACACGCCGCTCAAGGACACCTATGAGTGGGCCAACCTCTGGGATGCTCAGGGGCGTCCGCACGAGCCCTTCTACTCGCTCTACAAGACACTTGCCGAAACGGGTGAACCCCCTGCACAATTCGATGAGTCCGCTCCGGTCGAGACTGAACCGGCTGAGGCCGATCAGCCTCGACGCCGTCGCAACCGTCCGGGCGGCTGACCGCGTCGGATGCGGCTGCGCCTTCCTGCCGAAACGACTCTCGCAATTGCCGCGCAGGATCGCCCCCCCGCCCGCCCATATCATTGCCGCTCGATGCCCATCCGCAACTTTTCCATCATTGCCCACATCGACCACGGCAAGTCCACCCTGGCCGATCGCCTCCTCCAGGCCACCTTCGCCGTTGCCGACCGGGACGCCCGCGCCCAACTCCTTGATGACATGGACATCGAGCGCGAGCGCGGCATCACCATCAAGGCCTCGGCCGTCACCGTCTTTCACGCCTACAAGGGTGAAAACTACCAACTCAACTTCATCGACACCCCCGGCCACGTGGACTTTCACTACGAGGTCAGCCGGGCCCTGACCGCCTGCGAGGGCGCTCTGCTCGTCGTGGACGCCACGCAGGGCGTCCAGGCGCAGACCGTCGCCAATGCCTACCTCGCCGTCCACAACAACGTCGAACTCATCCCCACCGTCAACAAGATCGACCTCCCCGGCGCCCAGCCCGTCGAGACGGCTATGGAGATCGAGCAGGTGCTTGGGCTGAAGGCGGAAGAGTGCATTAACTGCTCGGCCAAGACCGGCCAAGGCATCGACCTCCTCCTCGCCGCCATCTGCGACCGCCTGCCCCCGCCGCGCGAGCCGGTCATGAAGCAGACCCGCGCGCTCATCTTCGACTCCGTCTACGACGACTACCGCGGCGTCATCGTCTACGTCCGCGTCTTTGACGGGCAACTCAAGACCGGCGACCGCATCCGCATGATGTTCAGCGGCCGCGTGTGGACCATCATCGAACTCGGCCGCTACACGCCCAAGCCCACCAAGGTCGATCACCTCAACACCGGCGAGGTCGGCTACTTCATCGCCTCCATCAAGACTCTCGTCGATGTGCGTATCGGCGACACCGTCACGCGCGACGCCGATCCCGCCGTCGAGCCGCTGCCCGGCTACCAGGAGCCGCTGCGCATGGTCTTCTGCGAGTTCTACCCGAGCAGCAGCGGCGAGAAAGGGGCGGAGTTCGAAGCGCTGCGCCAGGCGATCACCCGCCTGCACCTCAACGACGCGTCATTCACCTACGAGCCGCACCACTCCGAGGCGCTGGGCTTCGGCTTCCGCTGCGGCTTCCTCGGCATGCTCCACCTGGACATCATCCAGGAGCGCCTCGAGCGCGAGGGCGGGGTGGACATCGTCCAGACCCCGCCGACGGTCAGTTACGAGATCGGCCTGCGCGACGGCACCACGCTGCCGATCAACAACCCCGCCGACCTGCCCGACCTGAGCAACGTCGTGCAGATCCGCGAGCCGATCGTCCGCGTCGAGATCATCTGCCCGACGGAGTTCATCGGCGACATCATGCGCCTGTGCGAAACGCGTCGCGGCGTCTACAAAGACCAGAAGTACCTCTCGGAGACGCGCAACATTCTCGACTACGAACTGCCGCTGGCCGAGATCATCTACGACTTCTACGACCGCCTCAAGTCCATCACCCGCGGCTACGGGACGATGGACTACGAACTCATCGGCTACCGCGCCGACCGTCTGGCGAAGTTGCAGATTCTCGTCAACGGCAAAGCGGTCGATGCGCTCAGCGTCATCTGCCACCGCGACAAGGCCGAGCAGCGCGGCCGAAGCCTGCTCGTGCGGCTCAAAAAGCAGATCGACCGCCACCAGTTCGAGATTCCCCTCCAGGCGGCGATCGGCGGCAAAATCATCGCCCGCGAGACCATCAAGGCGGTGCGCAAGAACGTGACGGCCAAATGCTACGGCGGCGACGTGACGCGCAAGCGCAAGTTGCTGGAGAAGCAGAAGGAAGGCAAGAAGCGGATGAAGATGATCGGTAACGTCGAGATTCCGCAGTCAGCGTTTATGAGTGTGCTGGAGACGGAGGATTGAGGGGAAGCGCAGTCGGTGGGCCGCTGGCGGTCTTGCGGCACAAACCTCAATCCTACAAAATCCCTCGATCGTCTGAACTCTCTCCTACGCAATCCTCACCACACTCGCACCAGATTGCTCTTGGAGCATGTGGTCAGGTCGATCAGCTGTATGTACGCCAGGCAGACGTCGGCCCCTACTCTCGCGTGAATCGTGCGTGAGCCGCTCGCGGACGAACGGATTTGTATGGCAACGCGGAATTGCGTGGAACCGAGATCCATAGGGATGCCGGCGCAGGACCCACTTGGGATGCGGGTGTTGCCCGTGTCGCGAGCGAAATACAAGGCAGCCAGCCCCCGAGGTGTTGCGCCGGTCCACCGCACTTGAATGGGACCCCCGGAAGGGCAGGGTGATTCAACGCTCAGTATTGGTGGCGAGGTTGCTTGCACAATGAACGCGTCCTCCCGTCCGGCTGGTGCGTTAGCTTGTCCCTTGAAATCGGGAGACTCGGTTCTTCCAGCAATGAAGACTCTCTCATCTCGCGGAACTGCGATGGAATTGGCACCATCACGGCCTGAGCCGCCGAAGTACCGCGTCCATTGGCCTTGCCCCACTTCGCTTACGGCCGTGACAAACGCATCCTCGCTTTCGTGGATCTCGTTCATTCTGAAGTTGAAGTCCTCCGACCAAGTACTTCCCGCGACGTAAATCCATCCTGACGCACCGATCGCAACGGAGTTGGCGTAGTCATTCCCTTGGCCCCCAAGGTAAAGGGACCATTGAATCTCGCCGTCCGGCGCCACTTTGGTAAGGTAGCCATCATAGCCACCACGCCTCAGATTCAGTTGCCTCGGAAGGTTTGGTGCATTAGGGCGCGCTCAAGAATAACATGGCCAGAATGTAGGCCCGTCGACCGCGTGATGCCGATAATCAGAGTGCGTGACAGACCCTCGAACCATCGCCCGCATCCGACGCAAGTTCAGAAGTCTCG
>Ga0326597_10008336_pt1 | contig 13999 bp, 11 predicted proteins | sample RVTome_12_FD_203789 | JGI IMG/M metagenome (GOLD analysis project Ga0326597, IMG submission 203789) | Soil microbial communities from uranium-contaminated site in the Upper Colorado River Basin, Wyoming, United States - RVT100D185 | ecosystem: Environmental > Terrestrial > Soil > Contaminated >... | reverse complement strand
GCTCCACCAAGAAGAGTTTCCATCCGCGAGGTCCTCGACATCGCCGGCGACATCGACGGCCAGATCTACATGCGCGATTTCCGGCTGATCGACCAGTCCGACATGATCGTGTCGTACATCCCGGAGCTGCCGGGCGGGATGCCGGGGCTGTCCAGCGGCGTGGAGCGCGAGCTCCAGCACGCCTTCGAGCACACCAAGGAGGTGTACGTGGTCTGGAAGCCGAAGAAGACACCCTCGCCCTTCATCACCGAGACTGCGACGAAGATCTTCTCTTCGGTGGATGAGGCGATGAAGCACTTCGAGCGCAAAGGCATGTTCGCTTCGTGCGATCTCTTCGGAAACTGACGACGACCGACACGACGGGTGGCACGGCCCGGCTCGCCGCGAATACCGTGCAATCAGCCAAGTTTCCCGTTAGAATCCCCGCATCGCCCCCCTGACGGGGCGACTGATCGGGAGGATCAATGAGTGGGGCGGTGCGGATCATCCTGATCAACATTGCACTTGCCCTTGTGTATTTCGCCGGCGCCCGGCTGGGGCTGTCGCTGGCGTTCGTGCACTTCAGCGCTTCCGCGGTCTGGCCGCCCACGGGCATCGCGCTGGCGGCGGTGCTGCTGCTCGGCCCGCGCGTCTGGCCGGGGATCTTCGCGGGCGCGTTTGCGGCCAACGCCCTCACCGACGCGTCGATCATCACCGCCGCGGTCATCGCTGCGGGCAACACGCTGGAAGCCCTCGTCGGCGGGGGGCTGGTGAACCGCTTCGCAGCCGGGAAGCACGCGTTCGAGCGCCCCGCCACGGTCTTGAGGTTTATCGCGCTGGCGGGCGTGATCGCCACCACCATCAGCGCGACCATCGGCGTCACCGCCAACTGCGTTGCAGGTACTGCCGAGTGGAGCGCCTTCAGCTCGATCTGGTTCACGTGGTGGCTGGGCGACATGGTCAGCGCGCTGATTGTGGCGCCGGTCATCCTGGTCTGGTGGGTCGTGCGCCCGCCGCGCGTGCGCGCGGGAGAAATCCTGGAGCTCGCCGCTTTGGCCTCGCTCCTTTTCGCCACGGGTTATGTGGTCTTCGGGGCCACGCGCGACTGGCCCATGATCCAGCACCCCATGAGTTTCGTCTGCATTCCGCCCATCGTGTGGGCGGCCTATCGCTTCGGCCTGCACGGGGCCGTGACCAGCACGCTCGCCATGACCATCATCGCGGTCGAGGGCACCATGCACGGCCGCGGAATCTTCGTCGCCGACGACCAGAACATCTCGTTGCTGCTCCTGCAGACATTCATGGGGATCATGGCGCTCACCGCGCTGGTGCTGGCATCCGCGATGGCGGAGCGCCGCCGCATCGAGGCCGAACTGGCCCGCCACCGCGATGAGCTCGAAACCATCCTGACCCACCGGACCGCGGAGCTTGAGGCGTCTCACGCGCGCTTGCGCCTCGCCGACCGCATGTCCGCGCTGGGCGCGCTCGCCGCCGGGCTCGGCCACGACATGGGCAACCTGCTCATGCCGTTGAGCAATCGCCTCGATGCGCTGGAATCGATGATCCTCGCCGATCCGGCCCGCGAGCACGTCAGTGCAATCCGCGCCGCGGCGGAGTACCTCCGTCAGCTCACCACGGGGCTGCGCCTCCTGGCCCGCGATCCCGAGCGCTCACCGGTCGGTGAGCGCGCCGACCTCGCCGCGTGGTGGAAGGAAGCTCATCCGCTGCTGCGCAACGCGATTCCGCCGGGGGTCTCTCTGCGGTCGAACATTGACGCGCCCGATCTCCGCGTCGCCATTGCATCTCCCGCGCTGATGCAGATCATGCTGAACCTCGTGCAGAACGCCGGCGATGCCATGCGCGCTCGCGCACGTGGAACCATCACCATCCGGGCCCTTCCCGACGGCGACGGCGATCACCGTCAGGTGCGCATCGATGTGATCGACGACGGTCCGGGCATGTCGCCTGACATGCAGCGCCGCTGCATGGAGCCCTTCGTCAGCTCGAAGTCGGAAGATGGCTCGATCGGGCTGGGGCTTGCGATCGTGTACGATCTTGTGACCAAGGCGGGCGGCTCGGTTCGAGTCGATTCCGAAATCGGCAAGGGAACGACCTTCACCGTGATCCTCCCCGGCTCCGACCGCCGCGATCCTGAACGCGATGCCACGATTCAAGCTCACAGTCGCCTATGACGGCACCGCGTTCCACGGCTGGCAGAGGCAGACAACAGCCGAGGGCATCACCCTGCGCACCGTGCAGGGCACCTTGCAGGAAGCCGTGCGCGATGTGCTGCGGCTGCCGGGGATTGAAGTCGTGGGCGCCTCGCGCACCGATGCGGGTGTTCACGCGATCGGCCAGGTCGCCGCCTTCACCGCCGAAACGACCATTCCCGTCGAAAAACTCCCCGCCGCCCTCACCTCCCGATTGCCGGACGATGTCCAGGTGCGCGAGGCGAGCATCGTGCACGATGACTTCGATCCCATCAGCGATGCCGTCGCCAAGTGCTACCGATTCACAATCGCCCATGGAACTGCTCGTCGCGGCGCGGAGACCGGTCGCGGGCCGTTTCAGCTTCCGCCGCTCTTCGATCGGCACTTCGTCCACTTCACCTATCACGCGCTCGATATCGAACGGATGGACAGAGCGGCCCAACTCCTCATCGGCGAGCACGACTTCTCCGCCTTCGCGCAGGTCCATCACGGCCGAGTCAGCGCGGTGCGAACCATCTTCGACTGCCGGGTGAGCGCCATTTCCACTGATCGCTGCGCGATCGACGCGACCGGCAGCGGATTTCTCTACAACATGGTGCGCATCATCGCGGGCACCCTCGTCGAAGTCGGGCTGGGTCGCATGCAGGTGGAAGATGTGGCCGCCGCGCTGGCCTCCCGCGATCGCCGCGCCGCGGGACCAACCCTGCCGCCCCAGGGTCTGTGCCTGCAATGGGTGCGCTATCCTGACGACATCGCGACACCACCCCCGGATGGCGCGATCGTTCCCGAGAATCCCTGATGCCGCCGCCCCCCTTTCAGATCGAATCCGGAACCTGCGCGGCTGTCTTCGCGTTCGACATCGCGCAGACCATCGATCTGGATGAAGCAGCCCGCCTGATCCGGGAGCAGACGCAGCGCGAACACATTCGACACCAGCGCCGCGCCCCGCGCTACTTTGAATATAAGCCCCCGCCCCTGCGCCTCACGCAGCCGATCGAAGCGATCGCCCTCACGCCGCGCCACCGCACCACGGAAGCCGTCGATCTCATCGTGTACGAGTTCGGCGCCGTCGCTGTGCTGTTTTCCATCGATCTGACGGGCGGGCTGGAAGAACTGGCCGCCCTCAGCGATCACCTTTACGAAAACGAGACGCTGCTTCTCGAGGCCACGCATCGCGTCAGCGCGCTGCTCGACGCCATTCGTCCCGCGACGGTGAACGGCCAGGTCGCTCCCATGGTTGAGGATTACATCATCTATCACGTTCGCCGTTTTGCGGGCGATCCTCCGCCCAGCGCGATTCTCGCCGCATGGCGGAGCGAACTTGCGCAGGTCCTCCGTTCGGAACGCCAGACGCTCTCCGATCAGGAGGTGAACGATGCCCTCGATTGCCAGCTTGCCTACAGCACCAGCGACCTCACGGTCATCGACTGGCAGGCCGCCCTCGTCATCGATCCCGCCGCGGATGATGTGCGGGCCGTTCTCGAGTTCATCAACGTCGAGCTGCTCGAGCTGCGCTTTCTGGATGATCAGCTCGATCAGGTGCTCGACCGCGCGTACAAGACATTGACGGCGCGTTCCTGGCGCGACTGGCTGCTGCTGCACGCGCGCCATCGCGAGCCGCGCCGCCTCGCCCGCCTGCAGATCGACAGCGCCGTCGTGTTCGAGGAGGTCAACAACGCCCTCAAGCTCTTCGGCGATCAGTTCCTCGCGCGCGTCCACCGCATGGCGTCGCAGCGCCTCCACATCGCCGACTGGGACGCCGCCATCATGCGCAAGCTCGACACCATCGACAGCATCTTTCAGAAACTCTCCGATCGCCAGAGCACGCGGCGCATGGAAGTGCTGGAATGGATCATCATCATCCTGATTGCGATCTCGATCGTGATTGCGTTTCTGCCCGGGCACTGAAATCGTGCAATGTCAAAGTTGGGTGCCACGGGTCGCCGCGCTTCGCGGCGCCCCGTGCAGAATTGAGCTGGATGCTCAAGCTCTGAAGCGCGACCCCCCTCACCCTGACCCCTCTCCCGGTGGAAGAGGAGTGATTGTCGCCATCGCCAGCGCAATATTCAGCGCGTTGAACCCCATGTGCGCGACAATCGGCGGCAACAACGAATCACTCTTTTCATACACCCATCCCAGCCCCAGCGACAGCGCGAACAAGGCCGGAAGCGCGCTGAGCGGCACCGCACCCCCGTGCATCAGCGTGAAGATCATTGAGGCGCCGGCGATCGCCAGCCACCGCGAACGAGCGAAGTGTTTGATGCTCTCCTGCAAGAGCGCGCGATAGAGAACCTCCTCGAACACCGCCGCGCCCACCACCACCAGCGCGATCAGCGGCCGCACTGATGCGCCGGCTTCCGGCGCCATCAGGTCCTCCAGGGTGCTGTGCGCGATCTCCTTCGGCGGCACTCCCGTCACAATCTGCTCGACCAGTCCCGAAAGGAACGCAACCGATGCCACCACCGGCCACGCGAGGAGCAACGCGCCGATTCCGAGCCCAAACGCTCGATCCATCCGCACCGGCCGGCGCAGCCCCCGCGAGCGCAGCCGCCACTGCCACCACAACGCCGCGCACAGGACGGGAAACGCGAAACAATACTCCGCCACCTTGAGCGTGGTCATCGCTTCCACCGATTCCCGCGGCGGAAGCTCATCGATGCCGCCGAGATCGATCCCCTTCGCGGCCGCCACTGCCTGAACTCCGGCGAGTTCGAGCACCAGCATCAGCGTGAACAGGATGAACGGAACGAACACGGCCGCTGGATCGCTCGCGGGCGCCGAGGCCAGCCGATGCCATCGCCGATTCAGGAACAGTCCCAGTCCCACCAGCGCTGCAATAACCATCGCCAATGGATAGATCATGCTGCTCGCACTGGCGCTGGCGGCATTTCCCGCGACCGAAGCTTCGCCTGAGCCTGCCCCCGCCATAGCAATAAGAATTGAGATGTCATCCCCAACGAGAGTTCGCCCCGCATCATGGATTGCCTCGGGCGGGCCGATAGAGTTTGAGGCCGGCGCGCCGGGTGCGCGATCCATCACGCCGACCCCGTCAGATCGTCCGTGCGCCATTCCAGACGCCGGCAGCCCCGCCACCACCATGACTGCCACGCTCAGGGACATCATCAACCGCAAGCGCGTCGAAGTGGCGCGGGCCCTCGCCGCCACTCCGCTCGATGTCGTCAAAGAGCGCGCCGCCGACCAGGACCGGCCGCGCAACTTCTTCGCCGCAGTCGTCGAGCACCGCCAGCGCGATCGCGGCATCACCCGCATCATCGCCGAGATCAAGCGGAAGAGTCCCTCCGCGGGCGTCATCCGCAAGGATTTCGATCCCGTCGCCATCGCCAGACAGTATCACGAGGCCGGCGCCGCTGCGATCTCCTGCCTCACCGACGAAGCCGACTTTGGCGGCCACCTCGGCTACATTCGCCAGATCAAGGACGCGGTGCCGCTGCCGGTCCTGCGCAAGGATTTTCTCGTCGATCCCTATCAGATCTGGGAATCGCGCGCGGCCGGCGCCGATGCCGTGCTCCTGATCGGCGAAGTCCTGGGCGAAGGCGAGCTCCTTGACCTCATGATCCTCGCCCGCGAGCTGGGCATGACCACGCTTCTCGAAGTCCACGCGCTCGACACGCTCCTCAAAGTGAAGAACCACATCGGCTTTCCGCATCGCGGCTACGGGCTCCTGGGCATCAACAACCGCGACCTCACCACGATGAAGACCGATGTCTCGCACACGGTGCGCGTGCTCGAGTTCATCGAGAACAAGGACATTGTCGTGAGCGAATCCGGCATTTCCTCACCCGAAGACCTGGCCCGCCTGCGCCGGCACGGCGTGCGCATCGCGCTGGTGGGCGAGCACCTGCTGCGCCAGCCCGACCCGGGGGCAGCGCTGCGCGCCCTGCTCGATTCGCGGGACGGCACGTGACGATTGCAGATTGACGATTGTTGATTGTCGATTGATGATTGCAGACGCCGGACCTGAGGGCTCGAAGGTCCGGGTTCCGGCTGAGTGCTCGAAGGTCCGGGTCTCCCCTGACGAATCCGAGATGCGACATCCAAATCGTCAATCGTCAATCGTCAAAAAGCCGCGCGATCGCTTCTTTGCTCGCGCCCTCGATGCGCAATACTTTCTCGGGGCTCGCATGTCCCGACTCGATCGTCACCTGATTTTTTCTGAGCCCGAGCCGCTTCGCGATCAACGCGCAGATGGCCCTGTTCGCTTTCCCACCTTCTGCCGGTGCGCTGATGCGCACCTTCAGCCGCTCGCCCAGCATTCCCGCGATCTCATCGCGCGAAGCCCCGGGCACGGCCTTGATGTGAATTCTGAGCGCTTCGGAATGTAGGTCAGGCCGCATCATCGATCGCGCGATTTTGGTCCGGCAGTGCCTTCCACTGAAGCGACCCATCAGGGAGACGACGCAGCAACCGCCGACTTTCTCGACCAAGCGCATCGCGCACGACGACTTCCACGCCGTCTTGGAATGCGCGCGCGTACTTGCCACGTACACCCCTGATCATTTTGCCCGCCCTAATTGGAGAATCCTCCGGACTCATACAACTCGCGTTCCTCCGCAGTCGCGCGGCGTGCGCTGATGATGCGTATCCAAGCACTACGGTCGCAATGAACTACCAGAAGTATACGCCAGTTCCCTGAGATTCCAATGGTCCAGAAGCGGTCCTCGGCTGTCGAATGGTCCTCATCAAAGATCGTCAGCGCCCGCGGGTCGGAGAAGATAGTTACCGCCTCATCAAACGTGACGCCGTGCTTCCGCTCATTCTCCAACGCCTTTTCAGGATCCCATTCAAACCCATTCATGGAATCGCTCATCTTGCCATCTTCCGCAGCACCGTGTGCAGGATTCCGCCGTTGCGGAGATATTCGACTTCGACCGGCGTGTCCACGCGGCAGATGGTGTCGAACTCGATGACCTTTCCACCGTCCCGCCGTGCCAGCACATGAATCACCTGTCTCGGCTGAAGGTCTTCCGGCACATCGATGTCGAACACCTCCGTGCCATCCAGCCCCAGCGACTGCGCCGATTCTCCCTCGCGATACGTCAAGGGCAGCACGCCCATGCCCACCAGATTGCTGCGGTGGATGCGCTCGAAGCTCTCCGCAATCACCGCGCGGATGCCCAGCAGAAACGTCCCCTTCGCCGCCCAGTCGCGCGAGGAGCCCATGCCGTAGTCCTTCCCCGCCAGCACCACCAGCGGCACACCATCATTGCGCCGCTTGATGTCCGCATCGCTCGTCTCGCACGCGCCATACGCAACCGCTGCGTCGAAGATCGAGCTGATCCCACCAAAGCCCACGGATTCCGATCCGTGGGCCTTCGTGCCAAGATACTTCGTCCACCCGCCCTCCTTCCCATCCGCAAGCTCATTCTTCAGTCTTGTGTTCGCAAACGTCCCGCGCGTCATCACGCGGTCATTCCCCCGCCGCGAGCCGTACGAATTGAACATCGACACCGGAACATCGTGCTCGATCAGATACTTCCCCGCGGGCGAATCCTTCTTGATCGAGCCCGCGGGCGAAATGTGATCCGTCGTCACCGAGTCGCCCACCTTCACCAGACACCGCGCCCCGCGAATCGATTCGAGCGGCGGCGGATTCTCCGGCATCCCCCTGAAGAACGGCGGCTCCTGCACATACGTCGATTGCTCATCCCACTGGAAGAGATCGCCTGTCGCCACATCGATCGACTTCCATTCATCCGACCCTTCGAACACGTTGGCGTACTGTTCGCGAAACTGCGTGCGCGTGACCGCCTGCGCGATCGTCTCCTCGATCTCCTTCTGCGTCGGCCAGAGGTCGCGCAAATACACATCACGTCCGGTGCGATCCTTCCCGATGGAATCGTTGACCAGATCGATGTTGACCGTGCCCGCAAGCGCGTAAGCCACCACCAGCGGCGGCGACGCGAGATAATTCGCCTTGCAGTCGGGATGAATGCGCCCTTCGAAGTTGCGGTTGCCCGACAGCACCGACGCCGCCACCAGGTCGTGTTCGTTGATCGCCTGCGAGATCGCTTCCGGCAGCGGTCCCGAGTTGCCGATGCACGTCGTGCAGCCGTAACCCACGAGATAGAACCCCAGTTTCTCGAGATCATCCATCAATCCCGCGCGCTGCAGGTATTCCGTCACCACCTTGCTTCCCGGCGCCAGCGATGTCTTCACCCACGGCTTGCGTGAAAGGCCTTTCTCCACCGCCTTGCGCGCCAGCAGCCCCGCCCCCAGCATCACCGAAGGATTGCTGGTGTTGGTGCAGGACGTGATCGCGGCGATGACCACGTCGCCGTGCTTGAGGTCGAAGGACTCGCCATCGTGCTCGAGGCGCACGCCCGAATGACCCGGATCTTCCTCGAGAACAGCAGTCTGCGCCGCTGAAGCGGCGGGCCCCGGCATGTTTCCCTTCTGACCCGGGGGCGCGCCTCCCTCCTCCGTCCAGCCGCCTGCGGGGTTGTGCACCAGAGTCGTCGAGTTCTTGTTGAAGGTCTTGTCGAGGTCCTTCGCCCACTGCGATTTCATCTCGCGCAGCCGAATGCGGTCCTGCGGCCGCTTCGGCCCCGCCAGCGACGGCTCAACTGTGGAAAGATCCAGCGCAAGCTCATCGGTGTAGATGATGCGCGCTGCATCGTCGCGCCACAGTCCCTGCGCCTTGTAATATTGCTCGACCGTCTTGATGAGTTTCTCATCGCGCCCCGTCAGCTCCATGTAGTGCAGCGTCTGCTCATCCACCGGGAAGAACCCGATGGTCGCGCCATATTCCGGGGCCATGTTGGCGATAGTGGCGCGGTTGGCGACCGGCATGTCTGCAAGCCCCGGCCCGTGGAACTCCACGAACTTGCCCACCACGCCGTGCTGGCGCAGCATCTGCGTCAGCACCAGCACCATGTCGGTCGCGGTCGCACCTTCGGGGAGTTTGCCGGTCAATCTGAACCCGACCACTTCCGGCAGCAGCATGTAAATCGGCTGGCCCAGCATCACCGCCTCCGCCTCGATGCCGCCCACGCCCCACCCCACCACGCCGAGACCATTGATCATCGTCGTGTGCGAATCGGTGCCGATGAGGGAGTCGGGATACAGGAAAGGCATCGAGGCATGAGGCATCGAGGCATCAAGTGGAGTAGCACCGTGGTCATTGCCTTGATGCCTTGGTGCCTTGATGCCTTCCCCTTCCCACACCACCTTCGCGAGATATTCAAGATTCACCTGGTGCACGATGCCCGTCGCGGGCGGAACCACGCGAAAGTTGTCGAACCCATCCTGCGCCCACTTCAGCAGCTCGTACCGTTCCTTGTTGCGCTCGAATTCCTTTTGCGCATTGATTGTGATCGCCATGCCCGAGTTGAACGCATCCACCTGCACCGAGTGATCGATGACGAGGTCGCAGGGCACCAACGGATTGACTTTGCGCGGGTCGCCTCCCATTCGTTTCATCGCATCGCGCAAAGCCGCCAGATCGACCACCGCCGGCACACCCGTGAAATCCTGCAGCACCACCCGCCCCGGCATGAAGGGAATTTCGACATCGCCGACCTTCCGCGCATCGTACTTCGCGATCGCTTCGATATTCTCGCGCGTGATGATGTAGTCATCGCAATTCCGCAGGCACGATTCGAGAAGAACGCGGATCGAATAGGGCAGCCGCGCAATGTCGCCGAGGTGCTTCAAGGCGTCGAGGCGTGCGATTCGCCGCTTCCCCAGCAGCGTGTCCAGCGTGGCGAAGGCATTGAAGGGATCGTGTCGGGCGTCTGCCATGATGTCACTTCCCTCTCGAAAACAGGGCTCCGCGCAAGTGTAGGCCGTGGAGCGTGGAGCGTGGAGCGTGGTTCGTGGTTCGTTGTACGTGGTTGGTTGAGAGATGACGAGATCGTCGATTGTGATTGATCTGCGATCGACGCTTGCGGTTTCGCGTGCAGGGCGGAAGATCCCGCGATTGTCGCCTGCGCGAGCACAACGAACCACGAACAACAAACCCCTCTCAGATCGCGTAATTCGCCGGCGGCGTTTCCGGGTTGGTGCGCGTGCGCACATCCACCTTCGGTCCGCGCACGACTGTCCCGGGCGGAACCGATTGCGTGAGGAACACCCCGCCGCTGATCACCGATCCAGCCCCGATCAGCGTATCGCCGCCCAGAATCGTCGCCCCCGCGTACACGATCACATGATCTTCCAGCGTCGGATGCCGCTTCGTCCCTCGCTTGAGCCGGCCGCGCTCATCCTTCGGGAAACTCTTCGCCCCCAGCGTCACGCCCTGATAAATCCGGCAGTGGGCGCCGATCACCGCTGTCGCGCCGATCACGACTCCGGTGCCGTGATCGATGAAGAAGGACTCGCCGATCCTGGCGCCCGGATGAATGTCGATGCCGGTGACCGAGTGCGCGTGCTCGCTCATGATCCGCGGCAGCAGCGGCACCTCCAATCGGTGCAGTTCGTGCGCCAACCGGTGAATCGTGACGGCGCGCAGACCGGGATAAGAGAAGATGATCTCATCGGTGTGTTCCGCGGCCGGATCGCCGTCATAAGCCGCCTGCACATCCAGCGACAGCAATCGCCGCACTTCCGGCAGGCGCGCCAGATACTGCTCGACGATGGATGCAGCCCGGCGATCGCAATGATACGACCGCTGCGCGAAATCAGGGGCTCCCCGCGCGATGTTCTCCTGGTAGCGCAGCGCCGCCGAAACCTGCAGCACCAGCCGCGCTGCGATATCGCGAACCACTCCATCGACGTGCTCGCGAAGTTCGCTTGTCGAAAGCCCACGCGGGCCGACAAAACCCGGAAACATCAGCCACGTCAATCGCTCCAGAACCTCCAGCGTTTCGTGCCGGTGCGGCAGATAGGCCGCGGACATGTGCCGCGTCCGCGCCTCGCCCAGGATCGATTCGGCGATGCGGCCCACCGACTGCTCGATCCGGTCCTCGTGCAGGTGCGAACCGTCAAAGCCCGGCAGATGCTCAACCATGGTGATATGGTAGTGAATCCAATCGAAGTGTGAATGCAACCACAGAGGCACAGAGAACAGAGACACAGAGAAGGAAGAAGAACGATCTCAAGGAAAGTTGCGGAAACATTCTGAAACGCGAAGCCGCGGCGCCCACGCCGCGATGGTCGCCGCAATCGTCAATCATCAATCGACAATTTCCATGTCCCACGGCAAGACCTACGACTCCATCACCCAGACCGTCTTCAACACGCCCATGGTGCGCCTTCGCCGCATCATTCCCGATGGTCACGCCATCGTCCTGCTCAAGCTCGAGTTCTTCAACCCCATGGCAAGCGTGAAGGACCGCATCGCCGAGGCCATGATCTCCGATGCGGAGAAGCGCGGCATCATCAATCCCCAAACGCACATCATCGAGCCGACGTCCGGCAACACCGGCATCGCACTGGCTTTCGTGTGCGCGGGTCGAGGCTACAAGCTGACCCTCACCATGCCGGAGTCGATGAGCACGGAGCGGCGAGTGCTGCTCCGCGCCCTCGGCGCCAACCTCGTGCTCACTCCCGCCATGGACGGCATGCCGGGCGCCGTCGCTCGCGCCAATGAACTTGTCTCCCAACTTCCCGGGGCGTGGATGCCGCAGCAGTTCGACAACCCCGCCAATCCCGCCATTCACGAAGAGACCACCGGTCCGGAGATCTGGGAGGATAGCGATGGCGGCGCGGACATGATCGTCGCGGGTGTCGGCACAGGTGGAACCATCACCGGCGTCACGCGCTATGTCCGACGGTTCAAGCCGGAGTTCGAGGCCATCGCGGTCGAGCCCGAGGCCTCGCCCGTCATCTCCGGCGGCCGGCCCGCGCCGCACCGCATCCAGGGCATCGGCGCGGGATTCGTCCCCCGCAATCTCGATACATCGCTCGTCAACGGAGTCGAGCTCGTTTCCAACGAGCAGGCCTTCGAGTGGGCGCGGCGATTGGCGCGCGAGGAGGGGATCTTCGGCGGGATCTCCACCGGCGCGAATATCTGCGCTGCGGCCCGCGTCGCCGCCCGCCCCGAAAACAAGGGCAAGACCATCATCACGATCGCCGCCTCCTTCGGCGAGCGCTACCTCTCAACCCCGCTTGTCGAGGGACTCTTGTGAAGGTGGGAGGACCAATTGGGGCGAAATCACCATCCGGTGGCGTGTAATCCGATTCAAAGGATGTTGATCCACGCTGACCATGCCGCCATGATGAGTGATTCGTCCGGGGAAGCAGGAGACCGCTTCATGCCAAGTCACGAATGCACCGGGAATTGCGGGCCGTGGGGCCAGCACCGCGGCTCGGGTTCCAGCCGCCGCCAGTTCCTGAAAGTCGGGGTCATCGGCGGGTTCGGCAGCGCGCTGGGATTTTCGCTGCCGGACTTGTTTCGGTTGAATTCGTTGATTGCGCAGGATGCGGGCGCTGCCGCCACTGAAGTGGCGGGCCCGGGTACGAACCCAAACGTCAAAGCGAAATCGGTGATCCACATCTTCCTGCCCGGGGGAATGGCGCATCAGGACACATTCGACCCCAAGCCCTATTCGCCCGTCGAATACCGCGGCGCCACGCAGCCCATCAGCACCGTCCTCGACGGCATCCAGTTCGGCAGCCAGTTGCAGCGACTGGCGCAGGTCGCCGACCGCATGACGATCATCCGCTCCTTCACCCACGGCGAAGCGGCACACGAGCGCGGCACGCACAACATGTTCACCGGCTATCGACCCAGCCCAGCGCTGGTCTATCCATCCATGGGCTCGATCGTCTCGCACGAGCTGGGCGGGCAGAACAGTCTCCCGCCCTATGTCTGCGTTCCCAGCGCGCCCACCATCTACGCAGGCTCGGGCTATCTCAGCAGTTCATACGCGCCCTTCAGTGTTGGAGCGGACCCGGCCCAGCAGCAGTTCGAGGTGCGCGATCTCAATCTTCCCGGCGGCGTCGATGAGCCGCGCTTCACCCGCCGCAAGAAACTCCTCGAAGCGGTGAATGCGCACTTCGAATCCAAAGAAGAATCAGATGAACTCGCGGCGATGGATTCGTTCTACCAGCGCGCGTACGACCTGCTCTCTTCGCAGGCCGCGCGCGAGGCCTTCAACCTCGCCGCCGAAGCGGATGCGATAAAGGATCGCTACGGTCGCAACCAGGCCGGCCTGCGCATGCTTCTCTGCCGCCGCCTCGTCGAGGCGGGCGTGCGCTTTGTCTCCATGACCTACGGCTCGTGGGACATGCACTTGCGCATCGATGAAGGCATGAACGCGCAATTGCCCGCGTTCGACCAGGCGCTCGCGGCCCTCATCACCGATCTCGAAGAGCGGGCACTGCTCGATTCGACCTTGATCATGGTGACGACCGAGTTCGGCCGCACACCCAAGATCAATCCCGATGGCGGGCGCGATCACTGGCCGCGCGTGTTCTCGGTGGCGCTGGCGGGCGGGGGTGTCAAACGCGGCTGCGTGTATGGCCAATCCGATTCCACCGCCGCCGAGCCCGCGGACAATCCCGTCGGCCCCGAAGACCTCGCGCACACGATGTTCTCGCTCATGGGGATCGATCCCGACAAGCGCCTCATCGCGCCGGGCGATCGGCCCATCGACATCGTCCGCCACGGCAGGACCATTGAAGGAATTCTGGCGTGAAAACTGTACCCGGTACAGTTTTCAATGTCAGTGGCACAGGCGTCCCGCCTGTGCCACTGCTTCGATTGCTTTGTCTCTATCTCTCCCCGTCTCTCCGTCTCTTCCTTCTTCTCGGCGTTCTCTGCGCCTCCGCCGTGAATTCCCACGCCGCGGAACCCATCATCAACGTCATCCTCCCCCGCGGCGGGCAGCGCGGCACTGAAATGCAAA
>Ga0326597_10008335_pt1 | contig 14000 bp, 10 predicted proteins | sample RVTome_12_FD_203789 | JGI IMG/M metagenome (GOLD analysis project Ga0326597, IMG submission 203789) | Soil microbial communities from uranium-contaminated site in the Upper Colorado River Basin, Wyoming, United States - RVT100D185 | ecosystem: Environmental > Terrestrial > Soil > Contaminated >... | reverse complement strand
TCGTGATGCACCTGCTGAAAGTGCCAGCGGTACGCACCCGTCTTCAACTCGACGGCGACGATCGACGCCGAAAACAGATTGTCGCCCGCCCGCACGGAGCCGTTGAAATCGGGGCCCGGGTTGCCGGTCGAGAAGTAGAGGAGGCCGAGATCCGGATCGACCGCGGGTGTTTGCCAGACCGACGCGCCGCCGTGCTGCCAGACGTCGTTGGTGCTGGGCCAGGTATCGTGGCCAACCTCGCCAGGGCCGGGAACCGTATAGAACGTCCAGGCGAGCGACCCGCTCTTCGCGTCGAACGCTTTCACGCGGCCGCGGATGCCGTTTTCGGCGCCCGCGAAGCCGGTGATGACGAGGCCGTCTACGTACAGCGGCGCGCTCGTGATGCTGAAACCCTCCTGCCAGCGCTCCGCCTGCACCGACCAGAGCACCGCGCCGGACCGCTGGTCGAGCGCCACGAGCTTGTTGTCCAACTGGCCGACGTACACCATGCCGTCGCCAAGGCCGACACCGCGGCTCGTCCATCCACAACAGATCACGTCGATCTCGGGGTCGAGATTGGCCGAGTATGTCCAGAGGATGTCGCCCGACTCCACGCTGATCGCAAACACGTCGTCGGCGCCGGTCACCACGTAGAGGACACCGTCGTACACGATGGGCTGGGCCTCACCCGAATACATGGCCCCCACCCCGGAGCCGTTGAGACGGGTGCGCCACACGGCCTTGAGACCGGCCACGTTGCCCGTGTTGATCTCGGTCAGGGGCGAGTAGCGGCGGTTGAACAGGTCACCGCCATTGGTGAGCCAGCCGGTGGACGGGAGCGGCGTCAAGTCTGCGGCGGCAAAGGCCGGTGCCGGCTCGATGGACCGCTGTGCCGGCACAGCCGCCCGCTGGGCCTGTGCAAGGGAAACCACGCCGGCGACGCAGGCGATGACGACCGCACGCTTTGCACGCAACATGAGCGAAATGGTATACCGAAGGCGCTTCTTTTGGGCTTGGGGCTTTGGGCTTTGGGCTTTGGGCTTTGGGCTTTGGGCTTTCGACTTTGAACTTCCGACTTGGAGAAAATCCCCATGAGCGTTCAGGAACTGACGAAGCGGACTCACAAAGTGGCGATCATGAACGCGGTGCATGACCTGCCCGTGCTCGTCGCCCGCGACAGGGGATTTTTCAAGGACGAAGGGCTCGACATCGAGTTCGTGTCCACGCCGGGCATGGCGCAGGTGACAACGTCCCATACGGTCAAGTTCGATACGGTGTTCGACCGCCCGCTCGACTCGGTCTACAACGACGGTGGCATCGACCAGTACCGCATGTGCGAGTGGGGCATCATGAAGCGCGCGGTCGAGGCGGAATCCAGCGGCCTCCGCCACCGCAAGATCGTCGCGCTCGGCGCCTCCATGTCCAAGTTCGCCATCGCCGTGGCCAGGGATTCGAAGATCTACGAGCCCGAGATGCTGAAGAACCAGCTGATCTCGGTGACGCCGAACAACGGGTCGCACTTCACGATGCTGAAAATGGTTGAGGGGTTCCTCGAGCCGCAGCACGTGAAGACGACGAACGCCGGATCGATGCAGAAACGGATCGCAGCGCTCGGCCGCGGCGAGGTGGCGGCGGTCGTCCTCATGGAACCCTGGATCAGCGTGGCCCAGAAGCAGGGACTGCGCATCCTGATCGAGTCGCACTCGACCCGCAGCGAAGCGGCTGGCGACGAGGTGGACGGACCGACGCTCGCGGCGATGTTCCGGGCGCAGGCCAGGGCGGTCGAGGCGCTCGAGAAGGACCCGACACCCTATATCCACTACTTGATCGCGGAGACCGGCGGGCTCCTCGAGCCCCACGAGCTCCAGACGTGGCGCCTGCTCCACGCCCCGCCCACGCCCTACACGCGCGAACGGTTCGACGACACCTACAACTGGACGGTGAAGTGGAACATGACGGTGCCGCGCGCCACCTTCGAGAACACGGTCGACAACCGCGCCTGGACGTAGGGCCTATAGAACCGTCGGGCCTACAGGAACGGCGCCAGGAGGAGATGGACCGCCGCCGTCGTGAAGGCGAATACCGACGTCGCGACCAACCCGATCCGGATCATGTCCTTCATCTCGATCTGACCCGTGGCGAAGGCCGTGCCGCACGAGGCTCCCGCCCACGGAAGCGCTATCCCGACGGCGGCGTTCGGAATCAAGATCGCCATCGTGGCCGGGTTCAAGCCGACCTGCTCGGCGGCCGGAATGAAGATGCCGCCGAAAAAGCTGGTGGCCGCGACCCCCGAGATCAAGTTGGTGCTGAACGCGACGACAACGGACGCGACGAAGGCCATCGACACCTTCCCGAGTCCCAGTCCGGCCACGGCTCCACCTGCCAGCTCCACGAACTGAAAATCCACCAACGCATCCATGACGCCGGTGGCCGCGGTCACGAGAATCATGATGTCCCACGGGGTGTGCGCCACCGCGTCCCGCCAGCCGAGGACGAACTGCCCCTGCCGCCAGTTCACCGGCGTACTGAACAGCAACAGGAGAACGACTGGCGGCACCACATACAGGTTCAGCCCCCTGCCGGCCCAGACCGTCACGGGGTTGTCGGCTCCCAACGTCATGTCGAAGAACGCCGGCAGGACGAATAGCGTCACCATCATCGCGAACACGAACAGTGTCGATCGCTCGCCGGCGGCCAGGGGACCGAGCTTCCGCCTCTCTGCCTCGAGAAACGCGGAGCCACCCGGAACGACCTTGAATTCTGGAGGCAGGAAGAACCGCAGGACGACATAGAACACCAGGAGCAGAACGATAAACACCGGGACCCCCGCGAACATCCACTCGAACCAGCCCAGCGACCGTCCGTTCAGCCGCTCCAGCAACGCCACGCTCAAGGCGTTGTGGGGAATACCCGCGATGGTGGCGGTTCCGCCTGCAACGCTCCCGTAGAGCGCCCCCAGCGCGAGGAACGCGCCGAAATTGGATCTCCCCGTGCCTTCCTGCGGCTGGACGGTGCGGACGAAGGCCACGAGAGACACCGCGACGGGGATCATCACCGCCACCGTGGCTGCGTCGGAGAGCATCATCGAAATCAGTCCGGTCACCAGCATGAAGCCGAACGCCGTGCGGTTTGCGCTGCCGTTGACCCATTTCAGCGACATGAACCACAGGGCGAACCGCTTTGCCAGGCCATGGCGGTCCATGGCGTAGCCCATGAGAATGGTTCCCCAGATCCAGAAGAAGATGTTCTGGCCGTACAGGGCCACCGTCGCGCCGACGCTCATGACATTGAGCATCGGGAACAGAATGAGCGGAATGATCGACGCCACGGCCCACGGCACGGGCCGCGCCATCCACCACATGACCATCCAGCCGAAGACGCCCAGCGCGACGCGCCCCTCCGGCGGCACGCCCTCGTAGGGCAGCCAATAGAGCAAGAGGGCGACGATCGGGCCCGAGGCGAACTTGAGTACGAGCGCACTCGCGCTCGCCGTCGGCTGCCCTGTCGAGGCGCTAGGCGCGGGTGTCGTCATGTGTGGTCCTCGAACCTCTCACGATGTCGGTTTCTTGCCGGCCCTCTCGACCTGGGTGGTCGAGTCCTCCGCGACGAGGTGGCTGCATCCAGCACGGTGTGCCCAATACTGCCACGCCCGCCAGATTTGAAACGGTTTATACGTCGTATCCCGCGCCGCGATTTCGCCCGGCGACACCACCTTGAAGGCGCCCATCTGCATCGCCGCCATCTGCACCCGCGCATTGCGCGGCAGGTAGACAGACAGCCGAACCACTTCAATCAGCGACCGCGCCGCGGCGGCAAAGCCGTGGCCGCGCATCAACGCCACGTTGTTATCGCCCAGACACCCCGCCAGGTCACGGCCCTGCGCCACATTCGACACCAGCATGTTCGTGTCGCCGAACTTATCGGCGATGTCCCAGACCGGCACATGGCTTCCGATAAAGCTGCCGGAGTGGATCACCGGCTTGAGCGGAACGTCGGTGATCCCGAAGGGCAGCACATCCTCGGCATGCGCGTGCACGACAGCCTGAACATCCGGGCGAGCCTCGAAGATGCCGCTATGAATGAACCGTTCCACCGGCGACTGGCGATCATCGCCGATTGGATTGGCGTCAGACACAGAAAACTCCATGATGTCTTCACGCTCGACCAATTCGGGCGGGAGCGAGCGGGCCATGAAGAATCGCGTGGGGTCGTCGGGGTGACGGATGCTCACGTGGCCGTACGCATCCACGATGTCCTCTTTCGACAGCACGCGGTTGGCGACCACAAGTTCGTTGAGTACGTTGTCGAGCGCGTTCATGGTCTCTACTCCAAATCAAAGAATCACGCCTGAGGCAGACGGCAGTATATACGGGCGCGGCGGCTTTTCCAGTCCCATGTTTGCTTCACGGCGTTCGCGCATGCGCACCTTGAAAGGGAGGCCCGCTTATGGCCACCTCACGTCCCGCGCACGACTCACCTTTCACCTTTCACCTTTCACTTTTCAGCTTCGGCTGCGCTTGACCCAATCCGCCCCAGCCCGGTACGCTCACAAACACCGTGGAGCAGAATCTTCTGATCACTGCCCGCGGTCTAGAACCCCTAGGAATTGCATCATGGTTCCCGAATCGCTGAGCGCGCCCCTACCCCCTGCTCCCCTGACCCGCTTGTCTGAGGATGAGCAACTATTTCAAGACTCGGTCGCGGAATTCGCCGGGCGCGAGATCGCGCCGCTCGTTCGGGAGATGGACGAGCAGGCGAGCATACCGCGGCCGCTCATCGACGAACTGTTTGACCTGGGCGTCATGGGCGTTGAAATCCCCGAGGAATTCGGCGGAGCGGGGGCGACGTTCTTTCATGCCGTGCTTGCCGTCGAGGCCTTGTCGCGCGTTGACGCCTCGGTGAGCACCCTTGTTGACGTTCAGAACACCCTCTGCGTCAACGCGTTCCTCCAGTGGGCGTCCAGGGACCTACAAGAACAGTACTTCCCGAAACTGGCGGCCGGGGCGATCGGCGCGTACGCGTTATCGGAAGCGCATTCCGGCAGCGATGCGTTTGCCTTGGCAACGCGCGCAGTGCGAGAGGGCGGGGATTTCGTGCTGACCGGCCGCAAGCAGTGGATTACGAACGCCAACGAGGCGGATGTCTTCATCGTGTTCGCGACGGTCGATCCCGCGGCCGGATACCACGGCATCACCGCGTTCGTGCTCGAACGCGGATGTCCAGGGTTTACGATCGGCCAGAAGGAGGACAAGCTCGGCATCCGTGCCAGCAGTACGTGTGAGCTGCTGCTCGATGCCTGCCGGGTCCCAGCCAGTCACGTGCTTGGGGACGTCGGCAACGGCTACAAGGTCGCCATCGAAACGCTGAATGAGGGCCGAATCGGCATTGGCGCGCAGATGGTCGGCATCGCGCAAGGCGCGCTCGACTGCGCGATCGGCTACACGAAAGAGCGCAAGCAGTTCGGAAAGGCGATCGCCGATTTCCAGGGCGTGCAGTTCCAGCTTGCGCGCGCGGCGGTTGACGTCGAGGCGGCACGCCTGTTGGTCTACAACGCGGCGCGGTTGCGCGCGTCCGGCGCCCCCTTCCGGGCCGAGGCCGCCATGGGCAAGCTGTTCGCATCGGAAGCGGCCGAGCGCGTCAGTTCGCTGGCCGTGAATCTCTATGGCGGATACGGATTCGTGAAGGACTATCCGGTCGAGAAGTTCTATCGCGACGCAAAGATCGGTCAGATCTACGAGGGCACCTCGAACATGCAGCTCCAGACAATCGCGAAACACATCCTCGCGACTCGGCGGCCGTGACGCCAGGCGGCGAAGCCGTCACTCACGGAATACGGAGTCACGTCGCTCATTTCGCGCAATCTCCAGATAGGGAGGGGAAACCCATGCAAGGCCTGATGATGGACGTGCCGTTGCTCGTCAGCGGTCTGATCCGCTTCGCAGACCGCAACCACGGCGACACCGAGATCGTCTCCAACACGGTCGAAGGGGGGCTGCACCGCTATACCTACCGCGACGCCCATGCCCGCGTGCGCCGGCTGGCGAACGTCCTGCACGCACTGGGCGTGAAGCTGGGGGACCGCGTCGGCACGCTGGCCTGGAACGGCTACCGCCACTACGAGCTCTACTACGCGATTTCCGGCATCGGCGCCGTCATCAACACCGTCAACCCGCGGCTGTTTCCAGACCAGATCACCTACATCTCGAACCACGCCGAGAACCAGGTGCTGTGCTTCGAACTGAATCTCCTGCCGCTGGTGGAGAAGCTCGCGCCTCGGTTCACGACCGTGAAGCACTACGTGCTGATGACCGACCGCGCCCACATGCCGGCGCAGACCTCGATTCCGACGCTGCTGTGCTACGAGGACCTGTTGCAGCAGCAGGACGAGCGCTTTGCATGGCCCTCCTTCGACGAGCGCACCGCGGCGGCGCTGTGCTACACCTCCGGCACGACCGGCAACCCGAAGGGCGTGCTCTACACGCACCGCTCCACCGTGCTGCACGCCTATGGCGCCGCGCTGCCCGACTCTCTCAATCTCTCGGCGCTCGACGCGGTGCTGCCGGTGGTGCCGATGTTCCACGCCGCCGCCTGGAGCCTGCCCTACGCCTGCACCATGGTCGGCGCGAAGATGGTGTTCCCGGGCCCGCACCTGGACGGCAAGAGCGTCTACGAGCTGATCGAGCAGGAACAGGTGACCATGTCGGCCGGCGTGCCGACAGTGTGGCTGATGCTGCTGCAGCACCTCGCGACCCACGACGTGAGGTTCTCCACCCTCACGCGCACGGTGATCGGCGGATCGGCCTGTCCGCCGGCGATGCTCCGCGCCTTTCAGGACGACTACGGCGTCGCCGTGTTCCACGCCTGGGGCATGACGGAGATGAGTCCGCTGGGCACCGTCGGCTCGCTGAAGGTGAAGCAGGCGCAATTGCCCAAGGATGAGCGCGACGCGGTGCAGGCAAAGCAGGGCCGCGGCATCTTCGGCGTGGAGATGAAGATCGTGGACAAGGGAGGCGACGAGCTGCCGTGGGACGGCAAGGCCTTCGGCGACCTGCTGGTGAAGGGTCCCTCGGTCGCCTCGGGCTACATGAAAGGCGAAGGCGGCGACCCGCTGAAGGACGGCTGGTTTCCCACCGGCGACGTCGCCACCATCGACGCCGATGGCTACATGCAGATCACCGACCGCTCCAGGGACGTCATCAAGTCGGGCGGCGAGTGGATCAGCTCCATCGACATGGAGAACATCGCGGTGGCGCACCCGGCGATCCAGGAGGCGGCGGTGATCGGCATCAAGCACCCGAAATGGGACGAGCGCCCGCTCGTGGTGGCGGTGAAAAAGGCCGGGCAGGACGTATCCAGGGAGGAACTGCTCAAGTTCTACGAGGGCAAGATCGCCAAGTGGTGGATGCCCGACGACGTGGTGTTCGTCGCGGAGCTGCCGCATACCGCCACCGGCAAGCTCTCCAAGCTCACGCTGCGACAGCAACTCAAGGACTACCGGTTGCCGGGCACATGAACCACGTCATGGTCGAGAGCAGGGACCGCATCACCCGCATCGAGTGCAGCAGTCCCGAGAAGAAGAACGCCGGCTGGGAGGGCGACAGCTACTTGGGTCGGCCCTTGAACCCCTCGGCCAGCATCGCGATCTTGTAGACGGTGTTGCTTCCCGTCACGTACAGCGTCTTCTTGTCGAGTCCGGCAAAGGCGACGCTCTGCATCCGCCCCTTCGGCACGGGAATGATACCGAGGGCCTCGCCTCGCGGGCTGAACACCTGCACCGTCGAGTTCGCCGTGACATAGAGACGTCCGGCGGCATCGATGGTCATGCCGTCCGCACCACTCGCCATGCCGGTCTCGGTCTTCCGCCCGCCCTCGAGCCTGGCGAATTCCCGCCGGTTCCGGGTGCTCCCATCGGGTTGGATATCGTAGGCGGTGACCGCCGGGCCCTGAGTGTCAGACACATAGAGGACCTTCCCATCCGGACTGATCGTGATGCCGTTGGGAAAGATCGGCGTGTCGTCGATCTTGATCACCTGCTTCGAGGGACCGACGAAATAGACGACGCCATCGGTCGAATCGGTGAAGTACACACCACCCTTCATGTCGACGACGAGATCGTTCAACCCGCCAAACGACCGGCGCTCGAACTTGTTGGCCAGCATCATGGGCTCCGCGCCGATGATGCCGACCTGCGGCGGCCTCGTATACTGTGTCGAGAGGAGCCGACCGAGGTGGTCGATCGCGAGGCCGTTCGGCGTTTCGGCGTCAGCGAGATACGTCGAGCGGGTCCCGTCGCTGGCAATCTTCAAGACCCTGTTGACGTCCCGATTCGAGAGGAGCAGGCTCCCGTTTGGCCCAGGCACCGTGCCCGAGGCGCCCTCGAAGTCGGCGCCCAGGAGTTCCACCTTCGTGCCGGCGGCGATCACGCCTTGAATGGCTTTGACCTCCACCATGGGCTGGCCCTGCGCGGGGGCCTGGCTCCAGGCCGGCGCGGAGACACTCACACAAGCCGCGATCGCGAATACTGCTCTCAATCTCATGGATCCTCCATCGGTCCCTGCGTCCGGGGCTGGTTCACGGTCGAACGGAGCAGTACGCATCGCCCGGGCTGACCTGGCTGTTCGGGATGTCGCATCGTTATACACCAGGACCCTCGCAAGAGGCCAGGTTCACCGATGACTCGCGCCTCACCTTCGGCAGGCCGCAAATGTCGGCTATCGTCAGCAGGAGGAAGATGGACCGTTTTGCGGCGGCGATCGCGTTGCATCGGGGGTCGGGTAGCGACCTCGAGGTGTTCCTCGTGCACCGCTCGCCAGACTTACGCTTCTTCGGCGACTATCTCGCGATGCCGGGCGGCGTGCGTTCACCGATGGACGGTCCGGATGACGGTGAGTCCGAGGATGCGGGAACTGCAGTCGGTGTCGGTCGCGCCGATGCTCGTGCGATGCGGCAATGTGCGACACGCGAACTGTTCGAGGAGACCGGTGTGCTCCTCGATGCAGGGATGCGGTCGTTGCCGGCCCGTCGCCGAGCGGAACTCCGACGCGGCCTCCTGGCCCGCGACGAAGCCGTTGCTGAAGAAGCGTGGCGGGAACTTCACAGCGCCTCGGCCGGTCCACCCGAGTTAGTGGACCTCTGTCGGATCCGCACGCCGGCATTCACCCCCGTCCGGTACGACACACAGTTCTTCCTCGCCGAACTCCCCCACGGTGAAGAGCCGGACGTGTGGCCCGGTGAGTTGACGACTGGCCGTTTCGAGACCGCGGAGAGCTGGCTCAGGGAGTGGGCGGCGGGCGACTGCCTGATCGTGCCTCCGGTGGTCGCTCTCCTGCAGCGGCTGCGGGCGGGCAACCTCTCGAGTTTCGCCGCGGACGCGGCGGCGATGACCGCGGGGTTTCAACGCGGCAAGTTGCATCGGGTCTTTTTTAGCCCGGGCATCCTGACGACGATCTTGAACACGCCGACGTTGCCCCCGGCCACGACGACCAACTGCGCTATCGTCGGCACAGATCGTCTGTTCATCGTCGACCCAGGCGCGCCGGAGGCGGTGGATCAAGCGCTGCTCTTTGAACTCCTCGACGAGTTACGACACGAAGGCGCGAGTCTCGAGGCTGTCATCAGCACGCACCACCATCGGGACCACGTCGGTGCCGTCAACGCGGTCAGTCAGCGCTATCAACTGCCGGTCCACGCCCATGGGATCACGATGGAGCGGCTCGAGCCTGGGTTTCTGCGCGGCCGTGTCCTGGCGGATGGTGACCGGATCGACCTCGGGACCGCGCCGGACGGAAGCCCGGACTGGTATCTCGAAGCGATCTTCACCCCCGGCCACGACCGCGGCCACCTGGCGTTTCGTGAGAGTCGCTACAAGGCGCTGATTGCCGGCGACATGATTTCGACGGTCGCCACGATCATCATCGACCCACCGGAAGGCCACCTCCAGACCTACATGAACAGCCTGTATCGGCTGCTCGCGACGGAGATGACGACGCTGCTTCCCGCGCATGGTCCGGCCGTTCCTGATGGCAAGAAGATCGTCGAGGCGTTCATCACGCACCGCGAACTCCGGCAGCGCACACTGCGGGCCGCGGTCGCAGAGGGGCCCAACACCGTGGCGGGGTTGCTCCCGAACGTGTATCGGGATGTGAGTGAAGCGATGTACCCGTACGCGGCCCGCGTACTCCTGGCTGGCCTGGAGCAACTCGCGGAGGCCGGCGAGGTCGCCGACTCGGACGGGGTGTGGACTGCCACCACAACGATGGCTCAGCGCGTGTCCGGCGACCCGTGCGATAGCGCATGAGATGCGACTGACAACTGCGCCTCGGCGAACTTCACCGCCGGAAGGGACGCTACGGCCTGGTCACCATGTGCGTCGGCGGCGGCATGGGCGCTGCGGGGATATTCGAGGCGCTTCACTAAGAGACGCGGGGGCTTCGGCCCCCGCGTTGCAGTCCTCCAGAAGGGTCGCTACCGGCCGGCGGCCTTCAGTACGTCGGCATACGGGCTCATGCCCCCGTGAACGTGCACGACCCGCTCGACATTGAGTTTCAACCGCTCGATGTTCTCCACCAGGTTGATCGTGACCGGACTCGGCGCCGGCAGCGGCTTCGCGCCCGGACGCGGATGGTACGCGTCGGCCTGAATGATGATGCGTTCCTGCGGGATATACGCGATGAGAAGGCCTTCGGCGTGATCGCTACCGCGCAACAGGTGCACCTCCAGCGTCATGCTGGAGTCGGTGAATACCCGCTTGTCACTGACAGGCTCGATCATCGGCGCGCGTGGCGCGCGCGCGAGGCGATCGGGGTTGAGCGTGTGCGGGTTCGCGAAAATCTCCCGCTCGTAGTACTGCCGGTGCGTCTCGTGCGTGACGATCGGAATCCCTGCGGCCACGAAGGCCCTGATCCCCCCCGCGTGATCAGCATGGTGATGCGTGTTGACCACGTACCTGACAGGCTTGTTCGGTAGCATCGCCTTTGCCTTCGCCAGCGTCCTCTCCGTCAGCGCGTCGTTTCCCGGCCCTTCGACGAGGACCACATAGTCATTGAATTCGACAAGGGTGCTCCCCTCCCCCCCAGGCGACATGAACCAGACGCCGTTGGCGATTCGCTCCGGCTCGGGCCGGGCCCCGCCCTCGCGTGGGGCCTGAGGAGTCACCCGCACCGCCGCCGCCTCCGGACTGTTCGGCTGCACGTCGGTGAGTGTCAGTTCCAGTATGGAAAACCCGCCTTGCCGCATGTTGATGTGCATGGGGTACTGCACACCGCCAAAATTCCTGTAGTCCGAATAGATCCCTTCGAAGAGCGTGTCGCCGCTGAACGCGATGTCCATGTGCGTTTCGACGCGCTCCACGAGATTCCGATCACTGAGCGTCCCCGTCACGGTGTATTTGCCGGCGGTAAAGGAGACGACGTTCTTTCCGCCCACCCTGGACACGGTGGCCGTGGCGGCGTTGGCGGCCGCGCCCTTCAGGAAGCCGTGCGGCGTCAACCACACCTGAAGCGCGCCCACCTCGGTGCGTCCATCCGTCGTCTGGTTCTGAATGATGTCGCCCGGAATTGGCCGAATACCACCCTGTCCCGTTGCGGGGTTGAAGCCGCCGGCGCCGCCGCCTCTTGCCGGACGCTCGTCGTCGATGCGCACGAGCTCCTGTCGCATCGCGGGCAGGGCATAGTTCACCGCCATCATGTACTTCGTGACGGTGAACCGTGACCAGGGGCCACCGCTGGTAAACGCCTGGCCGGTCGGATTGACCGAGCCGGTGCCGGTGTACCGAACCGACTGGAGCGTCGTGGTGCCCATGGCGGTCGCCGCCGCGTCGATCGCCGCCCTGGCACCCTGGGCGGCATTCTGAGCGGACAGTTGAAGCGACAGGACAGCAACGATGACGGCGGCGATGGTGGCGGCAGGGGCGATCATCAATAGCTTTTTCATGCGAACCTCACTCATGTACGTGTTCTCTCACCCGATAAACGACATCATGTCCCGGCTCGCCTGAGCACGGTGTCTTCGAACAGCCGCGTCCACCTGTCGGCCTCGTCCAGGGAACGAATTGGGTCGGCCTGGAAGATCGTCACGCCCTCGAGCGGCGACGCGACCTTCATGTTGCTCGGCACGTAGTCCAAGTCCACGAAGTGCTGCTGCGCCTCCTCGCTCAGCAGGTACTCATAGAACAAGAGCGCTGCGTTCGGATGAGGCGCACGACGCGCCACGCCCACGGCATTCGAGCGGGCGATGGCCGGGTCGAGCACGAACCAATCCACCGGCGCGCCCTTCTTTTTCGCCTGCTCAGGCATGTAGTTGTAGACGGTGAGTGCCAGCGGCACCTCACCGGAGACCACGAGGTTGGTGAGCAGCGAATGTCCCAGGCGGACGGATACGCCATTGGTCGCGACCAGATCGCGGAAGAACGTGAGCCCCGCCTCGCCTCCACCCATGACGTCCACGACCGACGCGAACCAGTCCTGGTCCTTCGCCTCGATCCCCAGCATGCCCTTCCACTTCGGGTCGAGAAGGTCCTGGTACGTCTTCGGCAGGCTGTCCTTCGTCACGCGCGTGGTGTTGTAGGCCTGCACCCAGACGGAGAGCAGCGTCGCCGCCCACTCGCGGTGCGAAGGCACCGAACCGGGCTGCAGTTCGTCGTGCACCGGTGACGTGACGGGAAGCAGAATCTGCTCGCGGGAGAGCGCCTCCATTTCCGGCGAGCCGAAATGGATCACGTCGACGTCATACCGCCCGGCGGCGGATTCCGCGACGGTGCGCTGTAGCACCTTGTCGGTGCCCGCGCGCCACACGGTCACGTCGACACCGTATCTCGCCTCGAATGGGTTCAGGAGGGTGGGAAGGTCTTTCTCCGCGATCGTCGTATAGAGGGTGAGCGAGCCCTCTTCCCTCGCGGCCGCGGCGATCTTCGCCATGCGGTCCGGGCCGTCATAGATCGCGGCCGAGGTCTCGGTGGGCGCCGATCCGCAACCCATGCCGCCGGCCAGCATCACAGCGATGAGGAGGATCGCGGCAGCACGAAATGGCATGTGTGGGGCAAAGCCGTGGGAGGGCGAAGCTGGGACGCGAGACTCGTTGCGCGGGAACCGCTGGTTATCAGCCGAGCGGAGCCGGCTGTGCGAAGGACAGGCCATCCCGCGCTGCCCCTACCGCCCCGCGCCGAAGAGCTCCATGTACAGATTCTGCCACTTGTCGTACTCGTCGATCGCCACCCTCGCGTCGACAAACGTCATCGGCACTTTGTTGAGCGGTGTATCGATGGTGCTGTTGGTCGGCACGAAGTCGCGCGTCGCGATGATCTGCTGCCCTTCCTGGCTTAGCTCAAAGTCGTAGAAGAGGGCTGCCGCGTATGGGTGCGGGGCTGTGCGCACGACGCCTACGCCGTTGGGACGCGCGATGGCGTTACCGATCGTGAACCAGTCGATCGGCGCGCCCTCCGCTCTCAACTGCTCCGCTTTGTAGTTGTACACCGTCAGCGCGAGCGGCACCTCGCCCGACACGACGAGCTGCGTGAGGAGCGTGTGGCCCTTCCGCGTCGACATGCCATTGGTCGCCACGATGTTCTTGAACAGCTCGCGGCCCTTCTCTTCGCCAATCTCACCGAGGACACCGGCCAACCAGTCGGCGTCTTCCGCCTCGATGCCGAGCATCCCCTTCCACTTTGGATCCAGGAGGTCCTCCCACGTCCTGGGCAGGTCCTCCTTCTTCACGAGGTTGGTGTTGTAGGCCTGCACGAAGACATTCAGCCGCGTCCCCACCCACTCGCCGTGCGGGCGAATCGCGGGCGCGATCAGGTCCGCATGGTGCGGGCTCTTCACAACCCGCAGGATCTCTTCGCGGTGCAATGACTCCAGTTCGGGGCCGTTGGTCTCGACGACATCCACCGTGTAGCGACCGGCGCGGCTCTCCTGCAACGTGCGGTTGAGCACGGCCTCAGAGCCGGCGCGCCAGATGCTCGCCGTGATGCCGTACTTGTCCTCGAAGGCCTCGACCACCGGACCGAGGTCGCTTGTCTGGGCCGA
>Ga0326597_10008334_pt1 | contig 14001 bp, 12 predicted proteins | sample RVTome_12_FD_203789 | JGI IMG/M metagenome (GOLD analysis project Ga0326597, IMG submission 203789) | Soil microbial communities from uranium-contaminated site in the Upper Colorado River Basin, Wyoming, United States - RVT100D185 | ecosystem: Environmental > Terrestrial > Soil > Contaminated >... | reverse complement strand
GTCCTGAACGGCGATGCGTCGAATCTCGACACGGCGCGAACCGCCGAGCGCTCGGCGCGCATCCCGGCCCAGAGGCCGTCGCGGCCAAGCCCTATCGGCGTAATGGCGCCGATCCCCGTGATCGCTACGCGGCGACGCGCGCCGACCATCACGATCGCGATCCGGCGAGCGTGCAGAACGTCACGGTCGCAATCCGGCGACAGGCGCAGATCGTCACCGTCGCAATCCGGCGAAAAGTGCAGATGCTGCGCTTCATCCCTGACCCCGTTCGGCCACCGCTGCCAATCCGGCCAGCGTGCGCGATGCGATTCCGTGGATGAACACGGGGCCAATGACACCCACCGCAGCGATCCGGCCGACCAGCGGCCAGCGAGGACCGTTCCATACGTGCACCACGCGCACCAATGTTCCTCCGTCTCCATGCGGCGCGAAATTCCACTCAACATCCATACCCGTGGTGACGCCACCGATGTGACGAAACCGAATTGCCGGTCGCGAAGCGATCACCTGCATCTCGGAGAGCCACCATGTGGGCCAGTTCAGCGGGCCGAACGGACGATTCGCGGCCATCTCGACGATTCCGCCGCCGACCCCGTCGGGTTCGGGAAAGCGCACGAACCGATAGTGGCCCAGCCGCTCCGGCCATCGCGCCACGTCGACCACCACGTCGTACACCGCGCGAGGCGAGGCGCGCACGACGAGTTCGTCCTTCGTCGTCATCGCCCGGTCGTGCGGCATCGGTCCGAGGTCGATCGGCGCGCGCGGCCTCATGCGACCGACCAGTCGGCCGTGACGCGAAACATCGGCCGTGTGCGAACCACCGGTGTGACGCCCGTCGCTTCCCGGACGAGCGCGTGGAGTTCGTGCGCCAGGAATCCGCGCAGGACCGACACCACACCGTCGTGTCGACTCACGGGGTGAAAGGCCAATGGCCAGCTCGCGAGCCAGACTCCGCCGGCCGCCAACCACGAGCGGCGCAACTCACCAATCACGACACACCGGCGTGCCACGCGGTGCATCTCCCGCACGATGGCGAGCGCGTCGTCATGCGTGAAATGATGCAGCACCTGCGAACAGGTCACGATATCGACGCTCCGGTCGGCGAAAGGAAGTGTGCGCGCATCGCCGGTCACGGTCGTGCCGCACGCCGCGCGCGCCGCCGCTGCCAGCGGAACGGTCCATTCCAGGCCCGTGGTGCGCACGGTGACCCCGCGCGACTGTCCGAACAGGCATACGGCGGCAGGAATATCGCCCATGCCCGTGCCAACGTCGACGAGGGTGGCGACAGATCCGTCGGCACGGTCGAGGTGCCTGCGCAACGCGTGCAGTACGGCTGCCGTTCCGCCCAGCAGGCGGTTGGTGCGTCGGATGTCGTGCAGCGACCTGAGTGCCACGGCCGGGTCGAGCGTCGGATCGTCCAGATGCTCGGATCCGCGAATGCGACTCGGCGCGAACGACCAGCCGGATCCCGAAGCGGCGCTCACCGTTCGAGCCGTGAATAGCCGCCCCGGTGGTGCAGGAGGGGGAGCTTGTCGAAGGTGGCGCCGTGCCGGAGTTCGCCGACGACGATCGTGTGGTCGCCGCCGGGGTGGCGTGCGACGATCGCGCACTCGATGTGCGCCACTGCGCCGCCCAGCAGCGCCGTCCCGGCGGGACCGCGCACGCTGGCGACGCCGTCCAGATCCCGGTTCGCGCGGTCGGCGAACCGGCGCGAGAGGTCGACCTGGTCGTCGGCGAGGACGCTGATGCCGAAGCTCGCTGCGGTTCGCGCCGGTTCGGCGATGGTCGCGTCGCCGCCGATGCACACGAGGACGAGCGGAGGGTCAAGGCTCACGGACGCAAACGCGCCGACTGTCATTGCCCGGTCCACGCCTTCGGCGTCCACGACCGTGAGCACCGCCACGGCCGTCGGCACCGCGCCGAGCAGGCGGCGAAAAGTCACTTCGTCGATCGTCATGCGGCCTCGCTGGCCAGCGGGGACAGGAGCTGGATCGCAAATCGCAGGTTGAGCACTTCCCGGGCCGGCACGAAGTCGCCCGTCACGCCGACGAGAAGGTCGGCCAGGTCGCGTCGCGCATGCAGCCGACGTGCGATGAACGCGAGCAGCGAGGGATTCGCCACCGCCACGGAAACGAGCCGCTCGAGCCTCCACTTGCCGCCAAACTCATGTCGCCGGCAGCGATCGTAGGCCGATAGCGCGGCGCGCGCCTTGTGCGGGGCATCGGAGCGAAGCGACTCGACGACGTATGGGGCGAGCAGTTCGCCGCCACGAAGGGCCGCGTAGATCCCCTCACCCGTGAACGGGTCGTAGAAATCCGCGGCGTCGCCGACGAGTGATGCGCCCGGTGCCCACGCGCGGCGCGCGCGCGCGCCAAAGGGCCCGGTTGGAAGCACCGGCGACACGGCGCGCGCCGACGCGAAGCGCCCGGCCAGCGTTTCGTGGCGCGCGACCCATGATGTGACGAAGTCATTCACCTGGCCGCGCGCCGCGGTGGCGTGGCGCGGCGTGCAGACGACGGCCACGTTCGCGACGCCGGCTCCTACGTCGGCGATGCCGCAGTACCCGTCGTCGAAGCAATGCATCTCCCCGCAGTCGCCCACGCCGGACACGCCCTCGTAGTGGCCGACGAACGCGTACCGCACCGGCCATCGGAACCGCCGCGCGAGACCCAGGCGCCGGGCCACAACCGAGCGAATGCCATCGGCGCCCACCACGTGGCGCGCCGGAAGCGGCCGGGTGATCCCGCCGACCCGGATCGTTACCCCGGTCACCGCGCCGGCATGTTCGCGCAGCACGTCATCCACTGCGACGCCTTCGAGCACGCGCGCACCGGCCAGCCTCGCGGCGTCGAGCAGCGCTGCGTCGAGTCGTTCGCGACGGACGGCGATGCCGCAATCGCGAAATCCCCGAAATCCGTGAGCGCCCGCGAAGCGACCCTCGAACGACGCGCCGCGGGCGTGGATTCGCATTCCGGCAAGCGCCGCGACGCCGTCGCGTTCAAGACCCTGGAGCACTCCCATCTCGCTCAGGAACCGCGCAGCCTGCGGGCTCAGGTATTCGGCGCACGGCTTGGAGCGGGGGAATCGTGCACGATCGACGACGAGCGTGTCGATGCCGTTGCGCGCCAGCGCCCACGCCGTGGCGGCGCCGGCCGGACCGCCGCCGACGACGATCACGTCGGCGCCACGCAGCGGATCGTCGGTCATCGCAGCAGGAATCCGGCGCCGACCGCGCCGGCGGCGCCAGCCACGGTCGCACCGAGATTGACGACGTCGTTCGATACCCAGCGAATCCCGTGGGCGTACACTGTGCGATAGCTGCAGGGGTGCACGCGTCGCTCGGTCCATTGCTTGCAGTGATCACACCAGCGGCGGGCCTGGACGGTGGCACCCAGCACCGAATCGGCGAACGCTCCCAGGAATCCGCCCGACGCAACCGCGGCGACGAATACCCATGGGTGTTCGACGTTCAGCAGCCAGGCGGCTGCGAAGGCAACGAACGCGGCCCCGGCGATCGCTGCGAGCATTCCCGTCGCCGTCACGCCACCCGACATTCCGACGAGCACGCTGCGAAACGACACGATCGATCGCGGCTGGCCGCCCCACAGCGAGCCGATTTCGGTGGCCCACGTGTCGGCGCTCGCAGCCGCAATGGCGCCGCACGCCGCCAGTCCCCAGACCGAGGCACCGTTCGGCCCGGCCTTTATCGCGAGCAGCGAGAAGAGCGCGCCGTTGGCGAGTACCTGTGTGGCCGTTCGCGCCTTGACCTGAGGGTTCGTGGCCTGGGTGCGCTCGGCCTTCCGTGTTTCGCCGAGCGCGCTGACGGCGACGGCGGCGCCGAAGAACGCGATCAGGAGCAGCGCCCACGGCCATCCGGCAATGGACGCGGCGACGCCGCACCCGAACGCACCCCATTGCCCAGACTCGTCGAGCACGTTGTAGCGCCGGGCCAGCGCGGTGATGAGTGCCACCGCAATCGCTCCGATGAGCGCTCGTTCGGCCATGCCGGGATAGTCGCTCGCGGCGGTCACGTCACGCAAGCATGGCGCGGTGGCTAGCTTTCGCACTCCCCCTCCACCACCTCTGCGCATGGCCGACACGGTTGACCCGCTTCTTCCGCTCTCACTGCTCGAGGCGGTCCGCACCGTCGACCTTCCGGAAGGTGACCTCGAAGCGGAGTTTGTCGCGGAGTTGCGCAACAAGCGATTCGGATTGTCCGACACGGTCCACGCGCAGATCAAGCGGTACGCCGAGGCGGTCAGGCGCCGTCAACCGCAGCCATTCGACGAGGCCACGGGGATTGCCCGGCTCATCGGGCGTCGGCCGGACGCCGAGGCTGTGTTTCGCGAGGCGGGGCGCTCGCTCGCGCGGCAATCCTACCGTAGCATCTCGGCGCCGGTGCGAAGGCTGACGCGGGTCGTTCCGGCCCTGATCGCGCGACCGATCGCCCTGCGACACGTGCGGCGCATTGCGGTGCGCTCCATGGCGGGCACGATTCGGCGGGTGGGCTCGTCGATCCTCCTGGTGGTGCCACGGCCGGTGACGCTCGACAGCGCGCCGCGGCAGGGCGGGTGCGCGTACTACGAGTCGGCGTTGCGCGAACTGATGCAGTTGCTCGTCGGTGGCGTTGGCGCCGTTGAACACGTGCGCTGCGCCGGCCGCAGCGAGGGATCATGTGAATGGCGCGCCGACTGGCGCCCAATCGGGACGGCCCGGTGAGCGAACGCGAGTCGCCGCTCCTCAGCGTCGGGACGCTCCCTGCGATACAGGACGCCCTGGCCGCGGCAGGCGTGGACGGCTGGCTGTTGTATGATTTTCGCGGCACGAACCCGATTGCCGGTGCCATGCTCGGCCTCGAGGGAATGCAGTCGCGCCGCATCTTTGCGTGGGTCCCTACGCGCGGCGCACCCGTGGCGGTCACGCACGCCATCGAGCAGGCGCCATGGTCACGATGGCCGGCGGCGTGGGAGCGGCGCGTGTACGCCTCCTGGGCCTCGCTGGAGTCCGAAGTGGCTTCCATCGCCCGCGGCAAGAAGGTCGCCATGGAGTATTCGCCGGGCGACGCCGTGCCGGTTGTCGATCGCGTTCCGGCCGGTGTTCTCGAACTCGTGCGGGCGGCCGGCGCTGACGTGGTGACTTCGGCCGACCTGGTCACCCGTTTCTTCGCCGTGTGGAGTGCCGATGGCCTGGCGTCGCACAAGCGCGCCGCCGAGCAGCTTCGCACGATCGCGCACGCGGCGTTTGCACGGGCCGGCGCCGCGGCGACCGCCGGGGCGCCGACGACGGAGTTTGCGCTGATGCGGTGGATGCAGGACCAGTTCGCGGCCGGCGGACTCGAGACCGACCACGGACCGAATGTGTCGGCGACGGAGAATGCCGCCAACCCGCATTACGAGCCGACCGATGGCGCGCCTCGCCTGTTGAAGAAGGGCGATGCGATCCTGATCGACCTGTGGGCGACCGAGCCGGGCGGCATATACGCCGATCAGACGTGGATGGCGAGCATCGGCGAGCCGTCGGCACGGCTGCAGCACGTCTGGACGACAGTGCGCGATGCCCGTGACGCGGCGCTCGCCCTGTTGCGGGCGCGGATTGAATCCGGCACACCTGTTCGCGGCGCCGAGGCCGACGATGCCGCCAGGCAGGTGATCGAGCACTCGGGATTCGGTCCGTACTTCACCCATCGCACGGGCCATTCGATGGATGCACGGGCGTTGCATGGCTCGGGACCCAATCTCGACAACCTCGAAACCCGTGAAGAGCGCCTGCTGATTCCCGGCGTCGGATTCTCCGTCGAACCGGGGGTCTACATTCCCGGCGAAATCGGCGTGCGGTCGGAGGTGAATTGCTGGGTTGGTGAACGCGAACTGGTGATCACGCCCGGCACGATCCAGCGGGATCTCATCGTCGTATAGATGGCCCCCGACTCCGAAGCCGGTAGCGCACCCGCACTCCGCCGCGACCTCGGACTCGCGTCGGCAGCGCTTCTCGTCGTTGGTGGGATCATCGGCAGCGGCATCTTCTTCACTCCGGCCGAGGTAGCCCGCGCGCTCGGATCGCCGGCGTTGATACTCGGCGTCTGGGTGGCCGGCGGCGTGGTCGCGATGGCCGGTGCGCTGACCTTTGCCGAATTGGGCGCGATGCTGCCCGAAGCCGGCGGACCGTACGTCTACATCCGTGAAGCGTTCGGACCGCTGCCGGCGTTTCTGCACGGCTGGATGATCCTCCTCATGATCGCGAGCGGCGCGATCGCCGCCGTGGCGCTCAGTTTCGGGAATTACCTCGCGAGGTTCGTGCCGATCGAAGTGGTCGGCGGGCCGATCGGCGTTGCGGCGCTGACCATCGCCGCGGTTACCGCGACCAATATCCTCGGCGTAAGGCCGGGGACAATCGCGGCGAACGTGTTCACCGTGTCGAAGATCGTCGCGCTCGCGGCGCTGATCGTGGCCGGGCTCGTGCTGACCGCAACGCCGCCTCCCGCCCCAATCGTCGCGCCCGCGCCGCCCGGACTCGGTGCGGGCCTCGCTGCGGCCTTTGTCGCCGTGCTGTTCACCATTGGCGGTTGGCAGCAGACGAACATGGTGGCGGGCGAAATCCGTGATCCCGCACGCACGCTGCCGAAGGCGCTGGTGATCGGCGTGGCGATCGTGATCGTCATCTACATCGGGGCGAACCTGGCGTACCTCACAGCGCTCGGCCGCGACGGGCTCGCGGCGAGCGATGCGGTGGCGGCGGACACGGCCGGCCGGCTGGTAGGCGCCGCCGGCGCGACGGCCATCACCGTTGGCGCGATGGTGTCGATGTTCGGGTTCGTCAATGTGGCGCTGCTGACCAATGCGCGGGTGCTGTTCGCGCTCGGCCGTGACGGCGTGCTGCTCGCCTCCGCGTCCCGAGTCCACGCGAGGTACGGTTCGCCGCACGTCGCGCTCCTGATGCTGGGAGGTTGGTCACTGGTGCTGCTGGTCGCGACGAGGGGATCGCTCGGCGCGCTGCTCTCGGGTGTCGTCTTCGCGGACTGGGTGTTCTTTGGCCTGGCGGCGGCGGCAGTGTTCCGGCTTCGCAGGTTGCGACCCGACCTCGAGCGTCCATACCGCGTGGCCGGCTATCCGTGGCTGCCCGCCGCGTTCGTCGCGTGCGCCGTCGTCGGCGTGGTCAGTGCGTGGGTGTCGGCCCCGATGATGTCTTTTGCCGGCACCGCGATGCTCGCGGTGGGCGCGCTGCTCTACAGGTGGCGGTCGACGGCCATCGCGGCGAAAAGCAGGGCAAGGTAGAGCAGAGAAAACTTGTAGATCTTCCAGGCCGGCGCGCTCCAGTCGCCGGTGTCGCGCCGCCGCCAGACGCGCCAGATGCCACGCATGAAGATCGCGCCGAGGATCGTCGCCGACGCAAGGTAGAACATCCCGAACATCCCGATCGTCACCGGCAGCAGCGTGAGCGCAACAAGGAGCACGGTGTACCAGAGCATCTGGTCGATCGTCTCGCGCGTGCCCCACGCGTTCGGCGCCATCGGCACGCCGGCGTTGCCATAGTCCACCTGTTTGTTCAGGGCGAGCGCCCAGAAATGCGGCGGCGTCCAGTAGAACACGATCAGGAACAGCACGATCGCGCGGAGATCGACCGTGCCGGTGACCGCGGCCCAGCCGACGAGCGGCGGAAAGGCGCCGGCGGCGCCACCGAGCACGATGTTCTGCGGCGTCGAGCGCTTGAGCCACCGCGTGTACACGAACACGTAGGCGTAGAATCCACCCAGGGCGAGCGCTGCGCTGAGCACGTTGACGAAACGGCCGAGGACAAAGGTCGCGGCCGTGGCGCTGGCGATGCCGAACGCCATCACCGCGGGCGGGGCCATGCGGCCGGATGGCAGCGGGCGTGTTCGCGTACGGGCCATGACGTGATCGATGTCTCGATCGAAGTACATGTTCACGGCGTTAGCGCCACCGGCCATGAGGTAGCCGCCGACCATGACCGCCAGTACAGTGAACAAGTCAGGCGAACCCGCGGCGTACATCGGCATCACCGTCGTCACGAGCAGCAGCGAAATGATCCGCGGCTTGGTCAGCGAAAGCAGGTCGGCCGCGAGCGGCCGGGCGACCACTGCCGGCTCGGCGATTTCGGTGGTCACGAATCCAGCCCGACCTGGGGCGCCACGCCCTGGACGTTCACAACGTCAGGGTGCATCGCGCTCCACGAGAAGATGAGCAGCGCGACGAGGGCGATGGCAGGCACGATCGCGTACGTCCATTCGAGCGCAGGGCGCGTCGCCTGTCCGGCGTGCCGCATCCCCCGCGCCGTGGAGCGCAGGATGAACGCCTGCGAGATGACGATCGCGATGGCGAGGACGGCAAACAGGGTGTCGGCGAGCTGCGTGGCCACGATGAATCCGCTGCGATGAGTGAGAGCGGTGAAAGGTCGCCCGACGACGCCTCGGATTCAACACGTGCTGCGCGATACCGGGCGGTGCGCGCCGCGTGCGTCGGCTTTGGCGCGCCAGTCGGGCGCAGGTCACGGGACATGCCCTCGCGTACGACATGACCCCGCGGTAGCATTTGCGAATGGCAGAACCGTCCACGAACGCCACCGCCGCACCCGCCGGGCTGCAGCGCCGAATTGGGATGTGGAGCGCCGTTGCCGTCGTCATCGGCTCCACGATCGGCTCGGGAATCTTCCGGTCGCCGGCCGGCATCGCTGATAGACTGCCCGGACCGCTGCCGATGATGATCGTGTGGGTGGTTGGCGGCGTGTTTGCCTTGTGTGGCGCGCTGACGCTGGCAGAGATCGCCACGGCGTTCCCGCGAACGGGTGGTGTCTACGTCTTCTGCCGGGAAGGGTGGGGCCGGCTCGCCGGCTTCCTGTTCGGATGGGGCCAGCTCGTCATGATTCGCGCGGCTTCGCTCGGCGCGATTTCCATAACGTTCGCGGAATACTTTTTTCGCGTTCTTGGCCGCGACCCGCAGGCCGCCGGTGAGGTGATGCCGGTTCGGTACACGGCGTGCGCCGCGATCCTGCTTACGGGAATGTTCAACGTCGTAGGCGTGCGAACCTCGTCGACGGTCGTGAACCTCACGGTGATCGCCAAGTATGGCGGCCTGGTGTTCATCGTGTTGATCGCCTTCGCGCTCGGCCTGCCGCAGACCGGCGGAAACTTCACGCCAGCGATGCCGGCGGGCAGCATCACCCCCGCCATGTTCGGGCTGGCGCTTGTGTCCACGCTGTGGGCGTTCGACGGCTGGGCCGACGTGTCGTACAACGCGGGCGAAGTGACCAATCCGCAGCGCAACCTGCCGCGGGCGCTGATCGGCGGCACCTTGCTCGTCCTTGCGATCTACCTGGCCGCGAACATGGCCTATCTCGCCGTGCTGCCGATCGAGGAGATCCGGCAGTCGAAGCTCGTGGCAGCCGATGTTGCACAGCGGGTGATGGGCACCGGCGGCGCGACGTTCGTGTCGGTGCTGGTGATGGTATCCACGTTCGGCACGCTGAACGCGGTGCTGCTCACCAGCCCGCGCGTGTTCTTTGCGCTCGCCGAGGACAAACTGTTCTTCCCGGTGTTTGCCAAGGTGCACCCGACGCGCGGCACGCCGTGGATCGCGGTGGGGCTCGTCACGGGACTTGGTTGCGGGTTCGTGCTCATCGGCACGTTTGAATCGCTGGCCGACGCGTTCGTGACGGCGTTCCTCCCGTTCTACATGCTCGCGGTGGGAGCGGTCTTCCGCTTGCGCCGGCGACCGGACTACAAGCCGTCGTTCCGCGTTCCGTTGTATCCGGTCGTGCCCGCCCTCTTCGTGCTGAGCGTGCTTTTCCTGCTGGGCAACGCGATCATCCAGCCCGGCAGCCGGTACAGCACGCTGGCGGTGCTTGGTGTGGTGGCTGCAGGAATGCCGGTCTACTACCTGTTTTTCGGCCGGCGTGTCACGCCGTAGCGCAACCCCTCAGGGAGTGTCGCAGTTGCGTCACGCGACGCCGGCTGCGTTGTAAAAGGGATTGGGTGGTCATAGTTTCTTGCAGGATTCACCCGTTGGTTTCCATTCTCCACAAGAGGTTCAATCTCATGCGCATCATTCGTTCGCGGCTGGCAGTCGCGGCGATGCTCGGCGTACTGGCGGCTTCATCGCTGGGCGCCCAGGGCGTCACGACCGCGGCAATCGCGGGGACCGTGACCGGGGAAGGCGGCGTCGGCGTCGCCGGCGCGACAATCAGTGCCACTCACAGGCCGTCGGGCACATCGTATGCAACGACGGTGCGGACGGACGGCCGGTTCTCCATCGCAGGCATGCGCGTGGGCGGCCCGTACCTGATCACCGCGCGCGCGATCGGTTTTGAGCCGCGCGTACTCGACGGCGTCATGCTGGAACTTGGCGTGACATCCGACATGGCATTTACGATGAACCCCACGTTGGTGCGGCTCGACGCCGTCGCGATCACGGCCGAAGGCGGACAGATGAGTTCGTCCCGCACGGGCGCATCGACGACGGTCAGCTCGGACGCGCTTGCGGCGTTCCCGACCATCGGTCGGACGATAACCGACTTCACGCGGCTCACACCGCAAGCAACCGGCTTCGGTTCGTTTGCCGGCATGGACAACCGCCTCAACAACATCAGCGTGGACGGGTCGTACTTCAACAACTCGTTCGGCCTCTCGGGTCAGCCCGGCGGACGCACAGGTGTGTCGCCGATTCCGCTCGATGCCGTCGACCAGCTGCAGATCGCCATCGCCCCTTACGATGTGCGCCAGGGCAACTTCATCGGCGCCGGCGTGAATGCGGTGACGAAGAGCGGCACGAACGAATTCTCGGGCTCGTACTACACGGTCAGCCGCGACCAGGGCAAGGTTGGCCGCCTGGCTGCCGGCACGCCCTTTGACCCGGGCGTGTTCAAGTTCAACCAGTGGGGCGCGCGGCTCAGCGGCCCTATCATCACCAACAAGCTCTTCTTCTTCGTCAACTACGAGGACGACGAACTGACAGAGCCCGGCACCACGTTCCTCGCGAACACGGGTGGCCAGACGGTCGCCGGCAACACCACCCGCGTGCTGGCGTCGGACCTGCAGGGAGCGAGCACGTTCCTGAAATCGAATTTCGACTACGAGACCGGAACGTACGAGGGGTACAGCAACGCAACACCCTCGACCCGCCTCATCTCGAAGGTCGACTGGAACGCGAATTCGAAGAACAAGTTCAGCGTGCGGTACATCCAGCTTGACTCGAAGAGCGACAACCTCGTGTCCAACTCGAGCTCGCTCGGGTTCGGCAATCGCCGCACGAACACGAACTCGATGAGCTTCGAGAACTCAGGCTACGCCATCCTCGAGAACATCAAGTCGACTGTCGGCGAGTGGAATTCGCAGCTCACGTCGAGCATCTCGAACAACATGATCGCCGGCTACACGACGAACGACGAAAGCCGTGATCCGAAGGGCGCCTTCTTCCCGATGGTCGACATCCTGCAGGACGGCGTGACGTACATGAACTTCGGGTTCGAGCCGTTCACGCCACGCAACCAGCTCCGCTACAACACGTGGCAGTTCCAGGACAACCTCACGTATTCGACGAACAAGCATGACTTCACTTTCGGCGTGTCGGTGCAGAAGTACCACTCCGACAACGTGTTCTTCCCCGGTTCGCAGAGCGTATACGTCTACAACTCGCTGGCCGATTTCTACGCCGACGCCAACGACTATCTCGCCAATCCCAACCGGACTGCCTCGCCGGTCACGCTGAACCGGTTCCAGGTGCGCTACAACAATATCCCCGGGCAGGTCGAACCGGCGCAGCCGCTCGACGTCGTCTATTCTGGCATTTACGGACAGGACGAGTGGCGCGTGAACAAGCGCCTGAAGGTGACCGCGGGCCTGCGACTCGACGTCGCGAAGTTCAAGGATTCGGGCGCGGAAAACCCGGCGGCGGCGGCATTCGTGTTTCGCGACGAGGTTGGAAACCCGGTCAGTTACTCGACCAGCAAGCTTCCGGATGCGAACATCCTCGTTTCGCCCCGTCTCGGCTTCAACTGGGACGTCACCGGCGACCGCAAGACGCAGGTTCGCGGCGGCACGGGCATTTTCACCGGCAGCCCCGCCTACGTGTGGATCTCGAACCAGCTTGGCCAGAACGGAATCCTCACGGGCTTCGAGCAGGTGAACAACACCACGACGCGGCCGTTCAACCCGAACCCCGACCACTACAAGCCGACGACGGTCACGGGAGCGCCGGCGGCATCGTACGAACTCGACTTCACGGATCCGAACTACCGGTTCCCGCAGGTCTGGCGCTCGAACGTCGGGCTCGACCACACCCTGCCGCACGGCGTCATCGGAACAGTCGAGTACATGTACACGTCCGACGTCAACGGCGCGTACTATATCAATGCCAACCTTCCGGAGGCCCAGTCTCAGTACGCCGGAGTTGACCAACGTCCGCGGTGGACGTCGAACCGCATCGTGAGCAACATCACGTCGGCGTACGTGCTCAAGAACCAGTCCGTGGGCTGGTCGTCAAACGTCTCCGCATCGCTCGAGAAGGCGTTTGCGAGCGGCTTGTACCTGAAGACGGCGTACAACTACGGCATCACGCGGAACACGATCGATCCCGGGTCGATCGCCGGCGGAACCTGGACCAACAACGCGATATCGAACGATCCCAACAACCCCGGCGTCGGCTTCTCGGCGAACTCGCCCGGCCACCGATTCATCGTCGCCGCGTCGTACAAGAAGGATCTCTTCGGATTCGGCGAAACGGGGCTGTCCTTCTTCGGCGAGTCGGTCACCCAGGGCAACACCAGCTATCTCTTCAGTGGCGATGCCAACGGTGACGCCGCGTCGTTCAACGACCTCATCTACATCCCGAAGAACAAGGGTGAGATGAACTTCGAACAGTACACCTCATCCGGGACGACGTTTACGGTCGCGCAGCAGCAGGACGCGTGGGACGCCTTCATCAGGCAGGATCCGTACCTGTCCAGGCACCGCGGTGAATACGCGGAGCGCCGTGGTGCGTTCCTGCCGCGGTTCTTCCGCGCAGACATCAGCATCTCGCAGGACCTGTCACGCGCGTTCCGCGGCAAGGCGAACAAGGTGTCGGTGCGCCTCGACATCCTGAACTTCACCAACATGATCAACAGCAACTGGGGCGTGAGCGACCGGTTCGTCACGAACACGCCGCTCATCCCGCGCGGTGCGGATGCCAACGGAGCGCTCAAGTACCGGCTGCGCAACATCGGATCCAGCCTGATTTCGAAGACGTTCCAGAAGAATACGGGCCTGAACGACGTCTACCGCATGCAGATCTCGCTCCGGTACAACTTCAACTAGGCTCCGGTCGCAGCGGTGAACGAAGAGCCGCCTCCCCGAGTGGGGAGGCGGCTCTTTACGTGTGCGGGAGCGCGTAGCGTGTTGGGCGCGAGGGACTTGTCTCCGCGTAGGAGGCCGATGGCCGGCGAACAGCGTGACCGGCCGGCGCGAGTCGCAGCCTGGTGTTGCCGTGACCGGCCACTCGGCTCCATGTCTGGTCACGGATCAGGCGGGTGATCTGGATCAGACTGGTACGACAACGACTGGATCGGGTGGTCGAAACGGACAAATCCGCGCGAATGATCGCACCAGGGCTTTGACCGCGTGAAGTCACGCTGACAGGAAAGCGCCTTGTGCCAGCGTTACGCGGGCGTCATCCCGCTGCGACAGGCGTCTCGGCTTCATGTTTGAAGAGATCAAGACGAAAGAGGCATGAATGACTCAGGAGCGAGGGCACCGGCTGAGTCATCCCGGGTTCTTGTCTCCTCCAGCGACAGCGCCGAACGCGGGCGGCATGCGAGCGCAGTTCACCAGGTAGTGCCGTTGCCGTATCCGGCGCCTTCCGGATTCATCCGCGTGATCCGTGACTCGCGATAGCGCCGAGACCCTGAAAATGGCGGGTGGCGGGATTCGCTCCCGACTGGTTTCGGGCCCCCGGTTTCGGGTCCCCGAGTTTCGCTGCCCACGTGGGCAGTGAAGACGGACCGGGGCGCGGTACG
>Ga0326597_10008333_pt1 | contig 14001 bp, 9 predicted proteins | sample RVTome_12_FD_203789 | JGI IMG/M metagenome (GOLD analysis project Ga0326597, IMG submission 203789) | Soil microbial communities from uranium-contaminated site in the Upper Colorado River Basin, Wyoming, United States - RVT100D185 | ecosystem: Environmental > Terrestrial > Soil > Contaminated >... | reverse complement strand
ACTCGGGGTCCTGGCCCCGTTAGTGAGCTTCTGGGCGCTCGTCTTCGTCGGCGCGCGAATGGGTAAGCCCCGCGCGGGGTGGTTCGGTGTGGCCCTGGGCATGGGCGTGTCGCTCGTGCTGGCGACCATCGTGCTGATCGGCTGGCGCTTCTTCGAGGACGACGCCTCGCGGGCCGCGCTGAGTGCCAACGCCGTCCGGTGGACCTGGGCCACGCTGGGGGACGTGCCCGCGACGATCGGGGTGAAGCTCGATTCGCTGACCGTGGCCATGTACTTCATGGTCGCGTTCGTGGCCTTCTGGATCTTCGTCTTCAGCGTCGGCTACATGTCGGGCCACAGCGACGAAGTCGACGGCCAGAGCAAGTACAGCCGATTCTTCGCCTATCTCTCGCTGTTCGGCTTCTCGATGCTCGGCCTGGTGGTCAGCAGCAGCCTGCTGTTTCTGTTCATCTTCTGGGAGCTGGTCGGACTTTGCAGCTACCTTTTGATCGGCTTCTACTTCGACAGGGCCTACGCCTCCGCCGCGGCGATCAAGGCGTTCATCACCAATCGCGTGGGCGACTTCGGGTTCCTCATCGGCCTGATGCTGGTGTACTTCCAGCTTGAGACCCTGGATCTGGATCAGGCGGCGGCGACGTTCGCGGAACAGTACGCGGCCGGCTCCGGCATATTCGCGAGCCATTTCACCCTGTTCGGCTGGTCTCTGGCGACGATCATGGGCATTGGGCTCTTCTGCGGCGCAATGGGGAAGAGCGCCCAGTTTCCGCTGCACGTTTGGCTTCCCGATGCCATGGCCGGCCCGACGCCGGTCAGCGCACTGATTCACGCGGCCACCATGGTCGCGGCGGGCGTGTACCTGGTGGCCCGCGTGTTCCGGCTCATGACGCCCGACGCGTTGATGTTCGTTGCCGCGATCGGCTGCCTCACGTTGACGCTTATGGCCCTGGTCGCCATCGTTCAGGTGGACATCAAGAAGTGCCTCGCGTATTCCACGCTGTCGCAGCTCGGATACATGATCTTCGGGATGGGCTGCGGGGCGTGGATCGCGGCGCTGTTCCACCTCATTACGCATGCGTTCTTCAAGGCCATGCTCTTCCTCTGCTCAGGTCAGGTGATCGAGGGCTGCCATCACGAGCAGGATATGCGCAAGATGGGCGGGCTGTCGAAGAAGATGCCATACACCTGCTGGACGTTCTTCATCGGAGTCCTGGCGATCGCCGGCGCCGGCATCCCGGGCCTGGGTCTGGGCCTCGGCGGCTATTACAGCAAGGACGAGATCCTGGCCGTGGCCTACGCGCGGGCTTTCGAGTGGGACGACCACCACAAATTCGAGGAGAGCCAGGAAGGCGGCCACGGCGCGACCAACGATCATGCGTCGGCGAACGAGACCGCTTCCGTACGATTCCGCCTCGCGTCGATGCCGGAGCCGCGCAAGGGGCCGTCCGGTTCGCCGGAGAACGATCCGATTGACGGGAAGCACAAGGCATTGATCGATCGAAATGAGAAGGTGCGCTGGAGTGGGACCATAGACACGGCGGCCCCGGTGATTCCGGCGCGCGATGTGGTCGAGGCGCCGACGGCAGGCGCGCACCCTCCACCGGGTCGCAATGAGGCGGCGATCTTCGACCGCACCCCGGCCCTCCCCAAGTGGATGTTCTGGCTCGCGATCCTGACCGCGTATGTAACGCCGTTCTACATGTTCCGTTGCTGGTGGATGACGTTCATGGGGACGCCGCGCGACGAGCACGTGCACCATCATGCCCACGAAATGAGGCTGATGTACGTGCCGCTGGTCGTGCTGGCGGTGGGCACCTTCGTCGCGAGCTACTTCCTGTTCCGCCCGTTGATTGCAGGGGCGGCACCGGGGGCGACGGCGGCCCCGTTGGTGCTGGCGTTCGACGGTGAGGCGAATTCGCACGCCATCCACGCCGCGCACGGTTTCCTGACGTTCGGCGTCGGGTTCGCTTTCGTCATCGGCTTCGGGGTGGCGTACTTCATCTATCGGCACGGCCTCGATCTGGCGGAGCGAATCAAGGAGGCGATCTGGCCCGTCCACGCGGTGCTCGAGCACAAATACTTCTTCGACGAGGTGTACGACCTTGTCTGGGTGAAGGGCTGTCTCCTGGTGGCGGCCGTCGCCCGGTTCATCGACACATGGGTGGTGGATTTCATCTTTGATTTGCTGGCCGCGGTCACGGAGCGGCTGGCGGCACTTTCCGGGATGATCCTGGACAACCACGGCGTGGACGGGGTCGTCAACGGCATCGCGAAGACGTCGACGGACATCGGGGCCCTGGCGCGTGTGGGGCAAACGGGGCGGATTCGGCACTACGTTCTCTTCGCGGCCGCAGCGGCCACGATCGTTTTTGCGTTGCTTCTGATTTATGTTGCCGGGCCGGCGGATGCCGCCGCCGCGGCGGCCGGCTGAGGCGGCCGGTGTCAATAAGGTCGAGCGAACGATGGGCATACTAACCTGGATCGTTTTCTTACCGGCGGTGGGGGCGCTGCTCTGCCTGTTCGTTCCTGCGCGGATGGTACGGCAGGTGGCGGTGGTCGTCACGGGGTTGACGCTGCTGGTCTCCCTGCGCCTGTTCGGCACGTTTTTCGTCGGTGCGGATGAGTCGGTACAGGCGGTCTTCGGCAGCCAGTACGGGATGCTGCACCATATCGACCGGGCGAGCTGGATCTACGGCGAGCGATTCGCGATCGAGTATTTCCTGGGCGTCGACGGGCTGAGCTTCCCCCTGCTGATCCTGACCACCTTGATCTCCTTCCTGGCCTGCCTGGCGAGCTGGAACTTCGACCGTTGGAAGATCAACCGCGGGCCGCGGGCCTATTTCGCGCTGTTCCTCCTTCTGGAAGCCGGAATGCTCGGCGTTTTCGTTTCGCTCGATTTCTTCCTGTTTTACATTTTCTGGGAAGTGATGCTGCTTCCCATGTACTTCCTGATCGGCGTGTGGGGTGGGCCGCGGCGGGAGTACGCCGCCATCAAGTTCTTCCTGTTTACGCTGGCCGGGTCGGTGTTGATGCTCGTGGCGCTCGTTGCGATGTACTTCTACAGCGACCAAGCGATCACGTCGGCCATGACGCAACGGGGGGTCGAGGGCATCGCCAGCGGCTATCGCGACGGCGTCTTGTTGCGAAACGGCACGTTCGATCTGATCGAGCTGTCCGTGAACCCGGTTATCCAGCAGAGCTTCGCGGCGTCCTCGACCCTGTTTCTGGGCTGGAAGTTCGCGCCGGTGATGTTCCTGTTCCTCTTCATCGGCTTCGCCATCAAGCTGCCCAGCGTTCCGGTGCATACGTGGCTTCCGGATGCCCACGTCGAGGCGCCGACGCCGATCAGCATGATCCTTGCCGGAATCCTGCTGAAGATGGGCGGCTACGGCTTCCTCCGTCTGTGCTACCCGATCTTCCCGACCGGCGGTGTCACCTGGGCCTTCCCGCTGGCCGTCATCGGCGTGGTGAGCATCCTGTATGGCGCGCTGTGCGCCATGGCCCAGACGGATTTCAAGAAGCTCGTCGCGTACAGCTCCGTCTCGCACATGGGCTATGTGCTGCTCGGGATCGCGGTGATGACGCCGGCCGGGTTCCAGGGGGCGATGTTCCAGATGATCGCCCACGGCATCAGCTCACCCATGTGCTTCTATTTAGTCGGCGTGATCTACGACCGCGCCCACCACCGGGAGATCAACCGCTTCGGCGGGCTGTGGCTCACGATGCCGCGGTACGGGACGCTGGCGACGATCGGCTTTTTCGCCTCGCTGGGGCTTCCGGGGCTGTGCGGGTTCATCGGTGAGGTATGGGTCCTGCTCGGGACGTTTGCGGCCCGCGATCAGTTCTCATGGGCGATCCCGATGGCGATTCTGGCCGCGGCGGGCGTGATCCTGACTGCGGGCTATATCTTGTGGTTGATCCGCAGGGTGTACCTCGGCAAGGAGCGTGAGGAATACCTCGAGTATTCAGATGCGTCGGGCCTTGAGACGTTGGTGCTACTTCCGATGGCAGTCCTCTGCATCCTGCTCGGGATCCTCCCGACGCAGACGGTGTTCAGTTTCATGAACGGCACGCTGGACCTCATGTTGGCCCACGTGCGCAGTGTCGCGGCGATGTTGTTCTAGCGGAGGTGGTGGAGGCGACGGCGGGCCCGATCCGATCATGGTGACCTTCCTGGCACAATCCGATGCATGGAGCGGCGTGGCGGTCGCGGAGCATCTGTTTCTGTTTTCGCCGTTGATCGCTCTGGCCTGCACGATGCTCGCGGTGGTGGCGTGCCCGATCGTGCTCGGGCGCAGTCCGCGGACCATAGCTTCCCTGGCGGCGCTCGGCGTGGTCGTGGCGTTCGTACTCGCCCTGCGGGTGGGGGCTGCCGTGGGGGTGGGGGGAGCGGTCAGCGGGCTGTCACCGGAGCCCGCCGGGGGCATGCTGATCGCCGACAGCCTGGCCGTCGGGTACCAGCTCATTCTGATGGTTTTCCTCGGCGGCGTCATGTGCCTGTGGTGGATGGGATCCTCGCAGCGCGAACGCAACGCCCCCGAGTTCTTCATCCTGCTCCTGGGCAGTGCGCTGGGCATGGTGCTGATGACGAGCACCGCCAACCTGCTGATGATCGTTCTGGCCATCGAGACGGCGTCGTTGCCGAGCTATGCGATCGTCGGGTTCGACAAGCGGAATCGGCTCGGGGCCGAGGCCTCGCTCAAGTACATGATTTTCGGAGCCGTGTCGGCGGCGATCATGCTTTACGGCGTGAGCCTGCTCTACGGGCTCGTGGGGAGCCTGAGTGTGGCGGATCTGGCCCGCTTCACGGTCGACCGCGCGTCCGCCGGGCCGTTCCCGCTGCTTCTGGCGGTCGGGCTGCTTTGCCTGCTGGCGGGCATCGCCTTCAAGATCTCCGCGGTTCCGTTCCACTTCTGGTGTCCCGATGCCTTCGAGGGCGCTCAGATCGAGGTCACGACGTGGCTCAGCGTCGCGAGCAAAGCCGCAGGACTGGTCTTGCTTTCTCGGATGGTGCTGATCTTCGCTGCGGCGGTGGACGATCCGCTCGCGATGTCCGTGATCACACCGCTGGCGTGGGCGATCGGCATCATGGCGGCCGTCACCTGCACGGTCGGCAATTTCGCCGCCTACTGGCAGGAAAGCGTCAAGCGGCTTCTGGCGTACTCATCGATCGCGCACGCGGGCTACATGATGATGGCTTGTGCGGTGTTCCTGAATCCCGGAACGGAAGGCAGCGACATCGCCGCCGCAGCGCTGCTGCTCTATGTGTTTGTCTACATGTTCATGAATCTCGGAGCGTTCGGGGTCACGGCGCTGGTCACATGGGACACGGGTTCGGACCGGATTGCGTCGTTCACCGGGCTGATGCGCCGAGCACCCTGGCTCGCCGTTCCCATGATCGTGTGCCTCATGTCCCTGGTGGGCCTGCCGCCGCTGGCCGGGTTCCTGGCGAAATGGTGGGTGCTGCTCGCACTCGGGAAGATGGCCGGGACCTGGGCGTCGACGCTCGGGTGGTTCCTGGTCATCGTGGCGGTGGTGAACACGCTCATCAGTCTATACTACTACCTGCGCATCGTGGTGGAGATGGCGCTGCGCGACGCCGGCGAACCGGAGGTCCGGGCGCCCGTCAGCGGCATGGCGCTGGTCAACGTGTGCGCGCTGCTGCTGTTGCTCCTGACGTTCGCCGCATCGCCGCTTAAGGGTGTGGCGGATCGGTTCACGAAGGGGATCTACCGGCCCGCGTCGACCCACGTAAAAGAGGCCATCGCGACGGCGGTGGATGGGAACGAATAGTGGATCCGGAGTCGGTCTGCGCCATCCTGAATGAGCTCCTGGCCGCCGAACAACGGGCGATTGCCCCCCGGCTGTTCGAGTCGACGGTTTTTGTTTCGCGACCTTCCGTCGCCGAGTACCCCGTCGTGCTGCGCATCGCGAAGCAGGCGCGGCGGAATTGTGAGTGGCTGACCCAGAAGGTCGTCGAGCATCGAGGCGTGCCTGCGCCCCGGTCGCCCGTCGCGAACATGGCGAACTGGCATTTCCAGGAACTGCATCACGTCCTGCCGATGGTGGTCGCGGACCAGGAGGCGCTCGTCCGGACCTACAAGGCTGCCGCGCAGCGACTGGCGTCGGAGCCGAACGCCGTCGAATCGGTCGATCGGATCCTCGACATCCACTTGCGAGAGCTGGACGCCCTTCGACAACTGCTCGACATCGCCACCGGCAGAGCGGCCCCAGCGTCCACCGGTTGACGGTCAGCCATCATCGCCAGACCAGGCCCGTGAGTACGGCCGCACCGAGCAGCCAGCAGTAGATCGAGAAGTAATGGAGCTTCGCGCGGCGCACGGCGCCCAGCAGGAGCCACAACGCCAGGATTCCGACGCCCAGTGAGACGAGGCTCCCGAGCAAGAGTGCTCCCCAAGGGATGCCCGTGAGGGTCCCGGCCGGAAGCTCCGCCGTGTCTTTCAGTTTCAGCAGCGTGGCGCCCGCGATGGCGGGTACGGCGATCAGGAAGCTGAACTCCGCGGCCCACCGCCGACGCAGCCCGCAATACCCGGCGACGCAAATCGTGGCACCGCTGCGCGAGATTCCCGGCAGAATCGCCGCGGCTTGGGAGATCCCGACGAGTCCCGCCTGCCACCAGCGGAAATGAGTCCACCCCGAACGGCCCCGCGGCACGAACCGCAGCGAAGCGAGGAGTCCGCCGGTTGCCAGCAGGCACCCGCCAATCCAGGCCGGGTTTGCGAACTTCTCCTCGAAGAACCGCTGGAAGGTGAGTCCAATCACCCCGGTGGGAATAAGGGCGATTACCCCCAGCATGCAGATCTGGGTGCTCAGGCGCCGCGCTGCGAAACCACGGCCCCATTCCAGGGCCAGTCTCCGCAGGAACAGCCGGATGGGGCCCAGGAAGACGTACAGGACTGCGAAGAGCGTGCCCAGATGTACAAGCACGTCGAACAGCAGCATTGGCGGGCTTTCGGGGTCCAAGCCAAGCCAGTGCTGGGTGACGGCGAGGTGCCCGCTGCTGCTAACGGGCAGAAATTCAGTGAGGCCCTGGATGACCCCGAGCAAAACGGCGTCCAGGTAGCCCAACTCGCTCATTCCGCGATGCTCTCGTCGAGGATGTAGCGAGCGTGGGTAAGGTACTGCCACATGGAAAGCAGTGTCGCTGCAACCGTAAGCCAAACGACGATGGCCTTGATCCAGCCGGCCGCGGCACCCAGTGAAAGGCCATCCTCGTGGGCAATCAACACGAGTATCACCGGCACGGCGATACTCTGAGTCCACATCTTGACCTTGCCGTGCAGGGAGGCTCCGAACGACTTGCCCATGGATGCGTTGAACCCGCGGAGGCCGGTCACGAGCAACTCGCGCCCGACGATCACAACGACCATCCAGGCCTGGACTTCGGTCACGTTTCTGCCGGCTTCATCGACGAACCCGGCGCCGATGAAGAGGATAAAGGCGCCGCAAACCAGTACCTTGTCGACCAGGGGGTCGAGAATCTTGCCCAGCGCCGTGATTTGTCCGTGCTTTCGCGCCAGGTATCCGTCCAGGAAGTCGGTTGCGGCTGCCACGACGAAGACGACCGCGGACGCGTCAAGAAGCCACGCGGGCGCAGAGCCGTGTGAATACTGGGAGAGCAGGACGAAGAAGACGATCGCCAGGCCCAGGCGGCCGACGGTGATCTTGTTTGGGAGATTGAGGTTACCGCTCATGGGCCGAGTCTGCACGGACCGTGGCGGACGAAATGCGCCAAGCCGCGCTCGCGGCATGGTACCCGAAGTGAATCGCAATGCACGTCGGTCTGGGCACCTGCCGCACTCATGTAGACCGAGCCGACGCAGCCTTGGGCGTCGGTGAACGGTTCGACAGGACCGGCAACCCGACGTGTGCCGGTCTGGCGATCAGATCATAGTTGTCGCGCGCCGCGCACCGGACGCTGATGAATTGTCCTGGCACCGCGCTCTGCGGCGCGACGTACGTCACTCCATCGACGACGGGCGCCTGGCGGTCGTGGTGCCCGACGAGCAGCCCGGGCTCGGCGACTTCATCGATCAACACGTCGAATGTCGTTCCGACGCGCCGATCGGCCTGGGCAAAGGCCACGTCCTGCTGTGCGCTCATCAGCTCATGGTGGCGTTGCTGTTTGACGCGTTCGGGGACTTGATTGCCCATCCTTCCGGCCGGTGTCTCCGGTTCCAGGGAATAGGGGAACGCGCCCAGGGCATCGAATCGGAACTCCTTGACGAACGCCAGCAGTTCCTCGAACTCGCCGTCGGTTTCGCCGGGGAACCCGACAATCATCGTGGTCCGAATCGCCACCCCGGGGATTCGGTCGCGGATGCGATCCAGAAGTCGCTCCGTCGCGGCCCGATCGATGCGGCGGTGCATGGCCTTGAGTATCCGGTCGTTGATGTGCTGAAGCGGGATGTCGATGTACTTGCAGACGTGTTCGCATTCGGCGACGGCATCCAGGATGTCGTCGCTCAGGACCGACGGATACACGTACATCAAACGGAGCCAACCCAACCCGTCGAGGCGGTCCAGCACCCTGAGCAGGCCGCCCAGCCCGGTGCCGAACCGGTCATCACCCAGACCGTAGCTGGTCGTGTCCTGCCCGATGAGGCTGATTTCGCGGGCGCCGTCGTCGATAAGCTCGCGGGCCTCGCGGAGGACGATCTGGGGCGGTTTGCAGTGCATGCGCCCGCGGATCGACGGGATCGTGCAGAAGGTGCACTTCTGGTCGCAGCCCTCGCTGATCCGCAGGTAGGCGTACGAGCGGGGCGTGATGCGGAGACGGGCCGTGTCGAGCTGGGCGAACGGGTGGTAATCGGAAAGGAACACGTCGGGCGTGCTCCGGCGCCGCCGCTTGCCGCCGAGGACCGCGCGGACCACGTCGTCTCGGTTGTTCACGCCGACCAGGGCATCGATGCCCGAGATCCGGTCGAGAAGCCCCTCCTTGTCCCGCTGAACCAGGCACCCGGCGACCACGACGCGCTGAGGCCCGCCGCGGCCCTTGCGGGCCACGGCCTCGCGAATCACCTCGTCAGCTTCCCGCCGCGAGGCGTCGAGGAATCCACAGGTGTTGATAACGATGACGTCGGCCTCGCCTTCATCGGCGGTGATCAGGCAGCCCGACTCCGCGAGTTGGCCGAGCATCTTCTCGGAATCCACAGTGTTCTTGGCACACCCCAACGAGACAAAGGCTACGCGTTTCGCACGGTTCATCTGGCTGGCCGGTCCCTGTCGGTTCTTGTCCGGTCGGACGTTGTTCCCTGGGAACAGGATAGCGTGTCGGGCCGGCTGGGCATAGGGTGCCTGGGGCGGCTCGGGCGCTGGTCGCCGGGTGCCGTGAGCAAACTTGTTTGCCCGTGGAGGCGGCGTTGGGCACGGGCGAGCTGCTGCTTGCCCATGCCCCCGAGAACTCGGCTTTGGTGCCGCACTAGCTTGGCCGGTGCCCAGCGGCTATCATGGGCGGGCCCGGTGACGCCGGACCAAGGCGCGGTGTCGGGAGCGTATCTCGACGTGGTCGGCGGTCGCTGGCGGTGGAATCGAGGAATCCAGGCTTGGGCATTGCGCACACGTGGCATTTCCTGTGTCGCTCTCTTCAGAATCCACGCGGCGTCGGAGCCATCGCCCCCAGTTCGCGGGCGCTGGCGGTCGCCCTCATGGAACCGTATTGCAACGCCGAAGGTCCGGCGCGGATTCTCGAGGTCGGCGCCGGGACGGGTGCCATCACGCGGCACCTCGGCGCGGTCCTTAAACCTGGGGATGAGTTGGATGTCTGTGAGCCGGACCCGAAATTCGTCGAGATTCTCGAACGCGACGTGCTGGCCCGCCCACCGCTGGCCGCGGCCGTCGCCCGTGGTCACGTCAGGTTGTTGCGGCGTCCGGTACAGGAGCTTGCCGACGCTGCCGCGTACGACTTCGTGATCGCCTGTCTGCCTTTTACCGCGTTTCGGCCGAACGATGTTGAGGACGTGTTCACGGTCATCCGCCGGGCGCTGAAGCCGGGAGGCGTTTTGAGTTACTTCGAGTACGCGGTTTGTCGCCGCGTGTCGCGGATGGTGTCGGTTGGAAGAAATCGTCAGCGGATCCGCGCCGTCTCGGGGTTCCTCGATCAGAACATACGCAGCTACCAGTTCGCGCGGCGAACGGTCGTGCAGAATCTCCCGCCGGCGCATGCCCGCCACCTCCGCTTCGACCACTCGACGGGCTAGTCGGCCGTTCCTGCACCATGGTCAAGGGCGGGCGCCGGCTCGCTGCTCCGTTTCGCCCTGACTGTAGGTCCGGTTGCGCCGAAACAGTTCCGCCCTGCGTCGAAGCTCCGACGCGAGGCGGGTGTCGACGGCGACGCCGGGCATCTTAAGTGCGGCCTCAGCGGTGGCGATCGCTTCGCTGAATCGCCCGGCCTCGGCCAGCGCCGTGCAGAGGTACAACTGCGCCACACCGCTGGCCCCCTTCTGTCCCCGGCTTACGTGTGTCGCCCAGCGCACGGCTTCCGCGCCGCTACGGACGCGATCGTCCGGGTGGGTCGCGAGCATGTCCGCGAGGAGGGATGCGGCCTCGAGGTCGCTCGGCGCCGCCATCGCGCGGCGGCGCAGCACGTCGGCCGCGTCCGGCGCTCGATTGACACGGATGAGCAGTCGCGCCAGCCGAAGGCAGTCGTCGCCACGCGCTGGGTCCAGGGTAATCGCGAGCATGTACATCCGGATCGCTTCAGGAACGTCCCCCACTCCTTCCAATGCCCGCCCGAGGTGGCTCGCTGCAATCGAGTCGCCGGGCTCCAGGGCGAGGCCCACCCGATAGAAACGAATGGCGGACCGGGGATGTCCGTTCGTCGCGAGGGCGTCGGCCAGATTCACATGGGCGACGGAGCTGTCGGGGCTGACCCGGACACCCTGCATCCAAAGCGACAGCGGAGTGTCCCAGATCGCGTTCTGGGCGAACGTCGCATGGCACAGGGCGACGACAAGCCCGACACTTGCAACGGCCGTCAAGCCGGACACCGCCTGGCTCCTGCCGGTCGCCCCCCGCCGGAGCCATTTCAGCATGATGGCCCCACCGACCACGGCCAGCCCCAGACAGGAAAGGTAGCTGTACCGGTCGGCCACCAGTTGCGGGCCGCTCTGCGCCAGGCCGAGCACGGGAAGTACTTGAACGGCATAGACGGCCAGCGCCGTGGCGAGCGCCGGCCAGCGGCGATGAGTCACGATGGCCACTGCCAGCAGGATTGCGAGCGCCGCCAGGCTGGTCCAGAGCATCGTCCCGAATAGGACCTCAGCCTGTGGAATCGGATAGAGCGGCCCGAGGTCCGTGGGCCAGACGGTTTTCCAGAGGTAGAAGACCGAACCGTACACCGCTTGGGCGAGCCGGGCGGCGAGCCCGTGTTCCGGCAGTGAATACATGGCGCCGCTCTGCGCTTGTGCGAGCACGGCGCGGAACCCGGCCAACGCACCCAATGCGAAGAAGGGCAGCTTCTCGAGCCACACGCGACGGTCCGCCTGAATCCCGCGACGAGACATTTGCAATCGCCGCAACGGGAAGACGTCGAGGATCAGCAGCACAAAAGGGAGCATCACCGCCGACGCCTTCGCGAGAAGTGACAGGAGGCAGAACGCAATCGCGGCTAGGTAGTTCAGCAACGACAACCGGCGTTCACCGCGACACCCGAATACCCGTGCCTGCGAACCTCCGGATTCTGCGTAGCGAACATAGGCGAGAACCGCCAGCACGTAGAAGAGTCCGCTGAGCACGTCACGCCGCTCGGCGATCCACGCGACGGACTCGGCGCGGAGCGGGTGAACGGCGAACAGGGTCGCCGCGAACGCCGCGGCCAAAACGACGTCGCGGGAGGCACGGCTTGCCGGCGAGCCCGGCCCGTGTGCCAGCAGACGGCGCGACACAAAATACACGCCAACGGCCGTAAACAGGTGGAGCAGCACGTTGGTGAGGTGATATCCGAACACCGCGTGCCCCCAAACGCGGTAGTCCATGGCGTAGGTGAGCCAGGTCAACGGCTGAAAGTGGCCCGCGTACGATGTCGTGAACATCCACCGCAGGCTCTCACCCGTGAGTTGTTGATACGTGGTTTGAGTGAACAGCAGGTCATCGTCGTCCCAGTGGACGAAGCCTGCGGACAGCGCCGGCATGAACGCCATCGCAATCAGAAGGCTGATCGCGATCGGGGCGAGCAGCCGCCAGGTCCAGCGGGCGGCCCGCGGGTCGACGGCCGGTGTGGCGTCCATCGCCGACGGGCCCGCACCTCTGGTGCGGCACAGGTCATCGACTGTACCGTACACTTCGCCCATGGCGGCTGCCGTTTCCTTGCGGGCGCTTGCCGAAAGCCAGCGCGCAGGCACGGTCTCCGACGCCCCCGAGAGTTCCCGTGACACCGGGAGTCACATGCCATCCGGCCGTGCGTTCTCGCCGAGCCCGGCCAGCGCGGCCGTCGGTCAAAACCGTACCGGCGTGCATTCTAGGTCGTGCTAACGCTGCTTCCAAGTTGGCGCTAGAATACGACAAACACTGCGGCCCGCTCTGGCCCAAAGCGGCGGCGCCGTTTGACCGATAAACCCGACGAACCGGAACATCTGAATGCGTCTGTTTTGTACAGCTTTCATTCTCGCTGCGGCCACGGTCGGCGCGACTCCGCCGTGCCCGGGCGACCGAGGTGGGACGCCGGCGCCGCTGGCGACTGACGGCGAACTGTCGTCGTATATCCGAGACCTCGGTCATCCTTCGTACGAGACCCGATCGCGCGCGACGCGCCTGCTCTGCGCCGCCGGAATGGCCGCCTACGAACCACTTCAGGCGGCGGCAGCAGGCGACGACGTGGAGACGGCGCTTCGCGCGAAGGACATTCTGTCGACGCTGGACCGGTTGATGTTCAGCGGCGTCGACGTGTCCTTCGGATTCTCGGAGGCCAAGGCCTCCTGGGACACTCCGGTCGAACTCAGGCTGACGATGTCCAATCGGTCGAGGCATCCGGCGCGGGTTCCCTTTGTGCTCGATCCGGCCCTCCGCGATGGAATGCCGGAGGTTGCGCGCCAGGTCGCCGACATGCTCGATCTTGCCGAATGGCTCACCGTGCGCGGACCGGACGGCGATGACGTTCAGCTTCGCGTCGACGACATAGCCGCCGACCCCGCAATCGAGCAGGTCGTGGCCGAGCGCGTTGACGGTGGGCCGGCGTCGACGATCGCGCCGGGCGGGCAGGCGGTAGTCGTCCTGAAGAACTTCAATCGTGGTTGGGCGCGGTACCCGCTGCTCGATGCCGGAACCTACACGTTGGTCTTCGACTACGTTCCGGCGTGGGAGGATGCGGCACTCGCTAAGGAGCAGGCCGGCCGGGTCCGGGCCGAGCCGGTCTCGATCGAAGTGTACCGGGCCGCCCCGCCTGCGGTGTCAAGACACGGGGAAGAGGTGTCCGTCCGGCTTGTCCGCAGTGGCGACGCACTTGTCGCCGAATTGACGAACCGGTTTGACCAGCCGCTACTGCTCAACAAGAACTTCGGCCCGGTCCCGCCGTTCGCGCAGGGACGCTGGATCTGCGAAATCGGATCCGACCTGATTGCGGTACCGGCGTCGGGCGGCCCGGCGCGGTCCTGGGCCGATTTCGACAAGTCGCTGCTGGTGGAGGTCGCGCCGGGTGCCAGCGAGGAACTGGACCGGCGTCTCCTCCCGACGCTGCGGCAACGCATCGCGGACTCGAGCCGGCGGAGGCCGGCCGCGTGCCAGGTCCATTTCAGCTATTCCAGCCTGTGTGACGGGCGGTGGCAGATGCGACAGGGTCAACTGCTGCTGGGCAACGCCGCGGCGCCGCCGGTCTTGCGCGACCCGTTGCCGCTGCATCTCCGCGCGATCTGGCAGAGGAGCGACGTCATTGTAATCCAGCTCGGTGAATGAGAGCGGAATTGACCAGCCCACGCGTCGTTTCTAGAATCCGGCCCGATGACGACTGAGGCTCCTTCCGCAAGGCAGGCGACGGATCGCGATCCGGAC
>Ga0326597_10008332_pt1 | contig 14002 bp, 11 predicted proteins | sample RVTome_12_FD_203789 | JGI IMG/M metagenome (GOLD analysis project Ga0326597, IMG submission 203789) | Soil microbial communities from uranium-contaminated site in the Upper Colorado River Basin, Wyoming, United States - RVT100D185 | ecosystem: Environmental > Terrestrial > Soil > Contaminated >... | reverse complement strand
CTGGTCGTCGAAGCCGGCGGCCCGGACACGAACCCCCTTATTCGAATGCCGGGCAAGTGGACGTCGCTGCTTGGCACGGAGCTCGACTGGCAGTACCTGACCGAGCCCGAGCCGGCGCTGGGCGGACGCCGCGTCGCCTGGCCGCGCGGGAAGACGTACGGCGGATCGACGGCGATTCACGCGATGGCCTACGTGCGCGGGCACCGGCGGTGCTTCGAGGGCTGGGCGCGCGACGGCGGTTCCGCCTGGGGCTACGATGCCCTGCTGCCGATCTTCAAGCAGATTGAGGACAACTCGCGCGCCGCGTCCGCGCACCTCGGATCGGGCGGCCCGCTCGCGGTGTCCGACACGACCGATCCGCACGAGGGGCACTTCGCGTTTCTCGAGGCGGCGAGGCTGCGCGGATTCACGGCCGATCCCGCGTGGGACTTCAACGCGCCGGCGCCGGAGGGCGGCGCCGGCTTCTATCAGAAGAACATCCGGAACGGGCGGCGCGACTCGGCCGCCGACGCGTTCCTGCGGCCCGCGCTCGCGCGACCGAACGTCGAGGCGTGGCCGAACACCGCCGTGCGGCGCGTGACGTTCGCCGGCGCGCGCGCGACGGGCATCGAGTGCGTGCGCTCGGGCGAGGTCGTGCGCGTGCGCGCCGCGCGCGGGGTGATTCTCGCGGCCGGCGTGATCGAGTCGCCGAAGCTGCTGATGCTGTCCGGCATCGGCCCGGCCGACCAGCTCCGGCGCCATGGCGTTCCGGTCGTGGCCGACCTCCGGTCGGTCGGCGCCAACCTGCACGATCATCCCCGCGTCTCCGTGCGCTGGGCCTCGCGCCGGACGTTCCCGCCGTCCACGGTGTCGGCCGGCCTGCTGGCGTTTTCGAGCCGGGAGGTCGGTCCGCGCCCGCCCGACATCCAGTTCTACGTTGGCCGCGGCATCGACACGCCGGACGAGACTGTGACGTTGACCGTCGCCATCAGCCAGCCGCAGAGCCGCGGGTCCATCAGCCTGCGCTCGGCCGACCCGGCGGACCCGCCGGTCATCCGCGCGAACTACTTCGCCGATCCGTCCGATCTCGACGCGATGGTCGAGGCCGTCGAGCTGGCCCACGCGCTGGCCGGCACGCGTCCGTACGAAGGCCTGCGCGGCGAGCCGCTTGCCCCGAACACGCCGATCCGGTCTCCCGACGAGGTGCGCGCCCACATCCTCGCGACCTGCGAGACGATGTTCCACCCGGCGGGGACGTGCCGCATGGGATCGGACGCCGACTCGGTCGTCGATCCCGAGCTGCGGGTCCGCGGCGTCGAAGGGCTCTCGGTCGTGGACGGCTCGGTGATGCCGACGGTCGTCAACAACCAGACGCAGGCGGCGGCGTTGGCGATTGGCGCCAAAGGCGCCGTCTAGGGGGACGGGGGTCGATCTGTGGGAAACTTCGCAGGACCCATGACGGTACGACCTGCGAAGTTTTCCACAGATCGACCCCCGTCCCCCTTGAAGCGCCGCACGCTTCTCCAGTCCTTCATCGCGCTTGCCTTCGCCCGGCCGCTGTCGGCTCTGCGCCTGCGCGGGCAGGTCCAGGATCTGTCGCCCGCCCAGCTCGTCACGCTCGGCGCCATCGCCGAAGTCGTTCTTCCGTCGTCGCTCGACGCCGCCGATCGCGATCTCGTCGTCGAGCAGTTCGCAAGCTGGGTGCGCGGCTATCGCGAGAGCGCGGACATGGGGCACGGCTACGGCTTCTCCTCGCTCCGGCGGCCTTCGGGCCCGTCGCCGGCCCGAGATTATCCGAGGCAGTTCGAGACGCTCGATGCCGCGGCGCGCGTGGCGGGCGGCGCATCTTTCGCCAGTCTTCCGGCCGACGCGCGGCGCGTCATTATTGAAAGCACGCTGAACACGCCCCAGCGCGTCACGCGGCTGCCTTCGCAGCCGACGGGCGCGAACCTGGTTGCCGACTTCATGGGCTTCTATTACTCGAGCCCCGAGGCGTGGGACCTGGCCTACGGGCGACGCATCGGCCGCGATCGGTGCCGCGCGCTCGAGGGATCCGAGAGTCGACCGGCGCGGATTCGGTCGCCCTCGCTGGAGGACCGGGTCTTCCGACCCGGCTCGGACCAGCCATGAGGCAGGTCCACGAATCCGACGTCGTCATCATCGGCGGCGGCATCACGGCCGCGATGGTGGCCGAGAAGCTCGGCGAGCTTCGCCCGAACTGGTCCGTCACCGTCGTCGAGGCCGGCAGGCGGCTGTTCGATGCCGAGAACCGATTCCGATATCGCCAGCGAAGCCTCGACTACGGCGAGAACAACTGGCCGGGCGACTTCGTGGCGGACCAGTCTGCAGCCGGCGTCGTCTCGCGCACGATGGCGGTCGGTGGATCGGCGCTGCACTGGGGCGGCGTGTGCAACCGGTTTTCGGCAGAGGACACGCGGCTGCGCTCCCTGTACGGCCTGGCGGTGGACTGGCCGATCGAGTGGGTCGAGCTCGAGAAGTTCTACTGCGAGGCGGAGCGCCGGCTGGGCGTGTCGGGTGAGCCGGGGCCGTTCGCGGAGGATCGGCGGTCCGAGGCGTACCCGATGCCGCCGATGCCGATGACGCACAACCTCATTCAGCTCGAGGCGTGGGCGGAGAAGTCGGGCATCCCGTTCTGGACGACGCCGCAGGCGAAGAACACGGTGGACGGCTACAGCGGCCGGAGCATCTGCCGCCGGTGCAACACGTGCGAGATCTGCCCGACCGGCGCGCGCTATTCGCCCGACTACACGTTCAAGCAACTGCTCGCGGCCGGCCGCGTCGCGTTGCACGACCAGACGCTGGTCCGGCGGCTTGTCCTTGACGATCGATCGCCACGCATCGTCGCGGCTCGGGCCGTGAGGGAGGATGGGTCCGCGCAGGAGGTCGAGTATCGCGCGCCCCGCTTCGTGCTCGCGTCGGGCTACTGCTGGAGCGCGCATCTCCTGCTGCTTTCGGCGACCTCCCGCTTTCCGAACGGGCTTGCGAACTCGTCGGATCACGTCGGCCGCTACATGACGGGCCACCTCGCGTACCAGACGACGATCGATCTCGACCTCGAGATCTATCCCGGGATGAACGACCAGCACAGCCTGATCAGCCGGCAGTTCTTCCGGTGCCGTCCCGAGCAGCCGTACGTGCGGCACGACCTGCGCGTCTGGGAGAATGCCGGCGGGCGCGGGCCCGAGCTGCGCGGCGACGCGGGGAACGTGCTCGTCGGCGACGCGCTGGTGACGGCCTGGCGCCGGCGGCTCGGGCGCGGCACGGCGCGCGTGCGGGGGTACTTCGACACGCACCCGGGCCGCGACAGCCGGCTCTCGCTCGATCCGGCCTCGACGAACCGCTGGGGCGACCCGCTGCCGAAGATAGAGCACCAGGTGGACGAGGCGACAGGCGCGCGCGCGGCCGCGACGCGCGAGCACCTCGAGGGCCTGTTCGGGCGGCTGGCCGCCAACAACGACGGGCGCGTGAACCGGGTGAGCGGCCTCAGCTATCAGGATCATCCGGCTGGCGGCTGCCGGATGGGCCCGGATCCGGCGACCAGCGTCGTCGACAGCGTCGGCCGCGCGCACGATCACGAGAACCTCTTCGTCGTCGGCTCCCCGACGCTGCCGACCGGCGGCTGCACGAACGGCACGTTGACGTTCGTCGCGCTGGCGCTGCGCTCGGCGGGCGCGATTGCCGGCTAGCACGGCTCATCCGTGGACACGAAGTTCTTCAAGACCCCGTCGGCGTTCACCCGCTGGCTCGTGAAGCACCACGCCTCGTCGAAGGAGCTGTGGGTTGGCTTTTACAAGAAGGCCACGGGCCGGCCGAGCATCACCTGGCCCGAATCGGTTGACGAGGCGCTCTGCTACGGCTGGATTGACGGCGTCCGGCGATCGGTTGACGCGGTCAGCTACGCCATCCGGTTCACGCCGCGGCGGCCGGAGAGCATCTGGAGCGCCGTGAACCGTCGTCGCGCCCGCGTCCTGATTTGCGAAGGGCGCATGCAGCCCACCGGCCTCGACGCCTTCAGGCGACGGTCCCGCACGAAGCCTGCACGGTACTCGTACGAGAACCGGCCGCAACAGCTGCCGCCGAAGCTCCTCGGCCCGCTGCGCGCCAACGCGAGAGCCTGGGCGTTCTACCGCGCGCAGCCTCCCTGGTACCGGCGGACGTCGGCGTGGTGGGTCGTGAGCGCGAAGAAGGACGAGACGAGACTGCGGCGCCTGGCGCAGCTCATCGCCTGCTCGGCGCGGGGGAAGACCATCATGCCGCTGACGCGCAAGCCATCGTCGCGCTGACGCGCGCCGCGCGAAGAACATTGCCCGGTCGCCGGCCGGTGAGAGTAGTCTTACGGCCATGCCGATTCCGCAACGTGTTCGATTCCGGATGGTGTTTGCCGCTGGCGTGGTCGCGTCCGCCGTTGCGGTCTGGGCGCAGGGTGGCTCGATTGCGACCGAGAGGATCTTCGACGCCTTGGGCCTGCAGCGCGGGCTCACCGTGTGCGAGATTGGCGCGGGCAACGGCGACCTGAGCCTCGCCGCGGCGCGAGTGGTGGGGCCGGCCGGACGCGTGTTCACGAGCGAGCTCGGCGATGAGCGGGTCAAGGCGCTCGGCGAGCGTATCGCCAGCGGCGGCCTGGCTCACGTCACGGTCGTCGCGGGCGATCCGGTCAAGACCAATTTCCCGGATGCGGCGTGCGACGCGCTGTTCATGCGCAACGTCTACCATCACTTCGCGGACCCGGCCGCCATGAACGTCTCGATGGCCGCCGCGCTCAAGCCCGGCGCGCGGCTCGCCATCGTCGACTTCACGCCGCCGGCCACCGAGGCGGAACGGCCCTCCGACAGGGGCCGCGACGGGATGCACGGCGTCAGCTCGGCGTCCGTGTCACGCGAGCTCCAGGCCGCCGACTTCGAGCCCGTCGCATCGGAGACGGGCACCGGGCGCTGGTTCATGGTCGTCGTCCGGAAACCCGGGGCCTGACGGCGCCCCCGGTCCGGTCGCGCTCTCAGTTAATCAATCCCGGCCAGCGTCAGGACGAGCGTCAGCGCCGACTCGATGCCGCGCAGGCTCGACGTCTTCTCGACGTCGATCCACTCGTCGAGCGCATGCGCCCGGCCGCCGCGACCGCCCGAGTCAATCGTGATCGCCGGAATCCCGAGGCTGATCGGGATGTTGGAGTCCGTGCTGCTGTAGCCGAACGTCGGCTGCATGCCAGCGGCGCGGACGGCTGCGGCGGCCGCCTGCACCAGGCGCGAGTCGAGCGGGGTCTCGCCGGACGGCCGGTCGCCGACGAGCTGGAGGTCAGCTTCGATCGCGCCCTGCCGGGTTGAGCGCAGCCGGTTCTCCTCGGCGGCGGCCTCGCGCATGAGCCGCTGGAACGTCGCTTCGAGCTTCGCAAGCTCGGCGGGCGACTCGGACCGCATGTCCACTTCCATCCACGACTCGAACGGGATCGAGTTGACCGACGTCCCGCCCCCGACGACGCCGACGTTGAACGTCGTCTTGGGCGAGGTCGGCACCGTGACGTCGGAGAACTTCGCTATAGCCAGACCCATCGCGAACGCCGGACTCACCAGGCCGAACGCGCCGTAGCTGTGGCCGCCGGGCCCCTTGAACGTCACGCGGTACCGCTTGCTGCCGACGCCGCCACGGGTGATGTCGTCGCCGGCGCCCGCGCCGTCCATCGAGATGAACATGTCGATGCGGTCCTTGTAGGGTCCCTTCTGGAACAGGTACTTCATCCCGCGCAGGTCGCCGAGCCCCTCCTCGCCGACGTCGCCGATGAACAGGAGGTCGGCCGACGTCCGGATGCCGGCCGCGTCCATCGCGCGGAGCATCGCGAGCAGCACCGCGAGCGAGCGTGTGTTGTCGCCGATGCCGGGCGCGGCAAGCCGCGTGCCGTCACGCTTGACGGTGACGTCCGTGCCCGCGGGGAAGACGGTGTCGAGGTGCGCGGCGATCGCGATGAGCGGCCCGCCGCCGTGGCCGCGGCGCAGGCCCATGACGTTGCCTTCGGCGTCGCGCCCGACGTCGGACAGGCCGTGGGCGCGCAGCATCTGGAGATACGCCTCGCCGCGGGCGTCCTCGGCAAACGGCGGCGCGGGGATCTCCGTGAGCGCGATGATCTCGCGGACGAGCCGGTCGTGATCGGCATCGAGCGCGGCCAGGGCCTGCTGGAACTTCGGGTGACTGCGAACCCTGACGGCCTCGGCGTCGGACGCATTCTGGGCGGCGGCAGGCGCGAGGAACAGGGCCATCGCCGAAACCAGCGTGACGCAAGCGGATGACGTGCGCATCCGCCGATCTTAGCCCACCGCACGTCCCGCGAGTCCGGTCGCCAGGGGCCGTCCTGCGGGCGTACAATCTCCGCTCATGACATCCAACCCATCAGATCCGCGCATCGGCACCGTCCTCGCCGACAAGTACCGCCTCGACGCGCGGATCGGACGCGGCGGCATGGGCACGATCTACAAGGGCCTGCACGTGATGCTGAGCAAACCCGTGGCGGTGAAGCTCATCAATCCCGACCTGGTGACCTCGCCGGAAATGGCGGGCCGGTTCCAGCGGGAGGCGCGCGCCGCCAGCCAGCTGGACCACCCCAACATCGCCACCGTGCACGACCTCGGCCAGACCGAAGACGGCACGCTTTACATCGCGATGGAGTTCATCGAGGGCGTGAGCCTCAAGGACCTCATCCGCCAGGAAGGCCAGCTTCCCTCCGACCGGATCGTCGCATTCCTGCGGCAAATCGCCGGCGCCCTCCAGGCCGCTCACCGCCGCGGCATCGTGCATCGGGACCTGAAGCCTCAGAACATCATGGTCACCACCGGCAGCGACGGGCGGGAAGCGGCGAAGCTGCTCGACTTCGGCATCGCCAAGATGTTCGACGAGGAAGCGACGCAGCTCACGGCGACGGGCCTGTCGATCGGCACACCGCAGTACATGTCGCCCGAGCAGGCCAACGGCGCGGCCGTCGACGGCCGCAGCGACCTGTACTCGCTCGGCATCATCCTCTACGAGATGCTCATCGGCACGGTCCCGTTCGACGACAAGTCGACGCCGGCCGTGCTCATCAAGCACGTCACGCAGCCGCCGCCGCGGCCGTCGCTGCGCCGGCCCGACCTCAAGGTGCCCGCCGGCCTCGAAGCCGTGGCGCTCCGCTGCCTCGAGAAGAACCCGGCCGCGCGCTTCCAGACGGCCGAGGAGTTCATCGGCGCGCTCGAGGGTGCCGGACGGTCGACGGCGCCGGCCGACGACGCCGCGGCCACCGTCGTGCTCGGCGCCGCGGTGGCTGCCGCGACGGTCGTGCCCGCGCGGGATCACCAGCCCCCCGGCTCGGTGCCGTCAAGCGCGCAGGAGCCGCCCGCGCCGCCGCCTGCCTCGAATCCGCTGCCCGCCGGTCCAGCGGCGGCTCTGGCCAGGGAGCCGGACGCGGGCGCGCTGCCGGGCGGGGCGGTGCTGCCGCCGCGATCCCATCTGCAGAACCTCACGTCCGTGCCGCCGCCGCTCCGCGGCGCATCGTCCGAAGATACGGGGACGCGTCGGTCGGTGGCCGGTAACTCGCTCATCCTCGCCGTGCTCACGCTCGTGCTCGTCGGCGGCGTAGGCTTCGCTGGCTACTTCCTCGGCTACTTCAGCGGCCCGTCCGAGACCGGGGCGACGACGGAAGCCGCGGTCGATCCGGCTTCGATCGCCGCGGCAGCCGGTGGCGCCGGCGCGGCCGATCCGTCGGGCGCAGGGGCGGCTTCCGGAACACCCGCGGGGGAGACGACGGGGCAAGTGGCGGCGGGTGGCACGCCCGCGGGTGCGGGCGGTGCACCGCCGGCGACCAAGCCCGCGGCCGCGCGACCGACGGGCGCAGCGTCGCCCGCCCCGGCGCCCGCCAGCGCACCGCCGCCCGTGCCGGCACAGGCTCCGGCGCAACCCGAGGCGACGCTTCCCGAGCATCCGTCCGTGAGGTTCGGGTGCGACGGGCCGCCCGAGGCGTGCGTCGCGCTGCAGGCCCAGGTCGATCAGGCCCTCGGGCGCGCGTCGATGCCGTCGGTGATCGACGAGGCGCGCGCCGAGCTGCTCGTCGACGCGCTCGTCATCGCCGGCGCGCGGCGCGTCGACCGGATGTTCGAGACGACGTTTGTGATTCAGCCGTACACCGTGACGTTCTCGGGCGCCGCGCGCCGTTCGGGCGAGCGCCTGCCCATGCCCGATCCCGTGTCGTTCTCGCTGGATGAACGAGTGGGGCAGGCGCGCCTGACCGAGCAGGCGCGCCTGATCTCGTCGGCGGTGGTCCAGAGGCTCCAGGCCTACTGGGCGTCAAAGCGTTAGGGCACTACGAGCCCTTTTTGATGACGTCGGCGGCTGCCGCCTCGCCGGTGACGGTGGCGATCGAGAACCGATCCTGCACCTCGGTCACGACGAGCGTGCCCACCTGCTTCTCGGTCGAGCCGAGGTTCATACCGGTCGCCGGGTCGATCAGGTCCTCGCCCTTGCGGTGAATCGTGAACTTGTCGCCGACCTTGATGCCCGCGAGCCGGCCGACGTTAATGTACGCGGTCGTGCCGTCGGCCTTGATGACCCGCATGTCCACGCCGCCCCCGCCGCCTGCGGCGTCGGACACGCGCTCGAGGTAGTTGCCGGTCGTCAGCTTCTTCACGAGCTCGGACGACGCCTTTTCGATCGCCTCGCTTGCGATGCCCCACTCGTCGTCACGGCTCAGGCTCGCGCCGCGGATGAAACCGCCGCCCTTGCGGACGTTGCCGTCGGCCGACACGGCGACCACGCGTTCGGCGGTCGTCGAGTCGATGAACCGCAGGCTGATGGAGGCCTCGGCGTTGGTCGAGCTGCCGCCGATGCCGCCGATGCCGCCGCGCGTGGTGTTGATCGCGAACTTGTCGATGCCGCCGGTGATGATGTACTTCACGCCAAGAATGGCGCCGACCTTGGCGGCGGTCTGCGCATCGACGGCGCCAGCGGTGGCAAGCCCCTGCTCCTTCATCACCATCTCGAGCTTCTCGCGCTCGATGACGGTGAACCGGCGCGAGAGCTCCTCATTCTCCGAGAACGCCGTGTCGATCTGGTTCCGCGCGGCGTCGCCCAGCTGGTCGTGGAACCACCACCGGCCTTCCGAGTTGTTCTCGAAATCCCACAGGGCCACGCGAATCTTCGTCTGGGCCAGCGCCGGCCCGGCGATCGCCAGGGCGGCCAGCGCAACCAGTGTGACGCGCAAGAACTTCTTCATGTGTGTGTCCTCCGAAAGGGGGCCGGGGATGATCGATAGGGATTATCGGGACCCGTCCCGACGATGTCAATCAGGCGGGCCGAACGGCGCTGGCTCCCGGTATTTCGTCACCTCAGAGCTTTGTCTGCAGCGACGGCCTGCACGGAGAGCTGTCCGACGCGGAGATTGCGGCGATTCTCGGCACGGACACGGGCACCCCCGCAACTGGCGGAGCTGCTCATCAAGGCCGCGATCGAACGCCGCGCCCGCGACAACGTCACGGCCGTCGTCGTCCGCAATGGGGCGTGAGCGCGCACTAAGATTGATCGCGTGATCGCGTTCAACCGCATCAGCAAGCAGTACGGCCGGCAGGTCCTGTTCGTGGACGCCTCGTTCCAGCTCAACCCGGGTGAGAAGGTCGGGCTCGTCGGCCCGAACGGCTCGGGCAAGACGACGCTGTTCCGCATGATCGTCGGCGAGGAAGCGCCCGACGAGGGCGACGTCGCGGTCCCGAAGAAGCTGACGATCGGCTACTTCCGGCAGGACGTCGAGGAGATGGCCGGGCGGTCGGTCCTCGACGAGGCGATTGCCGGCAGCGGACGTCCCGGCGAGCTCCATCATGAGCTGGAGGCCCTCCAGCACGCGCTGGCCGATCCCGCTCGCGCCGGCGGGATGGATCGGCTGCTCGAGCGGTTCGGCCACGTCCAGGAGGAGTACGAGCACCTCGGGGGCTACGCGCTCGAAAGCCAGGCGCGCGAAGTCCTGCACGGACTGGGATTCCACGAGGAGTGGATCGACGGCGACGTCGGCGCGCTGTCGGGTGGCTGGAAGATGCGCGTCGCGATGGCGCGCGCCCTGCTCGGCCGGCCGGACGTGCTCCTCATGGACGAGCCGACCAACCACCTCGACATCGAGTCCATCGTCTGGCTCGAGCGATTCCTGACGTCGCTGCCGGGCGCGCTCATCATGACGTCGCACGACCGCGACTTCATGAACCGCATCGTGACACGCATCGCCGAGATCGACGACGGCGAGATCGCGGCGTATTCGGGCAATTACGACTTCTACGAGCGGGAGCGGGCCCTGCGCGAGGCGAACCGGGAGGCCGCCTACGCGCGGCAGCAGGCCATGCTCGCGAAGGAACAGCGCTTCATCGACCGGTTCTCCGCCCACGCCGCCAAGGCCGCGCAGGTGCAGAGCCGCGTCAAGGCGCTCGAGAAGATCGAGAAGATCGAGCTGCCGAAGAAGCGCCGCGTTGTGAAGTTCGACTTCCGGCCGCCGACGCGGTCGGGCGACGACGTCGCGATGCTCGAGGGGATCGGGAAACGCTACGGCTCGCGCGTGATCTATGACGGCCTGGACTTCATGATTCGCCGCGGCGAGCGCTGGGCCGTGATGGGCCGGAACGGCGCCGGCAAGACGACGCTGCTCAAGCTGATTGCGGGCGCGCTCGAGCCCGACGCCGGATCGGTCCGCATCGGCGCCAGCGTGAGGATGGGCTACTTCGCGCAGCAGGCGCTGCAGGTGCTCGACCCGGCCCTGACGGTCGCCGAGCAGATGGCCCGCGACTTCCCCGGCGAGTCGGTCGGCGTGCTGAAGAACCTGCTCGGCGCGTTTCAGTTCTCGGGTGACGAGACGGACAAGCGCATCGTCGCGCTCTCGGGTGGCGAGCGGACGCGCCTCGTGCTCGCGCGCATGCTGCTGCACCCGCCGAACTTCCTGGTCCTCGACGAGCCCACGAACCACCTCGACCTGGCGACGAAGGAGATGCTCATCGAGGCGCTCGGGACGTTCGAGGGCACGATGATCTTCGTCTCGCACGACCGGTCGTTCCTGCGCGGGCTCGGCAGCCGCGTGCTCGAGCTTGGCGGCGAGTCGGGCACCGATCCGCAACCGAACGTGTATCCGGGATCGTACGTGGACTACGTGGCGCGCACCGGCCACGAGGCGCCAGGCGTGCACAACTGAGCGCCGCCGGCCGTGGCCATCGCCAGGCCGAGTGTCTCGCCCGTTTGCCTGAATCCGGGGGGTACTGCTACGTTTGATGGGTTCTCGTCTCGGCGACCTGCCGTGCTGGGAGGTCGTTCAACGGTAGGACACGGCGCTCTGGACGCCGTTATCGGGGTTCGAATCCCTGCCTCCCAGCCAGCTCAACCGAAGCCAGCTCTGTCTTCGTAGAACGCCCGCTTCCAGCCAACCTTGCCGAATCGGCCGGGTGACTACTTCGCACGCGACCGCCGTGCGACGATGAACGCTCTACACTGCACCGTTCATCGTCGCAGCAGCTCCTTCGATCCGGTAAGCCCGAGGATCGGCTAGGTGCGCGTGTGCGGGCGCATGATCCCGGGCAAATCGGCGCCCGATTCAGCTACCCGATGTAATAGGGGAGCGCGGACGGCGGAGCCAACTCGCCAGCGCTCGCATCGAAGCGCAACGCTCGCCGATCCGTGAGGACCGCAAATGCGTTCGTCGAAGGCGCGCGCCCGCCGCTCCCGGATCGTTGTACTCTAGCAGCGCGAGCTTCTCCAGCAGACCTACCAGTGGAGCGAGTCTTTTCGTCCTCGCTCGTGTGGGCCGTCGTCGCGGTCGCCGGTGAGCGGTCGCCCCGATCGGTGCTCCCACAACACCCCAACTTGGAACGTCCGGCCGACTTCCGTCTCGTCGTTGATGCATGCGCCGGACCTCTCACACATCATGCTTCGGGGGCGACCCGCAGGGAACAAGTAGTAGACATCCTACGTCTAGTCGATCGACCTATGAACAGGATGATGGAACGGTTTGCGCAAGTGTCGCCGCGGCTTAAGGCGAGGATCGCCGGTTTCTTTTGGTTGATCGTCTTTGTGGCCGGCTCGCTCGCCCTCTACTTGCGCGGTGGAGCCGGATTCAGGCTCGCGAACATCATCGCGCCGATCTGCTATGCCGTTGCGGCGCTACTCATCTATGACTTGCTCAAGCCTGTGAACAAGAACATCTCGTTGCTCGCGGTGATCGTCGGCCTGATGGGATGCGCCGTCAGCCTGTTGGGCCTCACCCGGTTCATTGACGTGAGGGACCTGGTATTTTTGGGTTCCATTGCCTTTTGGTCGGCTCCCTCATTCTCAGGTCGACCTTCCTGCCGCGGATTCTGGGTGTGCTGATGGTGATCGCCGGTCTGGGCTGGCTGACGTTCCTGTGGCCGCCGCTCGCAATGAATCTCGCTCCTTACAACCTCATGCCCGGCATGATCGGAGAAGGCCTGCTTATCCTGTGGCTGCTGATCTTTGGCGTGAATGAGCAAAGGTGGAAACGCCAGGCAAGCGCAGCGGGGTATCCGTAGGGCATCAACATGAAACCTGCAAAGAGCGTCGGCCGACTGATCGGGGTGCTGCTACTGGTGCAGTTGGCTGGACTCATTGTGCCGTTTGTAATGCTTCACCCGGTAGCGAGGGGCAGCCGGGAATGGGTTGCAACTGCGGCGGCGAGCTCTCTTCAGATCAAAGCGGCGGTGTTTCTCCTGTTTGCCAACACCGCGCTCACGATCGGTATCGCGATTGCGGCATGGCCAGTCTTTCGCCGTTACAGCGAACGAATGGCGCTCTGGCTCGTTGCCCTTGGCGTGATCATGTTTGCGCTGCAGGCGGTCGACAGTGCGCACGTGCTTTCCATGGTGTCTTTGAGCCAGCAGTTCGCCCAGGGGGGCGGCCAGGAGGATGTTTTCCAGGTGCTTGCGGCGGCGGCCGGCTCGACACGAAGGTGGGTGCACTACTCGGAGCTGCTGGCTATCGATGCCTGGATCTTCGTGCTCTACAGCGTGTTGTTCCGCTTTGCGCTGGTGCCGCGAGCACTGGCTGCTTTTGGACTGCTCACCGTTTTGCTTCACCTCACAGGGATCACGCTGCCGTTGTGGTTGGGTTATGCGAGCATGATGCTGTTGGGCGCTTCAATGGCTCTGGGCCACACCGCTCTGGCGGCACGGATGATAGCCAAAGGTTTCGACGAACTCCCTTTCGGTCCAAGGTCAGATGAATAATCCGCCCGCGAATAACGCCGATACGCATTCCTCAGTCGCTTCAGCCTCGGCAAGGTCCCTACCACTCGCGATGTCGGCCCGGAGCGCGATCAACGACGACAACCAGCTGCTGCCGTGGTCCACCGTATCGAAGCTCTCTCCGTCACTCGCGCAACCCCTGGAGGTTGCCCCGAGCGCCAGGCGGACGCCGATTTCCGTCGTTCGCTGTTCGACCAGGTACGACAGAACGCCGAAGAGCCCCGACAGCGTGAGCGCCAGCGCCAGCCCGCCGAGCACCATCGTCAGCCAGAAGGCGATCTGCAGGAGGTACGTCTCCAGCCGCGCCACCGTCCTCATCGTCATCACCTGGCCCATGTTCGGATCGATGGCCGTGAGTCGCTCGAGCAGGGCGCGCCTCGCCAGCTCGGGATCTCCGTGGACGCGCACGGTCAGCGACGTCTCAGCCGCGGCGGCGCTCGTCGGCACATATACGCCTGCCTCTTCGAAGTCGGCGAGCCGGAAACCGGCCACGTCGCGCGTGACGCCGACGACCGCGAACGTCCGCCCGGGTAGAAGAAAGCCCTCCGGCATGACGCCGACGACCCCGAACGGGAGGCCGTTGACGAGCAGCGTCCGGTCGAGGACGTCGGGATCGGTCGCGTAGAGTCGCGACCAGCCTCGGTGGCTGAGCACGAGCACCGGCCGGCCGGAGGCGCGATGGTCGTCGTCGGGCGTCAGCGCGCGGCCGAGCGAGGCGCTGACGCCGAGCACCTGGAAGAAGTTGCCGGTGACCAGCGTGCCCGCCATCATCC
>Ga0326597_10008331_pt1 | contig 14003 bp, 17 predicted proteins | sample RVTome_12_FD_203789 | JGI IMG/M metagenome (GOLD analysis project Ga0326597, IMG submission 203789) | Soil microbial communities from uranium-contaminated site in the Upper Colorado River Basin, Wyoming, United States - RVT100D185 | ecosystem: Environmental > Terrestrial > Soil > Contaminated >... | reverse complement strand
ACCGCTAGCGGAAAGATGGGCCACACCCCGGTACGCCCTGGCGGGCCGATTTACGTTGACCTGCGCGCCGAGATGGACCTCGTGGTCGCCGCATCGGCCTGTCCCGACCTCGCCGCGCCGAAGGGCGGCCAGCCGATCCGGGCGTCGATCTACGAACCATAGCAGGAGCCTAACGGGTCCGACAGCCGGAAGCGGTAACTGACGCGGGAGCTGCTCGCGGGGATCCGTGCCGGACCCCGCCGTTCCGCTTCGCCGTCACACTGCCATAACCGATTCCCCGGGCGGAAAAGAAGCGCGCTCACGCGCGGCACGGATCGCAAGGTTTTATCAACCATTCGGCCCTAGCTTTTCCGCGGCTTTTCCGTGTGGAGGACACCATCGCCATCGCCGCCCACCGCTCCGATGCTGCCGCCGACCGTCTGGCCGAAGCGCGCGCCCATCTTGCCGCCGGCCGGCTGGACAGGGCCGAGGCGGCGGCGCAGAAGGCGCTGCGCCGCGCACCCGAGGCAGAGGCGCTGCACCTGCTGGGGCTGATCGCGCGCGACCGCGGCCGGTTGCCGCGCGCCGTGCAGCTTCTGGAAAAAGCCGCCCGTGCCGCCCCCGACTCTGCCGCCGTGCTGTGCGATCTCGGCCTTGCCTACAAGGCGGCCGGCCGGATCGACGAGGCGATCGGCTGTCAGCGCCGGGTTGCCGAGCGCCTGCCCGACTCGCCAATGGCCCTCGCCAACCTTGGCAGCGCACTTGTCGCCGCTGGACGCGCCGCCGAGGCGGTGCAGTCGCTGAAGCGCGCCGCCGCGCTGGCGCCGGCCCAACCGGAGATCGCCTACAATCTCGGCAACGCGCTGGCCGCGGCGGGAGAGGCGCAGGAGGCAGCGGTTGCGTTTCGCCGGGTGCTTGAGCTGGACCCGGCCCATGTGCGCGCCCGCATGAATCTCGGTATCGTACTGCGCGAACTGGGTCGTGTGGTGGAGGCAACGGGCCTGCTGCGTGCCGCACACGCGGTAATGCCCAACAATGCCGAGGCGGAATGGAATCTGGCGCTTGCACTGCTGATGTCGGGGGCGTGGACCGAAGGCTGGCATGCGTATGAAGCCCGCCGCCGGATGGCCGGTTTTGCGATCCGCCGCGTCGCCGCCGCGCCATGGGACGGAACCGCGCTCGACGGGCGTACGCTGCTGGTGCACGCCGAGCAGGGTCTGGGCGACACCATCCAGTCCATCCGCTGGCTTTCCCGACTGGCTGGCCTGAACGGCACTGTTCTGTTCCAGGCACCGCAATCCCTGCGCAGGCTGCTGGCAGGGCTGGACGCTCCGGTGCAACTGGTGGGCGACGACGCCCCTGCGGCCGACCTGGAAGTGCCGCTGATGTCGCTGCCCCACCTCGTTGGACCGGCCGAGCCGTTTTGGCCTGGCCGTCCTTATCTGACGCCCGACCCCGAGCGTGTCGCGCGCTGGCGCCATGAGCTCGGCGGCAGGGGCGGCCTTACCGTCGCCATCGCCTGGCAGGGCAACCCCAATTTCAGAGGCGACCGCACCCGGTCCGTCCCGCTCGCCGCGATGGCGCCGCTGGCAGCGGTTCCGGGCGTGAGGCTGGTATCGCTGCAGCGCCTCGTCGGCCAGGAGCAGATCGCCACCGTTCCGTGGGGCGGACGTATAACCGATCTCGGCCCCGCCATCGACGTCGACGGCGCTTTCGCCGACACCGCCGCCATTACCACGCTGGTGGACGTGCTCGTCACCTCCGACACCGGTACCGCCCACGTGGCCGGCGCCGTGGGCGCGCGGGTCTGGGTGGCGCTGCGCGACGTGCCCGACTGGCGCTGGGGGGCCGCGGGCGGCACGACGCCGTGGTATCCGTCCATGCGCCTGTTCCGCCAGCTCTCACCCGGTGACTGGGCGTCCGTATTCGACCGTATCGCAGAAAAGTTGGCAAAATGGGGCGTCTGACGACCATGGTGCAGGCGGCGAGCGGGGGCTCGTCCGTGTCCGGCCCGGTGGAAGCAGTCAGCATGCCGGTATCGCCTGGCGAGTTGATCGACAAGATCACCATCCTGGAGATCAAGAAGGAACGCATCGTGGACGCGGACAAGCGCTCCAACGTGATGCGCGAGCTTGCGCTGCTGTATCAGGTGCGCGACGCCGCGATCGCACCATCGGCCCGGCTGGACGAATTCACCGAGCGTCTGAAGGCGATCAACGGCAAGCTGTGGGATATCGAAAACGAGATCCGCAGACGGGAACGCGAAAACGATTTCGGCCGTGGCTTCATCATGCTGGCGCGCGCCATCTATCACAACAACGACGAGCGCGCCGAGTTCAAACGCAGGATCAACACCCTGCTCGGAGCCGGGCTGACGGAAGAGAAATTCTACGTGTCCTACTAGAGTCTGATGCGCTTGCACAGAATCGCACCGACCGGCAATTCCTGCCGGGCTCGCGTTTTGTTCCTTGCAGGGCAGCTCCAAAGTAAAGGTTAACGCCCGCCTTTTTCCGCCGTGCGAGACTGGCACGGCTCTTGCATCGGAAACACCACCGGCTGACCACGCCGCATCGAAACAGCCTCACAGGAGTGTCTCCGCGCATGCCTCCTCCCGGATTATCCTCGGTTTCCCGGCAGCCCGTCTTTGATGGGCTCGCCGCTGTGCCCGTCATGGCGTGCCCGCATCCCCGTATCGGTCCGCCGGACGGGATCGAACGCCGCTTCCGGCCGCATTGCACAGGGTATGCGGCGAGCGGCGCAGACGGCTCGGCAACCGGGCCCTCGCTGACCAGGGTGCGCACCACCGACCTGCCCCTGTTCCGCCGTTTCCCCCGCTTCATCGCGTCCATCGCGCCGTGCTGTTTTCATCACGCTGCCTGCGCCGTCGCGTCGGCCGTGGACGCCGCCGGCGGCCTGCAAAGCCTCTTCGTCGAAGCGGCGCGCCGCGACGTGATGTATTTCTTTTCTCCCGAAATCGGCCGTCTGGACCAGGCCCTCCGCGTCGAGGCGACAGCCGCCGCGGAACGCATCATCGGCGACGCCTTCCAACGCGAGAAAGAGCGCGCCACCGCGCGCATCGGAACCGCCGCGCCACGCAGCAGCGGGCTCGCCATCATCGCCGACGCCGTTGGTGAAGCCATCATGGAGAAGAACTTTCAGATCTGGGCGCGAGAGGAAGAGCTTCACCAAATGCGCGCCGCGCTGCGCCGCAGCGTGCTCGCCGGGATGAGATTTTCGACGGCGGATCTGGCCGCGCTGGACCACTGCCGCTACCGTGCGTTGATGGAGGAGGTTCAGGCCGAGGTCGAGCACCGGCTGCGCGTCGCGCGAAGCAACGCCGCGATCAACGGTTTCGGCACCGCCTGAGACGCGGGAGGATGCCACCCGTGCACGAAGGAATCTGGCGACATCTGCGGGCGGAGATCGGACTCCGCGCGGAGATTGCCGGCGCGCCCGCCATGCGCCGGCATGATTGTCTGCTCGACTGGATAGATCGCGAAGAACACCGCCGGGTACTCAAGAAACGACATACCGCGCTGGCCCGGCGCTTTGCCGGCGATCGCCGGATCATTTTTCCGCCGTTCTTCAGCGTCGTGGCAGGTTCGGACGAAGCCGAGCCTCAGCCGTTCTCCTGGTCGTCGCGAAAATCGAGCGCGACCGAGTTCATGCAGTAGCGCTTGCCCGTGGGTGGCGGCCCGTCGTCGAACACGTGACCGAGATGAGCGTCGCAGGCGGCGCAGCGCACCTCCACCCGGCGCATCAGGAGGCTCCAGTCCGTAAGCAGCACCACCGCGTCGGTCGCGACCGGCTGGAAGAAGCTGGGCCAGCCGGTACCGGAATCGAACTTGGCGGCGGACCTGAACAGGGGGTTGCCGCAACAGACGCAGATGAACGTTCCCTTGCCCTTGAAATCGTTGTACTTGCCGGTCCACGGCCGCTCGGTACCGTGCTGGCGGCAGACGTGATACTGCTCGGGCGTAAGCTCATGCCGCCATTCCTCATCGGTCTTCTCGACCTTGTCGACCATTGCCGTCACCTCGTGCATCGTCGCATTCCGATTAATTAGCGCGCCGCTACCGTGCGGGCAATCGGCGGACTCAGCCATCCTCGCCGCGTACTCGTCCGCGCATGCGCTTGACTCCGGACCGGCGGGACTTCGTGTCGAGCCGACGCTCCTTGGCCGCGCGGCCGGGTTTGGTGGGGCGGCGCCTCCTGGGACGCACCCACGCGGCACGCAGCAGGTCCACCAGCCGCTCGATCGCATCGCGGCGATTGGCCTCTTGGGTGCGGAAGCGCCGAGCGGCGATAACCACGACCCCGGCGGCAGTCATGCGCCGGCCGGCCAGCGTGGCCAGCCGCGCCAGGGTCGCTGCATCGATCTCCGGCGAGTTGGCGGCGTCGAAGCGAATCTGCACCGCGCTTGCCACCTTGTTGACGTTCTGGCCACCCGGCCCCGAGGCACGCACGAAGCTCAGGCTGACTTCGTTCTCACCGATGGAAAATCCCGGCGCTATGTCGAAACGTCCCGACGTCATGGGCGCATCCGTCTTTCCCATTTGATCGGCGGCAAAGCGCATCCTAGAGTTTCCGCACGGAGATTTCACGCCAAACAGGGGGTACGCCATGATAACGGGCCGCATCGCCGTTACATATTCCGTTCCGATGGGTGCCCTGGCGGGAATCGCTGCGCCGGCCATGGCGCAGAACTTCCAGCAGTCCGTGCTGTCGTGACCTATGACCGCAAGGTTTATCGCGAGGTTGCCCGATCGAAGGGGTCGGTGACCGGCGTGCAAGCACTTTCCGTCGAACGGAAATCGGACAATGCCGTCGTCGTCGCCTATGCCGGCACCAACGCGAAGGACGTCCGCAACGTTCTTGCCGACATGGGAATCGTCGGTGACGAAGCGGATTTCGTCATCAAGGATTCCATCGCAACCCCGGCCCTATAAGGGCGGATGGCCGTCGCCCTGCCCATTGCCGATCTGGTCAACCGCCTGCCGGCTGCGGCACAGGCGGGAATCTGGATGACGTCCGCCGGGGCCACCTTCACCGGCATGATGGCCATCGCCAAGCACGTGTCTCCCGATCTGCACGTTTTCGAGATTTCCCTGCTGCGCGCAGTGTTCGGCCTCATGTTCATGGTGCCATTCGTCGTGCGCCATCGCATGAATGCACTGCGAACCCGCAACACGCCGGGTCTGATGCTGCGCGGGGCGCTGGCATTCGGCACCAACGTGTGCCTGTTCTCGGCGGCGGCGCTGATCGCCTTCGCAGACATCGCCGCGATCGCCTTCACCCGGCCGATCTTCGCGTCGCTGGCGGCCATCGTGGTGCTGCACGAAACGGCGCGCGGCAGGCGCTGGACAGCTATCGCGGCGGGCTTTACCGGAGCCATGATCGTGGTGCGTCCCGGCTTTGCCGACATCAACGCGGGGGTTGCCTTTGCATTCGGCGCCGTGGCGCTTCAGGTCGTCAACTCGGTGCTTCTCAAATACCTGACCTATTCGGATTCACCCGACACCATCGCACTGTACCAACCGATCTATTCCATTCCCTTTGCACTGGTCCCGGCACTCTTCGTGTGGGTAACGCCGACCTGGGAGCATGTCGCGTGGTTCGTACTCATGGGCTTTCTCGGCATGCTGACCCAGCGCGCGTTGAGCCGTGCCTACGCCTCGGCCGACGCCAGCCTCGTAGTGGCGATGGATTTCATGCGCCTGCCGGTCGCCGCCCTGATCGGCTTTGCCTTCTTCTCGCAGGTGCCGGTGGTCTGGGTGTGGGTCGGCGGCGCGGTGATCGTTGCCTCGACCATCCTGCTTACCCGGCGCGAGACTCGCGCCGTCGATGTGCCGACGCCCCGCCCGCCGGCGGGCTAACCCGTTTTTTTATGATGTGGAAAGTGTGCGCGGCATTTGGTCGCAGTCTCGCCGCAGGCCCTGGTTCCCATCTTTAATGAAACGACCAAATCACAAGGGCGCCGCCGGACCGGTCGAAGGCGCACGGTAGGCGGCCCCCGGTGAAGAGGAGGGTGGCCATGATCGTTTTCGATGTTAAGTGCCACGTGCTGGAGCCGATTCACGTCACCGATACGAGGGGCAAGGAGATCACCATAGACCCCGGCTATTACCGGCTGCGTGGGCTGGAGCATCTGGTACGCAGCGCCGGCGCCGGGACGCCGCTGCCGGGTACCGCTCTGACCATTATCGGCGAAGACGATCGCGAGCACTATGCCATCAGTGCCGAAACCCTGGCCAACTTCCTCGCCTACGACGAGGTCGAGGTCACGGTCTGAGCCTGAACTGGCGGAGAATGCCGCCATGCCGCTGGTGATATGGAGCGAGACCCGTTCGGTCGGGGACGACCGGATGGACGAGGAGCACATCGGGCTCATCAGCCTGGTCAACCACATCTACGACGCCCTGGAGACCGGGGCCGACGCCGATTCGGTGCGTCGGCTGCTCGCCGCGCTGGCGAGTGCCGCCGCCCGTCACTTTCACGATGAGGAAGAGATGCTGGTGCGCGCGGGCTACACCGGTCTGGCGGAGCACCGCGCCGAGCACGCCGGCTTGCTGCAGCAGATCGAGACGGTGCGCGAGGAGGTGGCCCGCTTGGCCGCACGCGGGCTGGCGCCGGACGTGGGGAACCTGCACCGGGTGTGGCTGCTCGCCTGGGTGATGGACCACCTGGAAGGCGCCGACGCCGACTACCGGTCCGTAATTGCCGCTGCCTCGCCTTCCGCCGCCTGAGGGCGCTGGGCCTCATTCGATCAGATAAGCTTTAGCAGGCCGCTGAAGAATCCCGGAATTGTAGGGAATTGAACGGCACGTCGAGACTGCGACGATCGGGTTGGCGGGTTGCGCATCCGAAAACCAAGAGAAATTCGCCATTCCCATTGCCTACTGGCTGGAGACAATGAATCATGACAGCCTCGCCTCGGGAATCCCCTTAATCGATCCGGACCTTGGGTATTTCTACGGCGTGCGCGCCACGATGTGGAAGATGTGCCAGTGCTTGGGCTGGCCGCGGGGGGTGACGCTGTCGTCCTCCTCCTCACGGAAGAATTCGACATCAAGGGGCTCCAGCAACGCGTCGACTCCGCCGCGGGTAAAGAAGGTCATGCCCGGCCGGCCGACCCAGCTGTCGCGGTCACCGTAGAGCTGGCACGAAACCCGCCCGCCGGAGCGCAGCGCCGCAACGACGCCGTCCCACAGATCGGGAAAACGCGGCGGGTCCACCAGCGGCAGGGCGAAGCTTGAATTGACCAGATCGGCCTCGGGCAGTTTCGCGTCCTCGAACCGGCTGACCAGCGTATCCAGCCGCACGTCCGCCGGCAGGTCGGGACGGGCGCGCAGCCCGTCGATGGCGGAACTTTCCGCGTCCACCGCCAGCGTGTGCCAGCCCCGGCGCAGAAGCTCGACGGTATCGCGCCCGTTGCCGCAGCCGAGATCGATGGCGAAGCGCCGGTCGTCCGCCTTCAGCTCGGCGTCGAACCGGTCAAGCGCGAATAGCAATGTCTCGCGCGGCGGCCGCGTGCCGGTCTTCGCGTAATAGCTTTCCCAGCTTTCGGGTGCGTCGCTCATTGCTGGAAACGCGCATCCTCGGCGTCGACCAGAATGAAGGCCATGCGGGCCAGCCGGTCGCCGCGGTTCTCCCATGCGTGGTTGGTGCCCTGCTGGATGACCACGTCGCCGGTCTTCAGGTGCACCTCCTCCTCGTCCAGCAGCAGCCAGATCTCGCCCTCCAGCACGATGGCGAAATCCACCGTCTCGGTGGCATGCATCATGGGATGGCGTGCGCCTTCGACCAGCCTGTGCGCGGCGCCGACCTCGGCGAACGCCTTGCCGTAATCCGCCGCTGCGTTCCCGTCCCCGGCTTCCGGCGGGTACTCGGAAATGCGGAAATTGATGCCGCGGCGCGGAGGCTCGAGGGTGAATTTCGCCGCCGCCGACGCCGGGTCCTCGGTCACGAAGCGCGCCGGCGAGGATTCGGTCCGCCAGACGTTGGTGCGCCCGCCGGGGCGGTGCGGCGAAACCACCACGTTGGGCGCGGCGCTGTCCATGATGACCACCGATTTGCCGTCTTCGGCGAAGCCGGTGACGACGCGGCGGATCGGCCTGAGCATTCCCGTCTCCCTCTGCCCCGAAAGGAACCCGCCCCGGTTTGCCATGAAACCGGGGCGGGCACAACGCGGCGGGACTGGCGCTCGATCACCCCGCCTGGTCGGTACGCTCAGAACAGGTTGAAGTAGTAGGTGGTACGCAGGATCGGGAAGATTTCACCCATCAGCGACTGGGGCCACGGCACCACGAGCACCACGTGGAACAGGACGTAGTAGAAGGCCCACAGGAGCCCGGAAATCCACAGGGTCGCTTTCCAGCTCTCCTTCGACCAGAAACGCATGTACAGAACCAGGAACATCAGCGTCACCGGCAGAAGCCCGATGATCAGCCCGGCGAGCGCGAAGAAGACGCACCACCCGAGGAACATCGCCGCCCGCGTCATGATCTGACGCTCGTTCATGTCGCCGAAGTCCTGGGCGATATCGAAATGGACCTCCTTGGCGATTTCCTCCTCGAATTCGTGCGCCTTCGCCTCGAACTCGGCCTTGGAAGTGCTGCCCAACTCGATCACACCGGCCTCCCGCTTCCCCGACGCCACGAACAACTCGGCGCCGATAAACAGAATCGTGAAGGCCAGACCGATCCACGCCACGACCTGGGGAACCAGCCGCGCCCCGAACTCCCATTGCGAGGAAACCGTCAGTGCTGCGACGAAGACGGTGGCGATGAAGAGGACGAAGCTGTGCGACCAGCCGAGCTTATGGCGCCGGAAGGCGATGCGGTAACCGTTTCCGTTCCGCACCTGTTTCGGCTGCTTGCGCCTCGTCCACCACTGCTTGATCAGCGGGTTGAACAGGCCCCAGAACGTGATCGCCAGCATCGCGAGTACGATTGGGTGGAGGAGCCAGCCCCATTGATAGCGCTCGACCGAGATGAACATGTAGCGTTCGATCAGTCCGCCGAGCACGAAGCCGAGAATAAGCGGCGGACGCGGCCACTTGAATCGCTTCATGATCCAGCCGATGAAGCCGAACAGGATCAGGGTGTAAATGTCGCCCCAGGCACGCGAGCCCTGGAATGCGCCGACGAAGGTGATCGCCAGCACGGTGGGCACGAGAATCCCGGCGCGGACAAGGGCGATCTTGGCGAACTGGTCGGCGAACAGAAAACAGATCCCGGCGCCGAGGATGTTGGCCATCGCCACCGACCACACCAGCGTATAGGTGATGTCCAGGTGCTTGCCCAGCATGTCCGGCCCGGGGACGATGCCGTGGATCAGGAAGGCGCCGAGAATCAGAGCCATGGACGCCGAGCCCGGCACGCCAAACGCGACCGTGGGGACGAGGGCGCCGCCTTCCTTGGCGTTGTTGGAGCTTTCCGAGGCGATGACGCCGCGTACGTCGCCCTTGGTAAAGGTTTCGCGGGCGCCTTTCTCCGTGCGGGCTGCATGACCGTAGGCGACCCAGTCGATGACAGACGCACCGATTCCCGGCACAGCGCCGAGGGCGGCGCCGATCCAGGCGCAGCGAAGCACCAGGAACCAGTTGCGCAGCGTGTCCTTTACCCCCTGCATCTGCCCCTTGCTCGCGCTCGCGATCTTGCCGCCCTTGAAGATGGTCTGATTGGCGATGGCGATATCCGCCAGCTCCGGCAGGGCGAACACGCCGAGCGCCAGGGGCACGATCGGCAGGCCATCCCACAGATAGAGGGAATCGAAGGTCCAGCGCAGCGTGCCCGTCTGCGGATCATCGCCGGTGGTGGAGACGAGGATTCCCAGGCAGGCGCCGGCCATGCCCTTGAACGGCGACGCGCCACTCAGCACCGCAACGAGGGAGATGCCGAAGATGCAGAACGACAGCAGCTCGGGCGAGCCGATGTAAAGCATTACCGGCCGCAACACCGGAATGCTGAGGCCGAGAAGCAGGGCCCCGAACAGCCCGCCCATGACGTTGGACGTGAACGAGGCGCCGAGAGCGCGTCCGGCTTCCCCCTTCTTGGCCATGGGATAGCCGTCCATGATGGTCGCAGCGGAGGCGACCGTCCCGGGCACCCCGAACAGTACAGCGGGGATGGTATCGCCCGTGGCTGTAACGGACTGCAGGCCCAGCATGAAGGCCAGTGCGGTATAGGGATTCATATCGAACGTGAACGGAAGGATCAGCGACAGGCCGATCAACCCGCCGAGACCCGGGATCACGCCGACGACGAGACCAAGAAGGACACCAAAAGAGAGAAAACCCAGCCTCTCGGGATCCAGCATGATCCCCAGAGCCTGCATGGCTGCTGCTGCCATGCTGTAGTCGACTGTTGCCGCTTCCATCGTTTCTGCTCCATCGGCCAATGGCCGCCCGCGGGCCTGTCGTGCAACCGCACCGGACGACACCCGCCGGGTCGTACGGCTTTCCGCTCCACCTGCGCATGCAGGAGGGACGGGCACGGCGCCGCACCGGACGCAATGCCCGGCGCAAAACTGGGAATTCCAGGGAAAACGAAGGTCCGGTGCCTAGCGGACCGACACCTCCGGATCAGACGGGGTTATCCCCCGGCCCGAGCGCGCACACGGGACCATCTGCGGCGCATATACGCCGGCGCGATCCGTGTGTGCCGGTGTGCCACGGCGTGCCCCCAAAGGCCGAGCCCCCCTCCGCCGCAAAGGCGGTGACGCAACGGGATTGCGCAACAGGGTGCTCCATGGTTGGGAAACGTTGACGGCCGACGCGGCGCCCTCCGGTTCCCTGGCAACTGCCGAAACGGCATATATCTGTGCCCTCGCTTTTCGATTTGCAAGGGCCGTACCGGGGGTGGCGCGCAATTTATCGGGACAAATTGCCGCTGGCTGCCTTGAAATTGGTTTGCCCGATGGGTACCTCTTCGGTCTACGGGGCCGTGATGCCGCTGTGTTCGGCGGCAGGTCCCTGCCCGATTGGTCGTAACCGCCGTGCCCGTCGATTTCCTTTATTCCGAATTTATCGCCATGTTGCAGGTCGTGTTCATCGACCTGGTGCTGGCTGGCGATAACGCCATCGTCGTAGGCATGGCCGCCGCCGGGGTCCCGGCCGAGGAACGGCGCAAGGTCATCTGCTGGGGGATCCTGGCTGCCGTCGTAATGCGCATCTGTTTCGCCGCGGTTACCACCCAGTTGCTGGCGATTATCGGGCTTACGCTTGCCGGCGGCGTTCTGCTGCTGTGGGTGAGCTGGAAGCTCTACCGGGATTTGCGGGAACAGAAGGAACAGGACAGCGCCGCCGAACTGCTCGATGAAGGGGACGGCGACGGAATGGTTGCTGTTGCCGTGAACGGTTCAGGTGTTGCCGCTGTCGCGGTGGCCCCGCGCAAGACGGTACGCGAGGCTATCTGGCAGGTGGCCGTTGCCGACGTCTCCATGTCGCTGGACAATGTCCTGGCCGTTGCCGGAGCGGCGGGCGAGCATATGTCGGCGCTGGTGGTGGGACTGGCCCTGTCCGTGGTGCTGATGGGGATCGGAGCGGCGCTGATCGCACGGGTGCTGCAGCGCTATCACTGGCTCGGCTATCTCGGTCTTGCCCTGATTGCCTATGTGGCGCTGAGCATGGTCGTTAAAGGCGGAATCGAAATTGCCGCCGCTACCGGCCTCTGAACTTTCCCGCCGCCGACCGGGTCGAACCGGCAGGCTCGCCCCGACCGCGCCTTAAAGCAGGCCCATCGATTTGAAGCTGGTATCGCCTTTGCGACCGACGATGATGTGGTCGTACAGAATCACGCCGAGCTTTGCGCCGGCGTCACGCACCTCGCGGGTCATGTCGATATCGACCTTCGACGGTGCCGGATTCCCCGATGGATGGTTGCGCACCATGATCATGGTACGCATGGATGAACATAGGTACAGTTGTCCATCCATAACGAGGCCCCACCATGACCGCCCGCCGCAGAAAACGTCCCAACGCCTACAGCTATATCCGCTGGTCCTCCCCGCAGCAGTCAGCGGGTGACAGCCTTCGGCGGCAGCTAGAACGTGCGGCGGCATACGCTGAGGCTCACGGCCTGGAGCTTGTCGAAGGGCAGAAGTGGCAGGACCACGGCAAGTCAGCCTATCGGGGGCGGAATTGGCACGAGGGGGCGCTAGGAGCCTTCGTCAAAGCTGTCGATAGGGGCGACATTCCCAAAGGCTCGTATCTGTTGGTGGAGGCACTTGACCGTATCAGCCGCGATAACGTGCTGCCCGCCCTGAACCGGATGCAGGACATTACGGAGCGCGGCATCACCATCGTTACCCTTATGGACGGGCATGAATGGGACGCGGCGAAGCTCAAGGAAACGTCCAGCCTGTTCTATCTCGTTGGCATGTTCTCAACCGCGAACACCGAGAGCAAGAACAAGCAGGACCGCTCCCTAGCCTACTGGAGGAGGAAGCGAGAGATTGCAGCCGAACAGGGCATCGCTCCTACCCGTACTTGCCCCTTGTGGCTCACCGTTGGGGAAGACGAGAAGTACCACCCCATCCCCGAACGGGTGGAGGCAATCCAGCGCATCTATCAGCTTTCTCTGGACGGGATGGGGTCACGGCGGATCGCGCGTAAGCTGAACGAGTTGGGCATTCCCAAGTTCACGGACCCGCACAGGTCCAAGCCGACCGACAAGAACGGATGGTCCGCAAGCTACGTCCACAGCGTTTTGACCACAGACGCAACCATAGGAGTCTGGAGGGGCCACCGGCTGGCCAAGCTTGATGACGGCGATTTTGTGCGCCGCCGTGAAGCGGACCCGCAAAACGGACTGGCCGAAGATGGCACTGTCTATCCCGCCGTCATCGACAAGGACGTATGGTTGCGCGTTCAGGAGAAGGTGAAGGGGCGCAAGGGCAATGCTGGGAAGCCGGTGGGGCAAGCCGCCCGCACGATGGTCAACCTCTTTACCGGCTTCTCCCGGTGCGGCTGCGGAGCCGCTATGCGCTACCACCGCACCACACATGGACGCCCTAAGCTGACCTGCAATGCCCACCTAGAGGGGGACAAATGTTCCTCCGTCATGCGCCGATGGGATTACTGGTCAGTCGAAATCTTCCTGTTGTACGCCCTCGCGGAAGGGGAGGTACTCGATTATGCGAAGCTGTTCCCTGACGCTCAGGCGGATGCACGGCAGCTTGCCATCGCTGCCTTGGAAGCCCAGCGCGACAGGATCACGACGGACCTACAGTTGGCCAGCGAGGGAGCCGACAGGATTGTTGAGGCCATCGAGAGGGGAACCGACACGCCCCGCATGCGCGCCCGCCTAGCCAAGCTTGAGGGGGACATTGCCGAGAACGAAGCGAAGCTCCCGGACATCCAAAGCCAGATAGAGCGGGAGCGGGCCAAGCCACGGGATACGGAACAGAAGATCGGGGATACCCGGCGGGCGCTGCGAGAGTTCATCGATACGACGTGGCGGCGTTCCACCACTCCCGGTGAAGCTTTCGGGTTTAGCGTTGAGGAGGGTCATTCGGTGGGAGACAAGGCGCTCTCCATTGCCGAGGCGCGGGAGCTACGCGAGAAGCTTCACCATCAACTGCGGGGCGTGGTTTCGGAGATCACCTTCAAGGCCAACGGGGACGGTTCGGGGAGGATCGTTCTGGCGCTTCACCCGCAGGGGCAACTGGCACTTGCGCTGGACCGTGGGGACCGGACAGCGGTGCCGGATGACCCTGACCTTGTGCCCCCGATGGAACTTGAGGACGTACCCTTGGCGAGCGGCAAGGGGTTGGGGCGCGGGCGGATTACTAAGGCGCTGCTGAACGTGTATCTTGATGGGGACATTGAGGGGGACGCTGGGGCTGTAGTTAGCTATGCAGTGTGAATGGTGGGGGACGGTATGCGAAACACGATTATCGTTGCGGCGGTTGTGGGACTTAGTGAGGTGGTCCCGGTTCGTTGGACAGGTTGGCGGCCAAGTTAAGGTGTATTCCGGTTGCTGATCATGCCGCCAGAATCCTGTTTACCACATCCTGCTGAT
>Ga0326597_10008330_pt1 | contig 14003 bp, 11 predicted proteins | sample RVTome_12_FD_203789 | JGI IMG/M metagenome (GOLD analysis project Ga0326597, IMG submission 203789) | Soil microbial communities from uranium-contaminated site in the Upper Colorado River Basin, Wyoming, United States - RVT100D185 | ecosystem: Environmental > Terrestrial > Soil > Contaminated >... | reverse complement strand
AGAGCTTCGGGCTGTAGCCCCCGCGATCGAACACGACGGTGACTCGGCGCTCGCCGACGAGGGCCCGGACCTCGGCGAGCACGCCCGGCAGCATCGTCACCAGGCCCGCATTCGCCTCGGCCGTGATGACAAAGAGCGGATCGCCCGCCGCATCGTTGACCCAGTAGTCGGTGGTGGCGGGCATGGCCAGACGCATCCGGGCGACGTGCGCCTTCGGCAGGGTCCGCTGGCCGTGGTAGACCCGCACGTGCCCGTCGCGGTAGAGGAAGCCCATCGCGGCCCCGCGGTCCGCCACCCGGCGTTGGGCCAGGGCCCGCCCGAAGTCCGCGGCCCGACCGCAGGCGGCCAGGCGGCGGAGCTTGCGCCGCACCGTCTTCACCTCGGGCGCGCGGTCGAGGCCGAGCACCCGGCCGAGATCCTCGGGCGCGTGTTCCTTGAGCCCCTCCGGGCGCTTGATCCGCAGCAACGCCACGAGAGTCGTGCGCAGCCCGTAGAACGCGGGGCCGATCCCGCCGTAGATCTGCCGAGCGATGGTGAACACCCCGCTGGCTACCAAGGCGGGCAGGGCCAGCAGTACACCGCCGTGGGGCACCCGGGGACCGGAGCAGAACAGCGGGGCGGCATCGTCCAGGACCCCCAGGTAGGCGAGCAGCCGATCCCCGCGTCGGTCGGCGGGATCCGTGTCGAACGACACGGGAGTGGGCTCCTCGTCGAGCGCGACACAAGCGGACAGCTGTGGGTCTCCTGGGGACGGCAGTTCCGCTGGCGCCGCTGCTGCGGGAAAAGCGGACAGGTTTGGGTCCCCACCCGGCAGCGGGAGCTGCTCCGGTGCCCGCTCCTGCCATCCCAAGCGTTTCAGGAGCTTCCGAATGGCCTTCGGGGTGACGCCCAGCCGCCGCGCGATCTCCCGCGTCGCCAGGCCCTGCCCCTTCAGGCGGTGCACCAACTGCGCGCGCGACCGCGGCAGCCGGGGGCGTCGGGCGGGGTAGCCGCCGGCCTGGCCCAAGGCCGCGAGCCCGCCCGACTCGAACCGGCGTTGGTACCGCCGGACGCTGCGCACCGAGTACCCGAACGATCGAGCGACCTCCTTCTGGTCTGCCCAGCCCTGTTGCACGAGGCTCACTATGGCGTAGGCCTCAGCCATCCGATCGTCCGCGGCGTACTGCAGCAACACGATGCCGGAGACAAGGACGATGCGGAAGTCAGGCTCGGTCCGGAGGAGGCAGCGGTCGTTGATGACCGTCGTGCCCGCCGGGAGAACCGACTCGGGAAAGAGGTCCTGCTGTACTTCTGCTCCCGCCATGGCGGGAGCTTGCCACCCCGCACCGAAAAACTGAAGCTCGAAAAAGCGGACAGGTTTGGGTCCCCGCCCATTGATCGTAGGCCCAACAAACCCAAGCCCTTCAGGGCCCTATGTCAGGAGATCTGGATTCTCGTCGTTGATGACTTCTCCACTGATGGAAATGCGTTCGAATGTGCAAGGAATATGTTGTTACGAGCGGGGGCGGATGAAGTGACCTGCGTTGCAATCGGCAAGTATGGCTCGTTCCATCAAATCCGTACACCAAAGAGGGGCATCGACTGGGATCCATTCGCACCGGCTCAGCTTGTGGACAGCGACTTTGAACGAGTTCCGCTTAAGGGAAATGTGAACCCAGACGCGGCCCGTGTATTTCGCTCGACTTTTGAGGATCTGGGGAGGTAGTTCGCTCAACCTCGGATCAGCTCACCGATAACTGGATTCGAATCGAGGCGGTCAGTCCTCCTAAACGTGTCCGGGCGCGCCGAGATCATCTCCATCATTTTGACGACTGAGTACGCGGCACGTACGAATGTGGACGTACGTTCTGAGCAACACAGATGTCTTCAAATGACCTCAACGCCACCGGGGTCTCCGTCAAGGAAATCTTGCCGCGGCAACCAATGCTTTCCCGCCGACTGCTCACTCTCACTCCCGACAACGAACCCCTCTGGGTACGCCTGTACGTCCAGCAGATCGAGGAACGCTGGGCGGCAATGATCGTGGGGGATGCGGCATTGCCACCCGAACCGGGCAGCCTGAAGGGAACAGCGTTCTTTGGCGAGACGCAGGAGGAGGCTGAACAGCTAGCGAAAGCGTATCTGGGGATGAGCGAACCCGTTAACTGATAAAGAAGTCCAGAGCCCTCCTAGAAAGCCGCGTAAACTCAATCAACTCCACCACATCCACCCGCCGCTCCCCGCGCAGGCTTAAACTATGCACCAATTCTCCCCAAGCTGGTAGCTCCCTATGGAACCTCGTCAGCCTCCGAGTTGGGAGTTGTTCTCTTGCCCGTACGTTTTCTGTCCCGATGTGTGGCATGCGCAATGCTGTCTGACTAAATGGTTCTTCGGCCTACCGTTTGCCATGGGGGAAGCCCCTCCCAAGGCCCCGGCTGTGTTTAACCACGCTTCCTCTTCAACTCCCGGTCAGGATTCTCTGGTCGCCCGACTCTTCTCTTTTGAAACGATCACGCCCTCGCCGGCCTGCCGCGCCTGGTGCTGCATTTCAACCGCCGCGACGTGGGGCGGCTTCGCCAGCTCATCGATGCTCCGAATCAGCTTCCTGCAGCCTCCCCAGTGGGGTAAGCAGCCCTCCTCGGCGATAGATTCTGGAAAGGCCGGGAAAAAGAGATTGACAGGGGGTGTTTAGCCATAGTAGACAGCGTAAACTAAAGCTTACCTCTCCGCCGAGGCGGGGGTTGCGTCCAGACGAGTCCGCGGATGAAGATCGGCGAGCAGATCCGGCAGGTACGAAAGGCGCAGGGGCTGACCCTCCGCCAGGTCGCACAAAAGGTTGGCCTCACCCCGGGGGCCATCAGCCAGATCGAGTGCGACCGAAGTAACCCCTCCATCGGGACCCTAAAGGCGATCGCCGACGCCCTGGGGATCACGATGGGGAGCCTCTTCGACACGGTCCACCCGGCGGGATCCCTCGTAGTGCACCCCAGCCAGCGGAAGGTCCTCTCTCCTCGCCGCGGGATTACGTACCACCTCCTCACTCCAGACTTGAACGGTCGGATCGAGTTCATCCTCAGCGAGTATCAGGTGGGGGCGACCACTGGTGGCGCCCACTACACCCACCCCGGAGAAGAGTGCGGCCTCGTCCTGCAGGGCCGACTGGAACTCCAGGTCGGGGACGAGACATTCGTTCTCAAAACGGGCGACAGCATCCGCTTCGACTGTTCCGTTCCACATCACCTGACGAATGTGGGCAAGTCCATACTGCGGTGCATTTGGGCGGTCAGCCCTCCCTCATTCTGACTACCAGGGTCCATCGCATGGAGCGCGCACGGCGCCACCGGCTTCGGCATTCGTTCCGGGGACTCATCGTCCCGGTCCTCTTCCTCATCGCCTGGGAGGCAGGGGCCCGCCTGTGGCTGGCCAAGGCCATCCTGATCCCGCCTCCATCGGCGGTGATCCGGACGTTGTGGGCCCTCTTACGCGATGGGACGCTGGAGGAACACACGATCAGCAGCATCCTCCGCGTGCTCTCAGGGTTTGCGATCTCTCTTCTCTTCGCCCTCCCGCTCGGTCTCGTGATGGGATGGAACCGCGTGGCCCACGAACTCTTCGACACGACAGTCCAGATTTTCCGCCCTATTCCCGGGACAGCGTGGGTTCCAGCCGCGATCCTCCTCTTTGGCATCGGGGACAGGCCGGCGCTCTTCCTCATCTTCATGGGCACCATCTGGCCCATCCTCCTGAGCACCATCCACGGGGTTCGGAACATCAACAAGCATTTCATCTGGGCTGCCTTGACGATGGGGGCGGACCGGCGGCGGCTCTTCACCAAGGTGGTCTTCCCAGCAGCCCTGCCGTCCATCTTCACGGGCTGCCGGGTCGGCATGGGTGTGGCCTGGACCTTCGTGGTCGTGGCCGAACTCATCGCCGTCCGGACAGGACTCGGCTACATGATCATGGAGGCTCGGCTCATCGTCCGGCCGGACATCGTCTTCGCGGGGATGATCGCGATCGGTGTGGTGGGGCTCGGCCTGGACTGGCTGGCCCGCACCGCGATGCGGCGGTTCCTCCGGTGGCAGAAGGGGCTCGTGTTGGAGTGAGCGCGAAGATCGAGGCGCACGGTCTCCAGAAGGAATTCGTGGACGAGGAGACAGGCCGGCGCGTCCTGGCCCTGGAAGAGATGGATCTGGCAGTGGCTGATGGCGAGTTCCTGTGCCTCCTGGGCCCCAGCGGCTGCGGGAAGTCCACCTTCCTCCTCATCGTCGCCGGCCTCGAGACGGCGACGCAGGGGCGCGTCACCCTCGATGGGCGGGCCATCGGGGGGCCGGGGCCTGATCGAGGGGTGCTCTTCCAGCAGCTCGCCCTCTTCCCGTGGCGGACCGCCATCGACAATGTGGCATTCGGTCTGGAGATGCAGGGGCGCCCGCGAGCCGATTGCCGGGCCCGGGCGGCCAGCTTCCTCAAGCTGGTGGGGCTGGAGGGATTCGAGCGGGCCTTTCCCCACGAGATGTCGGGCGGGATGCAGCAGCGGGTGGCCATCGCCCGCCTCCTGGCCCACGAGCCCGAGGTCCTCCTGATGGATGAGCCCTTCGGGGCCCTCGACGCCCAGACCCGGCTGCAGATGGCCGAGGAGCTGACGCGCATCTGGCAGCAGGCCCGGAAGACGGTCCTCTTCGTGACCCACAGCGTGGATGAGGCCATCTACCTGGGAGACCGGGTGGCCGTTATGTCCCCGCGGCCAGGACGGATCAAGGCCATCACCGAGATCCCCCTCCCGCGGCCCCGCGATGTGGCGGGCGAGGAGTTCAACGCGTTGCGTCGCCTCCTGCTTCGGCAGATCGGAGAGGAGGCCGCCGCCCCGGAGGAGAAGCGGCCGTGAAGGTCACACAGGTCACCTCGGAGATCCTCCGAATCCCCATCCGCCACGAGGGGAGCCTGGGGGTCGGCAAGCTCTTCGAGATCGAGAACGTCCTCGTCCGGTTGGAGACCGACGCCGGCCTCGTCGGCATCGGCGAGAGCTCGCCGTGGCCCGTCTTCGCCGAGAACTGCTGGTCCGTAAAGGCCGCCCTCGACCACTACCTGGCCCCGTGCCTCGTCGGGGAGAACCCCTTCGACCTGGAGCGCCTCCTCCTGAAGATGGATCGGACCCTGGCCGACGCCCCCTTCGCCAAGGCGGCGTTGGACCTGGCCCTCCACGACCTCCTGGGGAAGGCGCTGGGCCAGCCGGTCTACAACCTCCTGGGCGGCCTGGCCCAGGACCGCATCACCATGAGCTACTCCATCGCCAACCAGGACGTAGAAAAGGATGTGCGCGAGGTGGAGTGGCTCCTGGGGAAAGGGGTCCGGGTCTTCAAGATCAAGACCGGGGTTGTCCCGCCGGCCCTGGACCGGGAGCGGGTGCGGGCGATCCGGAACCTGGTCGGTCCTGACGGGGATATCCGCCTGGATTACAACCAGAGCATCCAGGTGGAGCAGGCCATCCGGATCCTGCGGGAGTTGGAAGAATTCCGTCCCACCTTCATCGAGCAGCCCACGCGGCGCTGGGACGTGGACAACCTGGCCAAGATCGCCCGGGCCATCGACACCCCCATCATGGCCGACGAGGCGGTCTTCTCGCCCGCCGATGCGATCCGGGTCGTGCGACAGGAGGCGGCCGACCTCATCAGCATCAAGCTGATGAAGCCCGGCGGGATCTGGCGGTCGAAGAAGATCGCCACGATCGCGGAGGCGGCCGGGATCCCCTGCTATGCGGGGGCGATGTGGGAATCGGGAGTGGGGATCGCTGCCTCCCTCCACTTCATGGCCGCGACGCCGAACGTGAAGTACGGGAGCGACTTCTACATTCCCTATTTCCTCATGCAGCGGGACATCGTGAAGAACCCGCCACGGTTCGAGGAGGGCTACCTGTACGTCCCGCATGGACCGGGCCTGGGTGTGGAGCTGGACGAGGAGGCGGTCAGGAGCTTCCGGGTCGCCTGAGGACTTTCCGCGGGGGATTCTCGTTCTTGAGGTCTCAGCACGACCGCTGGGGGGAATGCATGGCGCAGGCTGGGCTGGCACCTGCAGAGGTGACCGGGAAGGTGGAGGCCCTGATACGATTTTGCCGGGAGCTGCGGTTCGAGCAGCTCCCCGCGCCGATCGTGCTGGAGGCGAAAAACCGCCTCCTGGACTTCCTGGGGTGCGCCCTGGCCGGCCTCCACGAGCCGTCGTCCCAGATGGTGCAGCAGGTCCTCCGGGGCTGGGGCGGGCCGGCCGAAGCGGCCGTCCTTGGCACCGACCGCCGGATGCCCGCGGCCCTCGCAGCCTTCTGCAACGGGGCGGCAGGCCACGCGGTGGAGATGGATGACGACCACAAACAAGCTATCCTCCACCCCGGCGTCTGCGTGGTCCCGGCGGCCCTGGCTGCCGGCGAGAAGGCCGGGGCGTCAGGCCGCCAGGTGTTGGCTGCTATCGTCGCGGGCTACGAGATCATGTGCCGCGTCGGGGAGGCCGCTCTGCCACACCGCCTGCTGGCGAAGGGGTTCCACCCGACGGGCGTCTGCGGCACCTTCGGGGCGGCCGCGGCGGCGGCGCATGTCCAGGATCTCCCCCTGGGGCAATTCGAGATGGCCCTCGGCATCGCCGGGAGCTTCGCGGCAGGGCTTTTCGAGTTCGTCAACGACGGGTCCCTGGTGAAGCGGCTCCACCCCGCGAACGCCGCCAAGTCGGGCATCCTGGCGGCGGAGCTCGCAGCTCAGGGCTATTCGGGCCCGCGGCGGGTCCTGGAAGGCCGGCTGGGATTCTTCAGTGCTTTTACGGGTGCGTTCTCCCCCGAGCCTCTCGGGAGAGAGCTGGGCCAGACGTTCGAGATCGCCCGGACCAGCTACAAGCAGTACGCGTGTTGCAGCTATTGCCATCCTCTGATGGATGCCCTGCTGGAACTCCTGGAGACCGCCCCCATGGACCCGGCCCAGGTGCAGGAGCTTGTCGGACGGACGTTCAGCGATGCCATCCACATCGTGGGCGAGCCCCTGGCGCAGAAGCAGGAGCCGGCGAATCCCGTGGATGCCCAGTTCAGCGCACCCTATTCCCTGGCCGTGGCCTTCTGCGACCGCCAGGCGATGCCGAAGCAGTTCTCGTGGGCCAGGCTCCAGGATCCGCGGGTTCGATGGCTCGCCCGGCGGACCCGCATCGAGGCCGACCCGTCCTGCGACCGCGAGTTTCCCCAGCGGTATCCGGCTGAAGTGGTGGTCCGGATGCAGGACGGCCGGAGCCTGACGCATCGGGTCCCGACGTCCAAAGGCGATCCTGCCTGGCCCCTGACCCAGGGCGAGATCGAGAGGAAGTTCTTCGCCCTGGCTGGCGACGTGCTTCCTCCCGGCCGGGCGGAGGCGATCCGCGACGCGATTCGCCGCTTGGAGGCCTGCCCGGATCTCCGGGAGCTTGCCGCGCTCCTCGCGGCGGGATGATCTCAGGGCCGAGGGAGTTGAATGAGGGAATGGGTCGGAGGAGTGAGGGATGATGTCAAAAGGGAGGGAAACGTCATGCGAACCACAATGCGCTCGATGATCGTGTTGACACTGGCCGCCAGTCTCCTCGGGCTTGCGCTAGCGACGCCCGCACTGGCCCAGCAGCCGGGAAGCAAGGGGTCGCCCATCGTCATCGGGACGGTCCGATTCTTTGGCTTCCTGCCTGCGTACAAGATCCCCGAGATTCTGGCCAAGGAGGGAATCTTCGCCGTCAACGTGGAGTTTCCCAGCGCGACCGAACGGCTAGAGGCGGTGGCCGCCGGTTACACCCACTTTTCCTACGCCGGTCTAACAGCCTCAACGATCCTCCGGACCAAGGGAAAGGCCATCGTCGTTTTGAGCTCCACAAATGACAAGGGCCGGGCACTGGTGGGCAAACCAGAGTTCAAGGGTGTGGCTGACTTGAAAGGGAAGACGGTCGCGGTCACCTATGGCTCCATCGAGCAGATGTCGCTCCTTGCGGAGCTTGTCAAGGCAGGTCTCGACCCCAAGAGGGATGTGAAAATCGTCAATATGCCCGCCTACGACCAGCCCATCGCCTACAACTCTGGGTCCATCGACGCCTTCATGGCCTTCGAGCCCTGGGCCCAATTCGGGATGAAAAAGTTTGGCGCGAAGCTACTCGTGTATCCCTATGACAATCCTCTGGGGACAATCGATTCTGGCATCGAGAGCACCGAAGAGTTCGTCGCCAAGTATCCGGCCATCACGAAGGCCGTCATTAAGGCTCATATCCAGGCGGTGCGCTGGTACCGGGACAACCCGGAGGAGGTGATCAAGGCTGGGGTTGAGCGATACAAGGTTCCGGAGGACGTGATGCGCGACTCGATGGCCAACGTGGCCCTGAGTTACGATATCAAGCCGGAGAATCTGAAGGCGCTGGCCAAATTCCTCAAGGACCTGGGGTACATCGACCGGGAGCCCGAGTGGGACAAGTTCATCAATACCCGCTTCCTGGACGAGGCAAAGAAGGAACTCGGAATCAGATAGACCGACAGCAGGAGAGCAAACCGAGATGACCGGCAGGGGCGGCCCGCCACGGGTCGCGCGGCCGCCCCTCCCGGGGGGAGCTTCCTCATGCCCGATCACAGCATTCTGTACCTGAGCCGGAAGGATGTGGAGGAGCTGGGCCTCGGCATGGCGAAGATCATCGAGGCCGTCGAGGAGGCCTTTCGGGAGAAGGGGCTGGGCCGGACGATCATGCCGGCCAAGCACTGGATCGCCCAGAGCGAGCGCCGCTTCTACAGCGCCATGACGAGCCTCGTGGAGGCTGCCGGCGCCGCCGCCTGCAAGTGGCAAAGCGGCTCCAGTGAGAACCCGGCGCTGGGCCTGCCGTATCTCACCGGTCTCCTCATCCTGAACGACACCCGCACAGGGCTTCCCATCGGCATCATGGATTCCACCTGGATCACGGCCATGCGGACGGCGGCGGCCACGGCCGTCACGGCGCGGTACCTGGCGAATCCCACTGCCGACACCCTGGCCATGCTGGGATGCGGGGTCCAGGGCCGAACCAACGTCGAGGCCCTCCGGATCGTCTTCCCGGGACTGCACCGGGTCCAGGCGTACGACATCAATCCGGAGGCCCTTCGCCGCTACGTGGACGAGGTGAGCCGGCGGTACGCCATCGAGGTCCGTCCCTGCGGCAGCCCCCGGGAAGCCCTGCGGGGAGCCCACATCGTGGTGACGGGTGGGCCGATCGAACCCACTGCCCAGCGGACCATCGACGCCGACTGGCTCGAGCCTGGGATGCTGGGGGTGGCCCTTGATTACGACTGCTACTGGCGCCCAGCCGCCTTGAAGGCGGCCCACAAGTTCTTCACCGATGACATCCCCCAGATGGAACACCTGAAGGAGTACGGCTACTTTCTCAACATCCCGCCGATCACCGGGGAGATCGGGGACGTGGTGGCGGGCCGGCGGAAGGGCCGCGAGCGGTCCGACGAGATCATCGTGGCCATGAACATGGGGATTTCGGTCGAGGACGTGACGACGGCCCGGCGCGTCTACGACCTGGCGGTGGCGCGCGGCCGCGGCACGAGGCTTTCCCTCTGAATCAGGAGGCCACGACATGGGGCGGTCTCGGCTTACGATCACCGCGGTCGAGACGATTCCGCTTCGGATCCCGTTCCGGCACGCCCTCACGGAGAGCGTGGGCCGGTACGAGGAGATCACGCCGGTCCTCGTGAAGCTGCACACGGACACCGGCATCACGGGGATCGGCGAGGTGGAGTCCTACCCCCTCTTCGAGCGCGAGGGGGTGGAGCCCCAGGCCGGCGTCCTGGCCATCCTGCAGTCTCACTTCATCCCCCTCTTGGTCGGCACCGACCCTTTCCATGTCGAGGCGATTTGGGGCCGCATGGACGAGGCGGTGAAGGGCCACCTCTGGGTCAAGGCGGGGATCGACATCGCCCTCTATGACCTCATGGGCAAGGCCCTCGGCGTCCCGGCCTACGACCTTCTGGGCGGGGCGTGCCGGCGGCGGCACCCGGTGGAGGGGGTCGGGTTCGGCATCTCCCTGGACGAGCCGGCCCGGGTGGCAGAGATCGCGGCCGAGGCGGTCGCCCGTGGCTTCATCGAGTTGGAGCTCAAGGCCGGGGACCCCGACCCGCGCCGCGACGTGGAGCGCCTCCGCCTCACACGCAAGGCGGTGGGGGGCGAGGTCCGGATCAAGATCGACGTGAACCGCGGCTATGACGTGCGGACGGCCATCCGGGTCATCACGGCCATGGAGGAGTTTGGAATCCAGATGGTGGAGCAGCCCATCGCCGCCTGGGACCTGGAGGGGCTGGCGATGGTCCGCCGCGCCATCCGGACGCCCTTGATCGTGGACGAGTCGGTGAGCACGCCGCACGATCTCATGGCCGTCATCTGCCATGGCGCCGCCGACGGGGTCCACATCAAGCCGACGGTGAAGGGCGGGCTGACGGGAGGCAAACGCCTGGCGGCCCTGGCCGAGGCGGCCGGCCTCCTCGTCGTTCCCGGGACGAACCTGCCGACGGGGGTGGGGATGGGAGCCGTCCATGCGTTCCTCGCGTCGACACGGGAGGTCCATCGCGGAATCCACGGCTCTCCCCTGGACGCCCTGGCCGATGATATCGTCCAGCGGCCCATCCCTCCCGACACGACCTGGGTGGAGATCGGCGACGCGCCCGGCCTTGGGTTTGTTCTCGATGAGGAAAAGGTTGCGAGATACCGAGTGTCTCTCTGAATCGGGAACACTGCCTCAGTGACCCCTGACGATCTGCCTCACGATGCATGCGACATCTCTGGCAGGCGGGTCCAGGTGAGCGTGCGGTAATCCTCGGAGCACCTTTCAGCGCATAGCCAATCGCGAAGAAAGCCAGTAGCATCGAGATTGGCGATCAGGGAGCCTCTGCCACAATACAGCCAACGCGGCCGAGGTGATGACGCCCCTTCAAACTCGATACCAATCGGAATCCTTCGCCCCGACATCCTCCACTCGCAGAGTTTCGCTCTAGGAACGCCGGCGGGCGGGCCCGCGTAAGCATGGCAAACCCTCCAGACCGGTCCTGAAGAGGAGGAGAAGGAGGACGATGACAGCCGGGGTCGTGATCATTGGCGGCGGCGTCATGGGTTCCGCTGTCGCGTATTTTCTCCGGCAGCTCGGATTTCGGGGGAAAGTGCTGGTGGTGGAACATGATCTCACGTACCGGCATGCCTCGACTGCGCTCTCTGTTGGGGGGATCCGCCAGCAGTACGGGACCGCGGTCAACATCCGGCTCTCACGGGCCAGCCTCGAATTCTACGAGCACTTTTCGGAACGCCTCAAGGTTCGCGGGGAGCGGCCGGACATCCGGCTGCAGCAACGGGGGTATCTCTTCTTAGTGGACGCGGCTCACTGGCCGGTCATGCAGCGCCGGCACCGCCTCCAACGTGAGCATGGGGTCGAGGTCGCGCTTCTCACGCCCGAGGAGGCGCGCCGCGTGGTGCCGGATCTCAATCTCGACAGGATTCATGGAGCCAGCTATGGCTGGCGGGACGGGACCCTGGATCCATCTGGTGCGCTCCAGGGATTTGCCAAAAAGGCGCGGGCCATGGGCGTAGAGTACCTGGAAGATGAAGTCATCAGCATTGGGGTCACCCAAGAGCGGGTCACCGGTGTAACAGCACAGCGGCGCGGGGTCATCGCCGCGGGCATCGTGGTCAACGCGGCGGGGCCGTGGGCTGGAGCTGTGGCTCGGCTGGCAGGGGTACACCTGCCCGTAGCGCCGGTCCGGCGGCAGGTCTTCGTGTTCAAGCCGGCAACACCGGTGTCCTCCGATCTCCCGCTTGTCATAGATCCGAGCGGGGTCTATTTTTGCCCCGAGACGGGCGGGCATCTCCTCGTGGGTCGCTCCTTCGATGACGATCCACATGCGTTTGACTTTACCTGGGATCGAGAGCTCTTCTTCACGGGCATTTGGCCGATCCTGGCCCACAGGGTTCCAGCGTGCGAGGCCGGGAGATTGGAGCGTGGCTGGGCCGGATTGTACGACATGAATGTCGTCGATCAGACGGCGATCCTCGGAGAGCATCCGGAGGTTCGAGGCCTCTTCTGCATCACCGGATTCTCCGGTCATGGGCTCCAGCAGGCACCGGCAGCCGCCCGAGGCTTGGCGGAGTTGATTGCCACTGGCACCTTTCAGGGGCTCGACCTCTCGGCCCTAACGCCTGCCAGGTTTGCGACTGGCGCACTGCTGCGAGAGGACGCGGTGATCTGAGATGGAGAAGAGGATCCTGGGTGATATCTGAGCCCACCTCCGGTACTGGGCACCCGCCTAGTATTACTCAGTTAAGTTATGACGTGTTGGATCTCAGCCGAGATCCACACCAGGGACACCACTCAGCCAACTGGAGGAGCATGCGTTGGAGCCGCTGCCGAACCTGGGGCAAGCTCCATCGCGAAGTGTTTTTTGCTGCGGAGCCGCTCCAGGGTGAGGAACGCGTACGCGATGCCGACCAGGGTGACGTGGTGGTACCAGCCGGGGTAGGAACGGCCCTCGAAGTGGTCGAGCCCCAGCTCGTCTTTGAGTTCCCGGTAGTCCTGCTCGATCCGCCAGCGGCCCTTGGCGAGCCGGACGAACCGGACGAGGCCCAGGTACTGCCCCCGGAGATCGGCCAGCCAGTACTTGGTCGGAGCCGACGCCTCCGGGGGCCACTCGACCAGGCAGGCTTCTTCCCGGGGGGCCAGCGGGCCCCCACGCGCCCACTGGTGGGCGCACCAGACGGGGAACCGGGCAAAGCGGGACGTGAGCGGGCCTTTGCTGCCGGGGCGCCACGTGACCGTCTGCCACGCTGTGGCCGGGAGGGCGCGGGCGAGGTGCTCCAGGGAGTGGGCGGCCGGGAGTTCGCGCCGTGTAGCCGTGGCGGCACGCCTGGGTGGCCAAGGCACAGGCGAGGAACGTCTTGCCGGTGCCGGTCGGCCCGACACAGATCACGTTCTGGTGGCCGGCGATCCACTGGCACGTGGCCAGGCTCCGCAACACGCTCTTGTCGAGCCCCCGCGGCTGGCGGTAATCGATGTCCTCGACGCAGGCGGCGCACTTGAGCCGGGCCGCCTTGAGCCGCTGGGCCTGGCGCCGGTTCTCCCGCCAGGTCCACTCGGCATCGACCAAGAGCCCGAGCCGCTCCTCGAAGCCGAGCTCGGCATAGGCGGGCTGGCGGCTCTGCTCCTCCCAGGCGGCCACGAGGCCGCGCAGGTGCAGCGCCTGGAGCTTCTCAACCGTTGGGGCGTGTAACATCGGCCGGCTCCTTTCCGGTGTAGTAGGCCGCGCCGCGCACGTGGCGGTGCGCGAGCCCGCGGGGCCGCGGCGGCGCGGTGGAGGGCACCGGCTGCTGGTCCAGGCCGGTGCGGAGGATCGACTGGACGCTCTTGTAGGAGGTGGCCCGGATCGCCAGCGCCCGCGCACAGGCGGCTTCGAGCCGCGCCGACGGATAGTGCTTCCCCAGGCGCAGGAGGCCGAGGCACGAGCGGTACCCCTGCTCGGGGTGCGGGCGGCTCGCGAGGATGGCGGCGACGAGGCCCGCTGTGGCCGGCCCGATCGTCTCGGCCCAGCGCACGAGGCGGGACGGGGTCCAGGCGAGATAGGCTTGGTGGGCCTTGGGCCGATGGGCGGGGTCGGTGGTGAAGCCCCCCGGGCGGTAGCTGCGCACATGCGAGGCGACGCGCTGGCCCCGGTACAGGATCTCGACCACCGTGGCGCTGAGCCGCACTTCGACCCCCTGGTGCACGAGCTGGTACGGCACACTGTAGTAGTGGCCGTCCACGGCCACGTGGTAATCGATGTTCACGCCCGCCCGTTTCCACTCGGCGAACACGTACCGCGTGGCGGGGAGCGGCCGAAGCGCCGGGCGATCCAGCGTCTCGAAGAGCGCCCGGCGCGAAGTCGGGAGCTTGCGGAACCGCCGCGCGTTGAGTCGCTCCAGCAACTCCCAGATCGCCACGTTCAGTTCGGCCAGGCGGAAGAACGTGCGGTGCCGGAGCGCGGCGACGATCCACCGCTCCACGAC
>Ga0326597_10008329_pt1 | contig 14004 bp, 10 predicted proteins | sample RVTome_12_FD_203789 | JGI IMG/M metagenome (GOLD analysis project Ga0326597, IMG submission 203789) | Soil microbial communities from uranium-contaminated site in the Upper Colorado River Basin, Wyoming, United States - RVT100D185 | ecosystem: Environmental > Terrestrial > Soil > Contaminated >... | reverse complement strand
CCTCGGCAGGATCGGCGAACCTGCCGACGGGACCAATCTCGCGAATCCGTTCCGGACGATCCTGTTCACCGATCTGGAGGGCTCCACGTCACTGCTCCAGGCGGCCGGAGAGTCGGCGTTCATGGGATTGCTCGCGGAGCACGACCTGATCATCCGCCGGGCGCTCGTGGTCTCGCACGGACGCGAGGTGAAGCACACCGGCGACGGGATCATGGCCTCGTTCGATGATGTGGCGGATGCGCTGGGATGCTCGATGGCGATCCAGGGCGGGTTCGCGGCCAGAGCGTCCGAGGGAGCGGCGCCGGTGCTCCGGGTCCGGATCGGGCTCGCCGCCGGCGAGCCCGTCGACCACAACGACGACCTGTTCGGGTCGACGGTCACGCTCGCCAGCAGGATCTGCGACGCGGCCGAAGCTGGGCACATCCTCACATCCGACCCCGTCCGCGAGCTGGGTGGCGAGACGGGCTTCTCCTTCGACGGTGGGCATGACCTTGCGTTGAAGGGGTTCGTCGGCCTGACCCGTGTCTTCGAGCTCGTCGGACGAAGACCCTGAGCTGGAGGGCTCCTGACACTGGCCAAGGAGGAGAGGTCGATGAGCGCAGACGGCATCCGGCACGCGATCGAGACGGCAACCGAATACCTGCGGGAGCACCCGGACGACGCACGATCCACCGACAGCGCGGCCACGGCGTCGTTGGTCGACGGTCTCGTCGTTCGAGTGACCGGTCCCGGCGGCGCGAGCATCACGACCGACATGGTCCCGTCGGTCGGGGGGACGGCAACGGCGCCTTCGCCAGGCTGGCTGCTGCGGGCGGCGGAAGCCAGCTGCGTGGTGACCCTCATCGCGATGCGGGCGGCGACGTTGGGCATCACCCTCGAGACGCTGGAGGTCACGGTCGATTCGGAGTCGGACGACCGCGGCATCCTGGGTATCGATGAAGCGGTCCCTGCCGGTCCGCTGCGCGGTCGCGTCTCTGTCCGCCTGACGGCTGACGGCATCGAACCGGCGACTCTCGAGGAGATGGCGCACTGGGGCGTCGCGCACTGTCCGGTCTGCGACGCGCTCGAGCGCCCGGTGCCGATCACGACCGAGGTCGCGACCGTCTGATCAGCGTCGACCGTCTCGCGACGTCAGCCAGGCCAGCTCGCGCTCGGCGTCGGCATCTTCGCCGAAATGCCCGAACGCGCTGGCGAAGACCTCGACACCCGGCCGCCAGCCAGTCGCCGTGGGCCCCAGGCACGAGGGTGTCGGCCCGCCCGTACCAGAGGGAGGTCGGGACGGCGATCGAGGACACGTCGAAGCCCCAGGGCGTGACGAACGCGAGATCGTCATCGACCCAGCCGCCGACACCGGAGCGCAGCGAATCGATCATCACCTCGTCGAAGACGGCCCGATCCTTGACCTGCTGGCGGCGATCGGATTCGGACAGCTGGTAGTCGTCGGGCAGGGCGTCGACCTGACCGCTCGCGATCCGGTCGAGGATGACGAGCCGGTCGGGCTCGAGCTTCTCGCGCAGGGCCGCTTCGCCGGCGAGGGCGAGCCTGCCCTCGGCGACATTGCCCGGTGTCTGGCCGGCGAACCAGTCGAGGCCGACCGCGTCGAACGGTGCGACCGCGACGACCGCGGCACAGCGGGTGACCCGGTCCGGCAGGAGGGCCGCGCAGGCCAGGGCATGCGGTCCGCCGCCGGACCGCCCGGTGACGGCGAACCGGTCGATCCCGAGGGCGTCGGCGATCGTCGAGACGTCATCGATGACGTCGGCGACCCGCCGCCCGGGACGCCGGGCCGACAGCCCATACCCCGCCCGGTCGAAGGTGATCCGGCGGACCCCGGCCCGCCGATAGACGGCCGGGTCGCGCCAGCGGCCCAGACGGCTCCCGGGTGTGCCGTGGATCGCGACGACAGGCAGCCCGGCCGGGTCTCCCCACTCGGCGACCGCGAGCACGCGGCCGTCGGGCGTGTCGATGCGGTGTTCGAGCGGGCCTGCCACCATCATCAGCTCAGCCTGGCACGAGCATCGAGACTGCCTTCGCGATCCCGGTCGTCCAGGCCGCGATGGCCGCCCAGTCACGGAAATCGCCGATCGGGTGCGTCTCGAGGATCTGTGGGTCCACGCCGGGCGTGTCCGGCAGGAGCCGTCCGCCGAAGGTCCGGTGCTCCCGCGCGCCGATCGGGTCCGTCACGGCGGCCACGTGTGGCGAGATCGGCACCGTCCCGGACTCGGCCGACCGGTCGAGCGGGCCGCTGCTGAACAGCCAGACCGGTCGGGCCTGGAGCGCGACGAGATGTCGAGCCACGAAACGGTTCGCGTCGCGTTGCCAGTGGGCCGCATAGAGCGCGCTCCCCAGGACGACGGCGTCGTAGTCCGAGACCTGCGCGACGGCACGGACCTCGACGACGTCCGCCGCCAGGCCCGCTTCCCGCAACGTCCGGCCGATCAGCTCGGCGATCTCACGGGTGGAGCCGTATTTGGTGGCATAGGCGACGAGGACACGGGCGGCCATGGCTCCCTCTGTCGGCTCGATCCGCCGACGAACGGACGACGCCCGCATCTTGCCTCAAACGGCGACGACGCTGCGGCTACAGCAAGCGCCGGACCGCGGGGGCCGCGGCGACGTCGAGGATCGCCGCGAGCTGGTGGTCCAGATCCGGGGCGAGCGACCTCGAGAACGTGGCCGTCAGGTGCCGGAGGTCCCGGAACACGATCATGCCGTCGACCACCACCGGGCACGGCTCGGCTCGGCAGACCCGTGCAGTCAGATCGATCAGGGTGGCCCCCGTCGCCTGCGTGGCGGCCCGCTCGATCGCCCCGAGGTTCCGTGCGAATGCGACCTTCCGGGCGATGGCGCAGGCGCGGACATCGGCGACGTGACGTGACAGGCAGGCCGGGATGTCCCGTCCTCCGTCTGGCGTGTCGACCAGGACGGCGACGCGGCCGGGGATCCGCTCGAGCATCCGCGCCAGCGCCGCGGCCTGCGCCGCGACCGTCGTATCCCGCTCCAGGACCGGATGGATCGCGAACCGGCTCATGCTCACGATCGTGATGTCCGGCCGAGCCTCGCGCAGCCGCGCGATCGTCGCGTCGTTGTATGCCGCGCACTCGCCGTACTCGCGCTTGAGGGAGATGTTGCGGACCCGCATGTCGACGAACGGGCAGGCGACTTTCACGAAGGTGAGGATCCGCCACCCTCGCGTCTTGGCAACCCGCTCGAGTGCCGGGAACCACTGGGCAGCGTGCGAGTCGCCGACCAGCGCCACGGTGAACGCGGAGCGCTCGTCACCGTAGACGCAGTCACGCGGCCTCGTCGCGCCCTCGAACGCGAGACAGCCGTCCTGCCGGAGACGCTCCTCGTCCGTCCTGGCCTTGGCCAGGGTCGGACGGACGTCGGACGGGAGGCGGACGTAGGTGCGGGGAGTCGGGGACGGCGTGGCGTCTGGTGTCGGCGTATCGGTCGGCCACGGTGTCTCGGGGGGGACATCGGGATCGTCGCCGTCGGGAGGCTCGGAGGCCGGCGTATCGCTGCCCGGATCGCCGGTCTGGGCCGGGTCGCTCTCGACATCGATGGGCTCGGCGTCGGGATCCATCTCGGTTTCGATGGCCGGCGCGACGTCGGCCGCGTCCCAGGCTCCCGAGCTTCCGGCCGACGCGAGTCCGCCCGCGGTCGAGACCACGAGTGCGATGGCCGTGACACCCGCGAGGATCGTTCGTCCTGGGCGTCTGGCGAGGGTCGGGAACCCGGCGCGGAACGGCTCCTCGATGAACCGCCAGCTCGTCCAGGCGACCAGGATGGCGAACCCGGTCAGTGCCACGCGCACCTCCAGCGGCAGCTCGCCCTCCATCATCGCCACCGGGAGCACCAGGATCGGCCAGTGCCATAGGTAGAGCGAGTAGCTGATCCGGCCGAGGAACCGGAGCGGGCTCGTCGCCAGGAGGACGGCCGGGCCATGGCGGGTCGTCCCGGACACGATCATCGCCGCCGCGGCGAGCGTCGGGGCAAGCGCCCATAGACCCGGATAGGCCAGGCTGCCGTCGATGGAGAAGGCCGCCCAGATGAGCACGGCAAGCCCCGCCCAGCCGGTCACCGCTGCGACCGGCGGTGGGATCCGCTTGAGCGGCTGGGTGCCAAGCACCAGGAGGCCACCGAGGGCGAGTTGCCAGGCGCGGGTCGGCAGGGAGTAGAAGGCCCAGTTGGCGGCGACGTCGGTGACGATCACGTTGGCCGCCAGCGATGCGATGAGGACGATCCCCAGCGCGAGGCCGGCGCCCAGCCGGGGGCGCCGCCAGCAGGTGGCGGCAAGCACGAGCGCCGGCCACACGAGGTAGAACTGCTCCTCGACCGCCAGCGACCAGAAGTGCAGGAACGGCGAGGGGGACTCGACCGACGCGAAGTAGTCTCCGGCCGCCAGCGCGAAGCGGATGTTCCCGATCGACAGGGCGGCGGCGGCTCCGTCGACCGCGGCGCCGGATCGGTCCAGCGGGCTGAGCACCGCGAAAGAGGCGACGAGGGTGACCGCCAGCGCGACCATCCCGGCGGGGAGCAGGCGCCGTACGCGGCGGGCATAGAAGGCCTGCAAGCGGATCCCGCCGGTCCGCTCGCGCTCACGGATCAGGAGACCGGTGATGAGGAAGCCGGAGATCACGAAGAAGACATCGACCCCGATGAAGCCGCCGGGGATCGCGACGAGCGCTGCGTGGAACAGCAGCACCAGGAGGATCGCGACTCCGCGAAGTCCCTCGATGTCCGGGCGAAATGTCTCCGAAGCCCCGACTCCGGCCGCCGGTCGCATGAGTGTCCGTCCCGTGAGCCCCCGCCATGCCCAACGCGCACCAGGCTGGGCTCATCACTAGGTCGTGCCGTCTGTTCACCGATGAGACGCGGTGCTGTGCGCATCCGTTACAACCGCTGGTGCTCGCCTGCTCGTCGCCCGTGCGGTTCGGCATCGCGGGCCAGGGAAGGCGGTCAGGGCGCCCCCACGCGATCAGGTGGTAGCATCCCCCGAACGTAGAACCGACCGTGACGCCCTCGCGGCTCGGCATCCCCGCGCATGGAAGTCGAGTGGAACCCAGCCTGCACCCGACCGTCCGGCATCGGACTCCGCGCCACGCCCACGCCACCGGACGGCACCGCCCCTGGATCGGCGCGACGCTCGTCGCGCTCGCCTTTGCCTCCGCGTTCGGGGCGATCTCGATGGACTCGGTCGCAGGTGCGGGGACGCCCGCGACGACCTCGATGCCCACGCTCCGCGCGGTCGACCTGACGGTCGAGGTCGCCGCGCCGCCCGGCGGGGCGATGCCGGCGGCGGCTGTGACGGTCGTCCCTTCCGGGCAGTCCTCTTCGGCGCCCGCCGCCAGCGCATGCCCGACGCCCTCGAGCGTGCCGTCCGTCGCCACCTCACAGGCCCAGGTCTCCCCCTTACCGGTCACGACTCCGAGGACGCGGCCGGTGGTGGCGTTCCTCGGGGACTCCTACACGACCGGCTACAACGGGGCCGGTCTCGGTCGGGCGGGCTGGCCGTCCATCGTGGCCGCGTCGCTGAAGTTGCGGCCGCAGGTGCGCGCGGTCGCGGGAACCGGGTTCGTGAACCCCGGATGGACCGGCCAGCCGATCCGCACGCGGCTGAGCGGCGTGATCCAGGCCGACCCGAGGATCGTCATCCTCGCTGGTGGCCACAACGACCGGCGCTACGCCCCGTCTCTCAGCGCGCGCGCCGCCGACGCCGTCATCGACCGCCTTGACTCGGCGCTCCCCGACGCCATCCTCGTGGTGATCGGCCCGATCTGGCAGGACGGCAGCCCACCGAGGAGTGTGCGCGCGCTTCGCGACCACCTCCGAAGGAAGGCCGCGGCCGTCGGAGCGATCTTCATCGATCCGCTCCGCGGCGGCTGGTTCGCCGGCACGGCGCACCGATTCATCAGTCCCGACGGCATCCACCCGACCGCTGCGGGACATCGTCACATCGCGAAGCTGGTCCTTGGCGCGCTGCGCGCGGACCCACGATTCGCGACGAAGCCAGATGCGCTCCCGGCGGCGTCGGGGTCGTCGCCAGCGGGAGTCCCGGTGGCGGCCAGCAGATCGTGGCGGCTCTCTCCCTGCTGGCCCTGACGGGCCGGATCTCGTCGACTGTCGGCCGCGACCCTAGCTGGAGCCCAGCTTCGCGACGAAGCTGACCTGGAGGGCCCCGCCGTCGTCGCGGAGTTCGAGTCGGCTGCCCGTGATGGTGTACCTCGTCGCCTTCTGCAGGGCTGCGAAGTACTGCGCCTCCTGGTCATCCACACCGGCCGGCGTAGCGCACAGCTTCTGCGTGGCGGCGAGCGGTCCGATCTTGATCGCCGTCGCGTCGTTCGTGTACGGGCCGTTGTAGTCATTGCAGCCACCCGACCCGGCGACCGTGCCCTGTGGTCCGAAGATCGCCGTGAGGGTCGTGCCCGTGACGACGTTGCCGACGCCGCCGGTGCCGTTGTTGACCCCGGTCGCGACCCAGGGCGTGCCGGACAGGTTGACGGTCTTGGCAACGTCGAAGCGGAGGCCGACCTTGCCCTCGCTCGTCTTCAGTTCGAGTGACTGACCCTCGATCGCGTAGGTAGCCACCTTGCCGAGTGCCGCGAAGTAGGCGGTCTCGAGCGCGGATTCCGCAGGCCCGCACGCCTTCAGCGTCGCGGCCACGTGGCCGATGGTGAGCTTGTCGCCGTCGATCGTGTAGCTTGCCGAATAGTCGTTGCAGCCTCCGTTGCCGGACACCTTGCCTGCACTGAACGTGGCGGAGGCGCTGACCGCACCCGGGACGGACACCTGGTTCCCGTCGGGTCCGACGTATCCGGTCAGCTGCCAGGGCGTCGACTCGAGGGTGGCCGTGGCGGCGGACGATCCGGCCCCGGAGGGCGATCCGACCGGGGACGAGCTCGGCTTGGCCGACCCGCCGGTGCTCGTCGAACAAGCCGCAAGCACAAGGGCCCGCGGCGACCGACACGGGGTCAGTGCGGCGAGCGCCGCGGGACGGGGTTTGGAGCTGGGGCGGTCCATAGAGTGTCCTCCGGTGTCAAGCGTGAGTTCCAGTCAGATGTGCCTGATGGTGGTAGGAATGGCGTGGGCAGCAGGGCCGGTCGGCCCGTCACGAAGTGATGCGTACCCGATCGGGGTCGTACATCGGGCGGATCGAGGCCCGCGCCGGATACCGGGTGCCGGCCACGTCGACCTCGAACCGGACCCCGTCGATCGCCGCGACGGGCAGGCCCGCCTCGTCCTCGAGCATCGCCAGGCCGACCGCGCCGCCAAGCGTGTGGCCGTATGCCCCGGCGCGAACGTAGCCGAGCCGACCGCCGTCGCGGAGCACCGGTTCGCCACCGAACAGGAGCGGTTCCGGATCCTCGACGAGCAGCTGGACGAGCCGACGCCTCGGCGCTCCGGGCGGGCGGGCCGCCAGGAGCGCGTCGCGACCGACGAAGCCACCGGGCTTGTCCCAGGCGACCGCGAAGCCGAGCCCGACGTCGAGCGGGGTGTCCGTGTTGTCGATGTCCAGGCCATAGTCCCGGTAGGCCTTCTCGAGCCTGAGGCTGCCCATCGCCCCCAGCCCGACATTTCGGTAGCCAAGATCCGACCCGGCTTCGAGCAGCGCGTCGTAGACAGTGAGCCCCAGCTCGGTCGGGACGTGCAGCTCCCAGCCCAGCTCGCCGACATACGTGACCCGCATCGCGAGGATCCTGGCGTAGTGCAGGTCGATCTCGCGGGCGGTCATGTACGGGAAGGCATCGTTGGACAGGTCCACGCTCGTGAGACGGGCCAGCAGTTCTCGGGACCGCGGCCCCTGGACGGTCATGAGCGTCGTCCCGGAGGTGACATCGGTGACGGATACGTGCGCATCGTCGCTGGCGTGACGTTCGATCCACGGAGCGATCCGTCGATGGACGAGGTCGGTCACGACGACGAGGAAGCGATCTTCCGCCAGGCGCGTCACGGTCAGGTCGGCCTCGATCCCTCCACGCTGGTTCAGCCATTGTGTGTAGACGACTCGCCCGATCGGCCCCGCCACGTCGTTGGCCGAGACCAGGTTCAGGACCCGCGCGGCGTCGCGGCCCTGGACGAGGAACTTGGCCATCAGCGACATGTCGAGCATGCCGACGGACTCGCGGACGGCGCGGTGCTCGGCCGCCTGGAGCGGGAACGAGGCGTCGCGACCCCAGCCCGGCCGGATCTCCGGGTGCGAGCCGGGATCGGCGAACCACTCGGGGTACTCCCAGCCGGACGAGGCCGCGAAGTGCGCCCCGGCTGCGGCCAGCCGATCGTGGATCACGGAGCGCCGGACGTTCCGAGCGGATCCCGGGTGCCAGTTCGGCCAGGCGGCGTCACCGAACAGGGCACCGAGTTGCTCGACGGTCCGGTCTGCCCGGAAGCGGCGGCTCGTCTCGAAGACCTGGGTCCGGTCCACGGTCAGGCCGACGACATCGAGCGGCGCGACGCCATCGACGATCCACTGGGCGGTCAGCCTGCCGACACCGCCGCTGAGCAGGATCCCGAGCGAGTTCAGGCCGGCCGCGACGAAGTAGCCCTGCAGTTCCGGCGCCTCGCCCAGTTGGGGCGAGATGTCCGGGGTGAAGCTCTCCGGTCCGCAGAACATCGTGCGGACACCCACGTCGTGGAGCGACGGGAAGCGGCCCATCGCCCGGGACAGGTACGGGCCGATCCGGTCCCAGTCGGGAGGCAGGCTCGCGAAGGCGAGGTCGGGCGGGATCCCGTCCAGCGACCACGGGCCGGCGACCGGCTCGAACAGCCCGACCAGGATGCCGCCGCCCTCCTCGCGGTAATACCCGTAGCGGTCGGGGTCCTCGACGATCGGCAGATCCGGATGGGCCCACTCGACGCTGTCCGTGATGAGGTAGTAGTGCTCGGCGGCCTGGAGCGGCACGGACACGCCGGCCGCGGCCCCCACCTCCCGGGCCCACATGCCCGCCGCGTTGACCACGTATTCGGCCTGGATGGTCCCATGTTCCGTGATCACCCCGGTGACCCGGCCACGGGCCGAGGTGACCCCCGTGGCCGCGACCCCTTCGATGATCCGGGCGCCGCCCATCCGGGCGCCCTTCGCGTAGGCCATCGTCAGATCGGCCGGGTTGACCCGTCCCTCGTCGGGCACGTAGAAGGCCGCCAGGACGTCGTCGGTCCTGGCCGCCGGCCAGAGTCGGCCGAACTCGGCCGCCGAGAGCTCCTGGTCGTCGACCCCGTGACCGCGGGCGAAGGCCGCCTCGCGCCGGAGGGTCTCGAGCCGCCCCGCTGTCGTCGCCAGATGCAGGTGGCCGATCGGTCGGAAGCCCGTCGCCTGGCCGGTCTCGGCCTCGATGGAGGCGCACAGGTCGCGGGTGTAGCGAGACATCCAGATGAGCGTCTCGGTGGCCATGCCGGCCGACGTGATGAGGCCTGCGGCATGCCACGTCGTGCCCGAGGTGAGCTGGCGGCGTTCGAGCAGGGCCACATCCCGCCAGCCGAGCTTCGTCAGGTGATAGGCGATGCTCGCACCGATGACGCCACCACCGACGACGACGACCTGGGCGCGCTCGGGCAGACCATCCGGCGGCCGACCGACCGAGCCATCGACCGTTGGATCCATCTCTGCCACCACGGCGACCGCCTCCGGTCTGCATCGAGCCACCGCACGAGCGCGCGGCCACGTCCGATGCTAGCGGTCGGCCGGGCGTCTGGGGGCGGGGGTTGCGCCACCTGGCCCGACGTGCCTCACTCCTCGACCGACGGGTCCGTGACCCGGCCGAGGAAGAGGACCGCGCCGGTCGGGACGTCGCGGAGCGCGAACAGGAACGGGTGGTCGATGGTGAGGGTCACCGGTTCGCCTGGTTCCGCGGTGGCCTTCATGACGATCGCGGTCGCGGCGGCGGCCGTCGTGCCCTTCTCATCGACGTCGATGTTGGCCTGGTGGATGACCGCGGAGATGAAGAGCCGCTCCTCGGTCGTGATGCCGGAGAAGTCCGCGACGCCGGGTTCGAAGGCGGCCGGCATCCCCATCGCGGCGAGTGTCGTCGCCAGATCGACCTTGCTCTCGACGCCGAACTTCGGGAACGTCAGGTTGACGGTCCGTTCCTCGAGCGCGCCGGTGATCTCGGCGAGGACCTCGGCCGTGAGCGCCTGCTCGAAGCCGGCGACGTCGTCCGGGACGATGACCGTCATTGCCAGCGACCCGCCGACGTACGGAAGCTCGACCGCCTGCCAGCCGTCACCCGAGGCATAGGGAAGCGACTCACCTCCATGCATCATCGGGACCTCGACGGTCGTGCCGTCGAGGCGGGTGAACGGTCCTGGCTTCGTCGCCTCCTCGACGAACGGCGTCAACCAGGCGGCCTTGAGGTAGATCGCGTTGACGAGGGTGAGGCGCACATCCGGCGTGATCGTGCCCGGGACGAGCAGTTCGGGGATCCGCTGCTCGGTCTGGTCGGAGACCCATGTGTTGATCGTCCTGCGCGCGGCCTCGCTGTCGGCCATGTAGTCGACGAGCCGGAGGCCGGCGTCGAAGCGGCTCGCGAGCGCCTCGAGGTAGGCGTCCACGAGCTGCATCCCGCGCTGCGAGAACGGTGCGTTCGCGATGCGGAGCGTCACCGGCTGGGGCTTGCCGTCGGCGTCCGGGAACGTGCCGGTCCGGCTGGCGAGGGCCGCGTCGAGGGCGTTCAGCCACGGAGCATGGTCGTCGGTGGCAAGGTCGTGGAGGACCGTGTCCATCTCCGTGGCAGTCGTGCCACGGGCGCCCGCGCGGGCCATCCCCAGCGCGATCGCGATGCTCGCCGGCGAGACGACGACGTTGCCGGTGCCGGTGGCGACGCGGCGATAGAGATCGACACCGAACGCGTTGATCGCACCGCCGGCGTCCGTCGCAAGCGCCGGGTCAGCAGAGGCACGCGGCACGTCGGCCCTGGCGAGGGCCGCGTCAGGAGGTCCGCTGCAGGCCGAGACGAGGACGACGAACGCGAGCAGGAGGGCGAGGCTGGTCTTCATGCCCACACGACGCGATCGACGGGGTCGTGGTTGCCGCATGGCCATCCGTCACGCGCCCAGGTCGCGTCGGGTCATCCCCCAGGCGCCGATCGCGAGTCCGCCGACCGCGATCGCGAGACAGGCGACGATGCCGGCAGCGTCCCAGGCGCCGACCATCGGTCGGCCCAGATGCACGGTCAGTGCCAGCTGCTCGACCCAGTCCGGCGATCGAAGGGCGGGCGCGAGGAGGTCGATCAGGGCGGTGCCGATCGCGACCGCGAGGACGGTCGGCGCTGCGAACGAGGCACGGAACAGCCCTGCGACGGCCACGCCGATCCCGGCCAGCGCCACCCCGTACAGCGCGAGGACGAGCGTTCCGAGGGCAGGCTGGACCGGATCTTCGCCGGCCGAGGCGACGCCGACGGCGATCGAGGCGCCGAGCAGGGCCGCGACGATCGCGATCGCGACCCACACGGCCGCCGCGCTCGCGATCGTCCATCGCGCCCGGCTGAGCGGGGTCGTGAGTTGCAGTTCCAGCCGGCCTGCGGTCTCGTCCGACGAGCGGACCGCGATCAGCGTCGCCGCCGCGAGCCCGATGAGGACCAAACCCAGCTCCGTGAAGGCGAGTTGCAGGAAGCCAGCCGAGGTCGTGATGTCGATCCCCGGGATGAAGGCGCGGACCGTTTCAGCCAGACCGGGAGCGGACGCGAGCGCGTCCGCCACTGACCGGGAGGACCCTGCGATGACGATGCCGTAGAGGCCCAGGCAGGTCCCCCAGACGAGCGCTCTCGGCAGGAGATCGCCGAGCGATCGGCGGAGCGGGCCATGGACACCCAGGAGCCAGCCCGGAAGTCCGGGCGTCGGCACCGAGATCATCACCCCGACATCCCGGCGAGCGAACGCAACGACGCCAAGGGCGAGCAGGACGGCGCTGACGAGGGCGATGAAGGCGACCGCCGACCAGTCCGCCTGACCGGCGAGCGGGACGTGCCCAGAGGTCCACGAGAACCAGGTGGCATCGGCGAGCGACTGGAATGCCGGCACGACAGTCCGGTAGCTGTAGACGACATAGCCGGTGACCATCAGCGCGCCCGCGATGCCGGCGGCCGCGCCCCGCCCGAGGAGCGGCGCGAGCGCGAACGCGATCGACCCGGCCAGCAACGCCTTGAGCCCGAGTCCGACCGCGAATGCGATCGCGGCGTCAGGCGCGACCGGATCACCTGGAAGGGTGGCGAATGCGGCTCCGGCCACCCAGGCGGCGAACGCCACGACGGCCATGGCCACAGCGACGGCCGCGACGTGACCCATGACCTTCTGCAGGGCGATCGAGTGCCGGGTGCGGGGTGTCGTGACGGTGAGATCGAGGCTGCCGGATCGTGCTTCGCCGGCGAGGGTGGATGACAGCGCGAGGATCGACCAGAGCCCCGCGAGCAGCGTGAAGTAGGCGCCGTAGTGCCAGGAGAGGAACCCACCGAGGGTGTCGACGTTGACCGGGCTCCCGTACAGGCCGCGCAGGATGTCGGGCATGATCCGGGTCATCGTGACCAGTTCGAGTCTCGTCTCCGGCGTCCCGTACGTCACTGCCGCCGCAGAACCGCCGAGAATGATGATCGCACCGAGGAGCGCCGAGACGACGAGCACCCCGAGCCAGGAGTCCCGAAGGGTCTTGCCGAAGACGCTGCCCAGGCCGAAGAGCCGGCTGCCGAACGGGATCTTCGGCGCTGACGCGGGGACGGATACGGTCCCGACTTTCCTGGTTTCGATGACGGACATGCGGATGCCCTCCACGCCACGTCAAGTAGACCGCACGGCGGGAGGGGACGCCAGAGGCGCACGGACCGGCCTACGTGACGAACATCACCCGCGTTGCCCGTCCCCTCCCTCCGGCCGGACCCGCCGTCAATGGACGATGCGCGTCCCCGCCTTGCCGGCCAGCGCGAGTTCCAGGTTCGCCGGCGCGGTGATGATCGCCTCGGAGCCGCCACGCTCGAGGAACTCGAGGCAGGCCTCGATCTTGGGCGCCATGCTGCCGGGCATGAAGTGGCCGCCCTCGGCGAGGTAGCCGCGCGCCTCGCTGACGGTGAGCTGGTCGACCCAGGCCTGGCTCGGCTTGCCCCAGTCGAGCGCCACGCGCTCGACCGACGTCGTGATCGCGAAGACGTCCGCAGCGACGACGGTCGCCAGCAGCGACGATGCGTAGTCCTTGTCGATGACGGCCGCCACGCCGTGCAGGCAGCCGGCCTCGTCGGCGATGACCGGGATGCCACCGCCACCGACGGTGATGACGACGAACCCGTCGGCGAGCAGCGCCTGGACGGCGTCCTGCTCGACGATCCGGAGCGGTCGCGGTGACGGCACGACGCGACGCCAGCCTCGCCCGGCATCCTCGACGACGGCCCAGCCCTCCGTGTCGCGTCGCTGCGTCGCGCGGGCTTCATCCATGAATGTGCCGATCGGCTTGGTCGGGTGCCCGAACGCCGGATCGTCGCGCGCGACCTCGACCTGGGTCACGACCGTGACCGCCCGTCGGTCGAAGCCCATCCGCCGGAAGTCGTTGCCGAGGCTCTGCTGGAGCTCGTACCCGATCGCCCCCTGGCTGTCGGCATCGCACACGTCGAGCGGGACCTCGTGGAGCTCATGGGCCGCAAGCTCCGAGCGACGCAGGATGAACCCGACCTGCGGTCCATTGCCGTGGCCGATCGCCACCCGCCAGCCGTCGCGGATCGCCGACGCGATGTGGACACTCGTCTCGGCCAGCGCCGCGATCTGGTCCGGCACGGTCTGGTGGCTCGCGTCCTTGATCAGCGAATTACCGCCGATCGCGACCACGAGGGTCTTGTCCGCCATCGTTCGTTCTCCTCCGGGCTGGACGCCCTCGGTCAGGCCATCGTCAGGGCCATGACCGCCTTCTGCACGTGGAGTCGGTTCTCTGCCTCGTCGTAGACGACCGAGTGCGGGCCGTCGATCACCGCGTCGGTGACCTCGATGTTCCGGTCGGCCGGCAGCGGGTGCATGTAGATCGAGTCCTCGCCC